>Ga0137418_10000495_pt1 | contig 35237 bp, 32 predicted proteins | sample CZODoug3_1_2_16f_FD_122242 | JGI IMG/M metagenome (GOLD analysis project Ga0137418, IMG submission 122242) | Vadose zone soil fungal communities from Angelo Coast Range Reserve, California, USA - CZODoug3_1_2_16fungal (Hybrid Assembly) | ecosystem: Environmental > Terrestrial > Soil > Vadose... | reverse complement strand
CGTCAACGGCACTCTCAGCACCATGCGCGTCCTGAAAATGCTCCCCGGCGACTCTCACCCCATTGAAAATCCGGTCTGGATTGAAAAGCTCGTCGACGTCCTCGCCGACGGCCCCGGCATCTGGTACCCCCTCGTCAAGCGCGGCACCTACGTCTCCGCCGGCATGAAGCTCGGCACCATCACCGACTACGTCGGCAAAGTCATCGCCGAGCCTCGCGCCCCCGTCTCTGGCGTCGTCCTCCACGTCAACGCCGTCCCCTCCCTCAAAAAAGGCGACAACATCGCCGACCTCGGCGTCCCCGCCGCCAAAGCCCCTAATTAAATGTAGAGCCGGGCTTCAGCCCGGTTCTCGCCGTTGTAGCGGCCGCCTTCCGAGGCGGGCGCCTTTCCCTGTCGCGCCAACAGCGTTTATCCCGCCCCCGTCGGGACGATCTTTTGCCCTAGCTCCTCACCACTCCGCACCCCGGGCACGAGCATTGCGAACCCAGCACCAACATTTGCGCCCCACAAAACGGGCACACCGTGTCCGTTGCAGGTTGAATCGTTTCCAGCCTCGCTTTCAACGTCGGCTCCTGCGGCGTGCGCAGCAGATGCCGCAGCAGTAGCGCTGCACCCACCGGCGCCGCGATCCGTCCAATCCAAAATGCCGCCACCGCGTCCGGCTCGGGGGAATCCGCCCAGAAAATGAACGCGACGAGCGCCAGAATAAATAATCCGACCCACTTGAACCCTCGCCGCGTCTTCGTCGTTACATGCGGATCCTTCCCGCACACCGTGCATGCCCAGCGTTTCCAAAATCCCGCTGGCAGGATCGGGATCCAGAAAATGTGCCCAACATCGAACGTCCGCACCTGCACCGCCCGCCGCGCCTCCCCGCACGCCAGGCAGTAGTCGTTGCGAAACGCCACCCGCTTCGCCATCCATCGATAAACTCCATAAACGATGAGCAATGCAGCCCCCCCCTACTCCGTCCGAAAATGCCGAAGATTCTACACCTTCCGAACGATTCCGAACATTCGGCGGCTCGGCAAAACTCGAAGACAGCATTATTGAATGGGACGGTCTAGAATGATGTGCGGCATGAGAAGGGGGCAAACGCAATGCTGCCAGTCCTCCAAGGCACTATCGCACGCCGTATACTTCTGAATTTTCGTATCCGCCCAGAAGCTTTAGAAAAGCTGCTGCCAGACTCCGTCGAAGCCGAAGTACATAACGGCTGGGCCATCGCTGGAGTTTGCCTGATCCGCTTGGAAAAGTTGCGCCCCAAAGGCCTGCCCGGGGGCGTTGGAATCTCCTCAGAGAACATGGCGCATCGCATCGCCATTCGCTATATGTCGAAAGACGGCCTGAAGCCCGGAGTCTTTATCTGGCGGCGGGAGACCGACAGAAAAATGGTCCAATTGCTTGGCGGCCGAGCCTTTCCTGGGGTGCATCATGGAGCCAGTTTTGATGTGGCCGAAGATGCAAACGGAATCTCCATGGATGTTCACAGCGACGACGGCCAGACCGACATCGCTTTCTCCGCGAGTTACCTTCCCAGTTGGCAGCCCACTCCCGCTTTCGGGAATTTTGAGGAAGTTTCGGGATTCTTCCGGCAAGGCGATTGCGGCTTTTCCTGCTCCCTGCGTGGTGACAAACTCGAAGGAATTCAGTTGCGCATGCTCCGGTGGGAAATGACACCTCTCGATGTTCAGCTCAAACGCGCGGCCTTCTATTTCGATACTTCCCGTTTTCCCGAGGGATCAGTTGAATTTGACTGCGGGTTAGCGATGCGCGGTCTTCCCCATGAATGGCATGAATTGGAAGACGTCCCCGAACTCGCTGGCATCCTCCGCGAATAGGATATACCTCAAGCGCCCCAAGTCTCTCAGCCCCGCCAGCGATCTCCAATCCCGCTCGCCTCCTCATTCTTGTGATAAACCGCTCTTCCTCTACAAAAAACGCCTCGACTCCTATTCTGCCCCGCCTCTATAGTGCTCGGTCGGAGCTTTCCTGCGCGTAGCGGAAGGGGCCGCCTCTGTCGAAGACGCGCGGTGGAGGCCAGAGGATTTATCATCTTTCTTAAAATCGGTTTCCGCTTTTTGACTGCCTCGCGAGCGCGCCTCGATTGCGGGCGCATCGTGCGTCCCGAACGCCATGATGCTCACGTCCTCATCGTCCTTGAGGGCGCGGCCCAATTCTGCCTCAACGGCGGCGCGAGTCTGCGGTTTCAGCGTCCGCGCCTTGTAAATCAAGACATTCGGCATATCACACCTTTCCTCCAGGAGGTTTAACCGTCGCTACTCTGTCTTGCTCCCTCGGGTTTGGGCTGCGAGTATGGATTGGCCTTGGACTGTCAACGATAGGGTGAATACCCTAACTGTGTCTTAAGAAATAACTAAGGTGGGACAACCAACGACAAGGGCTGATTAGATGACGGCCGGGTGCCCCGTCCTCGTTTCTTGAGGGCGGGTCCTTTTGCTTTGCCCTTGCGTTCTGTATTGCTTGCCCCTCCTATCGTGTGATGCTAAAATGTATCACATGAAGAAAGCTTCCGTCCGCGACTTGCGCTACCGCTTCTCCGCCGTCGAAGGCCTCCTCCGCAACGGCGAGGAAATCCAGATCACCAAGCGCAAGCGCGTCATTGCCCGCTTGCTTCCCCCGGATCCTGCTGCTCCCGCCGTCTTCCCAGATTTCCTTGCTCGTCAGAAGAAGACTTTCGGCAAAAAACGCCTGAAGGTTTCCGGCGCCCAGCAATTGGCCGCCGAACGGGATCGCTTTTGATCGTCTACGCGGATACCAGTTTCCTCTTTTCGCTCTACGTCCCCGATGCCAACTCTTCTGCTGCCGCAGCGATCATGAAGCGCATCAAGCCGCCTCTCCTCGCCACGGACTTCGTCGAATTCGAGTTTTTCAATGCGCTCAACGGGCGCATTTTCCGCAAAGAGTTGCGGGCCTCCGAGGAGCAGGCCGTCCTGCTTGCGTTTTCCAAGGATATCCACGCAGGCGCGATCCGCATCGTTCCCATTTCCGCTGCTACTTTCGCATCTGCCCGCCGCATCGCCCGAACCCATACCCGTCTCCTCGGCACCCGCGCTTTGGACGTCTTGCACGTCGCTTCCGCTCTAACTCTTCGCGCCAACTCCTTCTGCACCTTCGATAAGAACCAAGCCAGGCTAGCCGCAGCCCTCGCCCTCCGCACCTTTTAGTCCTCGCGGATGCGGACAGGCTTCTGATTTTGTATTTTCTTTCTCAGTCCGTGGGTGCCCGTTCTTGCGGGTTGTGCAAGGGCGGGGCAGTTGACGTTTCTGTTGGCTCCTTTCTGTTCTCGCTGTTCCCCTCCTCCGCTAACAACTAAGGACTTACAACTGAAACCTGAAACCTGAAAACTGAAAACTGAAAACTGAAAACTGCTGCCCTACCGTCCCCATTTCTACCTTCTAGTTTCTGCCTTCTAGTTTTCCCCCATCCCCAGTGAACTCTACCCCTTTGTTTTCTTCTCTTTGCAGAACCATTCGAACGCTTCCGTAACCCGCTCAATTTAAATGCTTTATTTAAACTATAATAGTAATTGACAGATTATATAGTTTATGGTAGCATGAGTCGTGATTGATCGACGACCACCCCGCCAGTCCCTTAAGTCCCGCCCCATCCGCTCCTTGCCCCCCTCCGTCTTCCTTTTTTCTCTTCCAACTTTTAACCTTCAACTTTTTACCTCTTCCAGTTCGAGCTTCAAACTATCCCGATTTACCGTCGTCCATCCCCTTTCGGTTCAACTATCTACAAAATGCTCTTCCCGCAACTCTTTTATTTTCAAAACAATCCATTTTGATGGGGGTGTACCCCCCTCCACGAGGAAAAAATGAACTCCACAACCACGAACCCCAGCTTCACCATTGAAACTCCAGCAGTTACATCAAGAGATGACTCCGCTTTACCCCCGTCATCGCAAGCGAGTCGTCCTCGGACGTCCCGAGAGGGCCGCTGCCAGCATCTCTTTCCCAACGGCAAGCGCTGTCGCAAATTCGCCCCTGCTTCCCGTCTTGGTCTTTGCATCACTCACTTCGAGGCTAGTGCCGCCATCGGTGCCGCACTCCAGCAGGACCAAAGCGATTTCACCGATCTCTCCGCCGACCTCCTCCCCGAACTCTCCGAATTCTCCGCCGGCACCGACATCCGCCAATTCCTCGGCCGCCTCCTCACCCTCGTCACTAAAGGCCGCATCTCCCCACGCCGCGCCTCCGTCCTCGCCTACATCACCAACCAACTCCTCCACTCCCACCGCGCCATCACCCTCGAATCCACTGCCACCAAGAAAGACACCCAAATCATCTTCGACATCCCTCACCCCCTCCACGATCGGCTCCGCGCCAAGCCCGAAAACCCCACCTACCAGGATCTCCGTACATGACCCACTACTCCCATCCCGTTCTTCGCATTTGCCTTTGTAGAGGCCGTACTTTAGTGCGGCCACCTGTTGAACCGACCCAGACCTCCGCGATCGCAGGGCGGCTGGCTGTTAGTCATACATATAGAGGTGGTAATAAGGAGGAAAAGCTGGATATTTTGGTGCGGGAGACAGGAGTTGAACCTGCACGGCCTTTCGGCCACAAGATCCTAAGTCTTGCGCGTCTGCCAGTTCCGCCACTCCCGCACTGGTGGCTCTATTCTACAAGTTTGGGAACTTCCGCTCCACCGCGATTTTGTCCTGCACTTTCAGCGCCCCATCGGCCGCGAAGGCGCGGACGATGGGGCTGGATTCAAGCCCGGGGTCGGCGCATAATACTGGGGCATAGAAAAGAATTGCTTGGCTTGTGTCCCCCCGCCAAGACCTTTGCGCCTATCCCAAGGGGCGCCAGTGTGGGTGTCGCTGCGAACGAGGGCAGCGCCATGATCATCCAAGAGCACGGCGATCATCTTATATTGATTCGCCAGACGGATCATGCCGTCTTGTCCGGCTATTTTGCGCGCGAAGCTGGCAACGAGAACTTCGTTCGCCCCGAGCCTTTCGATTCCTTCCAGCTCGCCGCCACAGAACACGACAATGGCTGGAACGAATGGGAACTACAGCCGCGCATCGATCCAGTCACGTTTTTGCCCTACACCTTCATGTCCCTGCCCACGATAGAGCACATGGATCTCTACCAGCGTGGAATCGAACGCGTCGTAAAAGTGGACCGCTACGCGGGTCTCCTCGTCAGCCTGCACTGCGCGGGACTGTACGACAAAACGCGCGCCACTATGCCTGGGTTTTCCGCCAAGTACGTGAAGTCCCAGGAAGCTCCTCTCGTTAGCGATTTCCTGCAACGTCTGCGCCTGCAACAGTTGCGCCTGAAAGTGGATCTGCGCTCCGATCCCGCCACAAAGGATTTTTCCGACGAAAAATGTCTGCAAGCCAACGCGCAGCGCCTCGAAGCGCTGGATCGCCTCTCTCTCTATTTTTCTCTCGGGCCCATGGAACCAGCCACGATCGATGCCGTGCCTGCCGACTACCGGGGCAGGGAAGTGGATTGGGACTTGCAACCGGAGGAAAACAACGCAGCCACTCTGGAACCTTACCCGTTTCGCCGCGACCCGCTGGAAATCAGCATTCTGGCGCGGCGAATTCCCAAACGGCGTTACGCGGATGATCTCGAATTTCAGAAGGTGCTGGCGCAGGCGCCTTATTTTGCCCAGAAATTCACGTTGCGGACCGGAGGCGCAAGGACGCGCGCGCAAATTGCCAGAGCCTGAGAAAAACCGCCGCTCGTTGCGCCGCAATGCAGTTTCGCTGTCAGTTTTGCGGATGCGTGGCGTGCTCGATGCCTTCCGCGATCCGCAAAATGACTAAAGCGAGTTCCATCAGTGCCCGTACAGCAAGAACGCCAACGAACAGAGACACGATTCCCGCGACGAGATTGATCAGTCCTTGCGCGGGGGATTGCTGATAACCAACCACGACGCAAGCCACCACCGCGATTCCTCCGAAGACGATGGCCAAAACGTATAATATTTTTACAAGGCGGCGAAGCAGCGAACTGTGAAATCCGAAATCGAAAATTCCCACAAAGAAATTCTTTTCTTCGGGCATGCGGCCTCCTGGGCACACAAATCCATGGTCAATGCTGGGGTAGTAGAGTAAGTACGGCTATTCCGTGCCGGAAGTCAAGTGAAGCGAGCTCTCGCAACCGCCCGAATCACGCGCGCATCGTTACGCTGGGCCGGAAATTCCAATCGAGCGATGCAGACCTTTCTTCTTGACAATCCCGCCGCGCCCGTACATCTTGGTTGGCTTCGTCGCTCTTCGCTTTGTTCAGTGGGGAGGCGAATAGGCGAACTCGCTCAACTATGACCAAGGTCCGGCTCTGCTTTCACGATCGCTGCTTTGATGGCACCGCTTCCGCCGCTCTCTTTTACCGTTTCTATCGCGAACGATTCGACCAGAACGCGGAGTTCGGCTTCACGGGAATGACGCATCGCGCCGCGCAGCCCTGGGAACCCGGTTTGTTCGATGGCGACGAAAACGTCATCGTGGATTTTAAATTTTCCAATTCGCCGAAAGTGACCTGGTGGTTTGACCATCACCAGAGCGCATTTCTAACGCCGGCCGACGCCGAACAATTTAAGAAACATCCCGGCGCGCACATGTTTTATAAGCCGGACTATAAATCCTGCACCAAGCTGATTGCGACGATCGCGCAGGAAAAATTCGGGTTCGATACCAAGCCGCTTGCGAATTTAATCTACTGGGGCGACATTATCGATGGCGCGCAATATCCGTCGCCGGAGTCGGCCGTCGAAATGGTCGAACCGGCGACGCAACTCGCGCTGGTGATTGAAGCGGCGCCGGAGAACGGCCTGCCGGCGCGCATCATTCCGGAGCTGGCGTACCGGCCGCTGAGCGAAATGGTGAAGCTGCCGCTGGTGGCCAAGCATCTCGGGCCGCTTTTGGAGCGGCACCGCAAATCGATCGAGATCTTGCGCGAACGAATCGAAGCGCGCGACGGCGTGATTTTTTTCGACGTGAGCGACCTGGATCTGGAGGGCTACAATAAATTTATTCCATACTTGCTGCACCCGGAATGCGTGTATTCCGTGAGCGTAAGTGCGTCGGCGGTGCGCGCGAAAGTTTCGCTGGGCACAAACCCGTGGAACCAGGCGACCGCGAACCAGAACCTGGCCTCGCTCGCGGAGAAATTTGGCGGCGGCGGCCATCCGCGAGTGTCGGCCATCTCGTTCGAACCGGGAGAAGTAGCGCGGGCGCGCGAAGTCGCCCGCGGCCTGGTGGCCACACTGCGCGGAAAATAACGCGGTTTCGAGGGATTCGAAGCGATTTCCGCCGTTCGACAAAAATGACGGTCCCGTGTAAAATTCTAAAATCAAGCAGTGGACCGGTAGCTCAATGGTAGAGCAGCTGACTCTTAATCAGCGGGTTGGAGGTTCGAGTCCTCCCCGGTTCACCAAACTGCCCGTTTTGTTTTTTTTCAGCTAACTACCTTCTGCGTGCGGTTCCCCACCGGGTCGTAGGTGAATGCCCACATCGGAGTAGCAAGAGCAACGGAGAGGATTGCAGCGAGGAGTTGGCGAAAGACAACGATCATCAAGCTTGCATCTTACGAGAGAAAAACAAAATCCCCACTCGCAAAAGACGCGAATGGGGCACCCAAGAAACAAGCAAGAAAAAGCAAGTCAAAAACCGCACCCTTTGAAAGCCAAAAGGGTGCGCCACTCCCTCTTCATTCTACGTTTAGGGCCTGCCACCCGCCTAGTAGTCTACCGGCTCATGCCGGTAGCGACCACCAGACCAGAAGTACACCTCAACGCCATACTCGTTTTCGCCTGAATCTGTAAGCAAGATGCCGTCCATGGTATGGGCCTGGAACTTCTTCCGAGACGCCTCATCGAAGAACTTGCTGATCGGCGTACTTTGAATGTAGTAGTTGGCCGCTCCCTTTTCGTCCAACTTGTCTAGAACCCGAACCTCGTAACCCGGCTGGCCCAGTTTCTGGCTAAAAACCAAAAACCTGTAGCCCTCGTCTGGGTGACCCGTCGGGACAAGCAAAACGGCATATGAAAGACTCTTCGCGCTCTCGAAGTGCCCAACTGCGATTCCCGGGCACGTCAGCGGCTTCTCGGGTTCCCACGCTTCCCGGGCACGCTGACTTAGGTCCGTGGGTTCCTGGATCTTCCAGGAACCGTACTCTTCCCTGAGGCGATTCTGGATTTCCGAAGGAAGAGATTCCGGTTTGCAGAGCTCCGGTTTTTCGTTGGCACGAGCTGCGCCGTGCCCGAAAAACAGTACGGACAGAAGCAAGAGCATCGCCGAAAAAACTATTCTTAACGCACTCATCGGATTCGCATTGATGTGGATCATTTACACCCGCCGCTGCAGCCATTCTGCGGAATGTCGCCATGTCCACCGCCCATCTTCGGCGGACCAAGTGGAATCTGTAAGTGAATGTGGTTGCCCTGGGACTTTGGCGATGGATGCTTTGCCTCATCCAACCCAAAACCAGCGCCACAACCTGCAGCCGTGCACAAGATTTTATCGGCATTGCCCGGATCATACTTCAGATCAACGGCGACGCCCCTTCTGTGCGGCTTACCAGGGGGATGGACAGGAGTGTTTTCGGAAGTTGAAGTCACTACGAGATTCAGGCCCGTCTTCGACTCTGTGCATTTCAACAGTTTGTCGATCTCCGGCGAGGGCGGAAGAGGCGGTATCTTTTGATGTGGATCCAATGTGTACAGCCCCAGAGGGTCAATCCAGTTTGCCGGGTTGTTTTCGACGTACTCATAAAGATTGGGGTTGTCATACAGCGATCCCTGATCGTTCGGGTCTTCACTGATGAACCTACCGGTGGTTGGATCGTAGTATCTGGCGCGATAGTAATAGAGGCCAGTTTCGGAATCCGATTCCCGCGCAGTGTATTGGAAGGGATTCACGAGCGACCCTGTCGAAGCTGTCAGTTTGCCGAAAGAATTATAAGTATAGGTGTTGGCTATCGACCCAGCCGCGTTGCTGAGCGATGAGATTGAACCAAGGCCATCGGCGTGGAAGTAGCTCGTCGCGCCCGACCGGAGCATGGCCAGCGGCTCATCAATGTTTTGTGTCTGCGAATAGCGAGCAACAACTGCGCCGGTCGAATTCGTCTCCTCTACAAGGTTGTCGCCGTGGTACGCGTAGACGCTCGTGGTTGAGGACGAAGACTTGTAGATGCGGCGTCCGAACGGATCGTATTTGAAAGAGACAGTACCCCCAGAGCCTGGCAAAGTGACGCTGGTCATTCGGTTCTCGTAATCCCAAACATATGTCGTGGTATTTGACCCCACCACTTTCGTATGCGTGTTCCCGTTGTAGTCGTAGGCTAAACAGCCTTCGACCGCGTCGTAGCCACAGATGGCTGTGTCGTACACGAAGAGGCGAATCTAGTCTGATATAACTAGGCTTCTAAATCGGACGCGCCAATAGTAAATCATCACTCCAACTCCCATGTCCTCGCTGAAGATGGCATCTGTTTCGATATGAATTTTCTTGCTGCCTTGGGCCTCCTGGTAATCTCCGGGAGCAGCCAAACCAATCACTGTCGTCTCGGGCGTGTGCTCATCGTTTTTCTCAAGAACAATTGACCGCCAATGGTCTCTTGCAGTCTCTAAGAATACGACTAACCGATAGCCCTTTTTGGTCTGTTCTGCAGGCAGGAGCAAGAATGCGTACCCGACCGAGCCGGGCTTTTGAAAGTGCCCTTTAACAAACCCAGGGCAAGCACCCGGATACTTCTTTGTCCAAGCGGCCTGGTTTGCGGAATCTAGGTCTGAAAGGTTCTCAATTCGCCAGCCTTGATAAGACTTCCCAAGCAAAGTTGAGACGGGGGTCGGAGCGGAGATACTTTCACATGGATCAGCAGAAGCGTAGCACTTGTTACATGCGCCATTGATGAAAATGAGAAATAGAAGCCACCTTAGAGATTTCGCCATGTCCACTCCAATTTTTCGCTTCTCACAAACTCACTTGCAGCCGCCGCACGTCGGCGCTGGTGGCAGATCGCCGTGAACTCCGTTTGGCCAGTTTGGCTTAACATCTCCAGGCCTAGCAGGCGTGAACTGGACATGAATGTGCGCTCCAGCGCCCGGCCTAGAAGGATGCAGTTTCTCATCAAGGGCAAAGTGGAAATCGGGGCACCCTGCTGCGCAACAAAGCATCTTTCCAGGGTCTGCAGGGTAATCGATATCGGCCGCCTCGCCGCGTAGGTGAGGACTGCCTGGCTTGCGTAATCTGGATGGCTCCGACGTAGAGTTAACCATGAAGGAGGAGCCGTAACAATTCTCTAGGCAGCGTAAAGCTTTGTCGAGTCTTGGCGAAGGTGGGACTGGCGGAGGATTGCCCTTCGGATTCAAGGTGTACAGCCCCAATGGATCCATTGCCGTCGTAGGCTCATTGTCCACATAGGCGTACGCGTTAATTCGTGCGTCCGGAATTCCCTCTCCAAGGGGATCTTCTGACAGGAACCGTCCTAGATTCGTGTCGTAGTATCTGGCGCGATAGTAAGACAAATTGGATCCGGACTGAAATGCGTGAAGGTCGCCGATTTCGGAAACGTTTAGCATGGATTCGACTCTAAACCCGGACCCTTACAAACCAGAGGGTCTCGCACCCGACCCTGGGCTCCCTAGTCAGGGGAACATAGGGTATCGGTCTCGTTGTCAAATAGAGGAGTAACGGGTGTCCAGCTGCCATCCACGAGTTTGAAGGTCCAAGAAGCTATTTTATTAGGTGCTTCCTTGCAGAGAAATGTCCTGGAGCTAAGCGATCCTTCCGGGACCGCGGATTTGTCGTAGAAGAAGAGAGTCGCGTAACGAAGGCCGTCGAGCTTGGACTTGCCACCGTCCCTGACTTTGATAGTTGGTTGGCTTGAGTTAGCCAACTTGTCGTACACGGACCGGCTCTTGTCTGCAATGCAAGTGGAATCAAACAAGAAACAATACAGATCACTCTTAGGGTTCTTGAGTGAGGATTCATCCTCCGCACGTAGGTCAGCGCGATCATATCGAAGAAGAGCTGTCGTGTCCTTATCCAGAATGGCTCGCGCGACCACATTGCCGATTTGACGAAGGCTGTCAAGCGCGGCATCAGACCTCACGGGATGTTGCGCTTTGACGGAAACAACAAGATACGAAAAGATGCAGAGAACGCTTGCCGCTATCCCAAAAGCTATCCGTTTGGAAAGTCCCATAAATTTCATCATTTGCTGCATTTACCTCCTGGCCCACAAGGCTTGGCCTCTGCGGGTGATGGCAGGTGCCCTGAAGGATCGATTTGCGGGCAACTCGGGCATTCCCGACGCGTGTAGTGCAGATGAGGTTTCACATTGCCGCTACCATTGGATTGTCCGATGATGTCGCCTTCATTCACATGCTGGCCTACGCTCAGACCTGAAATGGAACCTGTATGAGCGTATCCAGAGATGCTGCCGTCATCATTGTGAATCACTATCTGATCGCCACCAACGTCGGCATGTCGGATCGCAATCACGGTACCGCTGTCACTCGCACAGACTACTCCTCCCATCGGGTTTCTGATGTCTTCACCCTTATGAATGCGACCGCCTCGAATTGGCTCAATCGTGCCGAATGGGTCAGTCACAACCGGATAGTTGGTCGGCCAAGTCGTCAAACCGAATGGATCCCAAAAGTTTGGTGGGCTATCGTTCACGTAGACATAAAAATTGACGTTGCCGCCTCGAAAGCTAGTAGGGTCTTCGCTGAGGAGTCTGCCAACGCTTTGGTCGTAGTATCTGGCGCGGTAGTAATAGAGGCCCGTTTCGGTGTCCGATTCGCGCGCAGTGTACCTGAACGGATTGACCAGCGAGCCAGTCGACGCCGTCAAATTGCCGAATGATTCGTACGTATAGGAGTTTGCTATCGCTCCCGATGTATTGCTGAGCGAAGTAACGGAGCCTAGCCCGTCGGCCTGGTAGTAGCTGGTCGTGGAACTGCGCAGCATGGCCAGGGGCTCGTCGATATTCAGCCCTTGCGCGTATCGTGCGACGGCGGTGCCCGAGGAATTCGTTTCCTCTGCCAGATTGTCCCCATCGTAAGCAAAAACGCTGGTTGTGCTTGATGTGGATTTGTAAATCCGTCGCCCGAAGGGATCATATTTGAAACTGACAGTTCCACCAGAGCCCGGTAGAGTCACACTCGTCAGCCGCTTTTCATAGTCCCAGGCATAGCTGGTTGTGTTCGATCCAACCACCTTGGTCGAGGTGTTTCCGTTGCAGTCTAATGAGGCGGGATCGCAGCCCATCACTGTGAGGCTCTAGCTTGGTTTCCAGCCGGCAAATACGAGAAGCGGGCAGATGATGGTGACAAGTGAATCTCTACCGCATAGCGCCAGCTTTCTACGTTCCCGGGCCGCCCCAGAGGGTATGTCACATTGCGGAAGCTGTGGATGAACGCCTTATCATAAGAAATATCCAACAAGTGGGGCTCATTCCATCGAATCTGAGCATTGACCACGTCATCCGCGACGAAGACTTGTTGGACGGTATCCTTCGGCGGTGGGCCCCCTTTTAGCACGACACTAACGGAATAACCTGATGAGCAAGGTGCACCACACTCGATCCCTTCCATTACTGCATCTACAGTCCCGTCTGGCGAAGTTGCCCGCGCGATCTCGTGGCGGTGCTCAGGAAACAGCACCTTATCTGCTCCGCCGCGTAACAGTCGAGGGGCAACAACCCCGACTACAATGCCAGCGATGAAAGAAAGAAAAATGGAAAGACCTCGGGGGCGTTTCATCATCGGATCTCCAGTCGAATTACAGCTCCAGGCCTCCTGCTCCGGGCGGCAATCACGCCCCCCGCAGGGGTAAAGCAGCGCCATCGCAGCGCAATGTCATCCACCAACAACAGTGCCTGAGTGCCCGCCTTCATTTCTTATTACTCAAGAGCGTACATTGCTTACAAAATTCGTAGCCATTGGTGATTTGCTGCTGCTTATCTGGTTGGTTCCCATAAGGATAACGACCGAATGGGCTCCCATACGGATCGCTGGGCATCCTTTTGGACTTAGCATATCCCGCAGCTCGAAGAGCAAGATTGAGAGGAAGCCCTATGGCACAAGCGGTTGCCCCATAGTTGAAATTTCCGAAATTGTCATACTCTGGGTGCGGTTGTCCGTGGTAGTTCTTGTAATCCCAGGGTCCGTTCCATCGGCTAACCATTAGGTACCACCAGCGGTAGTCGTTCTGCTGGGAAGCGAGCATATTATCGTCCACATTTGCATCTTGCGGATGAGGAGGTATGTTGTCACAGGGACCGCATAGGCCCATGGCGTCGATAGAATCAATCGGGTCGTTCATAACATATGCGTAGAAATCAAATCCACCTCTAAACCGGATCGGGTCTTCGGATGTGAATCGTCCAGCCGATGCGTCGTAGTATCTGGCGCGGTAATACGGAAAACTGGATTCGGACTCTGAAACGCTTAAGGGAGCGTCGTTGCCGATCTCACTGACGTCTGGCATGGATTCGACTCTAAACCCGGCCCCTTAGAAACCAAAGGGTTCGACACCCAATCAGTGCGCAGGCGTTGCGTCTCTGCCACCCCCCGTCTTACTGCTTAGTGCGGCTTACCCCGCTCGACATCGTCATCGGGCTTCCAAAGCTGCCCGGCAATTGCGGCACCGACTATTGCGTAGAGCCCAGTGTTTGCCAGCCCAATTAGCAGCCAAATTGTATAGAAGCCAATTTTGTCCTTCATGATTTCGCTAAAGGGGATGCACAGGAGGGCTGGCGGACAGACGATCGCAAAGGCGGTATACAGGGTGCCATCGAACTCCCCAATGAATTTCAACCATGAGAAAATGAGGGCAGTGACAGCTAGCCCCGCTGCGGCAAAACCCAATATCAGTCTTGAGGGTTTGCTCATGGAGTTCTCTCGCACGACTAAGTACGCGCCAAGCGCGCTAGCTCTTCGGCAAAATCGTGGCGATCAAACGACCGGCTTGGGGTGTGGAAATCCCGGGAAAATGAGCGGCAGTAACACGTGCGGGATAAACGTCGGAAGTGCCCCGCCGCCTTTTCCCCAGGCGCAAGACGGAAGTGTAGAGCCAAGGCCAGCCTCCCTAAGTAGAAGTCTGGCTGCGTCGTTGCTTGTCCCAGCATCGCTCGCGCCGAATCCGTATCCACCAAGTGTCTTGGGTAGTGAGTCATATGCATCAATTGCTCGCTGGTCATTTTCGCACTGCTTTCCTGGAACCGTCGAGCAATCCAGACTGTTCCCATTAGGGCCATGATTACTGTCTGCATTGTCGTCGTTTCGCAGTACGAGACTGCCAAAAGTGCCGTTTCCCGATTGGTGGTATCCACCCAACGTCCCTGAGTGCCCGTCTCCAAGCTGGAGGAAACAGTGACAGGGTGGGCGTACCAGATTTAGCAAAGCGTATGCCGTGACACCGCCACCGAGATTGGCAGGACGGCAACAGACGCGAAGAAGTCCCTTGGGATCGACAAAATCGGTCGAATGGTTGTTCACGTAGATATAAAAGTTTCGGCCGGCATTAAACCCAATCGGGTCTTCTTGTAGGAATCGTCCAACAGAAGGATCGTAGTATCTGGCGCGATAATACGATGCCTGTGGATTTCTCGTCTCCGCAGGCAGGCTGACTGGCTTGGACGCAGGATAGGCTTCTCCGAGTGACCCTTGCTGGTCCGTTGTAGACATCACCACTATTTTATCTTCTGACACGACTGGCCGGCTCAGCAATATCCGGCAATGTGCTCAGTCAATCTCTTTTGACTGAAGCTCACGCAAAACTTGTGGGTTCTCGGACGCGACTCGATGGTCTGAGTGGGTCGGCCCGTTTCTGTCGGCAGGCATAGGCTTAGTGAAGTGGGATTATAGGAGAAGGCTCCGGTAGTTGAAAGGACTTGTAAGAGGATCGCAGGGACCCTGCTGCCACAGCGTTCGCACTTGATTTTTGCAGGTCCGGTACCCGCGATGGACTCTCCGCGCCAACATTGGAAACAGATTCTTGGTTATTCGCTGAATGTCCTTTGCGCAAACGCACGGTACAAAAGCCGCTCTGTGCTTGCTTTTCCATGCGAAGATTCCATAATTGGCGAGTTCCCCCCGGTAGGACGTGCGTTTGATGGTCTGTCCACAGTGCAATTACACGAATTCGGACACTTCGGTGACTTGCGCAAAGTGCGCGACACCCTTGCCGCTGAGTGAGCAGACCTTGGCAACCGGCGGACAGGGTTGGTCCGCGCCAGTGGGAGACGTGGTTCTTTCCCCGGCGGCACTCGGACAATTGGACCCTGGGACAGTCCTCGGCGGCCGTTACGATATCGTTCGAATGCTCGGACAGGGCGGCATGGGCGCGGTGTACCAGGCTTACGACCGCGAGCTCGAACGACAGGTGGCGCTGAAGCTGATTCGCAGCGAGCTGGCCGCCAATCCGGAAATCCTGAAACGATTCAAACAAGAATTGATTCTGGCTCGGCAGATCACGCATAAGAACGTCATTCGCATTTTCGATTTGGGGCAAGCCGATGGGTTCAAGTTCATCACGATGGACTACATCGAAGGCGAGGACTTGCAGAGCGTGCTTGGCCGCAAGAAGAAACTGGACGCGGCTGAGGCAGCCAATATTATCGCGCAAATTTGCCGGGCGTTGGAAGCGGCACACGCCGAGGGTGTGATCCATCGGGACCTGAAGCCGCAAAACATCATGCTGGACAAGGCCGGCCGGGCGTACGTGATGGATTTCGGAATTGCGAGGTCGACGCTGACTCCGGGAATGACGCAGACCGGGGCGCTGATTGGAACGCCGGATTACATGTCCCCGGAGCAAGCAAAAGGACAGACTCTGGACGCGCGGTCGGATATCTTCAGCGTAGGTATCATTTTCTTCGAGATGCTCGCAGGCCAGAACCCCTTCTCGGGGGACACCACGATGGGGAAGCTCTGGAAGAGGACGAGCGAGCCGGCGCGCTCACTGGCGGATCTGGATAAGACAATTCCGCGGCCGATTTGCGAGATAGTGCGTCGATGCCTGGAAATCGATCCGGAGAAGCGATTCGCCAGCGCGACGGAGTTGTTGCTGGAGATTGAAACGTGGCAGGGACCGCAAGCAGGAACGCGCGTGCTTGTTCCATGGCGAGCTGGATTGCCTGCTTACGCCAAATGGGCAGGCGCGGGGGCCGCCGTTGTTTTGGTAGCAGCGGGATTCTTTCTTCGCTCGAAAATGATTCCCCATTCTCCCGTCCCACATGCGCCCGTCACGCTGCTGATCGCTGATTTTGACAACACCACCGGGGACGCGGTCTTTGAAGGAACGCTTGAGCCCATGCTGGGGATAGCGCTGGAAGGGGCGCCGTTCATCTCCTCGTATGACCGAGGGCGGGCTAAGAAGGTTGCGGCGCGGCTGCAGCCTGGCGCAACGCGTATGGATGCCGCGCTTTCTCAGCTCGTTGCGGTTCGCGAAGGCGTCAATGTCGTTGTGTCCGGTTCCATCGCGCAGAAAGGAAGCGGCTACAGAGTTTACGTGACCACGCTAGACCCTGCTACAGGCCGGTCCATTTTGACGGAACAAAGAAACGCTTCCAATAAACAAGATGTGCTGGCGGCCGCGGGGAAGCTCGCGGAAGGCATCCGCAAGGAGTTGGGAGATAGCACACCGCAGACTTCAGCGGAGACCTTCACGGCGAGTACCCTCGAGGCGGCGCATGCTTACGCTGTCGGCCAGGATTTTCAGCAAGCGGGCAAGTGGGCAGAGGCCATGAAGGCATACGGCAAGGCGACTCAACTCGATCCCGATTTGGGCCGCGCTTATGCCGGCACAGCGACGGTGTATGCCAATCTCGGAAAGCGCCAGGATGCGGAGAAGTATTTTGGATTGGCGATGACTCACATTGACCGCATGACCGACCGCGAAAAATACCGCACGCGCAGCGCTTATTTTTTGTTCATGAGAAATCAACCGAAGGCCATTGAAGAATTGTCCGCGCTGGTGAGCCAGTATCCCGCCGATACCGTGGGTCACGCGAATCTAGCGCTCGCTTATTTTTACGGCCGGAACATGAACAAAGCCCTCGAAGAGCAGGCCCGCGGCCTCGAGGTTAATCCTCATAGCGTTTTGCAGCGCAGTAATTTGTCCATGTACGCGCTCTATGCCGGTGATTTTGATACCGCGGCCAAAGAAGCAAAAACGATCCTCAGCGAGAATTCCAAGTTCGATCAGGCACTGCGCACTCTCGCACTGGCGGAGCTGGGGCGTGGGCATAACGAAGAGGCCACGCAAGACTACGTGAAGCTCCAAGGCGTTAGCGCCTACGGGGCTTCAATCGCGGCCAGCGGACTAGCCGACCTGGCGTTGTACGAAGGCCGCCTTTCGGATGCGAAGAGCATTCTGGAGAGAGCCATTGCCGGCGATCTGGCCGCCAAGGACGCGGAGTCCGCATCCGACCGCACGGCAACCCTAGCCCTCACACAACTGCCTCTTGGCAAGACCCAGGAAGCTATTTCCTCGGCAGCAAAGGCATCCGCCAACAGTAAAGATCCGGGCGTCCTTTATCGTGCGGCTCAGGTCTACGTTGCCGCCGGACAGGAAGCCAAGGGGCTGCAACTCGTCGCGCCGCTTTCCCAACGCCTGGAAACCGAGCCGCAGATTTATGCCAAGTTGATTGCCGGCGAAGCGCAGCTCAAAAAGGGCAATGCTCGTGACGCGCTGAATTCCTTTCAGGAAGCGCAGAAGCTTGCGGATTCCTGGCTCGGACATTTTGCCATGGGCCGTGCCTATCTCGATGCCGGCGCTTTCACCGAGGCCTCCGCGGAGTTTGATGTTTGCCTGAAGCGGCGCGGCGAGGCCACTTCCATTTTTCTCGATGACGTCCCCAGCTATCACCTGCTCCCCGCGGTTTATTATTATCAGGGCCGCGCACGCGAAGGATTGAATAGCCCTGGGGCCGCCGAATCCTACAAAACTTTCCTCTCCATCAAGGAAAAAGGCGCCGGGGATCCGCTCGTCGCGGACGCCCAGCGCCGGATTGCTGCGCACTAATTGCGCTCAACTACCCATTCACTATTCACCCTGTTGTCAGGGAATGGTGACTTGCACTTCGTTTGAGAACACACTTTCAACTCCCGAAGAGCTTACGGCAGTCACGACATAGTAGTAGGTTGTGCCAGTGGCCAGCCCCTGATCGTTATAGTTTGTGACCGGGGAGTTCAATCTGATGGTAGTCGTATAGACGCCGGGAGAAGTTCCTCGATAAACCTTGTAACCAGCAACGTCTGTCGCGGTACTGGCCGTCCAATTAAGAAACGTGTTGTGGTTTCCTCCATTTATCCCAGATAACGCGGTCGGCGGCTGCGGTTGCACAGTGATCGTGAGGGCCTCTGAATACCCCTGGGAGGGAACCGAGCTATCCGTGGCCGAAATCGTGAACGTAAATGTTCCAGAAGTGGTGGGCGTACCGCTCACCAGTCCAGTGGTGGGATTCACTGTTGAAACCGAAAGACCCGGCGGCAAGTTCCCGGATATGTATTGGTAAGTGAAAGGAGTTATGCCACCCGTAGAAGTTATGTTCTGCGAATAGGGGGTCCCCTCGGTTTCAGCTGGCAGCGTATTCGGCGTGGTTCCATTGAAGAAAGGAACCAGCGTAAGCGTGAATGACTTGCTGGCATTTGACGACGGCGGGCCGGTAGACACGACATGGATCGTGAAATTGTAGTTCCCCACAGGAGCGGTGACGGCGGTTGCTGTGATCGCCCCTGTTGACGTATTCAACGTAAAGCCAGCCGGAAGTGCTCCCGCAGTCTGCGAGAAGGTCAGTGTTCCCCCTCCGCCGCCCGAAGTCAGCAGCCCAGCGCCGTAGGGAAGAGCCGGCGTTCCCGAGTCCGTAGGCGCGTTCGGTAAGGTATCCGTGACAATGCTCACGGGAGTCGGGGGCGCCGTGCTGTAGTAAACTTCGGCGTTCTGCAGGAACGGGTTCGCTCCCGCGCCGCCTGCCATCAGGACAGTTCCATTGTTTAGCAACGTCGCCGTGTGATGGTACCGGCCGGTGACCAGGCCTCCGGTAAACGTGAAGTTTCCACTGCCCACATTGTAGGACTCGGCGCTTGTTATCGTCGCAGTTGTTGCCAGACCTCCCGCCAACAGCACGGTTCCGTCTGTCATTGCCGTGGCAGTGTGGATGCCGCGCGCGGCGTTCAGATTACCGGTGCTGGCGAAACTCCCACCCGCGGGATTAAAGAGCTCTGCCGAATTCAGGGCGGTCACCCCGTCGGATATCATCCCACCCGCGATGAGTACCTGTCCGTTACTCAGAAGCGTAGCGGTGTGATACTCGCGCGGCGTAATCAAGTGATTGCTTACGAGGCTGAACGTCTGCGCAACTGGATCATAGAGTTCTGCAATGGCGGATGCGCCTCCAGAATCGGCTCCCCCGGCGATGAGAACCTGCCCGTTTGGCAGTAACGTTGCCGTGTGGAACTGGCGCGGATCGTTCAAACTTCCTACCACCGTAAACGTTCCGGATGCGGGGCTATAGATTTCCGCAGGAGCGACGAGGCCTCCGGCATTCGTTCCGCCGGCGATCAGAACCGTCCCGTCCATCAGCAACGTTGCCGTGTGGCTGGCGCGCAGATTATGCGGGGCTCCTTTTGTCGGACTGAATACGTTGTTGCCAGGGAAGAAAATATCCGCGGTGGCCGCGAATGTGCTTGCGGCGCTAAGTCCGCCGGCCACCAGCACATTTCCATCGCTCAGCAGCGTGGCGGTATGCCCGAAGCGCGCGGAACTCATGGTGCCGTTGGCGAACGAAAACGTTCCCGCGACGGGGTTGTAGAGTTCGCCGTTGTTCGTGTACGACGGTCCCTGGTCGGTTTGGCCTCCAGTGAGCAGCACTTGTCCGGCTTGTTGGCCGGTTACCAGCAGCGTAGCCGTTGGGTGAAGCACGCCCTGCGCCGTGGGGCCGGTGCCACAGAAGCCGTTCACGGTGAAGGCGTTGGATGTTGCCGAGACTGCTCCGCCTGCAGTGGCCATCAGTTGGTAGCCAACGCCGCCGCGGTCGATCGTCAGCGTCCCGAACCCAGCCACGCCGGCTTGGTCGGTCAACGCTGTGGTTGCTCCGCCCAGTATAGCGGTCGGGCAGGGCGAAGGATTCAGGCTCATCACCACTTGCACGCCCGGCACAACCGCGTGGCTGGGATCGAACACGGTCACGGAGATGGGGCTGCCGGCAATCACCTGTCCGCCGATGGAATTCCCCGGCTGCGTATTGAACACCACCTGCCCTGAACCTAGCGCCGCAAAACTAATGGTGTAGTTGGCGCTGGCAGTCTGGAACGGATTCGCCTGGTCATGCACGGCCGCCGTGAAACTCACCAAGGATTGCGATGGGCTCGAGATGGTGATATGCCCGTTGCTGTCTAAGACTCCCCCACCTGGTAATTGGGTGATGAAAAAGACCAAGTTGCCGATTCCGCCAGTCGCGGTTAGCTGTGCGGAGTAAGGCGTTCCAAGGGTCCCGCTGAGTAACGTCGGCGGTGTAATCGTAATCACTGCCCCGACACGAATAGTTATCTGGACATTAAGCACGCTGGGCGGCAACGCCGAATCCGTAGCCGTAATCGTCGCGGGAGGAACAAAGCCCGGCTGATTTGCAACCGTCGGAATACCGCCGACCTGTCCCGTGCTCGCATTAATCGACAAGCCCAGCGGCAAACCGGTCGCGGTCCAGATGATTGGCCCAGTTCCGCCAGTCGTCGTAAACGGGAAAGCAATAAAGGATTGGCCTACTACACCGTCATTGATCTGGCCGAGAGTTTGAACCTGAAATGCGTTATTGACTGGAATCGAGAATACCTTCGTCGTTGTGTTCGCGGGCACGGCACTGTCCGTCACTTTAACCGTTACGGAGTTCGGCCCCAGTCCCAACGCGGGTGCCGTGAGCAGACCTGAAGAACTCACGCTAAAGCCTTGCTGCGAACTGGAAACGAGTGACCACGTGTCCGCCCCGGGCTTTCCACCCGTGGACTGCAGCTGGAACGAGTAGCCGGTTGTGTTTTGATCCGTCGCCGGAAGCGCAGCCGTTGTAATTGTCAACTGCGGGTACACCACCGGTCCGGTCAGAGTGGTATTTCCGGGATTCGAAAGCACCGTGATCGTGTCCACGGCGTGAGGAATCGCCACCGGCGCGATCGCCGTCACGGGATTGAACTGCTGCTGCGCCGGAGTCATCAATGGATTCTGTACGCGCAGTGTGACGTAAGCCGTCTCGCCCGGCGCGAGCGTCACCGAACCCTCCGTCGGATTGGGATTGGAAATGTTGGGAGTCCCCAGTCCCGTGGATGTCGGCCCATAGAGTGTCGGATTAATGATGTTCGAAACCGTGACCCAGTGCGTTTCCACGCCCAACTTGCACTGATCCGCAACCGGTGTTTGGTACAGCTTGTTGATGATCAATTGCACCACGATCCCTGCGGGAACCCCCGAATTGGAAGCCGACGCCACTTGTACGTTGTAGGTGGCCGTGGTGTTGCCTTGGTTCGACATGGGATAAATGACGTCTTCAATCGTGTTGTTGGAGATATTTGGATTTGAAATGTTCGGGTTGGAGATGTTCGGGTTGGCCGTGTCGGGATTCGAAATGTTCGGGTTCGGGGTGCTTTGGTTCGAAATGTTCGGATTCGTCGCGCTGACATTCGAAATGTTGGGGTTGGAGATATTCGGGTTCGAAATGTTCGGGTTGCTGATGTTGGGGTTCGAAATGTTGGGGTTCGAAATATTGGGGTTGCTGATGTTTGGATTCGAAATGTTCGGGTCGGTGACTTCCGCGTTCGAAATATTGGGGTTCGAAATATTGGGGTTCGAAATGTTGGGATTGGAAATATTCGGGTTGGAAATGTCCGGATTCAGAACTGCCGAAGCGCTAAGGCCGTTCGTCACTACCGATCCGCCAATCGCACTGATCTGGGCAACGTTTACCGTGACGCTGGCTTGCGGGTTGGTCGAAGTAACGAACACGCTCCGCGACACCGAGGAATACTGCGGAATGGTAACGTCCAGAGTCGTCAACTGCGAGAATTGCAGGAACGACGCGGAGCCTCCGGTTGGCTGATTTGCGATGGTGAAGCGCACAAAAATCGGCTGGCTGGCTACATTCTGCGCTTCCACCGCGAAGGCACGCTGGAAAGGAACTATCGAAGTTACTCCGGTCACCGGGTTCGTAAACGTTGTTGTCCCCAAGGGCTTCGCGTTTCCGGGCGCTCCCACCACCAGTCCGCCGGTAATCTGCGCCGTGTAAATGTTCTGGTTGCGCATTCCTTCCTGGCCAACTCGGCAGGATGGCAGGGTCTGGCCCGGCTCGAAGATGCTCATCTGCGTCCCTGTTGTTCCCGCGATGATCGGCGGGGTGTAATTTCCCCAATTGCCGTCGGCGGGAGGCACCACGTCACGATTGTCCGTCCAGGTAGCGTGAAAGAGCGGATTTACGCTGGGTGTAAAGTTGTACGCCCACCCGGTGCCGTGCGGGACAAACATTGGCGAGGGCACGACCTCGATGTAATCTCCAAGGAAAGGCTCCGAACCGTTCGCGAAGAGCGGCAAATTGGGCACGTTAAATTTGTATTGCTCGATGTTCGTCGGCGATTGTTGGACGAAGCCCGGCGGGACACAACAGCCATAGGCATACTGAGAAACTGAAACCGACGGCCCTAAGGTCACCGTCGGAAAGATTCCCAATTCCAGAACGCGCAGGTCAATCGTGTGGCGGCGCACGGTTAGGCCAAAGTCATCGATATACGGCGTGAATATCTCATTGGGATTGAAGAGAGGGGCGGCAAGTTCACCCTCGGGCGTCAGCACGGAAGTATAAGTTCCAGAGGGCGTGCTAGGAGTATAGAAGTTGACGTAATGATCGTAGCGCAGATCGTAGTAGAGGATCGTGAGCCTGCCATTGGCAAAGGTAATTGCCGGCATGATTTGATGGCCACGACCGGAAGGATTGGTCACCGAATTTTGCTTCGGATTGTCCACCATGATCGCTGGTGTCCAGTGCGTCCCGTCGATGGAGCCCGCGGCGACGACGCGGGCGTCGCCACCAGGCCCCAGTCCCTTCGCCGAGAAAGCTACGTACACAAACCCGAACATGTCCGTCGTGATCGAAGGATACGCGTTGGTACGGAACGAAGTGCCCGTGGTGTTCTGATCGAATGGCTGGAAAGTTGAAATCTGCACCGGCGCGCCGAATGTTCTCCCCGCATTCGTGGATTGCGCTACCATGATCGCGTTGGACACTCCCGTGGACGCAAACTGGCGCCACGCCACATACACATTGCCATTTACCGGATTGACCGCGATAGCGGTTCCCTGGCTGGTGATGGTCCCTTTATTGATTTGCACGGGCGTGCTCCACGTCACGCCGCAATCGGTGGAGCGCGTAAACATGAGCTGTGTTGGAGTGCCATTGTTTTTATTCGCAGCCAGAAACTCGGTGTAGGCTACGTAGACGTTTCCAGCCGCGAAGGATTGGTTCACGGTCAGGGGTTGGCCGTTACTCCCCGTAACCCCGGGTTCGGTTGCGGTAAACGAGCAGGTATTGGCGCCCGAGCGGGGGATGTCCACTGCCATAGCGGGTTTATCCAGGAACTGCCCGGTCCCACCGGTGTTCCCTATGGCCACCGCATGAGTATCAATGTAAGTGATAGGATCGCTGTTTTCGTTATTGTTCAGGTCATTGTAGCGCGCTACGAATATCGCGCTTGGCGTTCCAGGCAGCGCTCCGGATGCCGGTCGCACGAACGCTAATCCCGCGTAATAGAACATTCCATTCGTTCCAGCCCGCACGACCGGGTCGGAGGCCGCGCCGTAGATACCTTGTAGAGCCGAGTGCCCGCTTCCGTTGTTATCACTACACTGGGGTACCAATTCTGGACAACCCGGCACCAACGTGCTTTGCCACGTATAGCCGCCATCGAACGACTTAAATAGTCCCAGCCACGAATCTCCCGTTTCTGTGCCGCCAGTCAGGAGCGTTTCGAGATCCACGGTGCGATAGTCATTTGCCCCCGCCAGGATGTGCATCGGATTCCGCGTCGAGACGGCCATCGAAGGCTCGTTCTGCCGTTGCAAAAAGGGGTCGCCCGTCGGCCACTGTGTGCCGGAAACCATATTGACGTTTTGTCCCGCCACCTGAGCCACGCATTCCGAGGGCATGAGCAGCGCAGCTAGGAGAGCGATTGGAGCGAGTGACCAAAGAACTTTGACGAACGGTCGCATGTGAACTCCAGTGCTAGATTTGAACGGCGAGGCAGTTCCTGTTTCCCGCAGGCCAATCTCGCAAACCAAGGGAGAGTGCTGGTTTGTAGGCGAAGCAGATTTGGTTAAGTGACTCGAAAGTGGGAGGGACATACCACGTTCTGAAAAATCGACTGCGGGAAGTCTCCTGCGAAAGGGGGAGGAAGTCAAGCATCCGGTCCAGCCTGACGCTGCCTGGATTTAGACCTATTCTGTAGTGTAAGAGATTTCCATCCGATGAATGAGGAAGCAGGATAGGACGAGAATCGCGGCGGTGAGGCAGAGCAAGCCGAGTACGGCAATCAATGGCGAGACAGGTTCGGCAACGATAGTGAAAATAGCCAGGGGGCCAGTGAGGGGCAGATTCACGGGGCAGAGATGCTTTAGATAAAACGTGACGCTGAGCCTCTGGGCCCAAGCAGGAAAGACTGGGGCGGCCGCTTCCCATCCCATGATTACAACTCCAGGGACGATGGGATTCTTGAAGAGCAGGCTGAGAGCGAGAAACACGGCGCCATAGCCGATGCAAGCGAGAGCCGTCACCAGGAGATAGGATCCCAACTGGCCGAGACCGGGGCCGTCAAAAACATACGATTTGCCCGCGGAGCCAAAACGCATATACATAAAGTAGAAGCAGGCAAGCACGGCCGTTTCAAAGAATAAGATGGCCACGATCGCACCGGCGAGATATTTGCCGACTACCAGTACCTCTCTTCTTACCGGGACGAGAAACTGATAATGAAGAGTTTTTTCGACCATTTCGCCCCGGAATAGCCAAGTGAAGATGGCCATGCAAGCGAAGAAGATGCCCAGCCGGAAATAGTAGAGTTGGACAATTTCTGCCAGAACTTGCGTATCCTCCTCGATTTGGGCCGCGTTGATGTTGTGTCTGTCGTAGATGGTGTGACTCAGAACCATTACTACCGGAAGGAAGGCGAGCAAATAGATCCCAATCCTGCGGCGCGTAAACAGGTTCCGGCGAACCTCGTTGCGCACCAGGATGGAGACCTGGCTACCATAGAGCCGCCAGGGTTGTTCCTTCGACCACTTTTGGGCTCGCGCGACTAAATCTTGAGTGCTCATGCCTGTCCGCCATCCGATCCGATGAGGTATTGATAGATGGAGTTGACGTCATCGTCGGCGGGCGCAACGGCATCAACTTCGACGAGCCCGCCGGAAACGATCTTATTCAGCAAGAGATAGAACTGCTCCGCATCGCGCGTGCGCACCAGGACGCTTTGGCCATCGCTTAAAATTTTGGCCTCGACCACGTGATCGAGTTCGAAGGCCGCCGCCGCCAACCGCGAGGCGTTCGAACAGCGAACAAGAATCTGCATGGGATGATCGCGGACTTCCCTGCGAACCTCGCGAATCTGTCCTTCGGCAACAACGTAGCCACTGCTCATTAACACGACACGGTCGGAGATGCGATCGACCTCCTCCAAAATATGGCTGGAGATGATGACGTGCATACCCTGTTTGGCAATTGCTTGGAAGAGGGCGATGGATTCCGAGCGGGCCATGGGATCAAGGCCATTGAGCGGTTCGTCGAGCACCAGCACGGACGGATGATGCGCAATGGCCTGAGCGAGTCGAATGCGCTGGCGCATCCCTTTGCTGTAGCCCGCCACTTTGCGCCGAGCCACTTGCGCCATGCTGGCGCGCTCTAGAGCCTCATTGGTGAGCTTCGCAGACTGGTCGGCGCCAAAACCATGAAGGCGCAGCGGCCAATAGATGAAGTCGTAGCCATTGGTGCCAGGAGGGAAGGAGTCAAATTGCGTACAGAATCCGACTTGGCGGAAAAACTCGATGGGTTGTTGCGGGGTGAGGCCGAGGACGTAAATCGCGCCTCGCGACGGCCGGATCAGGCCAGTCATCAAGTTCATCAGCGTGGTCTTGCCCGAGCCGTTGGGGCCGACGAGACTGGTAATCCCCGGTTCGAGAGAGAAGTTCACCTTGTTCACGCCGAGAACTTCGCCGTAAAACTTGGAGACATTCTCGAAAACGATTTGGCGGGCGTCCGGGGTCATCCGCGCACCGCCTCACGGGCGCGCAATCGCGCATTGAGAATGACGAGCGAAAGCAAGCAGACAAAAATCAGGACGCCCCAGGCGGCGGCAACCGGAATTTCGTCCCAAGCGCGACCGACGAGCCCCTCGCGCTCATGAAATGCTTTTACCAGGATCAGCCGGAACATATAGGAGAAATTCAGAAGCATGCCCCACTTGGTGCTCATGATCGCGTTGAACATCTCACCGAAGCCCGCAGGAACGAAAAATGTGATGAAAATTACGCCCGTGGCCACAATTCGCAGCTTAACCCACGCCGACACCGCCAGAGAAAGGAGGGAAAGCATCAGGATCCAAATAGCGGAGCACAACACGATAGGAATGACCATCCAGAGGTGCGACCAGATCCAGCCGTCCATCGCGAGGCCAGACTGCAAGCTGAATAAGAGCAAGCAGGGAATCCATGTGACAGCGGAGAGCAGCAAGCCTAACACCGCGAGCTTTCCAAGAACATAATCGGCGCGGCTGAACGGGCGGCTCAGAAAAAGCGGAAGCGCGCCGTTGGTCAAATCTCCGGCGATCAAGACGGGGCCAACCCAGCAGTTCAACAAAAAAGCTGCCTGGGTCTGCGAGAGCATCATGAAGACGAAATATTGGCTCTCCACTTTGAAAAAATCCGCGGTTCGAAGTTGCATGAGCAATTGCAAGGTCTTGTTGTTGGCTACGAAGATGTAGCCGGCAAAAAACAGGCAGGGAACGATGCAAAAAACCAAAAGGATCACGAAGAAGCGGGATTTGAACAAGTCGGCGAAGGCATACTTGGTGAGGACAAAAAAGCGGGACCATCCGGCCGTGAGCGACCCGGTGTAGGAATTATATCTGCGCTTATATACGGCCATCCGGCGCTCCCGTTTGTTCCATGGCGTTGAGGAAAATGTCTTCCAGCGAATCGCGGCGGTGATTCATGCGGCGAATCTGCACGCCGCGGTCTGCCGCGACTTTGAAGACCTCCCTGATTTCGACGCTGTCCGGCATAACCACCTTGATGCGGCCGTTGGTGAAAACCGCGCATTCGCAACCGAGGCCCTCGAGCGTGGAGGTAAAAGATGCCTCGGCGCCAATGGTTTCCAACTCGAGGAACTTCCGATTGGCGCGGCGCTCTTCGACGAGATTGCAAATGGAAGCAATTTGCCCGTTGCGCAGAATCAGCACCTCATCGCAGGTCTCTTCGACGTCGCGGAGAAGATGCGAGGAAAGCAGCAGGCAGATATCACTGGCCTCGCGGATTTCGCGAATCAGTTCGATCAAACGCTTGCGCGCCGGCGGGTCCATGCCATTGGTGGGCTCGTCGAGGATCAAGACTTTGGGGCCATGCGCAATCGCCTGGGCAAGCTTGGCTAGTTGTTTCATGCCGAGAGAATACGTTCCAACGGGGCGATAACGCGCTTCGCCTAATCCCACATAGACGAAAGCTTCGTGCGCGCGCTCCATCGCTTGATCGGGCGGGAGACCGGAAATCTCCGCCATGTAGCGAACAAAACGGACCCCGGACATTTTTGAAATGAAGGCGTCGTTCTCGGGCATGTATCCGACGAGAGATCGAAGCGCCTTGCCGCTGGTGTGAGAGTCGAGCCCGAGAACGCGGGCGCTCCCTTTGGACGGGGAGTGAAAGCCCAAGAGGGTGTTGATGAGCGTCGACTTGCCGGCGCCGTTCGGTCCGAGCAGCCCGATAGCGCGACTCTTCAAGACGCCAGTCAGGCCGTGAAGGATTGTTCGGCCGCCGAGTTGTACTTCGAGCTCATTGAGCTCGATGGTTGGGTTCATCATCTACCAAGCATTACGGATGAGCTTGGTGCGAAGTTCCATGATCCGACATTCCCAGTAAGTGGATCAAGCTGGGAAGACCTGGATTCAAGTCAAAAAGTTTGGCGCTGCTGGCCACTTCGATGCGATCGCTTTCCCCATAAGCGCAGAACACGCTCGGCTTGGCGTCGGCTGCCATCTGCTGAAGAAACGCCAACTGCTGGGAGTTGAGCTGAGACGCAAGCGGTTTTAGAATCGGGCTAAGATTCTGATAAATCATGGCAGAAAAATTCGCCTGGCTGTCGCTGGGAAGAAGAGCATGAAACGAGGCGGAGCGAGCCAGGGAGGTGCCATTGGCATGAGTTTGTAGCGCCGCGAGCAGTAGCGCGCGAGAAGGCGCCATGATCATGTACCCGTCCGCGAAGGTGTAGTTGTATTCGGTGGAAAGCCCAGCGCTTTGTGACTGGATCGTATAAAAGGTTCGTCCACCGGACTGTGTTTGATTGAGCGTTAGGCCGGGCATGTTCGACTTTTGCGCTTCCCGGTTCGCAGCCTGCACCATCTTTTCCATGGCAAGCTGAAAGGCACCTGAATTGTTGACCTCGATAATCGCTTTCCACGAGGGCGTAGGAAGAACCGGGCCGTCGAGAGCCAGCGTGAGTTCTCCGCCCAGCGCGCTGGCCAAGTCGTTACGAATGTCCAAGCCGAGTTCCGAATTTGCTTTAGCCAGATCCTGGCTGAAGTTGGGGTCGGAAGCGCCAAAGGTGCTGAAAATGTCATCCAGCATGAGGGCTGGCTGTTTCGCAACGAAAGAGACCGCCGCGCCGGCGTTGGCAGAAACATAATCGAGCGAGCCCGCAGGAGCGGGGGCGGCCAACCAGGAAGCAATGCCGCGCCTTTGGCCGTTAAATTCCAGAGTAATGCGATTGTCCGCCTGACTGGAAGACTCGCCGCGCGAGGCGATCAAGTACTTGATGTCGTTGAATCCACTATTCTGCAGCGCCCGGGAATCTCCTTGTTGGGCATGCGAACTATTAATGATCTGGCCGAGATTCGCGGCGACCAAGGTTTCGGTGCCGCGGCTGTAGATATTAGCGATTCGCTGTCCAAAGTCCGTCCCGGCGAAGAGAGTTGCTCCGGCGTCGAGCTGCCCGCTCATCTCCCGAACCGAGGCAGCGTCGCCACCGACGACCAGCATGTTCTGCCTGACAAGCATGGTCATGCCACGCTCATCACGAGCGAGTGAGGAGAGCGACTGCGGGTCCACGACGTGCATATTGGATTTGCCCTGGGGGCTCGTGACGGATTCGGCGAAACGATTCTGCAAATAATCCTTCAGTCCAGACTGCCGCACTTCGGCCAGCAAGACGAGGCCGGGTCCGTTGGAAGCGGAACTGGCTCTGGCCGTAATCACCACTTCGTCGCCCAAATACCGGCTCATCACTTGGATCTGGTCAATCAACTCCTGGGGAGTGGGATGCTGATTCGAATTGCCGCTTTTGTTCCACCAGTCTTGCAGCACCTTGCTCTGCGAGAGCTGTTGCTGGAAGATCTGGTTGGCCTGTTGAAGAGCGTCTCCAAGATTGGGAATGCCGATATAAAGGACAGTATCCGCCGGAAGCAAAGGAAGGATTTTGCTCTCATACCGCGGACCGGGCGTCTGGATTTGCTCCAGCTTCTCACGCAGTTTTGAGAATTCTGCAAGAAGAGCCAGTTCGTGATCCAGGTCGCTGCTCCATCCAATCTCTTCGCGGACGGGAACGAGGCCGACGCTCTGCGTGGTGGCCACCTGATCGCCGGAGTGCAGAATGGATTCCGCCCCGGCATGCTTAACGTGGACTTCTCCCTCAATCACGGATACGCGCGAGCCTTTGGTGCCGGAGTTCACGGAAAAAACTGTTCCGGTGACAGCTACCGTGCAATCCGGAGCACTAACGTACAGATGCCCGGTGTGGCGTTTCGCTGCTTGCACGATGATGCTGCCCTGGTCGAGATGGATGGTTGTGTCGCGACGGCTGGCGCTGACGGCCAATTCTGCGCGTTGATTCATTTCCACTTGGGAACCCTCGAAGAGCCGCACCTTGGCATGAGAATTGGCGGCCGTGCGAATGAATTCACCCTCGCCGACTTCGTCCCCCGGTTTTAGTGCGCGCTCGCCAGCGGCGCCGATGCCATACGCTTGCCCGTCGATGGAATCGATCCGTGCACGATTGCCCGGAGGGCCGGTTAAATACCAATTGCGACCAGTCCAGACCAGGGCAACCAGCAATGCGGCTGTCGCTGCCACTAGGGAGAGTCTGGCAAGACTCCATTGAAAACCGCGTGCCGCCGGCTCCATCCGCCAGCTGGTGTTCGTCGCGCTTTCAGACCCGCGGCCAACAGCGAAAGAACGGCAGGAGACACATTCCCGCAGGTGATCTTGCACGATGAGAGCGCGAGCCGGAGGAAGCTCTTGCTGATGAAAAGCTGGGAGCAGAGCACGGATATCGGCGCAGCCACGAATAAGCTGCAGAGCACTGGTCGCGGCCTCCGCGCCCTCGATGGATTGCAACCGCTGCCACACGCGCTCCGATGAAGCCGATAGCGTCTTAGCATCAGGGTGTTCGCCGCGAAGTTCGGAAATCGTCTGATCAAGGCGGGCGTCTTGCTTGGATCGAAAGAATTTCATGATGCACCTTTCCTAAAACTACGAAGGCTCTTCTTTAGTCGTGCGCGGGCGCGAAACAGGGTCACTGCCACAACGGCCTGAGAAGTGTTCATGGTCCGGGCAATTTCGGGGTTATCCAACCCTTCGAGATAGCGGAGAACGAACATTTCGGCGGCGCGGGGATTCAGAGTGGCAAGCTCTCTGCGAAGCCAATTCTTGAGTTCCAAGGAGGAGTGCGCACGTTCCGGGGAAACACTCGAATCGGATTGGATCTCGCCGGCGGTTTCAACCGGCACGACTTCTCGATGGCTCCTCGAGCGGACTAGATCCAGGGCGGCGTTGACCGCCGATTTCTGTAAGTAACTCTGCAGATTGGAGATACGGCTTGGGTCGACAATCCCGCGTGCCAATCGGAGGAAAACAGACTGTGAAACGTCTTCGGCATCCGCCATGCTGCCGGTGATCCGGTAAGCAGCTTTGAGAACACAGACTTGGTGTGCTCGGAAAACTTCCTCAAGCTGTGGGAAAGCCTGCGTCACCATGATGTTTTCTATCGCGGCCGCCAAGCTGCCCTCCTCGGCTTATCTACTACCTAAGACGCGATAGCTAGAAACTTATTAACACACAATTTGAAATTCGAGGCGATTTGCTCGGCGGGGGTGTGATCGGTGTCCACATATGATGGGCATGCGGCGTGCCGCCCGCGGGGGCAGAGACTGACACATCTAGCGCATTGCGAGACAAAACCATGAACACAGGGGCCTATATTTTCCGGGAGGGATTCGGCCCTTATTAAGGTGAAGGCCGCAGGGCCCCAGCCCAGAGGCGGTGTGTGGCAGTTTTGACCGAAACTGCCGGAGGAAAAGCCATGAAGAAGACACTTTCCCTTTTTGTTCTGCTCGCCGCACCATTTTCATTGCCGGCAAAGGACAAGCCGGCCTACGAGAAGGGCGAACTGGTGCAAATGAATTCCGCTGCTTGCGGATATGCAGAGAAGGACGGCAAAACACTTGCTGGGGAGATTTTTGGAACCGACGGCCAGCACAAGAAAACGCAGGAAACGCTGTGCCAAGAGTATGTGTTGCGGTCGCAGCGGATTTCGTACCGGATCCGTCCGAAAGATGACAAACACCCTGTGCTTCTGCCGATTGGCGAGACGGCGGAGTTTCGAATTCACAAAGACAAGTTGCTGTTGCGCGTAGCGGAAGCCGACGGCAAAGAAAGAGAGTACATCGTGCTCTCGATGACGCCGCGAACAGACGTGGCAGAAAACCGGGCTGCTGCGGCGCACGCCAACCGGTAGATCGTTTTGGCGCGGTGATGCACCCAGGACCTGCCTGATGCAGGTGTCGGGTTTTTACAGCGGATGTGGCCAAAAATCTGAGCGAGTGAGGTGATTGACAGCGCTCTTTACCATTCGAATGCTTGAGGGTTCATCAGCCTTGTCCGCCCGGTACTCTTGGCCGAACATGGGTGACGGCACAGAAAAAGGTCTGATGCCCGCTTCGCTATGGCACCCCTTCTGCAGGTTCAGGATCTTCACGTCGCTTACATTTCACGGGCTGGGAGAAAATCCCCGGCTCTTGAAGGGGTCAGCTTTGATGTGCGGACCGGAGAGACTCTCGGTGTGCTCGGGGAATCCGGTTGCGGCAAGAGCACGCTCGCGGTGGCGTTGCTGCGGCTCCTCCCTGGAAATGCGGAAATTCAAAAGGGCGCTGTGCTGTTCGAAGGGCAGGATTTGCTGCGTGCGGAACCTCGGGCACTTGAACCAATTCGCGGGGCTCGTATTGCGCTGATTTTTCAAGAACCTTCGCTCGCGCTGCATCCCACGATTCGAATTAGTGAACAAGTCAGCGACGTACTGGCGGCGCATGAACCGGCGAGCCGCGCGGCCCGGCGTCAAAAGATGCTGCAAGTGCTGGCGGAGGTGTTTCCCGCGGATACGGCGCACATTGCCGACTCCTATCCCCATCAACTGAGCGGTGGGCAGCAGCAGCGGGTGCTGATCGCCATGGCAATCGCTTGCGGCCCGTCCCTGATCGTTGCGGATGAGCCGACGGCTTCTCTTGATCCGACCACGCAGCAGGACATTCTTGGAATTTTCCGAAGGCTACGGGAAAAATTCAATTTGTCCATCATTCTAATCACGCACAACCCAGCATTGCTAGCAGGCCTGGCGGACCGCGTTTTAGTTCTGTATGCGGGAAAAGTAGCGGAAATCGGCCCGACGGAAGAAGTCCTCAAATCTCCTCAGCACCCGTACACACGCGCGCTGATGCAAAGTGTGCCGGAGGGACTCGAGGGATCAGCGCGAAGCCGCAAGTCACGGCTGCCAGTCATTCCGGGAGAGGCGCCGAATCTGGCAGTATTGGAGAGCGGTTGCCGATTCGAATCCAGATGCGCGGACCGGATGGAGCAGTGCAAACAACGCGAACCGGGAGCGACGGCGTTGAGCGAAGCGCATGCCGTATCGTGTTTCAAGTACGGTGGATGATTCCCGCGAGGGCGAGAAGATGGACCGACTCCTGATCGTCGAAAAGCTCGCGAAACGCTACGAACGAACGACTGTGCTCGGGTCCAAGAAGGAAGTGTTGGCTCTGCAAGAGGTGTCTTTTTCCATTGGGCGAGGGTCAACCCTGGCTCTTGTGGGTGAATCGGGTTCCGGGAAAAGCACGCTGGCGTTTTGCATCGCCTGCTTAGAGCGGCCGACGTCCGGAAGAATTGTGTTTGGCGGGAACGAAATCGCCGCCCTCGGCGAGAAACAACTGCGCGAGGTACGCCCGCAGATTCAGCTGGTATTCCAGGATCCTGTGCGCTCGCTGAATCCAAGATTTTCCGCTCTTGAAATAGTAAGTGAACCGTTGATTGTGCAGGGGCGCTTGAACAAGCAGGAGAGGGAAGCCAGGGGGCGAGCCCTTCTTGCGCAGGTGGGCATCCCGCAAGAGAAGGAATCGCAGAAGGCCGATGAGTTTAGCGGCGGGCAAAGGCAGAGGTTAGCGATCGCGCGGGCTTTGTCGCTTGAACCCAAGCTGCTCGTTCTGGATGAAGCACTTTCCGCGCTGGATTATTCCGTGCAGGCGCAGATCGCGAATCTGTTGTTGGAACTGCAAGCGGCGCTGGGATTGACGTATCTCTTCATCACCCACGACTTGGGAATGGCGGCGCATTTGGCGGACGAAATCGCGGTGATGGAGCAAGGAAGGGTGGTCGAGATGGACGCTGCGGACACACTCTTACGCGCACCGGGTCAAGAGGCCACTCGGCGCTTGATCGCCGCGACACCTAGACTGGGCGCTGCGGATCACCGGCCGCAGGTGATTTGATGCGCTACTTCTTACGCCGGTTGATGCAGGGTGTGTTTCTCCTGATCGGGGTTTCGATCCTCACCTTTCTGTTTTCCACCCTGGCGCCTGGAAACTATTTCGACGAAATGCGGCTGAATCCCCAGATTGCTCCGGAAACGGTGGCAGCATTGCGAGTGCAGTATCAGTTCGACCGGCCGCTGCCCGTACGTTACGGACGATGGGTGAACGCGCTTCTGCACGGCGACATGGGATTCTCTTTTGCCTACAACAGTCCCGTTGCGCCGCTGTTGTGGGTGCGTGCGCGAAACACATTACTACTGACGGTGACGGCCATGCTGATCGCCTGGGCGCTGGCGCTACCGCTGGGAATCTGGAGTGCCACAACCTTTGGACGTTTGCCGGATCGTGCAATCTCCGGGGCCACAGCGGTTCTCTTGGTCATTCCGGATCTCGTGCTCGCGATCGGAGTGCTCATTCTGGCGGTACGAAGCGGATGGTTTCCCACGGGAGGGATGGTCTCGGCGGCTCTGGAGGGCCTCACGCCGGTTCAGAAACTCCGGGACTTGGCGTGGCACATGGAATTGCCGATTCTCGCGCTCGTTCTTTCCGCATTGCCGAGCCTAGTCAGGCACGTGCGCGCCGCCGTGGCAGAGGTGCTCGATGCCCCCTTCTTGCGGGCGGCGGCAAGTCACGGTATTCCCCGCACAAGACTACTTTACCGGTATGCGCTACGTGCTGCCGCGAATCCCCTCATCTCGCTTCTTGGATTTAGCGTTGGATCACTATTGAGCGGGTCGCTCTTGGTGGAAGTGGTAATGAGCTGGCCGGGACTTGGGCCGCTGCTCTTGGAGGCCATCCTTGCCCGCGATCTGTTCGTAGTGATCGGCGGCGTACTCTGCTCGACGGTTTTTCTGGTCACGGGAAACTTCCTAGCGGACGTATTGATTTACTGGGCCGATCCCAGAATTCGCAGCGGGGCGCCTGCGCGATGATCCCACCTCGTGGTTGGAAGCGATGGTGCGTAGCCCTCGTGGCGCTGCACGGAATTATCGGGTGTGCAGGTTTTTTCGCGCCGTATGATCCGGCCGAGCAGGACCGCGAGCGGCCCTACGTGCCGCCGATGAGAATTCATATGGTGGATACGGCGGGGCACTTTCATTTTCGCCCTTTTTTCTATGCCGTGCAGCTGCGCGCCGGCTCCTTCGATCAAT
>Ga0137418_10000494_pt1 | contig 35266 bp, 30 predicted proteins | sample CZODoug3_1_2_16f_FD_122242 | JGI IMG/M metagenome (GOLD analysis project Ga0137418, IMG submission 122242) | Vadose zone soil fungal communities from Angelo Coast Range Reserve, California, USA - CZODoug3_1_2_16fungal (Hybrid Assembly) | ecosystem: Environmental > Terrestrial > Soil > Vadose... | reverse complement strand
GACGTACCTGGGGGTTCCTGCGACATTACTTCCGGTCAGATCAGGTGAGACATCGACGATTCGCGCATTGCCGAAGTCCATGATCTTCACCCGGTCGTCGCCGAGGATCATGATGTTCTTCGGTTGCAGATCGCGATGAATGATCTTCAGTTGATGCGCAGCCTCGAGGCCATTCAGGATCTGCCGCACGATGTGCAGGCACCGGTCGATCGGCAGAGCACCCGAACGCTCCATCAAAGATTTCAGGGTTTCGCCGTCCACGTACTCCATCGAAATGAGTTTCTCGCCATCCTCTTCATAGAAATCGTGGACACGGCAGACATTGGGATGGGAGATCTTGCGGGCCAGCAAGACTTCGCGCTGTGGAACCACGGCACCGGGAAAGAGTTGCTTCACCGCAACGGTGTCGCCGCTAACCCGATCTCTCGCCTCGAATACGGTCCCGCTTGCCCCACTTCCGAGTTCTCGATGTAACTCAAAGCGTTGCACGTCCGCCTCACGCGAAAAGAAATGTCCAAAATTGCTGGAAATTGCCGGGCATTATACAGGATCTTGCGGCCCGAAAAGAGCATCTTGCACGAGCTGCTTCTCGATAGCCAGTTTTTGGAGGCAATACCTCTCGGACCGAAGAGCTTCCTTGTCGGTCAGGAGACAGTAAACGAAGGCACCCAGGTAAAGTAACACTCCGAATCCATGGGTAACCGCGATGAGCACGCAAATCCAGGTTGCCGCTTGAAACCGCATCGCTGCAAGAACAAGTGTCGCCAGGATGCCAACAAGCCAGCCGAGGGGCCGCAGCACCGTCGAACGAGAACCATGAACGATGGCTTGTTGAAGCAGTTGTTGGATTGTGCGTTTGACTGGCATAGCACTCCTCTCAAACTGTAGCGGCGGTCTATGACCGCCGACGCTCCCACAATTGCTGTACTGTCGGCGGTCATAGACCGCCGCTACAGTTCGTACTTCGCGGGTAATTTACGCCCGCGGTTGCCCGCCTTCGGTTGGATGAACCGGCAGTACGGGATGTACCGGCGGTGGGGCCGGCTTTTTTGCGGCGGCCTTGGACACACGGACCTTGGTCACGTGGCGTGCAACCTGCCACTCGGCCAGGGCTCCCGGATCGTCACGCAAGGTGTTATTCACGATCGAATCGATACGTTGCAAATCCGTCAGAGCATCACTGAGCGTTTCTGACAGCTGAGTAGAAGCGCCTGAAAGAGCGGTTCTCGCGACGGTCTGGTTGTTAATAGCCTGCCGCAAGTTCTCGACAGCTTCATTCAATCTGCCGATGAAGCCTTCTGGAAGGCTATGGTCGACGAAAGCTTGCTTCAGCGGTTCGGCATGCCTTGCAAACGCCTCGCCGGCTTGAATGAGCGCGCGGTCGCGACGGGGGTAACCGGGCATCCGGAAGAACACATCCGTGCCGGGTTGATCGATCCCTACCGCCACCGACGTCTCGTGGATTGCCTCGAGCTGCGCGACTAAAGCATCGCGTGCAGTTTTTCTCTCGTTCGTACGAAGCCGCATGCCGCGTTGATCCTGCCGCGCGGCAAACTCGTACGCTTTCGCGATCGAGGCTTCAATCGCGGCCAGCGTGTAACCGGCCAGCGATTTCTTCGGGAATTTGTCTTCGCGAGCTTGACCGAAAGCGACGACTCGGCCAAGCATTTCGATGATTTGGAACGTTCCTTTTGTCATAAATTTACTCTCCTGCTTCGTTCGTTGACTTTTTGACCGTCCTTGATCACTTTTTCGATTCCCTTCGATGCTCGATGATCGTCGGAGCAAACTTTTTCGGCATCGTGCGTCGCTCTGTGACCATCGCGCGTTGCTTTTTGGTCATCGTGCGTTGCTCTGTGGCCATCGTGTCTAACTCTGCGGTGATCGTGACAGCCAACCTGAGCGGCGTGCCTTGCTAGATGACCGCGTGACAGACCTTTTTCGTGAGCGGACCTTCCAACTTGACCGGCCGTTCTCCCTTTTTGATGACCTGGGGAGTCTCACGGACGGTGTGATCCGAATTTGGGGCCGTCTGTCGCGGTTTTGGGACTCCGTGACCGTCGTACCGGGATGTTTCTTCGCATACGAAGCCGTCACGAACTTTCCCGTGATTGCGCTTCTGTTCTTCTGGACCATGTCGTCCTCCTTTCTTGCCCCGCGTAAAGGCACTCGGGTCTCCGAGTGTCAGAATTGGAGGTCTGTGAGGGATTTCAAGGAGTTACGTTGCGGGAAGATGATGGCAGCGCTCGGATTTAAGACCAATCGGTCTTAAACCAAGACCGATTGGTCTTAAAAGTAGTCCGGCCTCGACAAATAGGCCTGCCTATCGAAGCGGCCGGAACCGGCCGGGAAGTTGCAGGTCTTGACTGTTAGCCTCTTCCCGCCGTGTTCGACCTTATATTAATGCCGCTGACCTCCCTTCTCGCCGGTGCTCGAAGCCACGCTGCGATGCAAGCCGAGATAATCGCCCTCCGACATCAATTGATCGTGCTGCAACGAGCAAAAAAAGCCGGGCACGTCAGATTTAGCCCTAGGATTTAGGAATATGGGCGGGCCCAGGATTTATTTCTTGCAATGCTGGGGTTGTCGGTGTGAAATCGATGTTGTTAATTGATGTTGGCGTGTTTTTGACCTCGCTGACCAATGAAATCCGGCATGAAGTTCGCAGGAGGTAAACCTTATGTCTTCCCAACGGCTGTCAGCTATTTTCCTAGGCCGATGACTAAAGTCTCGGTAGCGCCCAACTGGGCACGCGCGAAAGGAACAAACGCCGCCACGGTGGGACTCATCCTTTTGGATTCGTCTTTGAAGCCAGTCTACTGCAACTCCGAGGCCCTTCGCTTATTTGCCTATCCAAATCAACCACCGCCGGCACCTAACGCTGAATTCTTGGAGTCGATCCTTTCGATCGTCGGGAAGAAGCCAGGCACTAATGATTTCCCGATTACAACGTATTTTGTGTCGGGCAAAAGGCGCTATCTGTGCCGGACTCTTGTTTTGGAATCCGAAGCCGATAGCGGTTCCAAGCCGGCTATTGCACTCACTGTTGAACGTGAACGCTGGGCGCTCCCCGCCCTGGCAGCGCGATTTCAACTTACCGGCCGCGAAATCGAAGCAGTGCAGCATCTCGCAGATGGGCTCACTAGTAAAGAAATCGCGCAACGAATGAACATCAGCCCGAACACTGTCAAGACTTTCTTACGGCTTATCATGCTCAAGATGAGTGTCACGACTCGTTCCGGCGTCATCGGAAAGCTCATAGGCGGCGCGCATTTTGGCGAAGAGTAGCCGAATACGGACGCGATCCGTGAACCATCTCTCGGATTAAGAAGCCACTATCGATCCGTAGGTATCCCCTTGGCTGTATCCGCCATTTTCCGGCATCGTGCCCGTTTAAGTTCTCCCTAACCGACAGTGACTGCCTCCCTCACAGAGACTGCCAGCGAGCGGTTGTGAGGAATCTTATGAGCCCATAGTACCGGTGAAGATGGGGAACCGCAGGGCCACGGAGCAAGTTCAGTCAAGTGGAATAGCCCAATTGAAGTAAGCCAATTTCCAACAAATGAATTCGAGTTGTTCGATGTAATCTTGCGTTTCTGTTTTTGTAATCGTTCTGTAATAACGCTCGGACTCACACCCTTAAATTGACTCTAAGAATGTTGTTGAGTATTGCGAAGGAGGTCGCACCAGCATGCGAAGGAGATCGCAGCTGAGGGAGCCGGTCCCGGCCATGGCTTCGGGGCGGGCTAGGCGCAAACGACCACAGGTCCGCGGCAGGTTCCTGTTCTCGGGAGACGAAAAACTTCGTATCTGTGGCGTCACATACGGAACATTCCGTCCTGATGAAGCCCGTAATGAATTCCACCCCGTCAGAGCTGCCCGCGATTTCGCGAAAATGGCGTCAAAAGGCATCAATGCCATTCGAACTTACACCGTACCGCCCGTCTGGCTGCTCGACTTAGCTCTTCAGCATAGCTTATGGGTGATGGTCGGCATCCCGTGGGAGCAGCACATCACATTTTTGGACGATCGGGCACGGGTATGTGCCATCGAAGAGCGTTTGCGCTCAGCCGTGAGGTCATGTGCAGCTCACCCCGCGATCTTATGTTTTGCGATCGGCAACGAAATTCCCAATACCATCGTGCGCTGGTATGGTCATCGCCGAATCGAGAAGTTTCTGGAACGGCTATACCGGCTAGTAAAAAGTGAGGATCCCAACGCGCTGGTTACGTACGTAAACTATCCCACAACGGAGTACCTTGCGCTCCCATTCCTGGACTTAGTCTGCTTTAACGTGTATTTGGAGTCACAGAATTCCTGGGAACGATACCTTGCGCGACTCCAGAATCTGGCGGCTGAACGCCCGCTGATCCTATCCGAGATTGGTCTGGACAGCAGGCGCAATGGGGAAGAGCGGCAAGCCCAATCCTTGGATTGGCTGATCCGGACGGCCTTCACCAGTGGTGGCGCAGGAGTATTTGTATTCGGGTGGACAGACGAATGGTATCGAGGCGGCTTCGATATTGAGGATTGGGACTTTGGCCTCACGCGGCGGGATCGGACAGAAAAGGTCGCGCTGGAGACTGTTCACCGAGTGTTTACCGAGGCTACGTTCCGCGCCGCACGGGACTGGCCGAGCATTACCGTTGTGGTTTGCAGCTACAATGGGCATCGGACCCTGGGGGAGTGTCTCGATGGCATATCGAAACTTCGATATCGAAATTTCGAAGTGATTCTCGTTGACGATGGTTCGTCGCCACCCTTGGAGCCGATCGTGGCGCCATACGGATTCCGGATAATCCGCACGCCAAACCAAGGTTTGAGCGCCGCCCGTAATCTCGGAATGGACGCGGCAGGGGGCGAGATCGTCGCCTATTTGGATGACGACGCGTATCCGGATCCGGATTGGCTGACCTACCTGGCCGATTCTTTCTTGAAGACGACTCACGTGGGAATTGGCGGGCCCAATATTGCGCCGCCCGGCGACGGAAGAATCGCGGATTGTGTGGCGAACGCGCCTGGAGGACCTGTGCACGTTTTGCTCTCCGATGACACGGCTGAGCATATTCCCGGCTGCAACATGGCTTTCCGGAAGGCGGCGCTGCAGGCGATCGGCGGATTCGATCCGAAGTTTCGGGTGGCCGGCGATGATGTCGACCTCTGCTGGGGGCTCCAGAAGCAAGGCGGAACGCTGGGCTTTCATCCCGCGGCCGTGGTATGGCATCACCGGCGTAACTCGGTTCGAGCTTATTGGAAACAGCAGAAGGGATATGGGCGCGCGGAGGCGCTACTGCAAAGGAAGTGGCCGGAAAAGTATAACTCAGCCGGCCATTTGAGTTGGACTGGGCGGATTTACGGAAGAGGCCTGGTTCACGGGTTGGCCCAGGTAAGCAGGATCTACCACGGAACCTGGGGCGCGGCGCCATTTCAGAGTTTGTATCAAAGGGAATCCCATACCGTACTTTCTGTGCTGCTCATGCCGGAATGGTATTTGATTGTGCTGTTTCTGGGCCTGACAACAGTGCTGTGCCAGGACTACGAGCGGCTCCGGCTGGCCGCGCTTCTGTTCCTCCTCGCGCTATCCGTTCCAGTGGTCCAGGCTTGGAGGAGCGTCGCTCGAGCCACTTTCCCCGCAGTGCAATCCGCCACCGAGCGCCTGGCCTTGCGTCTGTTCACGGCGACTCTGTATATCTTGCAGCCGATCGCGCGTCTTTGGGGACGAGTGCAGCACGGGCTTTCTCCATGGCGAAAGCGCGCCGCCGGTTTCTGCGCGCCGCGCCTGAAGCAGTATCAGATCTGGAGCGAAGCATGGCAGGCTCCCACACGCTGGCTCGAGGCAGTGGAGGAGGCGGTCCGGCCGGCAGGCGGGCCTCCGCTGCGTGGGGGAGATTTCGACCGGTGGGATCTCGAAGTACCGGGTGGCATCTCCGGGTCCTGCCGGCTCCGCATGGCCGTTGAAGAGCACGGGGCGGGCAGGCAACTCGTCCGCTTTCGGTGCTGGCCGCGGCCGGCGCCGTTTGTGCTGACGTTGCTGGTGCTGTTCGCCGTTGGGGCCATCGACGCCGAGTTGAGTCATGCCATTTCCGCGGCCGCATTTTTGGGATCAACCGCAGCTTTGCTGGCCTTCCACGTTGTCCAGCAGTGTGGGGCCGCGATGGCAGCGGCAGATTCCGCCCTTCGGCAATTGCACGCCCGGCGCAGTTTAGAGGGCGCCGAACAAAAGGACTTTTCGCCGCCTCGAGTCCAATGGGAGCAGCCGCCAAACTTTGGCGCCGGTCTCCATGTCAACCGGCTGCAACAAAGCACCGCCGCCGATGGCGTTGCACCGACCGGGGGAGATGACTGATGGCTTCGGAACCATGCAACCCAGCGGTTGCTTTTCCCCCAGGTGTTGTCATTGCCCAGGACGGAAGCCGTCCGATTCAGCGAGCGGTGATCTGGGCAGCACTTGGGACGTTGCTCGCAGGAGTCTGCTTTGGGCAGACAACGGTAATCGTTTCCGGCACGGTCTTTGATCCGAGCAACGCCATCCTGTATGGTGCGTCCGTCACTTTGACTGCCGGAAAGGAGGATGTTCTCCGCACCACCACCGATGCCAAAGGTGAGTTCCGTTTTGATTCCGTTGCGCCGGGACGCTACGAAGTGCAGGCTGAATATACCGGGTTCAAAACGGGAAGGGTCCGCATGACCGTAAGGAACACCGCCCCAGAGCCCTTGCGATTGGCGTTGGCAATCGCAGACGTGCAAGAGACGGTCAAAGTTGATAGCGAGGGATCGCAAATCAATACGAACCCCAGCGAAAACCTCGACGTGATACGCCTTCGTCCCGAAGACCTGGAAAATCTGCCGGTGCTCGACGGGGATGTGGTGGGCGCGCTGGCGCGATTGCTAGACCCGGCGTTCGTCGGGTCGGGAGGTCCAACCGTCGTCATTGACGGATTGCCGAGCTCCGAGCACAACCTTCGCCCTTCTGAAATCCAGGAAGTCCGAATCAACAACAATCCGTACTCTGCCGAGTTCGCGCGTCCGGGACGGGGGCGGATCGAGATCATCACCAAGACGGGTTCGTCGAAGTACCACGGGGAGGTTGATTTTGGACTGCGAGATTTCCGGCTCGACGCCCGGAATGCTTTTGCTGTGGAGCGGCCACAGCAACGGCGGCGCCATCTGGAGGCGAACTTATCGGGACCTCTTCTGAAAGGCGACAAGAACACCTTTTCGCTTACTGCCAGCCGCACACAGGACGGGCTGGAGCCGATTGTCTATGCCTTCGGCCTCGGGGGTCCGATCCACGAGAATACCGCTCGAACCCAAACCAGCACCTACCTGTCGGCCCAGTTCACCCGGCGCATTCACGAGAACGCGTTGTCCTTCCGCTACACGGATTTCGACTGGTCGGACAAAGGAGAAGGCACCGGAGGATTCGTGCTTCCGGAGACAGCTACCAAATCAGGCAGCCGGTATCATCAGCTCTACTTGAGCTACCGGGCGGTGATGAGCCCCAGGTTGTTGAATGAATTCTTCGTGCGCCTGAAGGCGGAAGATTCGGCGACCACGAGCCAGCTTCCCGGCATTTCGAAAATCGTCGTGACGGATGCGTTTACCAGCGGTGGCGGGCAGGTGGACAAGGGCGAGACGGAGGGGCGGCTGGAATTCAATGATACCGTCTCCTGGTCCCACTCCCGTCATCTTGTGAAAGCCGGAGTCAATCTTCCCGCGTTCAGCAGAATTGGTTCAAGCGATCGATCGAATTTTGACGGCACCTTCTACTTCGCTTCGCTCGACGATTACGCGCGGCACAAGCCGTTTTCATTTGTGCGGCAGGCCGGCGACGGACATCTTGTGTTCTGGCAGAAGCAAGTGGCCGGCTTCGTCCAGGACGAGGTCAAGGTCGGCCATGGCCTGTCGATGGCAGCCGGCGTTCGCTATGAATGGCAAAACTATGGATCCGGTTATCACAACTTCGCACCGCGGTTGTCCTTCGCGTACGGGCTGGGCAAGACCCTGAAGACGGTGCTCCGCGGTGGGGCCGGATTCTTCTATGACGCCGTTCCTACGGCAGAGATCGCTGCCACGCTTCTACTGGGTGGCAGCCGGCTGCATCAGGTCCAGTTGCTGAACCCCGGTTACCCGGATCCGCTCCCTGGTGCCATTTCGGTTGAAAGCCTCCCTCCGGATCTTGCGCGATTCAGCCCCGGTCTGCGGTCGCCGTACACGCTTCAGTACAGCCTGGGCATGGACCGCGCGCTACGCAAATCGCTCACGTTGACCGCAACGTACACGGCGACGCGAGGCGTGCATCTCTACCGGTCGCGGGACGTCAATGCACCGTTACCGCCGCTCTACGTTTCGCGGCCGGACCCGTCCATCGCGCAGTTGCGTCAGTTTGAATCTTCTGGCGGATCGCGGAACCATGCGCTTCAGACGGCGCTTCGGGGCAACCTGAGCCGCTTCTTCAGTGGCATGGTGATGTATGAACTGAGCCGCGCCATGAACGACACGGACGGGATCGCCTCATTTCCTGCAAACAACTGGGATCTACGGGGTGAATGGTCACGCGCATCCTCCGACGTACGCCATTACGTGTACCTCTACGGGACGCTCAGCGCGGGCAGGTTTTTCAAATTCGGTATGATCTTTTCCGCGAATTCCGGGAAACCTTATACCATGACGACCGGCTTGGACAGCTATCACGACGGCATGACCAACGTTCGTCCGGTCGGTATTCCCAGAAACAGCCTGCAAGGGACGGGTGCCGCGACGCTCGACCTGCGCTGGTCGCGGGAGTTCCTGGCGCATCGTTCCGACAAGAATGGACTGCGGCTGAACACGTCAGTGGATCTATTCAACCTGTTGAACCGCGTAAACTACACAGGCTTCGTCGGAAATCTGAGCTCGCCGTTCTTTGCCAATCCGATTTCCGCCGCTCCGGCGCGGCGGATACAAATGTCGGCCACCGTGAGGTTCTGATGCAGACGTGGCGTTCCGATATGACAATTTACCGGAGGCTGTTTTTGCAGGCGCGGCCTTACAGGTTGCATATTGCCGGCATCTTTCTCCTGAGCTTGTTAGACGGTCCTCTCGGACTAGTCGCGCCTCTGCCCCTGAAAATCGCGGTCGACAGCGGAATCGGGTCCCATCCTCTTCCCGGCGTTCTGGATCGCGTTTTGCCGGCAAACGTAGCAGGTTCACCGTCCCGCATTTTGCTTCTGGCAGCTTTCCTGATGGTAGGAGTCGCCGCGCTCGGTGGTCTGTTGGGCCTGGCCAGTACTTTTCTTCGCTCCTACACGGCAGAACAGTTAGTCCTGAATTTCCGCACGCGTGTTTTTGCGCACCTCCAGCGTATGTCGCTGCAGTACCACGACGCCAAGGGAACCGCCGATTCGGTGTATCGCATTCAAAATGACACGCTGACGCTCCAGTACATCTGCCTGGACGGCTTACCTCCTTTTGTGACTTCGATCTTCACGCTGGCGGCAATGTTCTACGTCACCTTCCGGATCGACAAGGAGCTGGCCCTGGTTGCGATGGCGGTAGCGCCTTTCCTGTTTTTGCTTTCCCAAAAATATCGCCCGATTTTTCGTGAACGCTCGAAACAAGTCAAACAGATTGAGAGCTCGGCCATGGCGGTGGTGCAAGAAGTTCTGTCGGCGCTGCGCGTCGTCAAGGCCTTCGGCAGAGAGCAGCACGAAGAAAATCGCTACATGCGCCAGGGCACCGCAGGAATGTGGGCGCGCATCAAGCTGGAGTTTATCGGCGGCGCGTATAGCTTGGTCATTGGCCTCGTCACGGCCGCAGGGACGGCTGCGGTTCTCTGGATCGGCATGCGCCACGTTCAGGCTGGTGAGTTGACATTGGGAAGCCTGCTGCTGGTGATGAGCTACCTGGGCCAGTTGTACTCGCCATTAAAAACGATCGGCCGGAAGGCGGCTTCTTTGCAGGGCCACCTGGTGGGTGCAGAGCGCGTCTTTTCGGTTCTGGACCAGGAGAGTGACGTGCCCGAGAAACCGAACGCGCTCTCTTTGAGACGCGCTTCGGGCTCGATCACTTTCCAGAATGTTTCTTTCTCATATGACGAAGGTCATCCGGTTCTGCACGACATGTCTTTCGAAGTTCCAGCTGGCGCGCGCGTCGGCATCTCGGGCCGAACCGGTGCTGGAAAAACCACACTGCTCAGCTTGCTGACTCGCCTTTACGATCCAACCAGCGGCGCGATTTTGTTAGACGGATCGGATCTGCGAGATTACCGGCTGGCCGACCTGCGGAACCAATTCGCTATTGTTCTGCAGGAGCCGGTACTGTTCTCTACCAGCATCGCCGAGAACATCGCCTATGCCCGCCCCGAAGCCACGGAAGAAGAGATTGTTCGCGCCGCGAAGTTGGCCGACGCTCACGATTTCATTGTCCGGCTGGCCAACGGCTACCAAACAGTGGTCGGCGAACGCGGGATGCGCCTCTCCGGCGGGGAACGCCAACGCATCGCGGTAGCCCGGGCGTTTCTGAAGGACGCGCCGGTCCTTCTGCTTGATGAACCCACCAGTTCCGTTGACATGAGAACCGAGAGGGCGATCATGATGGCCACCGAGCGCCTCATGCAGGGCCGCACGACCTTCCTGATTGCTCACCGGATGAGCACGTTGGAGCATTGTGACATTCGGCTGGAAATTGAACATGGACGGCTGGTCAGCGCCGTGAGGACAACCCAGCAAAACGCTAGCCCAGGCGCTCTCGATTCCACGGCCAGTACCGTGGCATTGCCAGGGGGTGTTCGCCGTGGCTGACCGTATTCCCGTCGATATTCCGATTGCGACTGCGGCCAGGCATCCGGCCGTTGTGGCCTGGAGGCAGCTGACTGGAGCCGACGCGGTGCCCCATCGAATCACCCGGCTCAACCAGGGCCACTCCGTAGTCTACCGGCTCGCCGGAATGAAAGAGGACGAAGATTCGGTGATCGCGAAGCTATGCTCGAGTCATGACGCAGAGACGACGCGGATCATTTGCACACGGTTGCTGCCGCTGGTGCCAAAGCCGGCTCTGGTGTTCTATGGCTGTTTGCCGATGCGGACTGCTGGCAAGGCCTGGATCTTTCTCGAAGACGCCGGACCCGTGAAGTGTTCGCTGGAGGACCCAGCGCACCTGCGTGCCATGAGCGCCTGGTTGGCGGCTCTGCACGCCTGCCTGGCGGGGCACCTTGAAGACCTTTCTCTGCCTGAGACCGGTCTGAGCATGTACCTCAAAAAGCTATGCATCGGCCGCCAGAGAATCCTCAAGAGTCTGAGTGTGCTGGTGCTCGAAGCTGAGGACCGTGCCATGCTGCAGTCGGTAGTTGAATGGTTTGATCATGTGGAGGCCCGTTGGGACAAACTGGAGGCGCTGGTAGGCGGCGGGCCACGCACGCTGGTTCACGGCGACTTCGCGCCGAAAAATATCCTTGTCCGTCAGGCCACCGGAACTTTAGAGGTCTTTCCGATCGATTGGGAAACGGCGGGCTGGGGGCCGCCGGCGGCGGACATGGGAGAATGTTCGGACCTGATCACTTATCGAGCGGAAGCGCTCAGGTACGGCGTTTCATGGAGCCTTGAGACAACCCGCGGCTGGACGGCGGCCGGCAAAATCCTCCGACATATCGCTGCCTTCGAGTGGGCTTCCGCAAGCCTTATCGGAGGCTGGCCTCCCCGAGGCGTACGGCGCATGAGCGTCAGACTTGAGGATGCACAGACTGCGTCCGCCCTGGAGTTTTGAGCGATGGCTACCTCCTGCTGGCAATTGCCCGATACGCCGCGCCTCGAAGCCGGTCTCGCCGCGGCCTTCAACACGAATGGACAGGGCGGGCTGAAAGTCCTGAAGCGAACGTTGTCTCCATACTCCACCACCTTTCCTTGCGAAGTCGTCAGCTGCCGCCTGCCTGGCAACAAGAAGACGGACGTATTTTGTAAATACTCGGCGGGCATCGACTATACGGGGTTCGGCCACCGTGGCGGGCCGGCTTATGAACTGGCTGTATACCGTGAGGTCCTGCAGCCGATCGGAGTATCGGCGCCGGTTTGCTACGGGGGCCAGATAGATCCAAAGTCGGGCCAGGCATGGCTGGCTCTCGAGTACCTGCCCGGTGCGCTGGGTGTGGGCAAATTGCACCGTTGCGGTGCGTTGGTGGCAGCCGCTCATTGGATCGGCCGGTTTCACCGGCTAACGCAGACTCGCAGAACTCTTCCTGGGCCCGCTTGGATCAAGGCCTACACACGTCAATATTACATGGGCTGGGTTGGTCGAACGCTAAAGTCTTCTTCGTCTCTCCCGCGGAGGCTTCCGTGGCTCGAGAGCGTCTGTCAGCGCGCCAGCGACCTGCTTGCGCCCCTGCTGGAGCAGCCACTCAATATCGTCCACGGCGAGTATTACCCTCACAATGTTCTGTACCACCGCGGGCGCGTCTACCCAGTGGATTGGGAATCGGCTGCCAGAGCGGCCGGGGAAATCGACATCGCTGCCCTGACGGAAGACTGGTCCGCGAAAACGACACGGAGTTGCATAGCCGCTTATCAGCGGGAGCGATGGCCCGAGGGCGTTCCAGCCGGTTTCGCCCGCCGCTTCCTCGCCGCGCGCCTCTACCTGTGCTTTCGCTGGCTGGGCGATAACGAAGACTGGTCCTGCTATTCCGGGCTGTCCGGTTGTCTTCGGCGGCTCCGGCGGCTGGGCCGCGAGCTGGGAGTGTTCTAGATGAGAATGCTCCGCCTCGTCGTGCTCGGTAATCTCGCCGGCGAACCGTACCCGGGCATCGCCTGGCAAGTTGCACACTTCATGATTGGGCTTTGCCGGCTGGGTCATGACGTCTACTACTTCGAGACGTCGTCTGCGTGGCCTTACGATCCGGTTCGCGAATCCAGGGTAAATGATTCGGAATACGCGATCTCCTATTTAGCTCAGGCGGCCGATCATTTCGGTTTCGGCGGCCGCTGGGCGTACCGGCGCAGCTATGGAGACAAAGTCTGGTTCGGCCTGAGCCGCGCCAAAGCGGAGGAGCTGCTCGCGCATGCGGACGTGATTATGAGCATCACAGGGTCCACACGCCTGGCGGAAGAAGGTTTAAAAGCCGGCCGGCTGGTTTATGTGTGCACAGATCCGGTGGTCCACGAATGCCGCCACGCGAACGGCGATGAGGATATTCGGACGCTGGTCGATGAACACGATGATGTGGTGACGTTTGGAGAAAATATCGGAACTTCCCATTGTCCTCTTACGCCGTTGCCGCGCCTGAGGGCCAGGACTCGCCAGCCGGTCGTGCTCGACCTCTGGAAGAACGGCCCGCCCTCCAGAGACGAGTTCACTACGGTGGGCAACTGGAGGCAGAAGGGACGGGATAGCGAGTATCGTGGCGAAACTTATTACTGGAGCAAGCATCGCGAATATCTGAAATTCATCCAGCTTCCCCGCCACACGGCGCAGCCGCTTGAACTGGCGACCGGTTTCATCCAGTTGGAAGCCGATGACTGCGCTCTGCTCCGCGAAAATGGCTGGTGGCTGGCGGATTCCCACGCATTCACGGTGACTTCGTACCGGGATTATATCCTTGCTTCGCGCGGTGAATTTACGGTTGCCAAAGATGCCAACGTACGGCTTTCGACCGGGTGGTTCAGTGACCGCAGCGCCTGTTATCTGGCGAGCGGGAGGCCGGTCATCACGCAGGATACGGGATTCAGCACGGTGCTTCCGACTGGCGAGGGCCTGTTTGCCTTCAGCACGACGGAAGACATTCTAAACGCTATCGAGGCGATCAACTCGGATTACCAAAAGCACAGCCGCGCGGCCCGTGCCATCGCCGAAACGTACTTCAAAGCCGAAACGGTTTTGTCAAAACTCCTGGTTGACCTGGGGATCTGAGATATGTGCGCGAAGAGATACTTGATCGTCAACGCCGATGATTTTGGCCACAGCACTGGAGTCAACCGCGGCATCATCCATGCGCATGATCACGGCATCGTGACTAGCGCTAGCCTTATGGTGCGCCGACCGGCCGCTGCGGAAGCCGTCGCGTACTGGCAAGATCGCCCGTCGCTTAGCCTCGGCCTGCATATCGATCTCGGTGAATGGGTTTATCGGAACGAGTGCTGGACGCTTCTTTACCACGTGGTGGCACTGGATCAAGCGGGGGCGGTTAGGGAAGCGATATCATGCCAGCTCGCTATTTTCCGGAACCTGACGGGCAAAGACCCAAGCCACATCGATTCCCACCAACACGTGCATCTTCGAGAGCCGGTTCGTTCCGTTGTGTTGGAAATGGCGGAAGCGCTGAGGGTCCCGGTCCGTGATTGCAGTCCCGAGGTTCATTATTGTGGGCGCTTTTACGGACAGACGAGCGAGGGCTTGCCCTATCCAGAGGGGATCAGTGCGGGCGGGCTAATTGAAATCCTCGCGCAGCTCCGATCGGGTGTCACAGAACTTGGTTGTCATCCCGGTACAGGTGATGACCCTGATACGACGTACGGTCGTGAGCGCGCACAAGAAGTGAAGGCTTTGTGCGATGCCCGCGTTAGATCGGCGCTAATCGAAATGGGAATCGAGCTGTGCCCATTCACCGCCGTTCCGGGCTTTTCGACAACTTCCAATCTGGGATCTGTTGCGACATGAGACCGCAGAACACATTTCGGCGCTTGCGCATCGCCCTGGTTCCGCCATTGTGGGCCCGCGTGGCCCCCGCTACGCAGGGAGGAGTCGAATACATCGTGTATCTGCTTGCGGAGGGACTCGTCAAGCGGGGCCACGAAGTTACAGTCTTTACCTCAAGCGATTCCCCCACGATCGCGAAAGTCGAGGCCCTCTGCGAATGCAACATGATCGAAGCGATGGAAAGAAACCGCGCCTGGGAATACGCATATTACGAAACCTGTAACATCGCCGAAGCGCTGCAAAGGAGCAACTCTTTCGACATTGTCCACTTCCACATGGGAGGTTACGCAATTCCTCTCGGGGTGCTTTCCCGAGCGCCGGTTCTGCATACGCTGCATAATCCGATCACTCCCGATGCCATTTGGCTCCTGGAGCGCTATGCGAACGCTCCGGTCTCAGCGGTTGGCCGACAGCAGATTGCCAAGATTCCTCAGAAACGCCGAAGCAGTATTCGAGTGATTTATAACGGTTGTGATTTTGAAGCTTATGAGTTCTCTTCCTCGCCCGGGAAGCACCTGGCGTTCCTCGGACGCATGGGGCCAGAGAAATCGCCGCTCGACGCCATTCGAATCGCAAAGCAAGCCGGCCTGCCGATCATTCTGGCGGGCCAGCCGCTCGACGAGGAGGAGCGAGCTTACTTTGTGAAGAAAGTCGAACCGCTGATCGACGGCAAGAATGTCATCTACGTTGGGCAAGTCGATTACCGGGAGAAGGTCGATTTGCTGAAGCACGCTTGCGCTCTCTTGTTCCCCATTCAGTGGGACGAGCCTTTCGGCCTTGTCATGATCGAAGCGATGGCCTGCGGCACACCGGTAGTCGCCTTGCAGAGGGGTTCTGTGGAAGAGGTGGTCGACTTTGGGAAGACTGGTTTCTATGCGGATTCCATGCAAGCACTTTCATCGTTGGTTCCGCGTGCTTTGTCGCTTGACCGCAGAGCGGTTCGAGACGGTGCCAGAGAGCGGTTCGGCCACGAGCGCATGGTGGATGAATATCTTCAGGCCTATGAAGAAATTCTCCAGGCGAGCCGGAATGGGCTGCCTGCATTAACTCCGGCGAGGGACTCATGAACAACTTCGAGCTCGCCACTATCATCGTCAACAACTACAACTATGGGCGTTTCTTGCCGGAGGCCATCGACAGCGCCCTGAACCAGACTTACCGAAATACGGAGGTCATTGTGGTGGACGACGGCTCCACGGACGGCTCGCCCGAGATCATTGCCAGTTACGGCGATCGAATTGTACCCGTGTTAAAGCAGAATGGCGGCCAGAACTCGGCCTTGAACGCCGGATTCTCCCAGAGTCGCGGGGATGTAATCCTGTTCCTCGATTCCGACGATGTTCTGCTTCCGACAGCTGTAGAAGCGGCCTTGGAAGCGTTCGCCGAGCCGGATGTCGTCAAAGTGCATTGGCCGTGGGTGGAATGGAACGATTCCTCGCGGAAGACAGGCAAAGTCTGGTGCAAATCTCTTCCCGATGTTGACTTGCGCGATTTGGTCTTGCGCGAAGGCCCGGACGGCGTGGCGGCTTACCTGCCATCTGGTAATGCGCACACTCGCAGGTTCCTGGAAAGTGTTTTCCCTCTGCCCGACGTGCGGCGCAACCCCGACTGCAGTCCATCTGACCGCGAGAGAAGTTGGACGGCCAGGCCGGGCCCCGACTTGTATCTAGCTACTCTGGCGCCGTTTCATGGCCGCCTGAAGCAGGTCGCGGAACCACAGGCGTGCTACCGGATACATGGAGGGAATGGCTACCAATCGCTGAAATTTGAAGACAGGCTCAGGTTCGATCTAGCGCTCTTCGATTATGTATCGAAGGCGGCGGCCGAACACTGCGGCAAGCTCGGGATCAGTGTCAATCGAGAGGAGTGGAAGGCCAAATCCTGGGCGCACCGAGTCCAGCAGGCGGCACGAGGCATCGTTTCGCTCATACCGATGGGCGGATCGTTCATTTTAGTCGATGAGGATTGCTGGAAGACAGATTCGTTCCTGTCTGGCCGCAAACGCATCCCGTTCCTGGAACGCAACGGCCAGTATTGGGGGAGGCCCCCGGACGATGTGACAGCTATTCAGGAACTCGAACGGTTACGGGAGGCAGGGGCGGAATTCATCGTTTTCGCCTGGTCGACTTTTTGGTGGTTTGACTATTATGCAGGGCTGCATCGCCACCTGCGTACAGGTTTCCGCTGCCTCCTGGAGAACGACTGCCTCGTCGTTTTCGATCTGAGGAAAAAGAGGGAGCTCGTATGAATGTCCTGGTGATTGCTCCTCATCCCGATGATGAGTCGATCGGCTGCGGTGGAACGATCTGCCTGCACGCTGACCGGGGTGACCGTGTGGCCGCAGTTTTCCTGACCTCCGGCGAAATGGGCCTGACTGATCTGTCGGAGGGAGACGCCCGCCGCACGCGAGAACGGGAGTCGGAAGATGCCGCCGGTATACTGGGCATTTCCTCGGTAACTTTCCTGAGGCGGCCGGACCAGCACCTTGAGCAGGATGCCCTCCACGCCGCGCAAGCTCTCAAACCCATCCTCGAACGGGAAAAGCCGGAGATCATCTATCTAACGCACGAACGCGATTTTCATCGGGACCACCGAGCATCCGTATCGATTGTTCAGACGGCTGTCCGAGCCTCCGGAATCGCAACACCAGCTCTGCTGGGCTATGAAGTCCTGACCCCTCTCACCGAATATGACCGCGCGGAGGATATCAGCGCGGTGATGCGGCGCAAACTGAAGGCGGTGTGCGCGCATCGCTCGCAGGTGCGGCAGTTTCGCTATGATCGGGCGCTTCGAGCCATGAACAGATTTCGGGGCGTCGTGGCGGGGGCGGGCCGCTACGCTGAAGTCTTTCGATTCGCCGATAGCAGCATGAGCGGCATGCCTCCGGCTTCTCGGGCGAACCCAGGCTGGCACCGCCTCTATGCGGCGATCCAGGAAATCATAAAAGTTGTTCCAGCGGAGAGCTCCTTCATTCTGGTGGACGATGGGTGCCTGGAGGCGCCCGCCTTGATTGCTCCACGACGCTGCCTGCCGTTCCTCGAAAAAGACGGGCGCTACTGGGGGAAGCCCCCTGACGATGCGACCGCAATTCGAGAGTTCGAACGGCTTCGAAAAGCTGGAGCCAGTTTTATCGTTTTCATTTGGTCAACCTTTTGGTGGCTCGAATATTACGCAGGGCTGCATCGCTACCTGCGTGCACAGTTTCCTTGTATTCAGCAAGATGAACGAATTGTTGTTTTCGATCTGAGAACTCGGAACTAATCCTGCGCCGGTTTGCAGGTTATGTGAATGTGAAAAATGACGGCCGAAGATAAGATCCTCGCTGCTTACCAACAGGCTTCCCCGGCGCGCACGACCTCGCCGAGTAATCCCGCCAGCCGTGCCAGGTGCTTTTTCAGAATGCTCATGTCATCAGTATGGAGCCGAACATGACGGCGCCACCGCAGGTAGCAAGGACAAAGCCGAGCCGTGGTCCAAAGCTGCGGGAGGCGCGCTTTGAGGACTATGAGCAAATTGCAGCGCTGGAATCCCGGTTCGGGCTCGCGGTCAAGCCTTACAACGAGTGGGTCCACCTCTGGCAGGGCAATCCCCTTTACCGCGAGCTAAAAACTGACTGGCCTATAGGCTGGGTAATCGAGGACCAGGACGGGAAAATCGTCGGCTCGATGGGGAACATTCCATTCTTATATGAACTCGACGGAAGAAGAATCCTGGTCGCCTCCGGACACTCCTGGGTTGCCGACCTCGAGTACCGGAGCGCGTCGTTGTTGCTCCTGCATAATCTGATCAGGCAAAGGCATGTAGATCTTTATTTGAATAATACGGTCGGTAATAGTTCCGTCGCCGCGGTGACCACTCTTGGGTGCTCTCGGATGCCGGTCGGCATCTGGGACGAGGTAGCGTACTGGATCACAAATTACCGGGGGTTCTTCGAGCGCATTGTCGCGATGAAGAACTACCGTCTGACGAGGCCGTTTGCCTTTCCGTTATGGGAGGGATCCTGGACTCGCCTGAAGGCTCTGCGGGCCCGGCTTTCCAAACCCCTGAGCTATCCGCTTTCGGCCGCGGCATTTCTGAAAGACCGTCTGGCAAAGACGTCAGTGAGGGAAGGCGAAGTGGAAGTGAAGCCTTGCACAGATTTCGACGATCGTTTCGATAGCTTCTGGGAAGACGTAAAGAGAAACAATCGCCACTTACTCTTGGCCGTCCGTACGCGTGAAGTCCTGGAATGGCACTTTAAACATGCATTGTTGCGCAACCGGCTCTGGATCGTCACGGCTGTTGACGGCCCCCGATTGGTGGCTTATGCCATTTTCGACAAATCAGTCAATTCAAAGTCCGGCCTGAAACAAGTAAAACTCGTCGACTATCAGTCCCTGGAGGATGGCACGTCTTTGCTTGAACCCATCCTCTCCTGGACTTTGAGAAGGTGTCGATCCGAAGGTGTCCACATGTTGGAACACACTGGTCGCTGGATGGAGAAGGGGCAGTTTATCGAGACCGCCGCGCCCTACCGGCGCAAGCTGTCTACGTGGTCATACTTCTACCACGCAAATAATCCCGAATTGAGAGGGCTCCTGAACAGCAGACAAGTTTGGACTCCCTCCTTATTTGACAGTGACGCGACCCTCTAGCTGTTAGCGAGGCGATAGTGATTGGCAGATGGCCGAATTAAATCGAAATTTTAATTATTTGAAACGTTAAGTAAGGGGAGGGAGAGGCTACGATGCGGGCCGTTAAACTCTGCACTTCAGTACTCGCCGCGTTCCTGGCTATCAACACGCTGTCAGCCAGGCAGCAAACCGCTACCCCGAGCGAGGTGGGCGATGGCCAGCAGCTTTTCATAGCCAACTGCGCAGTTTGTCACGGTCCGGATGGCGATTCCGTGCCCGGCGTGGATCTTGGGCATGGCAAATTCAAGAGAGCATCATCCTACGATAACCTCGTCGAGGTCATCCGGGATGGCGTCCCAGGAACTGGGATGCCCGCGTTTTCGAAAGACCTTTCAGACCTCGAAATGCGCACCATCGTTGCTTATTTCCGTTTTATGGCAGCCACCGCCTACAGCACCTCGGCCCCAGGCGATCCTGTCCGGGGCAAAGCTATTTTCGAGGGCAAAGTTGAGTGCCTCAATTGCCACCGCGTCAAGGACAAAGGCTCTCGGTTCGGGCCAGAGCTCACGGAGATTGGGGCGGTTCGGCGGATGATTGAGCTGGAACGGTCGCTTCTCGAACCGAACGCCGAAATCCTCCTCCAGAATCGTCTGATCCGTCTCGTAACTCGGGATGGCGTCACGATCACCGGAAGACTTCTGAACCAGGACACTTTCACCGTGCAGCTTATCGATTCGAAGGAACGCCTGCATTCTTTACAGAAGTCGAGCCTCAAAGAGTATGCCTTCCTCGACAAATCTCCAATGCCCACCTACCGGGATAAGCTGAACCCTCGGGAACTCGCGGATCTTGTCAGCTACCTGGTTTCTCTGAAAGGAATCGGCGGCCAATGAATGCAAGAGCGCCATTACTGGTTTCGATAATCCTGTCCAGTCTTCTTTCGGCTTCGATTTCCTCGGGCCAGGTCTCATTCGAGCGCATCCTTGGCGCTGACAAGGAACCTGAGAACTGGCTAACCTACTCTGGAACTACTCTCAGCCAGCGTCATAGTCTGCTAAACCAGATCACTCCGGCGAATGTGAAGAATTTGGAATTGCAGTGGATCTATCAGGCCAGGTCGCTGGAGAAGTTTGAGGCCACGCCTTTGGTGGTAGACGGGATCATGTACACGGTGCAGGCTCCGAATGACGTGATTGCTCTTGATGCTGCCACGGGACGAATCTTCTGGACTTACTCGCATCATCCGGAGCATGGGCGCCCCTGCTGCGGCCGTGTCAACCGCGGACTTGCCATACTCCATGACATTCTCTTCATGGGCACTCTCGACGCACATTTGATCGCGATCGATGCCAAAAGCGGCCACCCGCTCTGGGAGACTACTGTAGCCAGCGCGAGGTCCGCTTATACCATTACGCACGCTCCCTTGGTTATCAAGGATAAGGTGATCGTAGGCACCGCCGGTGGCGAGTTCGGCATCCGGGGCTTCCTCGCTGCCTATGATACCCGCACTGGGAAGGAAGTCTGGCGCTTCAATACGATCCCGGGACCGGGCGAACCTGGCCACGAAACCTGGGGAGGCGACTCGTGGAAGACTGGGGGCGGCTCCCTATGGATGACCGGCTCCTATGACCCGGTTCTCAACCTTACTTATTGGGGTGTAGGTAACCCGAGTCCTGATTGGAACGGCGACGATCGACCTGGAGACAATCTCTACAGCGACTCGGTGATCGCCCTGGACGCGGATACGGGCAAGCTGAAATGGTACTACCAATTCTCGCCTCACGACGAGTTCGACTATGATGCCGTACAAGTCCCGGTTTTGGCCGACATGGAGTGGCAGGGCAGGCCACGCAAGGTCATACTGTGGGCAAACCGCAACGGCTTCTTCTATGTGCTTGATCGCGCGACGGGCCAGTTCCTGCTGGCAAAACCCTTCGTCGAGGTGACCTGGGCCAGTGGCTTTGATGAAAAGGGCAGACCCGCTCTTGTTCCTGGCAAGATCCCCAGCGCGGAAGGAACCCTCATCTCTCCTGGTAACCCAGGCGGAACCAGTTGGTATTCCCCCTCTTACAGCCCACGCACCGGTCTGTTCTACATCCCCGCCTGGGTCAACTCCTCCTCGATGTTTGTCAAGGCTGCCGTCGAGTACAGGGAAGGCCGGAATTATGCGGGGGGAACCACGCGGTCGACTATACCCTTTAATTGGTCTCCTGCTCCGAATTTTCGGAAGGAAGAAGAGGGATACGGCGCTGTTCGAGCGGTTGATCCGCACACCGGTGAAATGAAGTGGGAGTTCAAGATGGCTGATGTAACGGAGGCCGGCATCCTGACGACGGCTTCGGATTTGCTGTTCAGCGGCGGACGCGAGGGATATTTCTTTGCCCTTGACGCCCGCACCGGTGAGCTGCTTTGGAAGGCAGCCGTCGGCGCGGCGGTCCAGTCTGGTCCCATGACGTACTCGGTGAATGGCAAGCAATATGTGGCAGTGAACGCAGGAACCTGTCTGTTTGTTTTCGGCCTGCGCCAATGAGGGGCTGACCGGAGATCCTGGCGTGTAAGGAAATGCTACAACGCGCACCTCGAGAGGCGTTCCCGGATCCAACGGTTATCGTGCAACATCCGTTGACGAAGCCGCGGCGGCGGTTTCCCCCGCTGGCCGAAAACTGATGGGCAGCCGTTCCAGCCCACGGAAGATCATGTTGTGCCGCCAGACCAATGCGACAGGCTCCAACTTCAGATCCTGGAGCCGTTGCAAGAGAGTGGAAAAGGCGATCTGCCCTTCTACTCGCGCCAGGGGAGCGCCAAAACAATAATGGCTCGCCCAGCCGAAGGCCAGGTGCCGGTTGTCCTTACGGGTCACATCCAACCGGTCCGGATCCGGAAAGCGCGCCGGATCATGGTTGGCAGCGCCCAGCATGGCAATCACGGCCTGCCGTTTGCGAATCAGCTTTCCTCCCAGTTCCAGATCTTCTGGAGCGAGACGGATGGTGTACTGGATGGGGCTTTCGTAACGGAGCAACTCCTCGACCGCCGCCGGAACCAGCGAGGGATCGCTGCGAAGCCGCGACAGCTCTTCCGGGTTCTGCATTAGCGCCAGTAACCCATTTCCAATGAGGTTAGTTGTGGTCTCCTGCCCACCTGTCATCGTGATGATGGAATTTGCGATGACCTCTTCTTCGGTCAGCCGGTCTCCGTTCACTTCGGCGCACATCAACGCGTGCACGACACCCGCCGCCGGGTAGTTCTCCAGTTCTTTCATCCGCGCCCGGTAATAAGACGTCATTTCTTCGACGACCTGCAACATGCGAGACGTTCGGCCAGGGTTGTGTTGGAAATTCCCGAGCATCTCGGAAAAATCGATGGACCACTCCTTCAGCTGATCGCGATCAGCCACAGGCACTCCCATGAGTTCCGCGGTGACCGTCGCGGGCAGCAGATTCGCCAGATCGGCGATTACATCCATGCGGCCTCGGGGCAGCACAGTATCGATCAAGCTATCCGTGATTTCCTGAATGTGCTGCCGCAGATTCTCCACGCGGGCTGGCGTGAAGGCTGCGGCAGCCAGTGCCCGCAGCCTGTTGTGAGCGGGTGGATCCATGAAGAGCATCTGCCGGATCAGCACCTGCGCGATCGGATTCAACTCGGAAAGACCGAGCGCAGTGAGTTGTTCGGGCGTCGGACTGCGCTCCGCCGAGAATTGTTGCAGAACGGTGACCACGTCATCGTATCGAGTGACAACCCAGGCATGCAGATACGCATCCCAGTGCACGGGATCCCGCTCACGAAGCCGGTGGTAGAGCGGGTAAGGACAGGCTCGGGTTTCCGGATCGAGAAGATGATATAGGCTCAGGCTGGCATCCGCGTCGTCCGTCACTACTTTGGTTTTTGGGCTCATGGTCACGAAGGTAAATTCACGCTGGACAGCTCAATTTCGGCCGACAGCGCAGCTACCGTCGGCGCCTCAAAAAGCGCCTGCAGAGAAATCTCCACTCCGAACACTTTCCGCAATTCGGCGATGAGCTGCGCGCCTAGTAGGGAGTGCCCGCCCAGCAGGAAGAAGTTGTCCTCTCGCCCGACCTTTTCCACGTTCAGCAAGTTTGCCACGAGCCCGGCAATGCGCCGCTCGATTGGTGTCTGCGGGTCCGTTCCATTCCCAGCGCCAGCCGGATTCGCCAGGTCCGGCGGCGGAAGCGCCGCGCGATCGATTTTACCGTTGGGGGTCAGGGGAAACTCTTCCAGGTGAACGAAGGCCGAGGGCAGCATATACTCCGGCAAAGCCATACCCAGGAAGTCGCGCAGCATGCTGTCCGTGGTACGGGAATCCGGTTGCAATACGACATAAGCCACCAGGCGTTTGTCGCCCGGAGGATCCTCGCGGGCCAATACCAGGCTCTGCTGGATATCCGGATGCTCGTTGAGCCGGCTGATAATCTCATTGGGCTCGATGCGGAACCCCCGGATCTTGATCTGATCGTCAAGGCGTCCCAGATAGGCGATATTTCCGTCGGGCAAAAGTCGGCCGAGGTCGCCCGTTCGATACAACCGGTTGCCGGTCACGGACGTGCTGGTGACAAATTTCTCCGCCGTCAGGTTTGGAAGATTGCGGTACCCCCGGGCCAGGCTAGCGCCCGCAATACAGATCTCACCGGGAGTGCCTGCGGGTACCGGTTGCAACTCTTGATCGAGGAGGTGGATCTCGGTGTTGGTGATGGCGGAGCCAATCGCCGGGAGGGAGTCCTTGCGCCCCATTGGATAGACCGGACCCGATGTCGCAACCACCGTACACTCGGTCGGCCCGTAATTGTTCACGAGAACGAACGGTAAACCTGATGGCGGGTAGTGGTGTAACGTGTCCCCGCCGGTTAGCAGTGTGCGGAGCGCGGCTTCGCGGGGCCAGGATAGAAAGAGCAAGCGCTCGGCCAAGGGGGTCGGCACGAAACTAATCGTAATTCGTTGGTCCACGAGCCAGGCCTGCAGAAGTTCCGGCGAGTTGCGGGTGGTGTCATCCACTAGATGAACACTGGCTCCAGACGCCAGATACGGCCACAACTCCCAAACCGCCGCATCGAACCCCAATCCTGCCAGATGACTGGCCCGGTCAGCCGACGTAACCGAGAAGACCTGCTGGTGCCAGGACACCAGATTCGCAAGGCTGCCGTGTGTAATCTCCACGCCTTTCGGCGAGCCGGTGGATCCCGATGTGTAGATCACGTAAGCAAGGTCGGCTGGCGCGACTTCGAGCGATAGCGGCGCCGCAGACTGGCCGGCGACGTGGGGTGTTTCCGCATGCACGACCGGGCATGGGGCTTTCAAGAGCCTCTGAGCGAGACTCGGAATGCTCAGAACCGCTTGTGCCTGCGCATCCTCCAGGATGGAGACGAGCCGGTCGGGCGGGTTGGTTGGATCCAGCGGCACATAGGCACCGCCTGCCTTCCAAATCGCCAGCGCGCCGATCACCATCTGTGGCGATCGCGGCACACACAGCCCTACTGGAACATCCTTGCCCACGCCCAGCACGCGCAGCGAGCGCGCTAGGCGGTTTGCCTGCTGGTCCATGCCCCGGTAAGTCAAAAACCCCGATTGCGCACACACGGCGGGCGCATCCGGTGTCTGTATCACTTGCGCGATCACCGCCTCCGGAACAGTCGAGTGAGCCGAGACGGCCGGACGAAAGGTTGCCACCATGGTACTCCCTTCCATGGAATTGAATTTGAGAGCCTCTCTAGCACGTCAAACAACACCACAGCATCGCCCCTATGCACGCAGCGGAACTCCGCCAGGATCATTTCAAGAACGGAATGTTCCGTATGTACACCACGGATACGAAGTTTTTCGTCTCCCGAGAAGAGGAACCTGCCGCGGACCTGTGGTCGTTTTGCGCCTGGCCCGGCCCGAAGCCATGTCCGGGACCGGCTCGCTCAGCTGCGATCTCCTTCGCATGCAGCGACCTCCTTCGCATGCCCAACAACATTCTTAGGGTCAACTTACCGGTGTGAGTCCGTGGATTATTAGAGAACGATTACAAAAATAGAAAACGCAAGATTACATCGAACAACTCGAATTCACTTGTTGGAAATTGGCTTAATTCAATTGGGCTATTCCAGTTGACTGAACGACCGTTGTGCGCTTCGTCTTGAGCGCGCTAAGATCGACGACTGAAGGCATGGTCACTCAGTTAGGGACGAGCGAGCCTCTGCGCGATGTGCGTGTGACGGTAACCGGGGACTCAGGCGCCAGGAGTGTAACAACCAATGCGCAGGGCGGTTCCTGATCGCGGTTTTAGCACGGGAGGCCTACAACCTGCATGCCTCCGCCACGTTGTCGTCCGGGCCCGGAAAGTGAATTACCAGCGCATGACTTCGTAAGGCCGACAATCGCAACAGTCAAGCCGTAGGCACCAATGAGTCCGGATATGCAGGCGCTCGTCTACTTCGTCGTTTGGACATTTGGTGGCCGACTTTCTCGGTGTAGCCATAGCCGTTTTATCACCTGGACTTGAGTAGTCAAATATCTTCCGCGAACCGGACTTCTGGGTCCCTGGAGTTTCAGAGAACGCTGGGCGACGTTCACCCCTCGTTGAATCCATGCCGGCTAACGGATCCGCCACACCCTCAGCCACAACGGACTAAAAACTGCTTCGTCACAGGGCGCGCCAGAGGTGACGCGACAACATGGCGTGAAATGAATCGATTGCGCTGACGCGATGATTACAGCGTGGACTCTGCGCCAACAACTTGATGGATTTTGTGCCCGAGAGAACGTGGCACGACCAAAGTGAGGTTACATAGGTGAAAGGAATCGTTTTGAGAATTACTTTAATTGGCGTTCTGATGCTGGCTCTCGGCCAGCGGGGAGAAGCTCAGGAAGACCAGCGTTGGTCCTTGTATGAAACTTTTCACGGCAGCACGAACTCGGCCGGTCCGGTTTTCAAACTAGACAATGGCGTGACGTATGGCATTAACGACCACGTCGAGGTTGGCGGAGGTCTGCCGGTGTATTTTGTCAATGCCTCGTCGCCGTCCACGACATTAGCGAGCGGCCCGCAGACCGGTATCGGCAATGCATATGTAGATGCACGATTCAAAGTGACGGGACCGGCGCTATTCACATCAACGATTACCGGCACGGCGCCAACCGGCGACAAAGACAAGGGGTTCAGTACTGGAAGAGCGACGGTCGATTGGAATAACTATATTGCGGTACCGATCTCGCGGATTAAGCCATTCGGGAATGCCGGTGTTGCGAACACCGTCTCGGATACCGCGTTTTTTACCAGACCGTTCACGTCACTCGGTGTGGTCGGTCATTTCGAAGGTGGAGCTACAGTATCGGTTGCTCGTTACGTCGATATCGGCGGTTCCGTATATGACATTGCGCCGACGGGCGAACAAAAAATTATCAGCAAGCTGATCGGACGTACAGTTCCGGTCAATTCCAACCGTTCCGGAAACGCATTTCAGAAGTCCGCGGAAACCGTGGGCGGAGCGGATTTGGCGAAAGATCACGGATATTCGACATGGATCGAGTTGTCAAAGGGGTCTGATATCAACTTTCAGTTGGGCTACACCCGCAGTGCCGGCTACGACCTCAATTCAGTCTTCTTCTCAGTCGGATTCAACGTTAGTTCTTTAATCCGAAAAAATAGATCCTAAACAGGAGGTCTTATATGAAGTCAGTGATTTGTTCAGTAGCGTTCGTCGCATGTTTCAGTCTTAGCACATCCGTGTTCGCTCAGGGGAGAGGCCATTTAGGCGGGCCGCCGGCAGGCCATGGAGGTGGGATCAGCCACGATGCCCGTACGAGAACCGAGACTAAAACTGATGCAAAAAGCACCGATGTTGGACAAAGGATTAGTGAGCATCCGAGGCTGGCTTCGAAGCTTCAGTCATTGCTGCCGGCGGGAACTAATCTTGATGCGGCGGCCAACGGCTTTAAGAACATGGGCCAGTTCGTCGCCGCGGTCCACGTGTCGCACAATCTGAACATCCCGTTCGACCAACTTAAAGAGAAGATGATCACCGATCATAAGTCGCTCGGCGGAGCTATTCGTGAACTAAAACCGGATATGACCAAGGATGCCGCAAACGACGAAGCCCAGAAGGCCGTGACACAGGCTAAGGAAGAAACCAAGAGCCAGTCCTAGCCCCAATACTGGTCACTTAAGCGAATCCCTAAAAGAAAGACCCCTCGCTATTGCTCCGGGCCCTGGTTGAGACCGACAACAGGAGGGCCCGGACCGGTAGCGATGGTCCCTACATTGATCCTATCCACACCGCCGCGCCGTAAAACTTATCCGTAGCTATTTTGTCTATTGACTTTGGACTCTATTCCAGGCTCCAGACTGTTTTTTGTGGAGATCATGGTTTGGAAAGTTGCGCACGGTCGCTACTTCAGTCTTAACCAGGTCGGACGCGCATGGCGGCGGAGCCGCGGGTCTGAACTCACTCGGGGATTTTAGTAGCAGAGGACGCCAGTTCGCAGCCGTAACGTTGCCGGGATTCACACCAGTCCAAAAGTTTCCGAGCGTCGTCTGAGATCACGCATCCTTCAAGAGTTTCTTCAGTTCTTGGCGTAATTCGGGCGTGTCCTTGTGACCGTGCTCCTGAACGGCGTGGCGCACAGCAACAGCCAATACCTCGTCCTCAGTTCCTGAAATCGCCAGCGAGCAGTTTTTCTCGCTGGGAAACAAACGACAGTCGATTACTTTGCGCTTCGAGCCCACGGTAGACATCGGCGTTTTCTCCTTGGCTGATTAGGAACGTGTCCAGCTTAGCAAAACAGTTCGAGTCCAGTCACGTCGTTACCCGTGCTGTGTTCACTATCGGCCCCAAACTTAAGGTTTTTGGGACAACCACTCCACCTGCGGGGCAGCTTGCTTGTCTTGATCGTTGATCACGACCCTCGCTTTCATATCCGAATTCCTACCGAGTCTACGGCGCGGAAACTCTCCATGCCGGCGGCAATTCCGAAGCGCCTACTCATCTAACGGGGTGTTCTCATTGACTACACAGAGAGCGCAACTCCGTGCGTTGGGGATTATGAGAACCTTTAAATGTTGAGATTATGGATGAGGCGGTTGAAATAACTCTGACTGATACGGAGGAGGCGCGCCGCCTCCGAGCGATTCTCGTTGGCTTTAGCCAATGCCCGTTCGACGAGGGACCTTTTGAACACGTTCATCTGGTAGTGAAAGCTGTCCTCTGCTGCGCCGTCGGCGGATCGTCCTTCTGTAACAGATTCCGGCAGATCCTCGGGAAGAATGAATTCGGTGTCTCCGATCACGACGGCTCGTTCGACGGCATTTCGCAGTTCGCGGACATTTCCGGGCCAGTGATAGAAAAGCATGAGCCGGTGGGCTTCAGGAGTGAATCCCAGCACCGTCCGGCTGCGGGCAAATCTCTTCAGGAAGTATGAGGCGAGGTGGGGGATGTCTTCCGGCCGCTGAGAGAGTGAAGGCATTCTGACGGAAAGGACCTGGAGCCGGTAGTACAGGTCCTCCCGGAAGCGGCCTTCTTTGATCGCCTCTTCGAGATTGCGATTCGTTGCGGCGATAATGCGGACATCCACCCGGATCGGACGGTTTCCGCCGACACGCTCGAATACTCCCTCTTCAAGAACGCGGAGCAACCCTGCCTGCGCCCGCATCGACAGCTCGCCCACCTCGTCGAGGAACAGCGTGCCACCATCCGCCATTTCGATCTTTCCCCTGCGTTGTCCTGTAGAGCCGGTGAATGAGCCTTTTTCGTGGCCGAAGAACTCACTTTCCCGGAGCGTTTCGGGGATCGCGGCGCAATTTACCGCGATAAAGGGCCTGTTCGACCGGCGGCTGTTCCGATGAATCGCCTGCGCTACCAATTCCTTGCCGGTTCCGCTCTCACCCAGGATCAAGACCCTGGAGTCGGAGGGAGCGGCTTTGCCGATGAAGTTAAAGACGGCAGCCATCTTCGGGCTTTCGCCGATCATTCCGTGTTCGACGCCCGCCTCTTCCTTCAAACGCTCGTTTTCACCTTCGAGCCACTCGACATACCGCGCGTGCTCCAGCGCCACCGCTGCGATTCCTGCAATCGCGGTCAGCAGTTGCACGTGTTCGTGATCGAAGCGCGCGGTGGGATCCGCTTCTAAATAGATGACCCCGAGTTTCGTTTCGAACACGCTGAGCGGGATACAGAGGACGGGATTGAAGTCGTTGCTCAAGACCGCCACGCCTTCGCGGAGCGCCTGACGCGTCACCGCTGCACTCGCCGGAAATCTGGCGTCGCCCGCCACATCCCGTTCGCGATACGTTCCGGATACGAAGGCCTCCGGTTTGTGGCCGACAAGCAGGATCGCCGCTCGCCTGGGCGGAAGAACTTCAAAGATCAATTCCAGCAAACGGGCCTGGAGCAAGTCACTGGTGCGAATGGCGTTGATTGAAGACGTGATGCGGAGGATCGCGCGGAGAATGACTTTGTCGGACGCGGCGGCCTCGGCCTGCTCCCGATCGATACGAAATGTGGTGAGGGTCCGCGTGCGATCGCGTTCCTCGTCGGTGAATACAGGGGCGTCGCCCGCGGCTTCGTCGTGCACAAGAAAGATAAATGTGGAGCCGCCCACTTTCACCCGGTCGCCGTGCTCGAGAACTTTTTCAAGAATTGCCACGCCATTAGCGAAAGTCCCGTTACGGCTATTCAGATCGGTCAGCAACACTTGCCCGCCGCGCAGTTGGAGACGGCAGTGGCGCCGAGAGACCATGTCGTCGTTTTCAAGAGTGACGTCGTTCTCCGGATGCTTCCTCCCGATGACGAGCCCGGCCTCTGTAATCGGAAACACCGACCCCCTCAGCGATCCCGAAATGGCAACAATTCGTGGATTCATGCGCGACATAATGAACCAGGCTGGAGATGAAGGAGGAGAGAAAAATTCACGTAGCACGGAGAAGCACCACTGAAGATGATTTGGGGATTCGCACGTTTCAAGAACAAGTGATCGCCGATAGCACACTCGCGGGCTGGTCCGCACTTGCGCAAGCCTTATCGATCAAAGCGCCTGTTCGTCAGCCAGGTTGCGTTTCGGATAAACATATTCGAGGAAGTCGTCGACAGGAGGACTCCTGGACCGTGTTCGACCGCAGATATTGGCCGGGAGACACTATTGCACGAGGACGGCCGAGTATCTCTATGGATGCGTCGAACGCACGATCGAACACGACTGGCCGAAGGAAATCGATTACTTGAAGCGGCACGATGAGGCGATGCGCCGCATCATGGAAACCGTTGAGATGCCGGATCGCCTGGCCGAAAACCTGATCATGTTCATCCGGCAAAACGAGGGGAAACTAGCAAAGAAGCGACGGCAGGACGAATTCGAGAAACTCACCGATGAGGAGGTGAAGATGGTCGAGGCGATCGTTCGTGAAGCGTTCGAAGGCTACTCGGCAGCCTGAAGGTAATGGCAGCGCTCGAATTCGAGAACCAATCGGTCTCGATCCGAGAGTTTTCTTACTTCGCTTTGTACCGCGGGTTCCGGGGCGGTTCCTTCTCTTCGAAGTCTTCCCAACAACATTTTCCCTCGCGTAGGAAACTCACCAGGTCAGCGAGGTCCTTTTCAGTCAGCGTGTATTGGTAGCCGGGCATGTTGGGACCGCCATTTTTGATCTTCGCTGCGACAGTTTGATCGTTTACCGGCTGTCCCGATATTAGTCTGGAGCGTTTGTAGAGATCTCTCAACGTAGGGGCAGTGGTTCCGGCTGACCTCGTATAGTCGTTGTGGCAAACCCAGCACTTATAGAAGTAAATTTCTTTTCCGCGCTCGGAACCACTCTCGGCAAACCTCTTAAAGTACAGGATCTCTGCCGAACGCTGGAGATTGCCCTTCGGAACGTCCGGGGTGCCTCGTTCTCCCGACTTCTGAACGGCCGACAACCACGTGGTGCCCGCGCCGCCGAAACCCAGGGTCACGATCATTATCAATATCCGTGCGTTTCGCATTCTTCCCCTTTGAGTCAGATACTTTCCTGCGCTGCCCGTTTATTCCAGCGGTTGGATACGGACGATGTATCCGTTGTGGTCCCCATACCAAACTGTTACAGGATTGGTCGAATTATCGACCCAAGTCCTCCAGTCGAGCGAGAACGGCTCCGGAAATATGTATTCGATCCACCGGTCGGTCTTGGGATTGAACCGGACTATCCGGCCTCCGCGCTGCGCGCCTGCCCATATTTCTCCGTTCTTGTCCGGTTTGGCTTCATAGAATGTTACAAACGGCGTGGGCGATTCCCATTCTCGGACCTGATGGGTTTTCCGCTCGAATTCTGTGATCCGCCCGCCTCTTCCGCCGTTCCAGCCGTTTCCTTCCGGATCAATTCCACCTCGTGACGCGTCCGCATGACCGGATTCCGTTTCCACTTCCCAGATTTCGCCAGTACGAAGGTCCGCCCAGACGATGCCATCAAAATCCGCCTGCCAGGGGGTTCCGCCGACGTAGAAATTCCCGTCCTCGCTCACGTCGTTCCCGTAAGTGTTTTGTGACTTCTTTAGAGGGATTTTCTGGATGGGCTTCGCCGAGACCTTGGGATCAAACTTGCACAGATAACCACCATCGCAGGTTCCCCACACGAACCCATCGGGAGCAAGTCCCTTGTTACCGCCGGTTCCTGCCCACTTTGTGACTTGCCCCGTCGCCGGATCCAGCACTCCAAGGTTGTTGGACCACGTCTCGGTGAAAACAATTTTGCCGTCCTTGGCTATTGCCAGCCAGTGTTGACCGGTATGCTTTCCCGGCGTCACCGGGACCGGATACTCCTTCACTACTCCGGTGCGGGGATCGAGCTTTCCAATAATCGGACTGCGATTGCTGGTGTACCAAATGTTTCCATCGGCATCTCCCGCCACGTCGTGCACGCGAACGTCGAAGCGCGGTAATTCATATTCCGTGATGATGACGCGAGTGGCGGCACCTCTTGGCCTGGGAAAGGGTTTCATTGCCGGAAACTCGGATTGTGGCCCTCGAACCCGCGCGAGAAACTTAAGGAGGATGTCCCTATTTTCTTCGGTCAAGCCAAAGCCAAGGGGGATCTTGCCGTCGGGGCCGGGCCGGTTTTTCTCGATGACCAGTCTTCCACCATAGAGAGTCATCCGGTCCAGCATCAAACTCCAGCCCTTCTCATCAAACCGGTCCCGCAATGACTGGTGATAGTTATGGCATCCGCTGCCGCAGGTATCGCTGAAGATCTTTTTCTCCTGCACCGTTCCAGGCAGGTTGTATAGCCATTCTGCATCGGTGAGCTGCGCCAAAATTTCCGGCGTCGGCGGCAGGAATTCAGAATCGGTCACCCGCTCCAGCACAATTTCATCAAGCGAGCTGGCTCCTTCAATCCAGACCGCATCGCGCTGGTACGGTTTATATTCCAACGGCCGCGCAACCCGGAACGTGTACCAGCCGGCTTCAAGCTTGGGGAACTCGTACCTTCCGTCCCGGTCGCTATACACGGTGGTCCGGATTGCGTTTTTCTGAGAAACCAGCTGGATGGCTATTCCCTCGAGCAATGTACCTTTGGAAGACCGCACCACACCTCTGGCGCCTCCTGACATCGGATTTCCGCTCTGGGCTTTCATTGCCGGTGTCGACATGAAGACGAGCGCGAGTCCTATCATCGGGCACATCGCTCCCCATCGCGTAGATGACAACCTCTTCATAAATCCTCCGTCAGTCGATCAATTGTGCGGAATCTGCTGGCCGTATTCTACTCTTCCCTGATTGCGGAATCGATATACGCCGACGGTCATGACTCAGTTTGAATCAACGCGGGCTAAAGCCCGCGACTACATTTAGAACGATGTTGATCCCAAATGTAGTCGCGGGCTTTAGCCCGCGTTATTGCCCCCAGCCTTACGGAACGCGTCATACACCTTTCCTGCTTCCTCCTTTGCGGCTTGCGCGATTGGCGCGGGCACGGACGTAGCCCTGGAGACTGCTGATGTTGTGCTGATGAAACGCCCCTCATCAACGTTCCATGTCAGTATGCCGGAATCTTCAAATACATAACCCCGCGCGCATCAAGGAGCGTCGCCTGGGGAGTCTGCACCAGGCGAAGCATCACACTTTCGCAAGCAGGACAGCGCAGCACAATGCCCGGCGACTGAGTGAACGCCCGCAATTCACCCATCATGCTCGTACCGCCGCACTGGGCACAGATGCTGCTTGTGGCGGTCATTTCGACCCCGAAGATCGTTTGCAGCTTCCCGGCAAGCGCGTTGCCGTCCAGCATCATTTGTGTGTTCATGTCCATAGACTCGTCAAGCTCGCTCATTCAACGTCCTCCTGTTGGTCCAAATCGTTCGGTACGGATTGACTCAGCGTCGATTCCGATGCCTGCAAGTGTGTTCGCTGCCACCTCGACTAGAGCAGTCGGCCCACAAATGTAAATGCGCGGTTTGCTTTCCAGACTTTGCAGCACTTCACGAAGCATCATTTCGTCGATCCGGCGCGCATAGCCCCGCCAATTCGGCGGCGCCTGGCGAGTGAAGGTGTATATGACGTCGAGACGGGTGTGCTGCTCTGAGAGCCCGCTCAATTCTTTGGCATAAATGACATCTTCAGGCGTCCGCACACTGTATAGCAGCCGGGTCGGAATGTCCGAACGCTGCGCCACTCGATGGCGCACCATTGCCATGAGCGGCACGATGCCGGAGCCGCCCGCGATCAGCAGCAGCGGACCGCCGAGAGTCGTATCCCAGACAAAATATCCGCCGAGCGGACCGCGCAGCTCGATCCGGTCACCTGGAACAAGGACGTCGTGCAGGTAGGGCGAGACCTCACCGTCGTCCAGCCGTTCGACCGTCAAATCGATCTCCCCCGTCCGTTCCGGTTCTGAAGCGATGGAGTAGCTTCGTTGCGCCTGATACCCATCCGGTGCCGTAAGGCGAACGTCGTAATGCTGCCCGGCCCGATGCTGCACCCAGACCGGAATCGTAAGGGTGAAGGTCTTCACCGTCAGCGTCTCCTGCTTGATGGCTTTGACCTCGGCAATCTGCCATTGAATAGACTGTTTCAACGTAAAACTCCTCGGCAAAGCGGAATTAATAGTCGGAGCTGTAACGTTCGTCCTTCCAGGGATCGCCGTGGTTGTGATAGCCCAGCGACTCCCAAAAGCCGCGCTGATCGCTTTCCATGAACCGAAGGCCGCGAAGCCACTTGGCGCTTTTCCAGAAATACAGGTGCGGTACCACCAGCCGCGCTAGCCCGCCGTGTTCGCGCGGCAGCGGCTTCCCGTCGTACTCGCAGGCGACGAATGCCTGGCCATTGATCAACTCGGCAACGGGGAGATTGGTCGTGTAACCCCCATAGCTATATGCGGTGACGTAGCGCGCCCTCGGATCAAGCGTAACCTGTTCCAACAGGGTATCTATGCTGACGCCGCGCCAGCGTGTATCGAACTTCGACCAGGACGTCACGCAGTGAATGTCCACGACGAATTCTTGCCGGGGAAGTTGCAGGAACTCTTCCCATCGCCATGTGATCGGCTCCTGTACCAATCCTTCGATCGTCAGTCGCCAGTCGTTCTGGGTAACCTGTGGCGTAAGTCCGGCGGACAGCACAGGAAAGTCAGTGACCGCGTGCTGCCCGGGTGGGAGACGATGTTGGGTTTCTGCGGATGCCCGTCTCCCCTGGAACTTGCGTGATACGAATTGTTCAGACATGAAGCCTCCCATGGTACGCAATTCTTCTGTTCACAAACATAAGGCATGATTGCTCACTTCATCTGAATCCGCCCCCTCGATGACAAAGCTTAAATCTTGAGGAGGAGGAAAACTTCACGCAGTGCCGATTCAAAATCGACTACCCGTGATGTGGTTGTACCGCGGACACGAAGAATCGAGTCTGCCTAGTTGGCCGATTTCTCTATTTTAATGTTACTAACAGGGTGCGGAAAAATGCACCGAGAAGGCACTGTAGCGGCGGTCTATGACCGCCGGTATTTCGTTGATTTCAGGAAAGACCGGCGCTCATAGAGC
>Ga0137418_10000493_pt1 | contig 35282 bp, 24 predicted proteins | sample CZODoug3_1_2_16f_FD_122242 | JGI IMG/M metagenome (GOLD analysis project Ga0137418, IMG submission 122242) | Vadose zone soil fungal communities from Angelo Coast Range Reserve, California, USA - CZODoug3_1_2_16fungal (Hybrid Assembly) | ecosystem: Environmental > Terrestrial > Soil > Vadose... | reverse complement strand
GACCTCATTGGCCGCTCAAAGAAGAGTCTGTTCGCCGTTTGGCTTTTTCGCGGCTCGCGTGACGTGGCTGATCGCTTTCGTGTTTCTTTTTGCGGCCGCGTCGCCCGCACTGCCGGGCGAAAATTCCCATACGGAAGCATCCCCATCTTCACGTTCCTACCTTTTCTCTGCTTCCTTTGATTACGCAACCGGCAAAGAGGTTATAGAGGACCATTCCGCGGCAGAGGCGCAGGCCGCTGCACAACAGCAGCAGTTTGTCATCGAACGTATCGATTTCATCGGCAACCGCCGGGTGCGCAGCGACACGCTGAAAGCGCGCATTTTCAGCCGCGAAGGTGACGTTTACAACGAGGAAACGCTGCGCCGCGATTTTCAGGCGCTGTGGAACACCCAATTCTTCGAGGACGTAAAACTCCGCGTCGAGGACTCCCCAACTCGTGCCAGCGGCAAAATCATCGTCTTCGAAGTTAAGGAGCGCCCGCAGATCCGCCGCATCCGCTATGACGGTATCCACTCTGTTTCCGAATCGGACATTCTCGACCGCTTCAAGGAACGCAAGGTCGGTCTGAGCGTCGAAAGCCAGTTCGATCCTACGAAAATCAAGAAGGCGGAAGTCGTGTTGAAGGAATTGCTGGGCGAGCATGGCCGCCAATTCGCGAAAGTCACCCCGCAGTACGAGCGCATTGCTTCCAGCAACGCAGTCATTCTCGTTTTCAAGATCGAGGAAGGCCCCAAGGTCAAGGTCGGCCAAATAAAATTCAAAGGGAACCACGCTTTCAGCGACCGCAAGTTGATCCGCGCGATGCGCCACGACCGGCCCTACGCCATTCCTCTCTACTTCTGGTACATCCCGGTGCTCACCAAGACCTACGACCGCCAAAAATTGAGCGAGGATCTGGAAGTCGGTGTTCGCGGCCTGTATCGCGACAACGGATACTTCAAGGTGTCCGTCGGCGAACCCATCCTCGATAATATTGACACCCAAAGCAATCGATTGGGCGTTCCGCTGGTCCTCGGACGCAGCCACGGCAAGGCCGTCAACATCACCATCCCCATCGAAGAGGGCGAGCGCTTCCGCATGGGCACTCTCAAAATCGTCAGCTCCGATCCAGACAAGGCCTTGTCACTGAAGGTCGACGCGCTGAAGAGCGCTTTTCCCCTCAAGCAAGGCGACATTTTCTCGACGGAAAAAGTGCGCAAGGCCCTGGAGACCTACGGCAAGATTTACGGCGAATACGGATTCATCGACTTCACTCCCGAGCCGGACACCGAAGTCGACGATGTCAACAAAATCATCAACCTGACCCTGCGGTTTGACGAGCAGAAACAGTATTTCGTCAGGCGCATTGATTTCAGCGGTAACACCACGACGCGCGACAAAGTCATTCGCCGCGAGCTGATGATCGACGAGGGCCAGCTCTTCAACAAACGCCTCTGGGAGCTCAGCATCCTGCGCCTCAATCAGCTCGATTACTTCGACAAGATCGAAGCCGACAAGGCCGCCGAGATCAAGCGCAACAGCAAAGAAGGTACGGTAGACATTAACCTCAAGCTCAAGGAAAAAGGAAAACAGTCGATCGGTTTGCAGGGCGGCGTCAGCGGCCTGGCCGGCAGCTTCATCGGCCTCACCTATCAGACCAACAATTTCCTGGGACTTGGCGAGACTCTGACGTTTTCGGCCCAGTTCGGCGATCTCACGCGCAGCTTCATGTTCGGTTTCACCGAGCCCTATCTCTTCGACCGGCCCATTTCCTCGGGTTTCACGATTTTTTCCAGCCGCTACAAGTTTGACCAGGCCCGCCAGGCAGCGCTCCTCACCGGCCAGTCCGTCAGCATCAACCCGCAATTCATTCAGAATTACAACCAGGACAGCACGGGCTTCACGCTCTTCGCAAGCTATCCCGTCCGGAAGCTGTCCTTCACTCGAATCGGGTTGCAGTACGGTCTGACGCGCACCAACATTACGGCGTTTAACGATGCGTCCAAGCTGCTGTTCACCCAGGTGCAATTCCGCAGCATCGCCGGTCCCAGCGCGCTGAATGGAATCGTTTCGAGCACCATCACCCCCACGATCACCTATAACACCGTCAACAATCCAATCAATCCCACCGGCGGAAAGAGCTACTTTTATTCGCTCGGATTTTCCGGGCTTGGTGGCAACGTCAAGAGCGTCAGCAACGTTTTCGATTGGAAGTACTACCATCCGGTGAACAAGCACCGCAACGTTTTGGGTTTCCATGCTTCGGGCGCGTTCATCACCGGGTTCGGCGGCGGGGAACCGCCTCCCTATAGCCGCTTCTATATGGGCGGCGAGTCGGACATTCGCGGTTTTGACATTCGCTCGATTACCCCGGTCACGTTTATTCCGGTCGCGACGGCGCAGCAGTTCACCTACACCTGCAACACTTGCCTGGATGGCTTTGGCCGGCCGACCCAGCGAGCCGTGAGCGTACCCGTGCTCGGCTACACCATCACCTTTCCCGGCGGCGATACGCAGGGCTATGGAAATGTCGAGTACCGCATCCCCATCATCGGCAACACCTTCCAGACCGTGTTGTTTTTTGACGGCGGCACCAATGGCATCCTTCGAAAGGGCGCATTACGGCTTGATCCTACGGGATTTGATAATCTCACCGCCAGCTTTCCTAACGCCGTTAGCTCCGGCGCGCTGGCCGCGGACCGGCGGCTGGGCATCTCTCCGGGAACAAATTTTCGCTTGCGCGGTTCGACGGGCATCGAATTCGTCGTGCAGTTGCCGATCATTCAGGCGCCCTTCCGTGTCTACTACGCCTACAACATCCATCGTTTGCATTCGCAGCTTTTGGCGCCCCAGGATTTCATCGAGGCTAGCGAGATTTGCGATCCGTCCCTGGGAGACAGGTGCACCACGCCCGGCCGTCTCCCCTCCTCGCTGCCTCCGGACGTGTGGAGGTTCCAGGTCAGGCCGACAATCGAGCAGCTTCTGAAAAATCCGGGGAGTCTCAATTATTTTGAGCCTCTACGCACATTTAGATTCACAGTCAGCCGGACCTTCTAGGGTATGAGGATGATCGTGATTTTTGAAAAAGCTTGGGAAAACAGCAGCGCAGCAGAAGCAGGTCAGGTGCAGAGCGCGCAAATGTGGGGGAGACAGTGGGTATGAAGTGGCATAAGAGTGCAACAAACATCTTGTTGGCGATGGCGTTCGCCAGCCTTTGGATCAGCGGATGTGGCAGCAGCAGCGTGGGCAATCAGGTGGTTGTGACCGTCACGGGCCAGACCAACGTGATGGTGCCTGGGCCATCGCAGCAATCGCAAACCATCACCGCCAACGTCACCGGCGCCACCGACGTGACTTCCACGTTCGCATGCACGTACACCACCACCCCGAACCCGACAACCGCCGTACCGAATCCGCCGGCATCCGCTTCCGCGGCCTGCGATACTGCCAAGACCGCCAGCGGCGATCCCGCTGTCGGAACGCTTACCCCCATTGCGAATACCAGCACCACCATCCTTTCCACGGCTACTTTCGCGGCTCCTAAGGCCTTTCCGGATCAAGTCAAGCTCCCCAACGTCCTCGTCACCATCACCGCCACCTCCAACGCTGACAAGAAGAAGACGGGAACCTTCAAACTTATTTTCGATTCCGGCGTCCGCATCTCTATTTCACCCGCAACAGCCACAGTTGCGACCACCGCACAGCAGCAGTTCCTCGCCAAGAAGGCCGATGGCACCATCTTTCAGCCCAGCGAGATTACCTGGGCTGTGACCTTTGAGACTACCGCTAGAACCAACAGCGCGTCCTGCAGCGGAGGAAGCAACGACTGTGGCTCGATTGATAACTCGGCCACTAAAAATGGAGTTTATACTGCACCCTCGACCGTACCCAAGGCGGCCCCAGCTTCCACGACCACACCGGTGAATGCCGCGGGAATCGTCACGGTCTACGCTTTCTCAGTCGTAGACAACACCCGCATTGCCCAGGCGTCTGTCACCGTCGTGCAGGCCGGTAACATTACCTTCAGTGGCATTTCCCCATCCGTTGCTCCTCAGGGCGGCCTGCTACAGGACATTTTCCTCGCGGCTACCAACGCCAATTCGCAGACCGGCGTTACGCTTGTGGATTCGTCCGGTAATGCCACGACGATTAGTCCCGTATCAGGGCAGATCAAAGTAGTTTTCGCCCCAGGATCGACTTCCTCCTCGATCGGCGCGCGCGTTCGCTTGAACTCCGCCCAGCTTGCCGTTGCCGGGCACTACACAGTACAGGTGACCACCAGCAACACCTCTGTTACGGTTACCGGCGGACCGTTTCCTCTCGACATCAAGCCGTTTCGGCCTACCATCGTCGCTGCACGGCCGGAAAATCTTCAGGAGGCCACACTCGGGCAGGATCCCATCACCATTGATGGCGGGTTCTTCGGCACCAACGCATTTTCCTCTGGCACACAAACCATAACTCAAACGGTCACGCCGCTCTTCGACGGCAGGTCAGCATCATCCGCGCAGTACATCGTCCCCAACGCCCGCCAGATCAGCAATTTCCTGCCTACTCCCAGCTCAAGTAACCCCAACGCCGGATTGTTCCCACTCAGTGTGAAGTACTCCACCACGGCGAGCGGTCCCTTCGGCCCTCCGGTTCCCGGCCAAGCCTACACCAACATCGCCGTGATCCCGGATTACGCTGGAAAGAATGCTCCCGGTCCGCTCACGCAACTCTCCATTCCTGGGAACGCCGTGCCTCCCTCACCCACGATGCCCAGTGCCATCGCCTTGGATTCCACCCTGGGGTATGCGGTGGTCACTCTGGCCGGGCAGAATGCCTTTCTAACGGCTGCTCCCACGGTCAACACCGCCAACAACATTCAATTCATCAACCTGAACGCAGGGACGCCTACTCTGGCCGGTTTAGTTTCCTCGCAGGGTTTTCTCGCAACTGGCGTGGCCATCGACGACCGGTTGGTGGATAACGTGGGTAATCCCGCTCACGTGGCCGCCGTTGTTAACTACGCGAGCAGAACTCTGACGATCCATTCCATTCCTGCAGGAACGCTGCTGGGAACGGTGGACTTGAGCAAACTGATTCCGCCTCCGGCTACGACCACTTCTTTTGTCGCCCCGTTCCCGCGCTCCGTGGGCATTGATTCCTTTTCGCACCGCGCCGTCGTGGCCTTTGCTTCTACCAACGTCGGGCTGATCATCAATCTGGATCCTAGTGTGACTCCCGCCTGCATCCTTACCCCAACTCCTTCGACCTCCAAATACTGCGCTATCGGCTACGTCACGCTGAACGCCGGACCAAATCCCCAGATTGCTTTTGAATCCGGCGCTCGCCTCGCGTACGTGACTCCCGGTGGGGCGGGTCTGCTCTCAGCAGTGAACCTCGCCAACCCCTCGGTTGGATCGGTTGGCGTCGCCAGCGCTACTCGCACCTCGAATGTTGTCACCGTTACGACCTCGACCGCCCTTAACCTGAGCGCCAGCAACCCAGGAACCGTGCTCATCACTGGCTTGCCCCAAGGCGCCAACAAGACGAATTTCGATGGATCCTTTTCGGTCGGCACAATTCTCGATTCCACTCATTTTCAGTATTTTCAGGCTGACAAGGACGACACTTCCACATGTCCTCCGCCCACACCTCCGTCCACGACTCCCAACTGCTTCGCCAGCTCTGGCGTTCCCCTTCTGACGTACCAGGTCTCGGCCACCACGGTGGGGATCGCCTTCAATCCCATCACTCGGCGGATCATTGTCGCGGACCCCAATACCACGGCCAGCCAGATCAATTTCATCGACCCCGTAAGCGAGAACGTCGTTCCTATGACTTTGTTGGGCGGCGCCACCGGTACTGGCACCGGCTCCTCCGACGAAATCGGCACTTCCACTGTGGCTTTCCAAGCTTTCACCAATACCGCGCTTTCCTTCAATTCGAGTCGTGACCAAGTATCTCTCCTTGATCCCGCTCTTTTGCAGCGCATTGTAATTATTCCCACGAACCAGACTGCCCAGGCAACCGCGAGCTTTACCCCCGCGGGCCAGAACAGCACCGCGATTACTGTCAACCTGCCCGGAGCCCTGGCCGTAGATTCCACCAACAACGTTGCGCTGGCGGTGAATTCCGGCAGCGGCAACATCACTTACTTCCAGCTCGGACAGCCTGGAAAGATCAAAACCCTGAACATCGACCACGTTGTCGCTCCGCCTATCGATGATCCCAACAACACGCAGATTCCAGTTAAGGCAAACCTAACTCCTGCGGTCAAAATCACTTTGGGCACTCCTTCGCCCGCTGTCGGCCCCGTTCAGATTTTCGGCTCTGGTTTCTCCAGTAGCTCAAAGGTTCGTCTCGACGCCATCGACGTCACCACGCTCGGCGCAACGGTCGCGCTGAACGGCAGCCAGGAACTGGACGTTACATTCCCTCCTGGATTGTTCACCGCTCCTCGCCACTTTGCGCTGGATGTGGCCAACAGCGCCGTTGTCACTTCGAACGTCGTCGACTTCACCGTTCTCGAAGAAATTCCTTTGCTTCCCTGTTCGGGTACCCTCGCCGCCCCGGGAGGCGTCGCCATCGACGAAGTCCATAATCTCGCGGTCGTTACCAACACGGGTTGCCATCAGGTTTCCGTCTTCAGTCTGGACCCCGCCAGCCTGAACCCCACGAACGCGCTCGCTACGGCCGTCGAAACCATCCAGACCGGCGACACCCCTACTGGTGTTGCCGTACTTCCCAGACTCTCTTATATCGGGCAGGCTGCTGGAACCTTCGGCGTCGCTGTGGTTACCAACAATGGCTCAAATACTGTCTCATTGATTGATCTCGTGAACCGTGCACAGGTCCTGGACAATTCCACACCTCCGAAACCTATCGTCGTGACTGTCGGCGCGAATCCCAGTGGCGTAGCCATCGATCAGGAAACGAATCTCGCGGTCATCGCCAACACCGGTTCCAACACTGTTAATACGATTGATCTCACGCCAATAGCCAAGGATCCCACGAATCCCACCAAAACCCTCGGCACTCTTACACCCGGCCTGGTAGCCGTCGATCCGAACCCCATCGCCGTCGCCATTGACCCCGATCGAGGCACCAACGGCCTCGGTCTGGCCGTCGTTACGTGCCAGCCCAGCGGCTCCTCCAGTACGTTCGGTACTCTGGTTGGCGTGGACATCGGCTTGGCCACTCCCGTTCGGTCCATCTCGGCTTCTTTCCTCACCCCGACCCTGACTGGCATAGCCTTTGATCCTTCGGTCTCTCCGGCGCTCTTTTATACGGTTTCCACCCAGGGCAACTCAATCACGGCATTCAATCCGGATACCGGTCAGACGCGCACGATTAAGGTCGGCATCAATCCCAACGCCATCGCTTACAATTTCCAGACCGGCACCATACTGACGGTGAATTCGGTCGGCAATGCAGGTTCGACGACCAATCCGGTCAGCAATACGATCTCGATCGTGGATTCGCAAACCTTCGCGACCAAGGCAACTCTGGGTATCGGCGGCTCATCGATATTTGCAGCGGCTATTCAGACCTTTACGAACCTGGCGGTCATCGCCGATCACGACAACAACCGGGTGCTCCTGTTCCCGTTGCCGAAATAGATCGTGGCCGGAGACCTCTTAATGCGGGGGCCGTCTTACAGTTTGGGCTGCCGGGGCAATCATGCTTTCTGATTGCGGGAACAGAACGGCGTCGGCTATACTCTCAGGTTCGCAATACGCTCGTAGAGTCCGCAGGGAGTGGAATCAGTTTTAAGCCAAGCTGACTTGGCGCAGGTTCGCCCCGGTCTTTCCGTGGCGGGCCACAACAAGGAGAGAAAAGTGAATTCTAGATTGTTGACCGCTTCGCGGTCACGAAACATGTTGACTCGTACAGCCGCCCTGGCTGCCGCGTGTGTATTGAGCACCGGAGCCATCTGGGCACAGTCGCCACCCGCGGCCGGCTCGGCCGCAGGTGGCAAGGTCGGCGTCATCAGCATTCGCCAGGCCATCGTTACCACGGCGGAAGGAAAGCTGGCTTCCGCGGAATTGCAGTCGCAGTTCGCTTCGCGACAGAATGAAATCGAGAATCTGAACAAGCAGATCAGTGATCTGCAGCAGCGTCTTCAGGCCGGCGCGAACAAGCTGAGTCAGGAAGAAGAAGCCCGCCTGAGGCAGCAGGGGCAGCGCCTCGCGCAGCGCCTCGAACGCATGAATACGGAATACCAGGAGGACGTGAACGCCGCGCAAGGCGACGTCATCGACCGCATCGGCCGCAAGATGGTGGACGTGCTGGACCGCTACTCGCGTGAAAACGGTTATGCCGTCGTGCTGGATTCTTCGGCGCAGGGCTCTCCCATCCTCTACGCCTCCACGCAGATCGACGTCACGCAAGACATTGTGCGTCTCTACGATCAGGCCTACCCGGTCAAGGCCGGAGCAGCCACACCGGCAAAGCCCGCCGCGACAAAACCGGCGCCTGCGCCTTCTCAGCCGCCCGCTGCCAAGCCCTAGCGAACACTGTTTTTCGCTGGATTCTGACTTTGCCAAAGCGCTCCTGACCTCGTCAGGGGCGCTTTGTTTTCCACGCGTCCGCGCGCGCTCACCCCGCCGTTTGCGCTATGCCTCTGCGTTCCGATGCCGGTGCGGTGCAAGCGGAATACACCGCTGACCATTTGGTCAGGTTCCTGATGCGAACGGCCCTGTACCATTTCTCCGTTGCCTTCTTTTGCAGCAGCGCCGTAATGTTGTGGTGTAGCGCTCTTCTCGCAGGCACATGCAATCAATACTCGGCATTCGGCACGGCATACAAAATTCCTCGCCTCTCGAGGGAACGGATAGTTTCCGCGCGCAGCAAGCGGAATCCGGTTTGCGTCAAGTCGCGCGGCGTGAGTGGTGGCTTTGGCTGTCCGCACTTTTCGTTGCCATACTTTCGGCCACCGCGTTTGTGCTCTCTTCGTTCCCTTCTTTTTTTCGGCACAACGAGCATTTCTACGAAATCCGTTCTGATCAGGCCCGCTGGGGAATCCTATGCCTGCTTCTGCTTTTCAACGGCTGGATGCTGTATCGGCAATGGTCGTTCCGCCGGCAGCGAAAGCAGTGGAGCGGGCAAGATGTTGTTGCGGACGCGGCCCCAGGTCAAATTTCCACTTCCGGCGGCGTGGATTCCGTCACGGGACTGCACACGCGAGGTTTCATCGAGCAGCAGCTCGGAAAAGAGATTGCCCGAGCGCGGCGGCAGAATACGGCGCTGAGCCTGGCCACCGTTCATCTGGACGAATTTGCCGAGATGATCAAACGCCACGGTCAATCGGCAATGGACGAGGCCCTGAAGGAGCTTGCGCGGCGTTTGAAGAAGGCTTGCCGCGGCTCTGATTTTGCGGCGCGGCTGGCCAGCGACGATTTCCTTCTGGTGCTGCCCGAATGCAACCTGGGCGAAGTGAAAACCGTGTTGAACCGGCTCGGCGCCATCGAAGTGGTGTGTTCCGGCCGGCGGATCAACCTTGCCTATACAACCGGCTTTGTAGACTATCAACCCGGCGATTTGCCCGCGGACATGCTCAAGCGCGCTTCGCAACTTCTGCACCTTTACGAAAACGCCGCCAAGGACAGCTTCTCCGCGACGCTGGCGCCGCATTAAGCCGCCATCGCAGCCTGGTTCCTGGCGTCTGCGCTTTCCGCACATCGCTACGAAACCCTGCTGAAAAATCACTCTCACTTGTACTGAGCCTTCCACAGAATTTCAAAGACAGCAAAGCCCGCCGAGATGCACAGGGCTTCTCGGCGGGCCGCACCCCTCAGGACGCGAGACTTTAGTCTTCCGCTCCGGTCAGCTTCCGGCAGGGGACTGCAGCCACCTGATGGCTTTACGCCACGGAGCTGTGCTGCCGCTCTTCATCGGAGTGTTCAACCACGCCACTATGCCATGCCCAGCAGCCGACAAGCGGCTTTCTGAAAGCACTGGCTGGCTGGCAGAAGGCGTTTCCGACGGCGTAAGCCAGTACGGGCTCCCGGTGGCGAACGAACGCTCCGCAGCGGAAGTTGCGGACTGCCGCTCGGGGACCGCACCGGCGACCGTCAGTTTTATCAGCGTCCCGACCTGCTCCTGGGACGCCCTTAGTGTTCGGAGGATTTTTCGCGCAAACCAGATACCCACGGCCAGGAAGACAAAGTCAGTAAATAGGTTTCCTAGCTCGTACCAATTGCTTTGCATCCATGCGGTGAATTCGTTCATAACCTCACCTCAAGACTGGGACAGCTTTAAGTTACCGCCCGGCTGCGGGGGAGGAAACTGGCAGGAAGTCCAGTAAATGGTCAGGCAGGTATCTGCCCTCGCGGCCCATCGGCGCGCTTGCGCTGCAACCGCGCCGACGTGATCTAGGTACTCATGAACACCATTGGTCTGCGGCGCCGTTTGCTGGAGCGAAAAATCCGCTAGTATGAACTTAAGAGATGGGGTCTCCGTGCGATGTTCAAGCGGCTCATGATTCTGGGGATCATCGGGATTGTGTTTGTCCTGGGGGCAAACTACCTCCTGGTTTATGCGCTGAACCAGCAAGTGAAGCGAGAGCGCGAACGCCAGGGCGAGAACTATTGGAGCGCCTATGCCGCTATCGTGCGGTTCGGGCAACATCCTGACAGTGCCTCCGAGCAGAAGGCCAAAGCCGCGTTGGAGGAGGCGTCCCGAAAAGGCCTGAGCGTGACTCGCGCAAAAATTCTCCAAAACTATTTTCAGGATCTTCAGAGTTGCTACCAAGGCCAGCGTGATTCCTGCAAACAGGCCACCAGCGATATGAATCTCGCCATGCGAGCCCCCGCCGAGCGTCAGTAGGCGGTTAGTCACCAAGACGCCCCCCCCACCCCCGGTGTTTTTGGGCAAAGAGTGCGGAATCGATTGAAAACAAACGAGTTGAGTTTTCGTGCGTGCAAAAGAGTGCGCAAGAGTGTGAAAGGAAAGGACTTGGGCCGAGTGACGGGCGGGCCGAGTGAGGACAGAGAAAATTGCTTGGCTTGAGGGGGTACCCCTGTTTTTTGTAAGTGTTGCAGCTAAAGGGTTTACGCATGCGGTAAGTCTTTTGTTTGCAACACTTGCGGGGAGTGCCATAAGTGTTGCAGATAAAGGGGTTAGAGAAGACGATGCAGGGAGGTAATGGGGTAACGAAGTAAGAAGAGGGCTTGGTGACTAGCGACTCCCACACGACCGGGGGAGGCGAGACAATTAGGGCCTCGCCAACAAAACCGGGGCGGCGCGATCGACGGGGATCGGCTTCGAGATACACAAAACAGTGTAGCATAAACTATTCTGTCTGTCAAGTTATTTTATGGATATCATTCGAATGGAGCGGGAAGACATTGAGGGTGCAGGGGTTAGGAGATTGAAAAGCGAAATTTGCGGAATGGGGGATTTGGGCGGAGAAGCGAGAATTTTTAATAAAAAAGGATAAGCCGAGAGAATGGGGGAAATGTCAAAAGCGCCAGGTGCAAAACCGGCACCCGGGGCACCCGCGGGACGGGTACCCCACGTGGTATCATCCGGTCAATGTCTCGCGAGGTGAATATGGGCGCAATTGATCTGCACCATCGCATTTTGGAGCTGGAAGAACAAGTGAATAATCTGTTGAGGGACAAGCGCGACCTGGAGGAAAAGGTCGCAAAGCTTACGCCGCGCAAGATGTACGAGGCGACACTCAATTCCAACAGACCACTCTTCTGGGTTGAAGCATAGGTTCTAGTCCACCCGCCCATGTAAGGGATTACCTTCAGCTTTCCATCTTATGAAGATTGTTGGGCAACAAATTCGACTCGCAGGGTCAGACCTGAGCAACCACCTCGCGTGCAGACACTTGACCACGCTCGATTTGCAAGTAGCGCGAGGCGAGCGGACGGCGCCGGATTTGGCTGCGCCCGACCTGAAGGTGATTCAGGAGCTGGGGCTGCGGCATGAGACAGCGTATCTCGCGCATTTGGCTACGCAGGGTCTCACGGTCGAGAATCTGGGATATATCGGGCATCACGAGGAGCAGCGGCTGGTAGCAGAGACGCTGACGCTGATGGAGCGTGGCGCGGAAGTGATTGCACAGGGGGCGCTGAGCGACGGGGAATGGTTTGGGAGACCGGATGTGCTTCGGCGGGTGGAGAAGCCGAGCAATCGCTGGAAGTGGTCATACGAAGTGGCGGACACGAAGCTGGCGCGAGAGACGAAGGCGACGACGATCCTGCAATTGTCGCTGTATTCGGAATTGCTAGCGAGAATTCAGGGGACGATGCCGGAGTTCTTGTGGGTGGTGCCGCCAGGTGAGGGATACGCGGGCGAAAAATATCCGGTGCTGGAGTATGCGGCGTATTACCGGCATGTTCGGAAGCGGCTGCTAAGGGCAGTGGGGGAGGATGCGGGTAAGAAAACGTATCCAGAGCCGGTGGAGCACTGCAACGTGTGCCGATGGTTCCGGGAGTGCGATCAGCGGCGGCGGGCAGATGATCATCTGTCGCTGGTGGCCGGAATCCGGCGGCAACAGAGGGATCAATTTGAAGCGTGGAATGCAGAGACGATGGCGAGGCTGGCGGAGCTGCCGATTCCGCTGAAGGAAAGGCCAAAGCACGGGTCCAAAGCAGGATATGAGCGTGTGCGGGAGCAGGCACGAGTGCAGGTGGAAGGGCGGACAGAGAAGAAGCTGAAGCACGAGCTGCTCTTGCCTGTTGCGGAAGGAGTGGGATTTTGCCGGCTGCCGGAGCCTTCCGTGGGCGACATGTTTGTGGATTTGGAAGGCGATCCGTTTGTGGGAGAGAACGGGTTGCAGTATCTCTTTGGGTTTGCGGTGCTCGATGTGCCGGGAGAACTGAAATACGAAAAGCGGTGGGCTTTGAATCGTGAAGAGGAGAAAAAGGGATTTGAGTGGCTGGTGGACGAAATCATGGGGCGTCGCGAAGCGAATCCGAAGATTCATGTGTACCACTTCGGGGCCTACGAGACGGGAGCGTTGAAACGTTTGATGGGGATGTACGCGACGCGGGAAGACGAGATTGACCGATTGCTGCGCGCGGGGGTAATGGTCGATTTGCATCAGACTTACAAGCAAGGCGTTCGAGCGAGCGTGGAGGAGTATTCGCTGAAAAAAGTGGAACCGTTTTATGGATTCGAGAGAAAGACGCCGTTGGAGGCTTCGCGGGTGGCTGCGCGTTATGTAGAGCACCGGCTGGAGTTGGGCCAGATGGCGGAAGAGCTGCCGGATGAGATTCGCGAAACGATGGAAGGGTACAACGCCGAAGACTGTATTTCGACCGCGAAGCTAAGGGACTGGTTAGAGGAGGAACGAGAGAAGTTGGTGGCGAGTGGTGTTGAAGTTCCCCGGCTGCCGGAAAAAAGCGGCGATCCTTCAGAAAAGCTGAAAGACAAACTGGATCGGGTGGCGGCGCTGACGGAACTGCTTTCCGATGGAATTCCTGCCGACCCGGCTGCGAGGACAGAAGAACAAGCTGCGCGATGGCTTTTGGCACAGCTTTTGAGCTGGCATCGGCGCGAAGACAAACGTGCGTGGCAGGACGGCTATCGATACGCGGAGATGAATGATGAGGATTTGCTGGATGAGCGAGTCGGGCTAACGCGCATGAGTTTCGTGGAGCGAGTAGTATCCGGCCGACAGGTGCCGACGGATCGTTATTCGTTCGAACCACTGAGGAGCAGCGTTCGTGCAGGAAAAGAAACCTACTACGGCGACGAGAAGTTCGGCGAAGTGGTGACGATCGATCAGGCAAAGGGCGTTGTGGATATCAAGAAAACCAAGAAGACAGCGGAGGTGCATCCGCCGACGGTTTATATGTGGAGCGCGCCGTTGCCAGCAGATTCGCAGGCGGGAGCACTCTTCCGGATCGGCGCGTGGACAGCGGAAAACGGTGTAGATGCGGCAGGCCGCTATCGCGCAGGACGGGACTTGCTCCTGCGACGGCCGCCGCGGCTCATCAACGGTGAGAAGTTACAGCAGCTCGCTTCCGAGACGGCAGTGAATACGGCAAATCGAATCGTGTTGGCGCTGGAAGATTCGGTGTTCGCGATTCAAGGACCCCCAGGCTCCGGAAAGACGTACACGGGAGCGCGGATGATTTGCGAGCTGGTGAAATTAGGGAAACGGATCGGCGTGACAGCACTGAGCCACAAAGTGATTCGCAAGTTGCTGGACGACGTGGTGGCGGCAGCGCACGAAATGGGCTTCGAGGGAGTGCGATGTTTGGATCGCGACAGAGAAGGAGAAGAGAGCGAAAGCGTGGCTGTCGCGAGAGTCGACAATGACGAGGTGTGGGACGCGCTGGCGACCGGCAAGGCGAACGTTGTAGGCGGCACATCGTGGCTATGGTCGCCGGAAGCGGCTTTCGAGGCAGTAGACATGCTGTTTATTGACGAGGCTGGCCAGATGTCGCTAGCGGATGTGCTAGCGGTCTCGCAAGCAGGGAAAAAGCTAGTGTTGCTGGGCGATCCGCAGCAACTGGAGCGGCCAACAAAAGGAAGCCATCCGGATGGAGCGGGCAAGTCGGCGCTGGAACACCTCCTTAATGGGCGGAAGACGATTCCGGCGGACTTGGGATTTCTGCTGCCGGAAACGTGGAGGCTGCATCCGAAAGTTTGCCAATATACCTCGGAATTTTTCTACGACGCCAAGTTGCGTTCACATCCGATTTCCCTGAGCAGGGTGCTCGAAGGTCACAAGTGGCTTGATGGGGCAGGATTGTGGATCGTTCCGGTGGAACATGAGGGGAATCGGAATTCGAGCGCAGAAGAAGTGGAAGTGGTGGCGGGGATCGTGGAAGGATTGCTGAAGCCGGAGGTAAAGTGGTTTCGGAGCGCTGGAAACCCGCGGAGCCTGAAGGAAAGAGACATTTTGATTGTGGCACCTTACAACGCGCAAGTCGCGGATTTGTTGGCACGCCTCCCGAAAATGCGCATCGGGACGGTGGATAAATTTCAAGGGCAGGAAGCCCCGGTGGTGATTTATTCGCTTACGACGTCGTCGCCGGAGGATGCACCGCGCGGTATGGAGTTTTTGTACAGCTTGAACCGGCTGAATGTAGCAACATCCCGGGCGATGACGGCAGTGATCTTGGTGGGCAGCCCAAGGCTCTTCGAACCGGAATGCAGAACGCCGCGGCAGATGCAACTGGCGAATGCGTTTTGCGGTTATCTGGAAATGGCTGTCAAACATGATCCCTTCTCGACTTAGGGAAGGCCCGATAAGCCGGGGGAAGGTCGCGCTGAAGCGCGCCCCTATACAATCCAAGTACCCGGCTAGAGGAGATGGCGCTAGAAGAAGAGTTCGGGGGAGACGTGGAAGCGGCGGCTGAGGCGGAGAGGGGATCGTTTGAAGGTTGGAAGGTTGAACGTTATGGGGTTGGGGAGGGGAAGGAACGTTGGAAGGTTGATGGTTGGGAGGGGGAGAGGCAAGGTCTTTTTGCAAGTTTTCCCAGCCCTTACGGGCTGGGCTAACTAACGTATGGCGCGCCTACGGCGCTTCAAACCGAGGGAAAGACGGGCCCACAGAAGCTGAAGTCAGGAGTGGGCGGGGCAAGCCCCGCCGCTACACAAACGCGGGTCTGTCCGGCAGAGGCCGGACCGCAAAAACCGCGAAAGACCCGCCACTACAAACGGCCGAAGAGGGGCACGATGTATCGTGCCCCTACATGGGCAAAAGCAGAGAGGCGGGGGGGCGTATCTTGCTTTTGTCGTGCAGGGGGAATATACTCTCCTTTCGCTCTGAAGCGGGTCGCACGGAGAGGTGGGCGCAAGCCCACTTTTTTGTTGGGCCGGTTGGAGTGTAGTGCGGACCGGCTAGGGTCGAGGAGTCTCTGCGTGGATTTGGAGAAAATCCGCGGCGCAGCCGAGCGGGTGGCGCGTTCGGAAGGCCTGGAAATCGTTGATGTCGAGTGGAAGGTCGGCAAGCAGCGGTTCCTGCGGGTGTACATCGATCGGATCGCAAAGCCAGCAGCGGTAATGAGTGATGCGGCGGGGCAGATGGGGGCGGAAGTTGTCCACGACCCCTATCCCAAGATCAGCCACTCTGATTGCGAGCGCGTCAGCCAGCAACTGAGCGTGATCCTCGACGTCGAGGATCTGATTCCTGGCCCAGCAGGGTACACGCTGGAGGTCAGCTCGCCGGGGATGGACCGGGCGCTGAAGAAGCCGGCGGATTTTGAACGTTTTCGGGGGCGGCTGGCGAAGATTTCTACCAGCGAGCCGGTGGGTGAAGCGAAGTTTTTTGAGGGACGGCTGGCGGGATTTGCGGACGGGAAAGTTCGCGTGGAGCTGAAAGGCAAAGAGGGGCGGACGGTCGAGGTGCCGCTGGAGGCGATTCGGAAGGCGAATCTGGTCGTCGAGTTTTAAGGGAGAAATTTTAGGAATCTAGACATGGCGAATTTGCTCTACCAACAGATTGAAATGCTGAGCCGCGAGAAGCACATCGAGCCGGAAGTGGTGGTGTCGGCGATCGAAGACGCGATGGTGGTGGCGGCGCGGAAATATTACAAGACGGAAGAAGACCTGCGGGCGAAGTTCAACCAAGAAACCGGCCAGGTGGACGTGTTTTCGGTGTACACAGTGGTCGAGGAAGTGACCGACCCGAAAAAAGAAATCACGCTGGCGGAAGCGAAGAAAAAGAATCCGGAAGCGGAGATCGGCACGGAAATTGTGGCGGCGAAGCCCACCGACGTGCTGGGACGCATCGCGGCGCAGACGGCCAAGCAAGTGATTCTCCAGAAAGTGCGCGAAGCCGAGCGCGACACGATTTATAACGAGTATCACACGCGCGTGGGCGAACTGGTCACCGTGATTGTGAAGCGCGCTGAAGGTCCGGACCTGATCGTGGACATGGGACGGACGGAAGCGCGGCTGCCGAAGCGCGAACAATCGAAACTGGAAACGTACAACATCGGCGAGCGGCTGCGCGTGGTGATCAAGATGGTGGATCGCGCGGCGAAGGGGCCGCAAGTGATTGTTTCGCGCGCGGATGCCAGCCTGGTGCAGCGCTTGTTCGAGATGGAAGTGCCGGAAATTTACGATGGCACCGTGCAGATTCGGTTTGCAGCGCGGGAAGCGGGCGAGCGGACGAAAGTGGCGGTGATGAGCCGCGACAAGGACGTCGATCCGGTAGGCGCGTGCGTAGGCATGAAGGGCATGCGTGTGCAGTCGATTATTCGCGAGCTGCGCGGGGAAAAGATCGACATCATTCCGTACAGCGAAGAGACGGTGGCGTTCGCGCAAAAGGCATTGAGCCCTGCGAAAGTGACGCGCGTGCAAATCACCGATCCGGAGAATAAGAAGCTCGAAGTGATCGTTGAGGATTCGCAGCTTTCGCTGGCCATCGGCAAGAAGGGCCAGAACGTACGCCTGGCTAGCAAACTGATTGGCTGGGACATCGACATCAAGAGCGAGGAAGAGAAGCGCCAGGAAATCGAAGAGCAGATGACCGCGTTGACCGCTCCGGCGACGCCTTTGACGTCACTTGCGGGCGTGGGCGCGAAGACCATCGAGAAAATTGAAGCGGCGGGGATTAATTCCGTCGAGAAGCTCGCGGGCATGACGCCGGAACAGTTGATGGAAATTCCAGGCATTGGCGAAAAGATGGTGGACAAGATTTATCAGGCCGTGAATCGCTTTTACGAAGGCGGGACCGAGGCCGCTGCCGCGACGGGCGAAGCGGCTGCGAGTACGGAAGCTCCCGCAGAAGTTGCGGAAGCGGGCGGCGAGACTCCCGTGGAAGAGGCGGAAGCTGTGACTGAAGCTCCGACCGAAGGTGCGACGGCGGAGACAGCAGAAAATTCCGAGACCGCTGGCGCGGTTGAAGAAGCGCCTGCTGCCGCGGAGACGTCAGAAGAGGCCACGCCCGCCAGCGGTGAAGGCGAGGAGTCGAAGGCGGAAGAGGCGAAGTCGTAGTTCAGAACGGAGCGCATGACCGACGTAAATCAAGTCCGAATTAACGAGCTGGCCCGCGAACTCGAGGTCAAGGCGAAAGCCATCATTGACCTTTTGCCGGGGTACGGCGTCACGGAAAAGAAGACGCACTCGAGTTCGATCCCCGCGGACGTTGCGGAAAAGGTGCGCAAAAAGATTCAGGGCGCTGCCGAAGAAGAGGCCCAAGCGGAGGCGGCTGCCAAAGTAGAAAAAGAGGCGAAGGAAGCGGCAGCGAAGGCGGCGCGAATGAGACCTGCTGCGCCCGCTGCGCCGCCACAAGCGAGTGTGGCGCCAACCGCAGTGAAACCGAGCGCGCCGGCGGCGGCTGCCGCGCCAGTAGCAAAGCCGATCGCCCACGAGGCGCCCGTGGCCACTGCCCCGGCTGCCCCGAAGGCGCCGGCTCCTGCACCAGTTGTTGCACCACCTGCTGCGAAGCCTGCCGCGCCTGTTACCCCAATTCGTCATCCGGCACCGGCTGGAACACCAGCAACGCCCGTAGCGGCGCGACCTGCCGCACCTGCACGGCCCGCAGCACCAGTCGGCACTCAGCCTTCTGCCAATCGTCCTGCTGCTGCCGCACCTAGCTCTGCTCCCGGGCGTACGGGTGCGCCAGTGAGAGCAGGCGCGCCGGCTCGGCAGTTGCCCACGGGAAATCGGGGCCCGCTTCCCACCGGCAATCGCGGACCTCTTCCCGATGCAAGCCGTGAATCGCGTCCCAGTGGCCCGCGTCCGGGTCAACCAATGCGCCCGCAGCAACCCGGGCAGGGACGGACATTCACGCCGCGATCTGGTGGACCTGGCGGTCCCGGTGGACCACAGTCTCGACCCTTTGAGCAGCGCCGCGGCTCGATGCCGACAGGCACGCGTCCCGGCCCGCGCGCGCCCGGGCGTCCGGGAATGCTGCCGCCGTTTCCAGAGAAATTGCCGCCGAAGGCGGAGCCGGGCAAGCCGCTCTATACGCGCAAGCCGCCGCAGCGGCAGCGCCCCGTTTTAGACAAGCGCGAACAAGAGGGCGAGCGCAAACTGCACCCGACGCGGCAGCGTCCGGGCGCGGGCCGCAGCGCGGCCACGGCGGTTATCGCGCCGCCGGAGCCGCGTCCACCGCGCGAAGTGACGATCACCGAAGGCATCACGATTCGCGAACTTGCCGAAAAGCTGGATGTGCGCGCCAAGGAACTCTTGAAGAACCTGCTCGACCGGGGTGTTTTCGCCAGCATTAACCAGGCGCTGGACGTGCCGACGGCAACCACGCTCGCGGAATCGTTCAGTGGCGTGGTGAACGTTGTCTCTCTTGAAGAAGAGATGGTGCTGGAAGTTGCGAAAGAAGAGACCAAGGAGAGTTTGAAGCCGCGGCCGCCGGTTGTGACGGTGATGGGCCACGTCGATCACGGCAAAACGAGTCTGCTCGACGCCATTCGCGAAGCGGATGTCGCGGCGGGCGAAGCAGGCGGCATCACGCAGCACATCGGCGCTTACAAAGTGGTCGTCAACGATCGCGCTGTGGTGTTCGTGGATACACCGGGTCACGAAGCGTTTACGCGCATGCGCGCGCGAGGCGCGAAGGTTACCGATATCGTGGTGCTGGTCGTGGCCGCGGATGACGGCGTCATGCCGCAAACGAAGGAAGCGATCGACCACGCGCGGGCCGCTAAGGTGCCGATCATCGTGGCGATCAACAAGATTGACAAGCCGGAAGCGCAACTGGAGCGCGTGAAGCGGCAACTCACCGAAAACAGCTTGATGCCCGCGGAGTGGGGCGGCGACACGGAGTTCGTGGAAGTTTCCGCGAAAAAGAAAACCGGCATCGACAAGCTGCTGGAAACAATTTTGCTGGTTGCGGATTTGCGGGAACTGAAGGCCAATCCGGACGCGCCGGCGACGGGCACGGTGCTGGAATCGCGCGTGGACAAGGGACGGGGCCCGGTGGCTACGATTCTCATACAAAATGGCACGCTGAAGGCCGGCGACTTCTTCATCTGCGGGTCGGTGTTCGGCAAAGTGCGCGCGATGTTTGACGATCGCGGCCGCGTGGTGAATGATGCGCCGCCTTCGACGCCCGTCGAAGTGCTTGGTTTGCAAGGTGTGCCGGATGCAGGCGATCTTTTCCAGGTGACCGATGAAGCCAAGGCGCGGCACATCGTGGAGTACCGCCAGGGCAAGCAGCGCGACGCAGCGATGGCGCGCATCAGCGGCTCGCGTATTACGCTCGACCAGCTGCACGAACAATTGAAGGCCGGCGACGTCAAGGAATTGGGAATTGTGATCAAGGCGGACGTGCAGGGCTCCGTGGAAGTGCTTAGCGAAATGCTGCCGAAACTTTCGACCGACCAGGTGAAGCTGAAGATTATCGGCTCGGGCGTCGGCGCGGTCACGGAAAATGACGTGCTGCTCGCTTCCGCATCCGGAGCGATCGTAATTGCGTTCGGCGTGCGGCCAGACCGCAAAGCGCTGGACCTCGCACAACAGGAACACGTGGACATCCGCACGCACAACATCATCTATGAAGTGTCCGACGAGTTGAAGAAGGCCATGGAAGGGCTGCTCGAGCCGGTGGTCACAGAAACGTATCTGGGCCGAGCGGAAGTGCGCAACACGTTCCGCGTCAAGGGTGCGGGGACGATTGCGGGCTGCTACGTGGTCGATGGCATCCTGAAGCGCGACGCGCAAGTGCGCGTGCTGCGCGACGGGGCTGTGATTTACACATCGAAACTCAACTCGTTGAAGCGATTCAAGGATGATGCCAGTGAAGTGCGCACGGGTTTTGAGTGCGGCGCGGGCGTAGCCAATTTTAACGACATTAAGGTCGGCGACGTCCTGGAATGCTTCAGCGTTACCAAGATAAGCGCCGCGGAAGCCGCCGGACAGGCCAGCGTGCCCGCCGGCAAGAAATAAACCGCCAAGCTGTCCCCCGGAGCCGCACATGCCGGTCGGTTTGCTCACCCTCGAGCTGCACATCCCGGATGCGCAATCGCTGAAGGACAAGCGGCAGGTTCTGCGCAGCTTGAAGGATAAGCTGCGGCGGGATTTCAACGTGGCCGTGGCGGAACTGGAACATCACGACACGTGGCAGAGGTCGGTCGTGGGTATCGTAACGATTTCGAATGAAGAGAAACACTTGAGGGAAGTGCTGCAGAAGGTTTTGGACGAGGCAGACCGCATCCTCGGCTCATTCTTGATCAATCAAGCGGTCGAGATTGTTTAGAAGATGTTTCGGGAACTCCAATGAGTCCAGCCAATCACCGGCACGAACGCGTGGGCGAAGAGATCGCCCACGAGATCAACGCCATGCTGGCGGGAGAATTGAAAGACCCGCGGCTGGAAGTGAGCGTGGTGGCGAGCGAGGTGCGCGTCCAGCCGGACATGAAGCACGCGAGAGTATTCATCAGTGTCAAAGGAACGAACAAGGAGCAGGCCGACGCGATCAAAGCGCTCGAACACGCTTCCGGGTACATCCGGCGGGAACTGGTCGAACGGCTGCAACTCCGCCGCGTGCCGGAGCTGCACTTCATTCTGGATCTTTCGCAAGAACACGTGGAGCGCATTGAGCGGCTTTTGAAGGAAATGAAGAAGGACAATCCGCCCGCGGCGCAATAGTGCTTAGTTCCTGGTGTTTAGTCGCAAGCAGGAACTCTTAACTTCGAGAATGCCACGACAACCACAGCCGGCGCCCAACGACGGCGCGCTCGTCATCAATAAACCGAAGGGAAAAACGTCGCACGACGTCGTTGATGCGGTGCGCCATTTGGCGGGCTTCCGGCAGATCGGACACCTGGGCACGCTTGATCCTCTGGCGACGGGCGTTCTCGTGCTGTTGCTGGGCCGGGCCACGCGGCTGGTGCAATTCTACGCGGGACGCCGCAAGCGGTACGAGGCGGGGTTTCGATTCGGCTTCGCGACGGATACCTACGATTCCGATGGCGAGGCACAAGGGCCAGACGCTGGGCCGTCGCTGGATGCTGCGATGCTTGAAAAATTTGCCGCGGAGCGTACTGGGCGATTCGAACAGATGCCGCCGTCTTTTTCCGCGAAAAAAGTAAAAGGGCGCCCTGCGTACGAGTTGGCGCGCAAAAAACAAGTTGTCGAGTTGAAGCCCGTCGAAGTCGAGATTTACGAATACAAACTAAAGGAGGTTGACGGCAGCATTGCGCGCTTTGTTATTGAGTGCTCTTCGGGAACGTACATCCGTTCGCTGGCGCATGAGATGGGACAGAAGCTGGGGTGCGGCGCGCACCTCGCGGAAATCACGCGCACGGCAGTCGGCGAATTTTCGATGGACCAGGCGATCACGCTCGAGGAGCTTGCGGAGGCCAAGCAAGCAGGGAAATTCGCGGACCGCCTGATTCCGCTCGAGGGCCTGCTGACCAATTTTCCGAAAGTGAACGTGTTGCCGGTGGTCGAAAAGCGAGTACGTCACGGCACGAAGTTCAATATTATGCTCACGCAGCTTCAGCCGGGCCGCGTCGAGCCGCCTCCCGGCGCGACGATGCAGCTCGACGGCGGTGAACCGAAGCCGCCGCGGCTGCGCGTATTCAGCCAGCAGGACAAACTCATCGCCATTGCCGAAGCCGTCGTGCCGCGCACCTACCAGCCCATCGTGGTGTTCGAAGCCTTGCCGTAGCACATTCCCGCCGAAGGGCAATTCATTGGAGACAATTTCTTAGGTCACAGCCAGAGTGACAGGCCTAAGGATCTCGTCATGCCCGGGCTCAGGGCTGGGGCGGCTGCGGCTGCACTGGCCGTGGTTGCTCCGGCCGTGGCTGAGGTTGCGGTGGTTGAGGTTGCGGCGGCTCCGGCTGCTGCTGCGAAGGGGACTGGAGAGTTCCGGGATTTGTGGCTCCACGACCGCCGATATCGCCGCGGCCGGCAAAGATTGTTCGTGTGAGGTGATCTGCCAGGCGCAGCTTCCGCGGCGTGACCAAGATTAAAAGTTCCGTATCCTGAAGTGAGTTTTTCCGGCCGCCGAAGGCGTATCCCAGGATGGGAATTTCAGCGAAGCCTGGCAAGCCGGTGATGGAACGCGTTTCTTCCACATCGGTGAGCCCGCCAATTAGCGTCGGTTCGTCTTCTCTGACGCGAACCGTTTGCGTCAGCGTCCGATTCGAGATTACGGGAATCCCATTCACGCTGGAGCCCGTTAATGCGCGAATCTCGAATTCGAGAAGCAGAGTCACTTCGTTATTGGGATGAAGCGTGGGCGTCGCTTTGATTTTCACGCCGAGATCGACATATTCCGAACCTGGGTAGGGCGTTTGCGCCGCTCCATTGGTCGTGCTGTTTGCAAAACTGCTGGAGTCCTGAATCACCGTTACCACGCCTTGGGAAGCTGCCGGATCTTGGGAAACCAAAGCGATATCGGGAAGCCCGCTGGTGGTCAGCACCGACGCAATGAGCGCGGTAGGCCCCGCGGGAGTGTTGAGTTCGATGCGCGAAGCAAACGTACCTTGTCCCAGACCCAGATAAACGCCGAGGGTGGCCGATCCATTGTTCGTTACCGCGATATCCGGAACGGTGCTGTTGGCAAAATTGGCGACCACGATTCCGGCGGGATTCGCCGATGTTGGCAGGGGAGATCCAGTAGCCTCGGTGAATGTGCCATCTAGATTGCGGCTTCCCAACAAGATCGAAACTGTGGAGTCCCCCTGATTCACCACGGCAAGGTCCGGCGCGCCATCGGCGTTCAAGTCTCCAGTGGCGATCGCTACGGGAGAAGTTCCCAATCGGATGGGTGAACTCGGCGCCTCGGTCAGAGTGACATTCAGATTCTGATCAACGGAGCTCAGCAGAATGGCCACGTTGTTGGAGCCTTGATTTACCACCGCTAAATCTACTTCAGGCCCATTATTGACCGTGTTGAACCTGTTCCGGAAATTCGAACTGACCATCGCGACGGGAGCGGTTTCTGAAATCGCGGTCGTATTGGTCAGCTTGAAGGGGGAGCCTGGAAACTCCGTGAACGTACCATCCCCATTTCCGCGGAAAAGAGAGATGGAATTGTCACCCTGATTGGCAACAGCAAGATCCTGAAAACCGTCACCATTGAAGTCCGCGACAATCACGGACCTGGGATTGTTTCCGACCGAAAGAGGAGAACCCGGTTCCGTAAAGAGCCCATTGGGTTTGCCGGTGGAATCAGCGCTGCCCAACAATACCGAAACATTATTCGACGTGGAATTTACGAGGACCACATCCGGCGGCTGAGCCGTTGAAAACTTTGTGATGTCGTTGCGGAAAACCCCGGTGCCGATGGCGACTTGGCCGGTTTCGTTGGTTCCCAGAGCGATCGGCGAAGGCGTGACTTGGACGAAATTTCCATTGCCCTGATTTTGCAGGATGACGAAAGTATTGGTATTGGCGTCGTTAAAAACGACCGCCAGATCGGGAAGAGTGCCGCCGGTGAAGTTATTCGCAACCAGCGCGGATGGATGGGCCCCGACGGTGAAGCGGGTTTGCGGAAACACAGTGGAACCTGGCACGCCTGTCAGCGCGCTACCGTTGCCAAGACTTCCGGAGAGCAGGGAAAGTGTGACGGGAAAACGATCACCGACAAAAAAACTGGCAGGTTTTCCGTCTTGTGCCCGCAGCAGGATCTGGCGCCCGCTCTGAACCAGCGACAGGGAATCGGAGAAATTGGCGGCAGCGCTGGGAAGCGTGAGCAGAAATGTGGACAGGCCGCCGCCGAAGGGGACGACAGCGGGAACGCTGGAAAATCCCTTTCCGGCAAAGACCTGCTGAATGTTGGTGAGCAGGTTCGCCAGGGTCGTTGACGCTTTGAGCTTGTTCACGTCGCTGCTGCTCAGCGTGATCAACTGCTCAGACGCCGGAGGCGTGATACCCAGAGCGCGGGCTTTGTCGCGGTCCACCTCGAGAAACTCGATTTCCAGCATGACTTCGCCGCGGGCCCTTGCGAGCTGCTCGATCAGTTCAGCGGCAAGGGCGAGCCGTTCCGGCGTGTCGCGCATGGTGATGGTGTGGCTGCGAGTGTCAAGATTGATGCGCGTCCCCCCAGTGATCTCGCGCAGGATGCGCAACATTTCGGTGACATCCTCCGGGCCGACGGCTGCGGAAAGCGGAAATGTCTGCTCCGCTTCCAGACCGTACTGCCGCCGCTTCTCTGCCGTATCTGGGGCGACAAAGATCATCGCGGCATTCACCGGCCTCCAAAATGTCCCGGTTTGCGTGCCAAGGAGAGAGATGCCGATGTAAAAATCCACGCCGTCAATGCGCAGTTGCACGTTTCTAGCTACGACATCTGGATCAAAGGTCACTTTCACACCGAAGAGACCAGCCAGTTGCTCGTAAGCCGCCTTGGTATCACCTCGCAGGTTCAGGTTGCGCTTTCCGGCCTCGGGTTCCAGCCGTGGTAAGCCTGGAATTCTGTTCATGAACGCTGGCTTTGGGTGCTGCGAGTCCTCCATGGCCGCGAGTTGACCGAGGCGCTCCCTGACGAACGTGTTCCCGGGATCGATCCTGAGAGCGGCGCCCAATTCCTCGGTGGCCTCGGTCAGGTGTCCTGCCAGGGCATCACGTTCGGCAGCTTCGACATAGCCACGAACCAGTTTGGAGCGCAGAGCCGCGGCCCGTTCGACGACGGAGGCATCCTGCGGGGCGTAACGCGCGGCCTCTTCGTAGGCTGCCAGCGCTTCTTCGAAGCGCCCGGTGGCCAGATCCTTATCGCCACGCTCAACAGCCTTCTGTGCACGCTTGGGATCAGGGCGCACCGTGTTGTCCTGAACCTGCGATGAAAGAGGGGTCTGAGAGGGAATCTGCGCGCAAAAGAGCAGCGAAAGCAGCAAAGCGGTGCTTGGGCGGAACGTGCGCATGAGCATCAAATAGGATAACCTAACCCAGCGGGGCAAATAGGACCAAGCTGGTCCGGTTGACGGAAGTCTGTGACTGCGGTACACTTAAATCGTAGTTGCAAATCATTAACAACTGGAGTTCTCGTGCTTTCGGCTCTTCTTATCGCTCTTCGTGAAGGCGTTGAAGCTTCGCTGGTCGTCGGCATTGTTCTAGTTTATCTTTCCCGCACGGGCCGCGGGCGCCTGGCACGTTTCGCATGGTACGGCGTCGCAGCGGCCGCTGCGCTCAGCCTGGGAGTGGCCGTGGCGCTGGAACGCCGGCGCATCAGCGAAGACGGCTTTGAAGGCCTCATGCTCCTGATCGCCGCGGTCTTCGTTGTTACGATGATCGTATGGATGAACCGCGTTGCGCGCCACCTAAAAAAAGAAATCGAGTCCAAGGTCGAGACTTACGCCGAAAAAGCGGGAAAGGCGGCGGGCTGGGGCATTTTCCTCTTCGTCTTCCTGATGGTGTTGCGCGAAGGCGCGGAGCTGGCGCTGATTTTGAGGGCGGTGGAGCTTTCCAGCGAAGGTCTGCAGACGTGGATTGGAACGATTGTCGGGATTGCCGGGGCGGTCGCGGTGGGGCTTTTCTTCTTTAAGGGAACTTTGCGCGTTCCCCTGCACCGTTTTTTTGCGGCCACTAGCGTCATTCTGATGCTCGTTTCGTTTCAACTGGCCCTCACGGGACTGCACGAATTGAGCGAGGCGCGCTGGCTGCCTTCGAGCAAGACGGAGATGGCGATTCTGGGGCCGATTGTCCGGAACGAGCTGTTCTTTTTTGTGTTCATATTCGGAGCCGCGGCGCTGCTGGTCTTACGCGAATGGCAGTCGGCTAAACAGGACAAGAACACTCGGGAAACGATGAACGACGCGGAGATGCGGCTGCTGGAATCCCAGAATCGGCGCCAGCGTCGTTGGATGATGGCCGCGGCAATCGCGTCTCTCACGGTGATTCTGGTTCTGACGGCGGATTTCATTTATGCGCGGGCAAACTCGGCGCCGCCATCGGCCCGGACGATCAATGCCGTGGGCGACATCGTGCGCGTGCCGGTAAGCGAAGTTCAGGATGGAAGCATGCATCTTTTCAGTGTAAGTGCGGGCGGGCAATCGCTACGGTTCATGATTATAAGGAAACCGAACGGATGGGGAGTAGCCCTGGATGCCTGCCGCATCTGCGGCGCGGAAGGCTACCGCCAGGACGGACAGAACGTGATTTGCCGGCACTGTGCTTCAGCGATTTATATTCCGTCGATTGGCGATCAGGGCGGATGCAATCCCATCGGCGTGCCGTCGCACCTGGATGGCGGAGACTTGGTGATCGATATTTCGTCTTTGACGCAAGCTGCAAAGGAGATTCCGCAGTAGGAGCAAGAACTATCGCACCCTCCGTCTGCCACTTATTCCATGTTTCTGAGAATTGTTGCCGACTCGTTTGGACGCCGTCCGCGCCACAAGCTCCTCACCGGGGCGGCGCTGGCGCTCGGCATGGGAGTGGTCACGGCGGCGCTGAGCGTTTCGCTGGATGTGGGCGACCGATTGGCGAAAGAATTCCGAGGCCTGGGCGCGAATCTTCTTGTTACCCCGCAAGCGGATTCGCTGCCGCTCGAGATTGGCGGAGCGGATTACCGGCCCGTGAATGCGGGTGCGTATCTGCCCGAAGCGGACCTGCCAAAGCTGAAAACGATTTTCTGGCACAACAACATTATTGCCTTCGCGCCAATCCTGGAAGATCGAGCCACCGTGCTTGTCGACGTTCCATCGGTGGATCTGAATTCATTGCGATCAAATGTGATTCTTCATCCAGCTGAACCCCCGCCTGTGTCGATTATTGGCACGTGGGCTCAGCATAAGCTTTCATTGCCCGACGGTTCCAGTTTTGTAACTGGGGTCGACAGGACAAATCCTTGGTGGCAGGTTCAAGGACGATGGTTCAGTGAAGGTCTTAGCGAATGCGTGGTCGGTCAAGCGCTGGCTCGCCGGACGGGGCTTCACATCGGTGACCACGTCTATCTGGGTGGCTCCGAACCGCGCGTACTTCTCCAGTCTTCACTTCCACAGTTTCTTGTCACTGGCCTTCTAGCGACTGGGGGTGCAGAGGACGACGCAATCATTCTTCCGCTCGACGCGGCTCAGCATCTTTCAAAGCGGCCCGGCCAATATCGCAAACTGTATGTGAGTGCGCTGACTAAACCGGAAGACGATTTCGCGCGGCGCGATCCGAAGACAATGAACGCCGGCGAATTTGAGCGGTGGTCCTGCAGTCCTTATGTCTCTTCGATTGCCTATTCGATCAAGCAGATCTTACCCGGGGCCGACGTTCGCGTGGTTCGCCGGATAGCTGAAGGCGAGGGGCAGATTCTTACGCGGGTGCGGATGCTGCTATGGCTCGTCACCGGCGCAGCTCTGCTGGCGGCGGCGCTGGCTGTTGGTGCGTCTTCGGCGGCTTCGGTGATTGAGCGGCGCACGGAGATTGGCTTAATGAAAGCGCTGGGTGCGGGCTCCGGCACGGTGGGATTCCTGCTTGCGGCAGAGCAACTATTGCTCGCGTTTGTAGGCGGTGGCGTCGGTTACGCGCTGGGAATTGTTCTGGCACGCCTGGTGGGAGAGAAAATCTTCGGCGTGGCGCCAGCGCCATCACTGATCGTCTTTTCTGTGATCATCGCACTTGCTGCTGGCGTCACAGTTCTTGGCAGTGCCTTTCCGTTGCACCGTGCTTCGCGCTATGAGCCGGCCCCCATCCTGCGAGGCGAATGATGCCCGACCGCCGCGCAGCCAATCGAGCGATGTTCTGGCGCATCATCCGGCGTCTCTTCGGCGCCAATCCGGGCCGCCTTTTCGTCATGTTGCTTGCCCTTGGCGCCGGCGCTGCAGTTACCGCCGCCCTGCTCAATCTCCAGGTCGACGCCAAGCGTCGCCTGACCACGGAATTCCGCGCCTTCGGGCCTAACGTGTTGATTATTCCGAAAGGCTCTTCGGGGGCAAATTCCGAGACTCTGCCCGAGTCCACCATCCATTTGGTGCCCGTGAATCTCCCCAGTGGCCGCGTTACCGTATCGTCCACGCTCTACATGATCGCCAACGTTTTCGTTCCACAGTCGGGGAAGTCTCTCGCCGCTGTTGTCGCCGGGACCAATCCGCTGGCGTTTCTTAGAATCTCAGTGCTCTCTTCTTCAACCTCCGAAGCCAATCTCAATGGGCCAGCCCCATCGATGGGACAAGTGTGCGTGGCAGGTGCACGAGTCGCAAAACAGCTGGGCTTCCAGCAGAACACGGAACTCGTCTTAGCCAGCGGTGACCGCCACGAGTCGTGCCGCGTCGCTAGCTTTCACCAGACCGGTGGACCAGAAGACGACCGCGTTGCGATCGGATTGCGAGCGGCACAACGCTTGGCTAATCTACCGAATCGCATCAGCGCGATCGAGCTGATCGTTCCAGGCACTCCCGGCGAAATCCAAAGTTACATCGCGGATCTTCAACGCCGGCTTCCCGATGTTGATGTCCGTCCCATCCGGCAGTTCACGGAAGGCGAGGCGAAAATTTACAACCGGATCAGCGGGTTGCTGACGGCGACGGTAGCGATTGTGTTGCTGCTCACCGGGCTATGCGTGATGGCGGCGATGACCAATGTTGCGATGGAACGGAAAATGGACGTCAGCTTGATGAAGGCCATCGGCGGCTCGATGCGGCGCGTGCTGCGGCTTTTCCTCGCGGAGGCGGCGTTGCTTGGACTTGCGGGCGGCGTTATTGGAGCGGCGGCAGGGATTTTTCTCTCGATCGGTTTGGGCAAAGCGGTGTTTGGCGTGGCGGCGCGGCCACGGCTGATTGTGTATCCTGTAGCTGTGGCGTTGACTGTGATTGTCGCTATTCTCAGCGCCTTTCCGCTGCGGCGGCTGGCGAGCATCCGCCCGGCATCGGTTTTCAGGGGTGAAGCGTGAGTACCCTAGTTGCAGCCCCGCCGCGAATCGCGGCGAAGCAAGTGGTCATCGAGAATTTGATCAAGCGGTACGGCACGCTGAGCGCGCTTGGCGGCGTCAGCTTCGATGTGAACACTGGCGAATGGGTGGCGCTCATGGGCCCCTCCGGCTCGGGGAAAACCACGCTGATCAACATTCTCGGCGGCCTGGACACGCTCACGTCAGGACATGTGGTCGTTGACGGCGTCGATCTTTCGAAACTCAGCGAAAACCAGTTGGTGCGTTACCGCGCGGAAAAAGTCGGCTTCGTTTTCCAGCAATTCCACCTCGTGCCGTATCTCACGGCGCTGGAAAACGTGATGCTTGCGCAGTATTTCCACAGCGTCACGGACGAAAAGCAGGCTGGGGAGGCGTTGAAGCGCGTGGGCCTGGGCGACCGCCTGACGCACCTCCCCGCGCAACTCTCCGGCGGCGAACAGCAGCGCGTGGCCATCGCGCGGGCGCTTATAAATCAGCCGAAAATCATTCTCGCCGACGAGCCCACCGGAAATCTTGACGAGGCCAACGAAACAGTCGTCCTCGAGATTTTCCGCGAACTACACAACGCCGGCCACACCATCCTGATGGTAACGCACGATCCAGATATCGCGCGCCAGGCTGACCGACGCATCGAGCTGGCTCACGGCCATCTGCACTTTGACACGGCGCAGCACGGGCCGAGTCACCCGCTGAATTGCCCGCTCGCTGACACGGCCGACTGCTGCACCCCCATTTCCACCGACGACGAAATCCGCTTTGACCATCTGCTCGAACAGATTTGGGTGTGCGCCGAGGAAGGGAAGCCAGCGCAGCCGGAGCACTTGCACGCTTCCGGACCTGCGGGAAAGTTGCCGGCCGTCACGGAAGAGCCCGCCGCGCGGATGCTTTCGCGCATGTCCGACCTGCGCCTGGTGCAAATGCAAAACGGTGAAGTGCAACTCACGCCCGTGGGCAGCCAGCGTGCGCGCGATGTCGTGCGCCGTCACCGCCTGGCCGAGCGCCTCTTCAAGGACACTTTTTCCGTTGACGATTCCGAAGCGCACACGCAAGCATGCAAATTCGAGCACATCATCAGCCCGGAGCTGGACCAGCGCATTTGCACGTTCCTCGGGCATCCCAAGACCTGCCCGCACGGCAACCCTATTCCACCGGGTGATTGCTGCGACGGCAAGTCCAAGGGCTGATCGCACGCTCTTATCATGCCGACCCCTCTCGACTCACGAAAAAAACCAACAAGCGTCAAGATTCACGTTTCGAACGGCGCCGGTGTGGATGTGGTCTGGGCAGACGGTCACTCGAGCCACTACGAGTTTGCCTATTTGCGCGAGGAATGCCCCTGCGCCACTTGCAACGACGCGCGAGAGAAGAAGGCCTCGCTCGGCGAACTGGCTTCGTCATTGAAGTCGTCTCCCGCACTCCCCATGTTTAAGCCCAAGCCCCGCGCCCAGGCCGCCACGCAGGTGGGCAACTACGCCATCCAGATCAACTTCTCCGATGGCCACTCCACCGGCATCTACAGCTACGACCATCTTCGCAACATCTGTCCCTGTGCCGAATGCGCCAAGGCCTTCCGCGCCGCCACCGGCTGAGCATCTGCAGCCGGTCCAAATGTAAAGGGCGTGCGCGAAGGAGTAACGTTCTTCTAGGGCCCGTTCGCTAGACTTCCCACGCCAAAAATGCGAGCATTTCAATCTGCAAGTTAGCGAAACCCATACATGAGCAGCACTCCGCATAGCCCTGCTGCCGCTGGCAGCCGCGGCAACGGCATTCCGCGTGTCATCGTCGCCACCACAGCCCTGCTGACATTCATTTCGTTCTGGCGGGCGGCGGCCATCGTGCTGAATGACCTGGCCTCCTCGGCGTACTACGCCGGCGGCGAAGCGGAAGGCTACATTGGCAAGACCGCGCCGTGGTTCATCCTCGCTATCATGCTGTTTTCTTACGCCGTGCGCGCTGTCTACGTGGAAAGCTGCAGCATGTTCGTGCGCGGCGGCGTGTACCGAGCCGTGAAGATGTCCCTCGGCGGGACCCTTGCGAAATTCAGCGTTTCCGCGCTCATGTTTGATTACATCCTCACGGGTCCGATCAGCGGCGTAGCCGCCGGCCGGTATCTTGCGGGATTGATCGATGAACTCCTGCAGTATTTTCACCTGAGCGGCCCACTCGCTTCCGGAACAATCAGTTTTATTGCCGCGAGCTTCGCCATCGTCGTCACTCTCTATTTCTGGTGGCAGAACACCAAAGGAGTTTCCGAGTCTAGTGAAAAAGCATTGCAGATCATGAAGCTGGTCACCGTCATGGTGGTGGTGCTTATTGTCTGGTGCGGGTACACGATTGCCGTGCGCCATTCCGCCCTGCCTCCGTGGCCTCATCCGCGCAACCTCAGGCTGAGCCCCAGCGCCCTCGGCTGGCTTGCGCACAGCAGCCTTCCGCACATGTTCGGCATAATCGCTATCTTCATCGCTCTAGGCCACTCCGTCCTGGCGATGAGCGGCGAGGAGTCGCTGGCGCAGGTTTATCGCGAAATCGAAAGCCCCAAGCTCCCCAACCTGAAAAAGGCGGGCGCGGTTATTTTCGTTTACAGCCTGGTTTTTACATCATTAGTTTCCTTCTTTGCCGTGATGATCATTCCGGATGATATCCGCCAGCATTTCCTCGAGAACCTGATCGGCGGGCTGGCAATGAGTCTGGAAGGGCCATTTATCGTCCGCTTGATATTCCATGGTTTCGTCGTCGTAGTAGGCACCTTGATTCTGGCCGGTGCGGTCAACACGGCCATCGTGGGTTCCAACGGCGTGTTGAATCGCGTTTCTGAAGACGGCGTGCTCAGCGCGTGGTTCCGGCAGCCGCACAAGAAGTTTGGCACCAGCTATCGCATCATCAATATCGTCGTGGCGCTCCAGATTATCACCATCATTATCAGCCGCGGCAACGTCACCTTTCTCGCGAACCTCTACGCTTTCGGCGTGATTTGGAGCTTCGCGATGAACGGCCTCGCGGTGCTCGTCCTCCGCTACACTAGTCCTGGCCAGCGCGAATTTCAGGTTCCACTGAATTTCACTTTCCGTGGCGTGCAGATTCCCGTCGGACTCGGCTTGATCACCGCGACGCTGTTTTTGATCGCCATCGTAAACCTGTTCACCAAGCCCATCGCCACGATGGCTGGCGGAGCCTTTTCCGTTCTCCTTTACATCGTGTTCACGATATCGGAGCGCCGGGGTAGGCATGGCGGCGCATCCCACGTCGAGATGGATCAGTTCAATCTCGAGTTGGAATCGGAATTGACACCCGAAGCCGTGGGTGCGCGTCCCGGCAACATTCTCGTTCCGATCAGCAACCACTACGCGCTCTATCACCTTGGAAACGTGCTGGACCGTGTTAAGCCCGGGCGCCGCGACGTCGTCGTGCTCCACGTCCGACTCTTGCGCCGTTCCGCCTCGGGCGGAGACGAGCTCGACGCCGATCAGCTATTCGGGAGCATTGAGCAGCAGCTCTTCTCTCAAGCGCTTTCCATGGCCGAAAAACGAGGCAAGTCCATCCGCCTTGCGGTCGTCGCCGCCAACGATTTGTGGGACGGCATCTTGCGCGCGGCCACTTCGCTACAATCCAGCACGATTGTCGTGGGGCGTTCGACCAGGGAATCGAACGAGGAACAAGCGCGGCAGATCGGCGAAGCCTGGGAAAAACTTGGCGATCAAAAGCCGCAATTCAATCTGGAAATCCATTTACCCAATGGGGACAAACTTTACAAGGTACTCGGTCCCCACGCACCCAATCTGACCGCCAACGAGGTCAATCTTCTCCACCGGCTGTGGCTGCGCTTCAGCGACGCCGTGGCGCCCCTGGAAATGCACCATCACGACGTCGTGCACTTCGCTCTCGAAGAAGTGCAAAAAGAGATCGACGAGGGACACGAAGACATCGTGGTCTCCCGCTTGCGCGCGCATCTCGAAGCCAATCAGAAAAAGAAAGCTCCGAAGACCTGACCGAATCACCGGACGGCAGACACGAATTTTACTGTCTCAAGCGAGCTGCGCCGTACAGTGCCCGCAGCGCTTCGCGGCGATCGGGATCGGCATCGCGCACTGCGGGCAATCTTTGGTCGTTGGTACCGCTGCTGGCCCCGGTTTTTTCGTAAGGCGATTCATTTGTTGGACCACCAGGAAAACCACGAACGCTACGATCAGAAAATTGATCACATTATTGATGAAAATCCCGTAGTTAAGCGTCGGCCCCGGCGGAGTCGCAGCCTTGGCCGCCGTAAGCGAATCGAAATGCCTGCCGCCCAGATTGATGAACAATCCTGCAAAATCGACCTTGCCAACCAGTTGGCCGATTGGCGGCATAAGCACATCCTCGACCAGCGACGTCACAATTTTTCCAAACGCGGCGCCAATGATCACGCCGACCGCCAAATCCATGACATTGCCGCGCATCGCGAATTCCTTGAACTCTTTTAGCACGGGCGTTCTCCTTTATTTTTTTCAATGAGGTTTTGATGGCCCTGGGCAGATTCCCGAACACAGAGAGGGCGGTCTGTTTCCGCGGATTATATTCGAAGAAGATGAAAATGAAAGATAAAGAGCAGCATGGAGTCTGCCGCCCCACTCTTGTGGCGAAGCTCTCTTAGCGTGGCCGGAAAATCAAATACGAGGCGATCATGCCACGCAGCACCAGGAATCCGCCGCCGGCTGCGAGCATCGGACCAACCCAGAGGAACGGCACGCGCGAAATCACGAGCATGAGAGCGCCCAGAAGCACGAGCGACAACCCGCGCGTCCAGTTTTGCCAGCGCCGCCACCACTGGCCCGGGCTGTAGAGCCCCCGGAGTCCCCAAACAATCAACGCCACGCTGAGGACCAGCCACGGCGCGCCGTGCCGATCGACTGTGCGGCCGTGAGCAGGGCCCGCAAGCCCCAGCCATATCAACAAGCCGCCGAGCAGCACAAAAATAAATTCAATCATTAGCCGGAGTAGTCGCTCGGGCGTCAGCATTGCAATGGCGTCCGCTTAAGCGACGCGCTCGATTCGCAGCTTCGTGATGGATACGGGCGTTCGCGGCCGGTCGTTCGAATCGCGCGGCACATTGGAAATTTTGTCCGCCACGTCCTGCCCTTCAACGACCTCGCCAAAAATAGTGTGGCGATTATCCAGCCAGGGTGTCGCCGCCACGGTGATGAAGAATTGGCTGCCGTTCGTTCCCGGCCCGGAGTTGGCCATCGAGAGTTTCCCGGCTTTCGAGTGTTTCAGCGAAGGATGAAATTCGTCCGCAAATTTGTAGCCCGGCCCGCCCATTCCGCTGCCTTGGGGGCAGCCGCCCTGAATCATGAATTGCGGAATCACACGATGGAAGATCAATCCGTCGTAGAAAGGCCTCTTTTCCTTCTGACCGCTCTTTTCATTCGTGAATTCTTTGGTGCCTTCCGCAAGCCCGACGAAATTCGCAACCGTCTTCGGCGCTTCGTTCTCGAGCAAACGCACCACAATATTTCCCTGCGAAGTTTCGAATACAGCGTAGGTTCCTGCCGCGCGGCTCATGCGATCTCCTTTTGTGCCAGATCATCGTACACGAGCCGGACAGCGCTGCGCCAC
>Ga0137418_10000492_pt1 | contig 35340 bp, 29 predicted proteins | sample CZODoug3_1_2_16f_FD_122242 | JGI IMG/M metagenome (GOLD analysis project Ga0137418, IMG submission 122242) | Vadose zone soil fungal communities from Angelo Coast Range Reserve, California, USA - CZODoug3_1_2_16fungal (Hybrid Assembly) | ecosystem: Environmental > Terrestrial > Soil > Vadose... | reverse complement strand
CTAACGTCGGCGGGGGATCCTTCTTACAACGCATTTCACCCCTCTGTAAGAACACGCCCCGTTCGCCGTTAAAGGAGGACGGAACGGGCAGAGGGACTTCCTGTATCATGACCGCCACAGCACTGACATTCAGGCCGGATTCACTGATGGCCGACCACATGTCTTCCCGCGCGCGCGATCTGAAACGGGCGGCGCTGGCTGCGGCCAACGCGCTGACCTCCATGGAGTTGCTCGCCCGCGCGAAGGACGGCGACGAGTTGGCGCTCAACGACCTCTGCGTCCGTTACCTGCCGCGCCTCCAGAGGTGGGCGCACGGCCGGCTGCCGGCCTATGCGCGCGGTGCGCTCGACACCCACGACATTGTCCAGGTGACGCTGGCAAAGGCCGTCAGGGGACTTCACTCGTTCGAGCCGCGGCACAGCGGCTCGTTCCAGGGATTCCTCCATACCACGCTCCGCAACTGCATCTGCGATCACGTTCGTTCGGCGCGGCGGCGACCGACGACCATGTTGGACAGCGACCGGGCGGCGGACGACCCGACGCCATTCGAGCTGGCGGTCGGGGAAGAGACGGCCGACCGCTACGAAAAGGCGCTTGCGCGCCTGAAGCCGGCTGACCGCGAGGCGATCGTCGCGCGAATCGAGCTCGGATTGCCCTATGCCGAAGTCGCGGCCTCCCTGGGCAAGCCGAGCATCGCCGCCGCGCACGTCGCCGTCAGCCGCGCGCTCGTCAAGCTTGCGAAAGAGATGTCAAGTGGCAGACGTTCCTGACGATCCCGAGGTCTTGTCGTCCGTGGCGGCGTCGATCAGCGACGGCGCGCTGATCGAGTGGGACAAGCTCGCCCGGCGGGTGACGGGCGAAGATGACAGCATCCTGAACGAGCTACAGGTGCTCGAGCGGATAGCGAAGTTTCACCTGAGCGCACAGGAGGGCGGCGCCGCGAACATCGCGGCGGCTGCCGACGATGAAGCGAACGACCCGCGAGGGTGGGCGCATTTCCTCATCCTCGGCCGCATCGGACGCGGATCGTTCGGCAACGTCTACCGCGCGCACGACAAGAAGCTGCAGTGCGATATCGCGCTGAAGCTGATGCGCGAGCAGGGGGACAGCCCGGCCAACGTCTCGCGCGTCCTCAAGGAAGCGCGGCTGCTCGCGCGCGTGCGGCACCCGAACGTGGTCACCGTCTATGGGGCCGATCAGATCGAGGGACGGGTGGGTCTCTGGATGGAGCTGGTGCGTGGCACCACGCTCGAGGATCTCCTCCAGCGTCAGGGGACGTTCGGCGCACGCGAAGCGTCGGTCGTCGGGCTCGACATGTGCCGCGCCGTCGCCGCGGTCCATCGCGCCGACCTCCTGCACGGCGACATCAAGGCGCACAACGTGATGCGCGAAGAGGGCGGCCGCAACGTCCTCATGGACTTCGGGGCCGGCAAGGATCTCGACCAGGAGCTCCTGCGAACCTACGTCGGCGGCGCCGACGACTTCGCGGGGACGCCGCTCTACCTCGCGCCCGAAGTCTTCGCGGGCTCGCCGCGCACGAAGGCCACCGACGTCTACAGCCTTGGGGTGCTGCTCTTTCGGCTGGCGACGAAGCGCTATCCGGTCGAAGGCGAAACGCGCGCAGACGTCGAAGACGCGCACCGGCAGCACACGCGGACGCATCTACGCGACCTCCGGCCCGACCTTCCCGACGAGTTCGTGACCATCGTCGAGCGCGCGCTCGACCCGGATCCGCGGAAGCGCTACCAGACTGCCGGCGCCTTCGAGCTCGCGCTCGCCAGGTTCCTCGGCGCACCGGTCGAAAACGTGAACGACGACTCCGTGAGGCGCCGCGCGCCCTGGATCGCGCTCGCGGCGGTCCTGGCGGGCATGGTGATCGGGGCGCCGGCCTACTGGCTGGCCACCCGCACGTCGTTCACGCCAGCGCCACCCGTCTCATCGACGCCGCCGCCCGTTACGGCCAGGGGCGCATCGGCCTACACCATCGACGCGGGTCTGTATCGGCTCTCCGACACGGGTGAAGCCAGGCTTCGTTCGGGCGATCGCGTCACACCCGGCGACCAGCTGGCGCTCCAGATCCAGGTTTCGAAACCGACTCACATTTATGTCGTCAACGAGGACGACCGGGGCGAGTCGTACCTCTTGTTCCCGCTTCCCGATCAAGCGAGGGCCAACCCGATCCCGGCGGGCCAGATTGTCCGCCTGCCCGCGAGTGAGGCGGCCACGCAGCTCTATTGGAAGGTGACCAGCGCCGGCGGGCGCGAGCACTTTCTGATCTTCGCCACGCCGGAACCGCTGCCCGCCTTTGATCGCATGTTCGCGTCGTTGCCACGCCCGCAGTTGAACGCTCCGGTTCTGGCCTCACCCCTGTCTCCTGATGCGGTGGGCGTGTTGCGCGGCGTTGGCGGGCTCAGCGCGTCGCCTCGTGCAAGCAGCGGCAGGCTCGCCGAGCAGTTCACCACGACGCTGCTGCAAGCCGCGGAATCAGCAGACGGCTTGTGGGTCCGCCAGATCACGCTCGAGAATCCTCGCTAGCGCCGACCGCCCGATCCCGCTCATTGCAATTCCGTCGATGGCGCACGCCTGCGCGCACACCATTGCGCACGCCCGGCTACGGATCCGAATTCTGTGAGACGCGTTTTGTCGCGAGACACCGCACGCCTGCGGCAGGTCTCCCCAGGCTCGTCACCGCGTCGGCGTAAGTCCTACGAACGCCACGAGTACAGGCGACCTGGCGTCAGAGCGGCTCGCCTCTTGCGCTTATCGGGGACGTCAGGAGGATGTTCATGCGAAAGCTTGCAGCCGTGGTGTTCTGCCTTGTGTGCGCTCAGGGCACGGTCAACGCGCAGTACAGACAGAACGTCATCACCAGCGCCGTTGTCGACAAGGTAAGCGGTCTTGTTCTCGTCGCCGGTCAGTTCGGATCGAATCCGTCGGTCACGATTGACGGAATGACGGTGCACGTGATGTCCGCTTCGCCTCAGATGATGGTCGTCGAGTTCCCCGCAAGTCTTCTCAACCTACCCGGCACCTACCTGTTGATGGTGTCCACCGGTACCGGTTCGAAGCAGACTACGTTCTTCGAGATTACCGTCGGCGCGGTTGGCCCGCAGGGTCCCCGCGGTGCCGACGGCGCGGCCGGAGCCAAAGGTAATCCGGGACCTGCCGGCCCGAAGGGCGACAAGGGCGACAAGGGCGACAAGGGAGACCCTGGAACCGCAGGCACCCATGGCGATAAGGGTGACAAGGGTGATCCCGGAACGCCTGGCGCAAACGGCTTGAACGGAGTCAACGGTCAGAAGGGCGACAAGGGCGACACCGGTAACGCAGGCCCGGCTGGCGCCGGTTCGCTGCGAGTCGTCGATGCGAACGGCAACCTGGTTGGCGCGTTCGCCTCACCCGATGCCGTCATCGTCAACATCGGCAGCGACTGGGTTCGAATCGCGCTGAAGGGTGCCGGATTCTCGTCGTGCTCGACCGCAACGGCGACGTGCATGATGTACCAGTTCGAACAGCCTGATTGCGCCGGCCCGGCCTATATGTACGCCGAAACCGGTCTGGCGCAGCCGGCGCTGGTGGTCGACGGCACGCTCTACTACCCATCGGGAGCGGTCGCGGAGCGGCCGGTTGGGTCGCTCAAATACGACTGGGGCGCTTGCTCCAACATGCCGCCCGGGTACACGGGGCAGAACGCCGAAGTGAAGTCGGCGCCGTTGTCGTCGCTCGGCGCGTTGCACCTCGCGAAGTAGACGTCTCGCCGGCTACTGGGAGGCGATCGTCTGCGTCGCGGCCTTGAGCGATCGCTGGTAGCGCATCACGCCGTTGAAGAGCGCTTCCGCGATCTGCTGGCGATACGTGCCGCCGCGAAGCAGCGTCGCCTCCTGGTGGTTGGTGAGGAAGGCAATCTCGGCGAGGACGCTCGGCATGGTGGCGCCGATGAGCACCACGAACGGCGCCTGCTTGACGCCGAGGTCCTTCACACGCTTGTTGGCTCGCTTGAGCCGATCCATCATCGCGGCCTGGACGAGCGACGCGAAGTCGCGCGACTCGTCGAGCTTGTTGTTGAGCGCGATCGCCTTCACGATGTCGGGAAGCTGCCGCATCGTTCGCGCCGAGGCTGCGTTCTCGCGCGCGGCAATCGCCTCCGCGGCGGGGTTCGGCGCGAAGTTGAGGAAGTAGGTTTCGATCCCGCGGACGCGATCGTCCTCGCTCGCGTTGGCGTGGATCGACAGGAACAGGTCGGCGCCTTCGCGGTTGGCTATCGCCGTGCGCTCCTCGAGCGGGACGAAGACGTTGGCCCGCCGCGTCAGCACCACCTCGACGCCCGGCTGTTTCGCCAGCAGTTTCTCGAGCCGCAGCGCGACGTCGAGCACGAGGGCGGCTTCGCTGAACCCGTCGGTCATCGCGCCGGGGTCATGTCCGCCATGCCCTGGATCGATCACGATCCGCGCGACGCCGAGCCCGAGCTGTCGTGACAGCGAAAGACCTCCGCGGCCGTTCGGACGCGGCTCCGACGGTACCGGCGGCGCACCGGGCGCTGCGACGGCGACGGCGGCGGCAGGTGCCGGAGGTGTAGGCGGTACGGGAGCCTCGGTGGACGCAACAGCCTGACGCGCGAAGTCGATCACGACGCGGTACGGGTTGTAGAGCGCGTAGATGGTGTGCGGCGCCGCGCCTGCCAGGTCGAGGACGATGCGCGTTCGCGTGCCGACCGGATGGCCGACGCGAATCTGGCGCACGAGATCATCGGGAAAGGCCCGCGTCGCGTCCGTGAGCGCCTCGACGGGGCGCGTGTTCTGCAGGTCGATCAACACGCGCGGCGGGCCGTCGATCTGCTCGTCGTGATACGTGGCCTCGCCTCCCAGCTCCAGCGTCACCCGCACCGCCTCGGGCAATGCTTCGCGGCGAATCGCTGTGAGCATCACGGCCGGCTGCTTCGGCGGCGGCGCCTCGACGGCAACCTTCGCCGCGTTCAAGCGATCCAGCTGCGGGCTCGCCTGCTTGACGAGAGGGCTCGTCGGATGGCGGGTATAGAGCGTCTTCAGAAGGCGCAGCGCGGTGGATCGATCCTCGGGTTGTCCGAATTCCCAGAACGCATCCGCCGCGAGCATGCCCGCATGCCAGAGCGCATCGTCGCTGTACGGGCTGGCCGGCAGCAGGCGCGAGATGTCCTGGTAGGCGCCGACGAGCGTCCGGGCACGATCGAGCAGCGGGCTGGCGGGCGCACCCGCCTTCCGCGTGTCGATCTCGGCGCGCAGCGTCGCCTCGCGCGCCTCGGCTTCCTTGAACAACTGGACGCCATTCGAGCCCTGCGCCGACACCTGTCCGGCGAGCGCGATGGAAACCAGCGCGATCATTGCGCGGACCCGTCGGCTGGCACACCGCGCCGCGGAGTCGGATCTACCGCAACTGGGCATCGACCTCTTCGAAATAGCCGCGATCGACGAGGACCTCGCGCGGCTTGCCGCCGGCGCCGGGCGAGACCAGCCCTTCGGCCTCCATCACGTCCACGAGCCGCGCGGCTCGGCTGAAGCCGATCCGCAGCTTCCGCTGGAGATAGGAGATCGACACCTGCCCGCTGCCGACGACAATGCGCGCGGCCTCGTCGTAGAGGTCGTCCTTCTCGAACTGCAGACCCTCGGCCCCGCCCTTCTCGTCCTCCGCGGTGATCGACTCGTCGAACACCGGCTTGCCCTGCTTGCGCAGGAAGCTCGCCAGCCGCGCGCTCTCCTGTTCCGAGATGTACGGGCCGTGGAGCCGGATGCAGCGGGACGAGGCCGGCGGCAGGAAGAGCATGTCGCCCTTGCCCAGCAGCGCTTCGGCGCCGTTGCCGTCGAGAATCGTCCGCGAGTCGGTCTTCGAGGAGACGCGGAACGAGATGCGCGAGGGGAGGTTCGCCTTGATGAGACCGGTGATGACGTCCACCGACGGCCGCTGCGTCGCGAGAATCAGGTGGATGCCCACCGCGCGCGCCATCTGCGCCAGCCGCGCGATCGATTCCTCGACCTCGTTGCTCGCGACCATCATCAGGTCCGCGAGCTCGTCGATCACGACGACGATGAAGGGGAGCGGCCTCGGCGCGTCGGGGTCCTTGTTCCCGGTTTCCTCGAGCATCATCCGGATGTTGCGGTTGTACTGCTCGATGTTCCGGACGCCTTCGGCCGCCAGCGTCTTGTAGCGCTCCTCCATCTCGCGCACCGCCCACCGGAGCGCGTTGGCGGCCTTCTTCGGATCCACGACGACGGGCGTCATCAAGTGCGGGATCTCTTCGTACATCCCGAGCTCGAGCCGCTTCGGGTCGATCATGATCATCCGCACGTCGTCCGGCGTCGACCGGTACAGGATGCTCGTCAGCATCGCGTTCAGGCCGACGGACTTGCCGGTGCCTGTCGATCCGGCGATGAGGAGGTGCGGCATCGTCGCAAGGTCGGTGACGTACGGCTCGCCGTGGATGGTCTTGCCGAGCGCGAGCGTCAGCTTCGACGCGGAGCGTTCGTACGCGTCCGATTGCAGCAGCTCGCGCAGCGAGATCCCCTCGCGGTTCGGGTTGGGGATCTGGATGCCGACGGTGGACTTGCCCGGGATGCGATCGATCAGCACCGATTCGGCCTGCATCGCGAGGCACAGGTCGTCGGCGAGGCTGGTGATCTTGCTGTACTTCACGCCGGCCTCGGGCTTGAACTCGAAGGTCGTGACCACCGGTCCCGGGTGAATCTGCGCGACCTGCCCCTCGACCGCGAACTCGCGGCACTTTTCCTCGAGCTGGCGCGCGGCGTCCATCAGCTCGCGCTCGTCGATCTTCTGTTCGGTCTTCGCGGGGTCGAGCAGCGAGAGGGGCGGCAGCGTGAACGCCCCCTGGCGCCGCGGCGCCTTCGACGGCTCGGGTTCCGGCAGCGGAAGCAGCGGAGCAATCGTGGCCGTCGTCCGCTTCTTGGCGACAACAGCGGGCGGCGCAGGTTCGGCGGGTTCCTGCGCCCTGGGCGCCTCCCTGGCCACGGCCGCCGCCGCCGCCGTCTTCGTGTGCTTGGCAATCACTTCGCGCCGCTGTCTCCGCTTGCGCCGGTCCTCGAACCACGCGCGGAGGAAGCCGACGCTGCGAGCGGACAGGTCGCGCGACCCCTGGCTCGCGTTCGCGAACATCCGGCCGAAGGAGAACTGCGTCGAGAGGATGATGGACAGCAGCATCAACGTCAGGACGACGATGATCGAGCCGGTTCGATTGAGGTACTCGGCGAACCAGGCGCCGAGCCACGCGCCCGTCGAGCCGCCGGCGTCGAATGTCTTGCCCGACACCTCGGCGCTGCCGAACACGAGGCTGAGGAACGCGCTGCTGCAGCCGACCAGCAGCGTGATCCCGATCAGCTTGGTGTAGACGGCCTCGAACGGCTGGCACCAGAAGTAGTACCAGCCTGCCCACGCGACCACCGCGGGAATCAGGTAGGCCGCGTACCCAAGCAGCTGGAACGAGAGCTCCGACAGGAACGCGCCGACGCGCCCGACGAAGTTGGCGGGCGGATGCAGCGCGCTGGTGGTGAAGAACCACACCGGGTCCGTCGGCTCGTAGGTGACGAGCGCAATCAGCCAGATCAGCGCCAGCGCGAAGAGCGCCACGCCGAGAAACTCGCTGATGCGCCGCGAGAGCTTCGATTCCGCCACGTCACCCTCCGACCTTCATCGGTAGAGTCCGGCTGCAGCCGGACCTAGATTTCCATCAGCACCGGGAGCACGAGCGGCCGTCGTCCCGACCGCTTCTTGAAAAACCGCCGCAGCTCGACGCGCAGTTTCTCGGTCATCAGTCCCTGGTCGGCCCGCTCCTCGACGCTTGACGCCTGGATGCACTCGGCGATGACCGAGCCGGCATCCTTGAAGAGCGAATCGGCTTCACCTTCCCCGACGACGAACCCGCGCGCGACGAGCTCCGGCTCGCCGACCAGTGTCCCGGTCTGGCGGCCGATCGCCACGACCGCGACAACGACGCCATCGCCGGCGAGGTGACGCCGGTCGCGCAGCACCTCGTCGCCCACTTCGCCGACGCGCGTCACGTCGATCAGCACGCGGCCGGCGGGCGCCTTGTCCGCGATGCGCGCGCCGCGCTGGTCGAACTGTATGATGTCGCCGTTCTCCGCGAGCAGCACCTGGAGCTGGTGCTCCGCGCCGCTCATCACGCGCTTGGCGACCCGTGCGTGCTGCGACAGCTGGCGATACTCGCCGTGCACGGGCACGAAGTAGCGCGGCCGCACGAGCGAGAGCACCAGCTTCAGTTCCTCCGCGCTGCCATGTCCGGACACGTGCACGTGCTTATTCGAATCGGTGACGACGTCCGCGCCGCGCCGGGCGACGTGGCTCATCACACGCGCAATCTTTTTCTCGTTGCCCGGGATCGCGCGCGCCGACAGCACCACGGTGTCGTCGGGTCCGAGCTTCACCCACCTGTGGTCGTCAACCGCGATGCGCGGCAGCGCCGCCTGCGGCTCGCCCTGCGATCCCGTCGCCACGCACAACACGTCCTGCGACGCGTAGTTCTGCACCTCCGAATCGCGAATCTGCACGCCGGCCGGAATCCGCAGGTAGCCGAGGCGCTGGGCGATCTCGGCGTTCTGCACGATGCTGCGGCCGACGAAGGCGACCTTGCGATCGAACTGCGTCGCCAGGTCCACGAGGACCTGCATCCGGTAGATGCTCGACGAGAAGGTGGCGACCACGAGCTTCCCCTGCGTGCTCGTGAACAGCTCTTCGAACGCGTCGATGACCTCGATCTCGGGGCCGGTGAACCCGCGCCGATCGATGTTCGTGCTGTCCGCAAAGAGCACCAGCACGCCCTGCGCGCCAAGCTCTGCGAACCGGTGGAGATCGAAGTGTTCGCCGTCGATCGGCGTCTGATCGATCTTGAAGTCGCCGGTGTGAATCATCACGCCCGCCGGGGTCGTGATCGCGAGCGCCACGCAGTCGGGCATGCTGTGCGTGACGCGGATGAACTCGATCGTGAACGGCCCGATCGTGACGCGGTCGCGCGGCTTGACCGTCTTCAGCCGGTCCTTCGCGTCGATCTGGTGCTCCTCGAGCTTCGGCTCGATGAACGCGAGCGTCATCGCGGTGCCGTACACGGGGCCGTCGAAGAGCGGCAGCACGTGCGGGACCGCGCCGATGTGATCCTCGTGGCCGTGGGTCAGCACGAGCGCCTTCACCTTGTCGCGCCGTGCTTCGACGTAGGTCATGTCCGGAATGATCAGATCCACGCCGAGCTGGTCGGGATCCGGGAACATCACTCCCGCGTCGATGAGGATTGTGGTGTCCTCCCACGACACGGCCATCATGTTCATGCCGAACTCGCCGACGCCGCCCAGCGGGACGACTTCGAGCGTCGCCGGAGACACGTCCGGCACGACAGACTGATTCATTCGGGGCCCAGCGTTGCTGCGGCTCTCTTTCCTCTGCGGCGCGGACGTTGTCCGGACCGCGTTGTCGCGGGAACGCGCCCCGGGCGGAGCTGCCGTTCGCGCCAGTTCAGGCCGCTGGGAAGGCCTGTTAACCGGGAAGGGTCAATGACTTGCGAGGAAACTATAGCACAGCCCTCGCGAGGCGGGCGAGGTCGTCGACGGTGAGCGCCTCGGGACGAAGCCGGCCATCGACGTGCGCGCGCTCGAGCAGTTCGGCCGCGGGACGTCCGAGCGAATCGGCGACCGGGCGCAGGGCGTTGGCCAGCGTCTTCCGCCGCTGGAGAAAGATGCCGCGGACGAGGCGCTCGAACACCTGTCGGTCGCCGACATCCACGGACGGAGGGCGAAAGCGGAGGCGAACCACGGCGGACGTCACCTTCGGCGGCGGCCGGAACGCGCCGGGCGGCAGCGTCAAGAGCGGCTCGACGTCCGCGGTCAGCCCGACCTGGATGGCGAGCCCGCCGTATTGCTTGCGGCCCGGCCGCGCGGCGAGCCGATCGGCGACTTCCTTCTGGAGCATCAGCGTCGCGTCGGAAAAAAATCGCCCCTCGTCGGCGGCCGCGAGCAGGGCGAACAGGATCGGGGACGAGATGTTGTAGGGAAGATTCCCGGCCACACGAAGCGGCTGCCGCTCGTCGCGAAGGGCGTCACGGAGGTCGAGGCCGAGCACATCCGACTGGATGACCCGAACGTTCGGAATCTGCTCGTTCGCGAGCGCGGTGGCGAGGTCACGATCGATCTCGACGGCGACGACCCGTCCGGCACGCGCCGCGAGCGGACGCGTCAGCGCCCCCCGGCCAGGCCCGATTTCGAGGAACGTGTCGTCCCTGGTCGCACGGAGCGACTCGATGACTTTCGCCACCCATGCCGCTTCGAGGAAATGCTGGCCGAACCGCTTCCGTGGCCGCGCTTGTCTTGGGATCATTCCTCGCCGCGCCAGTAGCGCTCCTCGATCTCCTCGATTTCCTCCTCGCTGAGGCCGAAGTAGTGACCGACCTCGTGAATCAGCGTTTCGCCGATGACCATCCGCACGTCGTCATCGTCGTCGCAGTCCTCTTCGATCGGCTTCTGGAAGAGCGTCACGCAGTCGGGCAGCGTGTTGCCCCATCCCGCCGTGCGCTCCGGGAGCGGCGTGCCCTGGTAGAGGCCGTACAGCGAGTCTGGCGGATCGATCTCCATCTCCTCGAGCAGCTCCGCGCTCGGCTCGTCGTCGACGATGATGGCGATGTTCTTCATCTCGCGGCGGAAGCGCTTCGGGATGAGCGTGATCGCGTCAGCGACGAGTCGTTCGAACTGTTCGCGCGTCATTCTTTTTAGGCGGACCTGAAGGTCCGCCTCTACGAGCGCCAGAGGGTCCGCCTCTACGTTCACTGGGCTTCCGTTCCCTGGACACGACGAGCCGGAAGTAGTCGCAATCGTCGCGCACCGAACACTGGTCGCAGAGGGGCTTCGGCTTGCAGACGCGCCGGCCGTGGAGAATCTGGACGTCGGACGCGAGTGTCCACATCTCCTTCGGCAGCGCCTTGCAGAGTTGCTCCTCGACTTTCACCGGGTCGTCACTCTCGGCGATGCCGATGCGGTTCGAGACACGCAGGACGTGACGATCGACCGGCAGGCCGGGGACGCCGAGGGCGTGGCCGAGCACGACGTTCGCCGTCTTGCGGCCAACGCCCGGCAGCGCCGTCAGCGCGTCCATGTCGGCCGGCACCTCGCCGGCATGCCCGGCGACGAGCTGCTGCGCCATCCCGATCAGCGCCTTCGACTTCTGACGGAAGAAGCCGGTGGACAGAATCTGCGGCTCGAGCTCGGCGGGCGTGGCCTTCGCCAGCGCGCGCGCATCGGGGTAACGCTCGAAGAGCGCCGGCGTCACGATGTTGACGCGCGCGTCGGTCGACTGCGCCGAGAGGATCGTCGCGACGAGCAGCTCGAACGCGTTCGTGTAGTCGAGCTCCGTGTCGGCGTTCGGATGCTGCTGCGTCAGCGTCTCGATGATCCGCCGCGTGACTCTGGCGGGCTTCACTCAGTGCACGGGCCCCTTCGACCAGCCGACGTCCGAATACGACTCGGAGAAGACGCGCATGTGCTCCTGCAGCGCCGCGACGAGGTTCGGCACGAACTGCACCGGGACGACGACGCGGGCGCGCACGGGGGCGCGGACGACGTGGTCGGACTCCGCCTCGCGCAGTTCCCGTTCGGACAGCGGCATCACCTCGCAGAAGGTGAGCGTGAAGTCGAACGGCGTGTGCGCGATCGAGCAGAAGTTCGCGTAGGTGCGAACGTCGCCGGGCTGGTCGTCGGGGACGATCGTGAAGTTAATCTGCTTGCGTTGCGGAGTCTCGTCGGCCATAGACGCCAATACTAGTCCACCGCCGGGCGAACGCGAACCGGTCGACCTCGCGCAGATCGTCGAAGATCGCCTCGTGCCGCTCCATCCCGCGCTGGAGAAATCAGCGTGCCCGCCAGATCGACGGTCCGTTGAATGGAGATGTGTTGAAGGGACTAGTTTAGTACTTCCTCATCACGCCGACCACGACGCCCTGGACCTGCACGTGATCCGGGTCGACCATCATCGGCTGCATCGCCGGGTTGGCGGGCTGAAGCCGAACGCGGCCGTTCTCCCGATAGAACTTCTTCAGCGTGACATCGGTCCCGCCGAGCAGCGCGATGACCATTTCGCCGTTGTCGGCGGTCTTGCGATCCTCCACGATCACGAAGTCGCCGTCGCGAATCTGCTCGTCGATCATCGAGTCGCCCTTCACGCGGAGCACGTAGGCGTCGCGCTTGCCCGCAAGCGTCTCGGGCACCGCAATCGTCTCGTTGCCGGCGACCGCTTCGATTGGCGCTCCCGCGGCCACGAAGCCAAGCAGCGGCAATTCGAGCGCGCGGCCGCCCGAACGGGTCGGCACGAGCTCAACCGAACGGCTGCGGTTCCACGCCCGGCGAATGAACCCCTTCTCCTGCAGGTTCGAGAGATGTTTGTGGACGGTCGCCAGCGAGGAGAGATTGAACCGCCGGCCGATTTCCTCCAGGCTCGGCGCGTAGCCGTGGTTCTGGATGAACTCGGTCAGGTAATCGAGGATTTCACGCTGCCGTTTGGTGAGCGGGAGCATTTCGTTCCTCCTGCTGGCACCCCGCCGCGCCGGGCCCGGCGGGTCGCCGTCTTTAGGACGAGGTGGCGAGACTATAATGCGAACAGAAGGCGAAGATCAAGCGTCGTTGCGCGGCGGGCAGGTAGCCCTTTACACTCGAAAATGCCAGCCAGCAGGTGGAGTTCACACAACATGACTGCACGAACCGCCGCGATATTCGGCGTCGTCGCCGCGTTGACATCGGTTGAGGCCGCGTCGATTTCAAAGCAGCAGGCCGACCTGTTCTCGCGAAAGGTCGCGCAGATCGTCGTCCAGGGCGACTCGGTTCAGAAGCCCGGCACGAAGAAGACGCAGGTGAGCGAGAGCGAGGTGAACTCGTGGTTCGCCTACAGCGCGACGCCGCTGCTCCCCGCCGGGGTCACGGACCCGCGCATCACGCTGGTCGGCAAGGGCAAGGTCGCCGGCCAGGCGGTCGTCGACCTCGACGCCATCGCCAAGAAGAAGCAGGGCGGCGGTACGTTCGACGTCTGGAACCTCGTCGGCGGGAAAGTGCCTGTCAACGTCGCCGGGACGCTGCGGACGAAGGATGGGATCGGCACGTTCCTGGTCGAGAGCGCGGATGTCTCCGGCCTCCCGCTGCCGAAATCGTTCCTGCAGGAAGTGGTCAGCTACTACTCGCGCACGCCCGCGCATCCGCAGGGCGTGAGGATTGACGATCCGTTCGAGCTCCCCGCGTCGATCCGCCAGATCGACGTCGGCGACGGCCAGGCCGTGATCGTCCAGTAGTTGGCCGAGCTCCTCGAGACCCCTCTTCAGTTCCTCAAAGGCGTCGGTCCGCGGAAGGCCGCGGACCTCAAACGCGCCGGCCTCGCGACCGTCGAGGACCTGCTGTACCGGCTACCGTTCCGCTACGAAGACCGCAGCCACATGCAGCCGATTGCGTCGCTGCGTCCAGGGATGCGCGCGGCGGTGCTCGGCGAGATCACGAGCGCGCGCCTCGCCGTCACGCGGCGCGGCTTCAGGATTTTTCACGCGGTCGTCGGCGATACGAGCGGCGCCGTCCGCTGCACGTTCATGAACCAGGCGTTTCTCCAGGACGTCCTCAAGCCGCACCTCCCGGTTGTCATCTTCGGTGACGTGAAGCTCGACTCGACGGGCCTGCACTTCATGAACCCGGAGTACGAGCTGATGTCGGAGGACCTGGAGTCGCTCCGGACGGCGCGCATCGTGCCGTTCTACGAGAAGACGGGCGTCGTCACGCCGAACATGCAGCGGCGCATCGTCCGGCAGGCGCTCGAACAGCTGCCCGCGACCGTGCCCGACCTCCTGCCGCCGGACATTCGCACGCGCCTCGGGCTCGTGCCGCGCCGCGTCGCGATCGAAGAGGTGCACTTTCCGCCGAACGAGGCACGGCTCGACGAGCTGAACGCGTTCAGGACGCCGGCGCAGCGGCGGATGATCTTCGAGGAGTTCTTCCTCTTCCAGGTGGGCCACGCGTGGCGGCGCCATGCGACGAGCATGGAGCTCAAGCCGTACGTGCCGAGGGTCGACGATCGCATCCGCGCGTCTGCGGCGAAGATCCTGCCGTTCAGGCTGACGCCGGGGCAGAAGCAGGCGCTGAAGGACATCGTCGAGGACATGCTGCGGCCTCAGCCGATGCACCGGCTGCTGCAGGGCGACGTCGGCGCGGGCAAGACGATCGTCGCGCTGCTGGCGGCGATTGTCGCGATGGAAAACGGCCTGCAGGTGGCGTTCATGGCGCCGACGGAAATCCTGGCGGCGCAGCACGTCGGCAACATCGCCCGCCTGCTGTCGCAGTCGCGTTTCCGGGTGGACATCCTCACGGGCAGCACGCCCGGCCTGAAGAGGCACACGTTGCACGCGCACATCGAGCGCGGCACGACGAACCTGATCGTCGGGACGCACGCGCTGGTCCAGGAGTCGATCGTGTTCCACAAGCTCGGACTCGTCGTCATCGACGAGCAGCACCGCTTCGGTGTCGCGCAGCGTGCCGCGCTCCGCGCGAAGGGCCTGAAGCCGGACGTGCTGCTGATGACGGCGACGCCGATTCCGCGAACGCTCGCGCTCACCGACTACAGCGAGCTCGACGTCTCGAAGATCCCCGACCTGCCACCCGGGCGGAAACCGGTGCGGACGTGGGTGAAGCCCGAATCGCGGCGCGACGAGATCTACGACGTGATTCGGGGGCAGCTCGACGCCGGACGCCAGGCGTACATCATCTACCCGCTCGTCGAGGGGTCGGAGAAGATCGACCTCAAGTCCGCGACCGACATGGCCGACCATCTGCAGACGGAAATCTTCCCGGCCTATCGCATCGCGCTCCTGCACGGGCGCATGAAGCAGGACGTGAAGGACAAGGTGATGCACGCCTTCGCGGCCGGGCAGGTGCACATCCTCGTGTCGACGACCGTCGTCGAAGTCGGCGTCGACGTGGCGAACGCGTCGATCATGGTGGTGGAGCACGCAGAGCGGTTCGGCCTCTCGCAGCTGCATCAGCTGCGCGGCCGCGTCGGACGAGGCGAATGGGAGTCGCACTGCTTCCTGATGTACCAGGCGCCGTGGACCGATGACGCGCGAGAGCGGCTGAAGGCGATGGCCTCGACCAGCGACGGCTTTGCGATCGCGGAGCGCGACCTCGAGCTGCGCGGGCCGGGCGACTTCTTCGGCACGCGGCAGTCAGGGCTGCCGAAGCTGCGCACCGGCGACCTCGTGCGCGACCGCGAGATCATGGAGGCCGCGCACCGCGAGGCGCGGGTGCTCGTGGAGCAGGGCGGGCTGTCCGGCGAGCTCCTGCAGTTCGTGCAGCAGCGCTGGCAGGACCAGTTCGGGCTGATAGAGGTTGGATAACCACGAAGTATCGGAAGGACGCGAAGGATAAGATTTCCGCGATGCGTGTGATTGCGGGACGTTTCAAGGGCCGCCGGCTGAAGGCGCCGACGTGGGAGGGCCTTCGACCGACATCCGACAAGCTGCGCGAGACGCTGTTCAACATCCTCGCGCCGCGCGTCGAGGCGGCGCGCGTGCTCGACGGATTTGCCGGCACGGGCGCCGTCGGCATCGAGGCCTTGAGCCGCGGCGCGGCGCACGTGACGTTCATCGAGAACAACCGACGCGCGGTCGCGTTGATCGAGGAGAACCTTCAGGCCTGCGGCGTGAAGGGAGGCTATACTATCCGGTGCGCGGACGTGGTCGCCGCGCTGAACGGCCTGCCGGCCGCCGACGCATTCGATCTGATCCTGCTGGATCCGCCGTACGACATCGATAACGCCAGCGCCGCACTCGATGCGGCGGCCCGTCGTCTTGCGGGCAACGGTCTCGTCGTGCTCGAACGCGCGACCCGCTTGGAGCCCGGAGAGCCGGCGTCGGTGCGCCGGGTCCGCGACGTGAAGTCCGGCGACAGCACGCTGACGTTCTATTCGCGCCTGGTGTAGGGCGGTCCTTTACGGGCCGCCAGGTGCAGGGCGGCGCTTGACGGGGCCGCCAGGAGAATGAGATGCCCGGTGTTCCGCCCCAGGGTCGACTCGCGATTTTTCCCGGGTCGTTCGATCCGCTGACGAACGGCCACGTCGACATCATTCTGCGCAGCGCGCACCTGTTCGAGCGCATCATCGTCGCGGTGCTCGTGAACGCCGAGAAGAACCCGCTGTTCTCCGCGGACGAGCGCGTCGCCATCATCCGCGAGGTCTTCAAGGAATACCCGAACATCGAGGTCGACACCTTCGACGGCCTGCTCGTCGAATACGCGCGGCGCCGCCGCGCCAGCGCCCTGATTCGCGGCCTGCGCGCGGTGTCGGATTTCGAATACGAGTTCCAGATGGCGCTGATGAACCGCCACCTCGAGCCGACGCTCGAGACCGTGTTCATGATGCCGGCGGAGCAATACACCTATCTCAGCTCGCGTTTGATCAAGGAAGTGTTCAGCCTCGGTGGGGAAGTCCGCGGGCTGGTGCCATCGACGGTTGAGCAGTGGATGCGCCGGAAGCATTCTAAGGTCGGCGTATAACAGGTGGAGGAGGCCGGGTCCTTTCGGAGCCGGCAGAAGAACAATGTCTAACGTCGCACTCGCGCAGCGTCTCGCCAATGTGACCGGTTCGGCAACGATGAAGGTGGCGGCCGAGGCCGACCGCCTGAAGCGTGCCGGTCATCAGATCGTGGACTTCGGCGCGGGCGAGCCCGACTTCCCGACGCCGCAGCACGTCAAGGACGCGGCGAAGGCGGCCATCGACGCGAACTTCTCGCGCTACACCAACGCGATGGGCATTCCAGAGTTCCGCGAGGCGGTCGCTGCGCAGTACACGCGTCACTACGGCATCGACGTGACGATGGCGGAGGTGGTGCTCACCAACGGGGGCAAGCAGGCGCTCTTCAACACGGCGCTCGCGCTCTTCAACCCCGGCGACGAGGTGATCACGCACGCGCCGTACTGGCCGACGATTCCCGAGCAGATCAAGATCGCCCAGGCGACGCCGGTCATCGTCCAGACGAAGCCGGACGACGGGTTCACGGTCCATCCGGAGAAGATCGTCGCGGCGATTACGCCGAAGACGAAGGCGATCATCATCAACTCGCCCTGCAATCCGACCGGGTCGTTGACCGACGTGGCGGCGATGACACCGATTGTCGACGCGGCAGCCGCGCGCGGGATCTGGGTGATCGTCGACCTCTGCTACGAGCACCTGATTTACGACGAGGTGAACCACAACCTGCCGAAGCTGCTGTTCGACCGCCACCGCGACCGTTCGGTGATCTGCGGATCGCTGTCGAAGACGTACGCGATGACGGGCTGGCGCGCGGGCTGGACGATTGCGCCGAAGGAGCTGACCGCCGCGTTCAACGTGATCATGGGTCACACGACGTCGAACATCGCGTCGATCGTCCAGAAGGCCGGCGTCGTCGCGCTCAACGGGCCGCAGGACGGCGTGAAGGTGATGCTCGACGAGTATCGGCGCCGCCGCGACGCGATACACGGATGGCTGACCGCCAACCCGGCGATCAAGTGCGTGAAGCCGCGCGGCGCGTTCTACCTGTTCCCGGACGTCTCCGAGCTGCTCGGCGGCGAGGTGAAGAGCTCATCGGACTTCGCGCAGAAGCTGATCGAGCAGGAGCACGTCGCGCTGACGCCGGGCGAAGGGTTCGATGCGCCGGGCTACCTGCGCATCTCGTACGCGACGTCGATGGATCAGCTTCGTGAGGGAGCGACGCGGATCCTGCGGCTTGCGGAGAGCCTTCAGCCAAAGGCCAGCGCTGTTCGCTGACCACGGGCCACGGAGGCACGAAGACACGGAGACGGGAAATACAATTGAGTCTCCGTGATTCCGTGTCTCCGTGGCTCGTCTCGGTGAATGTCGCATCAACTAGCTAATCGCATCGTTTCCGATCTGCAGGACATCGTCGGCTCCGAGCACGTCAGGTCGGATGACGTCGCGCTCCAGACGTACGGCGTCGACGCCCTCGGCAAAGGCCACCCTCCCGACGTCGTCGTCATTCCGGCCGACACACAACAAGTCTCCGCAGTCGCGCGGCTCTGCAACGCGGAGCGCGTGCCGCTGGTGGTCCGCGGCGCCGGCACCGGGTTCACCGGCGGCGCCGTGCCGACGTGCGGCGGCGTCCTGCTGTCGATGGAGCGGTTCACTCGCATCCTGGAGATCGACGAGCTGAACCTGCTCGCGGTCGTCGAACCCAACGTGATCAACGCCGACCTCCAGCGCGCGGTGGAGCAGGTCGGCCTGTTCTACCCACCGGATCCGGCAAGCCTCAATCAATCCTCGATCGGCGGCAACGTCGCCGAATGCGCGGGCGGACCGCGCGCGTTCAAGTACGGAACGACGAAACGCTACATCCTGGCGCTCGAGGCGGTGCTGCCGACCGGCGACGTGATCGAGACCGGCTCGAAGGCCGTCAAGAACGTCGTCGGATACGACCTCACGCAGCTGCTCGTGGGGTCGGAGGGAACGCTGGCGATCATCACGAAGATCACCCTGCGGCTCGTGCCGAAGCCGCTGGCGAACGCGACGCTGCTTGCGACCTTCGACGGGATTCGCGGCGCCGTCGACGCGGTCTCCGAGCTCATTCGCCGGCGTGTCGTGCCCGCGGCGTTGGAACTGATCGACAGCGACTCGCTTGCGGCCATCGAGCAGAATCTCGGCGGCGGCCTCGTCGCTCCCGGGACCGGCGCCGCGCTGATCGTCGAGGTCGATGGCACCGCGCGCGGGGTGGAGGAGGACCTCGATGCGGTCGCGGAGGCGTGCCGCAGCGTCGGCGCCGGGGCGATCTCGCGCGCACGGAGCGAGGCGGAGCGCGACACGATCTGGTCGCTCCGGCGGCAGACGTCCGTGGCGCTCAAGGCGTTGGGACTCGTGAAGATCAACCACGACGTCGTGGTGCCGCGCGGCCGCGTCCCCGACCTGTTCGACGTGATCGCGGAACTGAAGCGGACCTACAACCTCCGCGTCGCGTCGTTCGGACACGCCGGCGACGGGAACATCCACGTGAACCTGCTGCTGCAGCCGGGCGACGCCGCGGAGGCGGCGCGCGCGAAGCAGGCGGAGCGATTCCTGTTCACCAGGGTCGTGGCGCTCGAGGGGTCGATCAGCGGCGAGCACGGCATCGGGTTCGCGAAAGCGCCGTACCTGCCGATCGAGTTGTCTGCGGACGAAATTGCCCTGATGAAGCGAGTCAAGGCGGCCTTCGACCCGAACGGCATTCTCAACCCCGGGAAGATCTTTCCGTAGGCGGACTTCAGGTCCGCCTATCGATTCGACACGAGGACGACCGTATCGAGATCCTGCTCGGGGAGCGGCGCCAGCAGCGTCCGCAGGCGGACGGCCGCGGTGTTCCAGTAGGTGACCGTGCCGATCGTCTTCAACGGAACGTTGCTGATCGTCTTCAGCCGTTCGAGGTCGTCCTGATGCAGCACGAGGAAGACGCGCCGATCCGATTTCAGGAACGTGATGGCGGCCGTGTCATCGGCGATCGGCACCTGCCGGAGGTGTGTGTAGAACGGCAGGTTGCGCACGAACGTTTCGTACTCGCCGATTGGCTCGCCCCCGAACCGGTTCGCGTGAATCATCGCCGCGATCTCCTCGACGGCCTCCGGCCGCTTCCCGGCGAAGGCGCCGAACTGCACCGTCAGCAGTAACGCCGCCGCGGCGGTCGCCATCACCGCCGGCAAGCGTCGCCAGGCGCGAAAGGCGGCCGTCATGGCCAGCGCCCCCGCCGCAATCGAGACGACGATGATGCCCGTCCATGTCACGGCGGGATACGCGGAAACGAACAGGCCGCGGGCGCCGTACACGAGGAAGGCCATCAACGCGAACAGGGCCACGGTCATCGCGGTCGCGATCGTCAACTCGCGCGCGGCGGCGCGATCGTCGGACGCGTCGATCCTGTTCGCGATGCCGAGGCCGAGCATGATTGCGATCGGCGGCAGGACCGGCAGGATGTACCGCGGCTGCTTGCCGACCGAGGCGGTGAAGAGCAGCAGCGGCATCGCCGCCCAGATCAGCAGGCGCCACTCCTCGTCCGTCAGCCGCCGCCGCCGCCGCACGAGGGCGCGCAGCGGACGCCACGGCAGCACGAGCAGGAACATCGTCCAGGGAAGGAGGCCGCCGACCAGGATCGGCACGTAGTACCAGACCGCTCGCACGTCGTTGTAACGGGTCGTCGCGAAGCGTTCCAGGTTGTCGCCGACGAAAAAGCTCTGCAGATACGCGGCGCCGTGGCGCGCAAGCATCACGACGTACCAGGGAAGGCCCGCGATGGCGAACAGGAGCAGGGCCAGGGCCACGTGCGACGGTCGAACGATGGAGCGCGGACGCTCGCGCCACCACATCGGAATCAGCACGACCGCGGGGACCACGAGAGCGACCGGCCCCTTCGTGAGGAAGCCGAGGCCCGCCGCGAGGCCGGCGAGCGCCGCCCACGCGGCGGGCGAGCGCTCGGTGCGCTCGATAGCGCGCATCGCACACCAGATCGTCGCGGTAATGAAGCAGGCCAGCGGCAGGTCGGGCAGCGCCGCGCGCGCCATCATGAAGTAGCCGAAACAGGTGGCGACGATCGCTCCGGCGATCCAGGCGCCATGGTCGTTCGCGGTCAGGCGCCGGGCGGTGGCCCATGTGAGCAGGACGACGCCGACACCCGACAGCGCGGACCCGAAGCGCGCCATGAATTCGCTCGCTTCGGTTCCGGCAAACGCGCCGGCCGTGAACCAGTAGTAGAGGATCGGCTTCTGCCAGCGCTCCTCGTAATTGAAGTGCGGGGTGATCCAGTCGTTGCCTTCGACCATTTCGCGCGCGGCTTCCGCGTAGAAGGCTTCGTCGGCATCGGTGATCGCCTGGATGCCGAGGCCGAAGAGGAATGTCAGCGAGGAAAGAAGGAGGAGCGTGACGACCGCGCGGCGCTGCACCGACGGTCATTGTATGACGCGGCCCAGCTTTCGGCTCTGCAGGAGACTGCAGAACGGGGCCGCGGCCGCGCGATGCGATAATCGGGACGATGAAGACCGTGGCCGTCGTCGGCGCGTCGAGCGATCGCCGGAAGTTCGGGAACAAGGCATTCCGCGCCTTCCAGCAGGAAGGCCACACGGTGATTCCAATCAACCCGAACGAGGCGTCCGTCGAAGGCGTGGCGACGTACCCGTCGGTCACCGACGTGCCCGGTCCGATCGACATGGCGACCGTCTACGTTCCGCCCGAGGTCGGCATCACGCTGCTCGAGGGGTTCGAGAAGAAGAAGATCGCCGAGATCTGGATCAATCCGGGCGCGGAGAGCGATGAGCTCGTCGCCGAAGCGCGGCGCCGCAAGCTGAACGTGATCGAGGCCTGCAGCATTGTCGGTATCGGCCGCAACCCGTATTCGTTGTAAGCTTCCTCCCGAACATTCCAGTTTCCTCCACACGTAAGGCCTTCCGCCATGCCAACCGGTTCCAAGCGTACCGTTCGGGCGCCCGAGCCCGAGAGCACGGTCCCGCCGCCGCCGCCCGCGGCGCCGGCGCCCGCGCCCCCGCGTCCCAGCCTGAACATCAACGATCTGAAGGACATGAGCATCCAGAAGCTCACCCAGATCGGCAAGGACCTCAACGTCGCCGGCGCCACCGGGATGCGGAAGCAGGACTTGATCTTCCAGATCCTCAAGGCGCAGGCGGAGCAGAGCGGGTTCATCTTCTCGGAGGGCGTGCTGGAGGTGCTGCCCGACGGGTTCGGCTTCCTGCGTGCGCCCGACTACAACTACCTGCCGGGGCCGGACGACATCTACGTGTCGCCGTCGCAGATTCGAAAGTTCGACCTGCACACCGGCGACACGGTCTCGGGGCAGATTCGCCCGCCGAAAGAAGGGGAGCGCTACTTCGCGCTCATCAAGGTCGAGGCGGTCAACTTCGAGGCGCCCGACCAGGCGCGCGAGAAGCTGTTCTTCGAGAACCTGACGCCGCTGTACCCGCAGGAGGCGATCAAGCTCGAGACGGCGGGCGAAAATCTCTCGGCGCGCGTCATGGACCTGATGACCCCGATCGGCAAGGGCCAGCGCGGGCTGATCGTGGCGCCGCCGCGCACGGGCAAGACGATGCTCCTTCAGAACATCGCGCAGTCGATCACGACGAATCACCCGGAGGTGTTTCTCATCGTCCTGCTGATCGACGAGCGTCCCGAGGAGGTGACCGACATGCAGCGCTCGGTGAAGGGCGAGGTGATTTCATCCACCTTCGACGAGCCGGCGCAGCGGCACGTGCAGGTCGCCGAGATGGTGATCGAGAAGGCGAAGCGGCTCGTCGAGCACAAGAGGGACGTGGTCATCCTGCTCGATTCGATCACGCGGCTCGCGCGGGCGTACAACACGGTGATTCCCGCGTCAGGGAAGGTGCTCTCGGGAGGGCTCGATTCGAACGCGCTCCAGAAGCCGAAGCGGTTCTTCGGCGCAGCCCGCAACATCGAAGAGGGCGGGTCGCTGACGATCATGGCGACGGCGCTCGTGGACACCGGTTCGCGGATGGATGACATCATTTTCGAGGAATTCAAGGGCACCGGCAACATGGAGATCCACCTCGATCGCAAGCTGACCGACAAGCGCGTCTTCCCGTCGATCGACATCACCAAGAGCGGCACGCGCAAAGAGGAGCTGCTGATCGCGAAAGAGGACTTGAACCGGGTGTGGGTGCTCCGGAAGGTGCTCAACCCGCTGTCGCCGACCGAGGCGATGGAGCTGCTGCTCGACAAGATGGGCAAGACCAGGAGCAACGCGGACTTCCTGTCCGCCATGCAGAAGATGGGATGAGGCGATGGCGACGACGATTCATGTGCGCAAGAACGGACCGTACCGCGTGGAGAGCGACGGCGAGGTGAAGGTCGTGGACTGGGAAGGGCGGGAATACACGTTCGATCGGCTGCCGATTGCGCTGTGCCGCTGCGGCGGGTCCACCAACAAGCCATTCTGCGACGGCACGCATTCGAAGATCGGCTTCCAGGCCGCCGAAGCGGCGGTGGGGCCGGCCGCGGCAGACAAGCCGGCGACGTAAATCAGAATGCACACAACCGATGCTGGGTACGTAAAAAGGGGGTGAAGATCTTTCGATCTTCACCCCGGACGCAAACCGGTCGCCGGTTGCGGTTTGACTCTTGGTTTACCTGACGCGCACGCGCACGGTCATCGGCTGCGCGAGCGTGGCGGTGACATTCGTTCCCTCGGTCACGGTCACTTCCTTGCCGCGCGTGGCGAGCACGACACCCGTGCCTGCTGCCGCGCCGCCCGCCGCGCCCTTCGCCGCGCCCTTCTTGCCGCCGAGGATGCCGCCGAGGATTGCGCCGCCAACCGCGCCGGCGCCGACCTTCGTCGCGTCTTCACCCTTGCTCGCTTCGGCCTCGAAGGTGAGCGGGTTCGTCTTCAGGTCTTCGCGCCCGCCGCTCATGCTGACCTCGTTGAACGCGAACGACAGGTGGGCGCGCCCCTGGACACGGCCCGCGCGTTCGACGTCCGTCACCGTGCCGCGCAGCACCGAGCCCGCGGGAATCGCGGTGTCGCCGCTGATGGTGAGCGCATTGCGCAGCCGGGCGCTGACGGGCGCCTCGACCTGCGCCGACTCGGACGAGATGGTCGACGTCATCTCGAGCGGCAGCGCGGTGCCCGCCGGAATCGTCACCTCGCGGAACTCAGGCAGTCGCGGCGCGGGCGCTTCGGCCCGGGTGTTCTCGCGCGGCGGCAGGCCCACGGCCGGTGCGTTCGACGCCGAGTTACCGTACGAGGAGTTCGCCGGCGGAGCCGTCTCGGTCCGCGACGGCGTGGTCGCGCGCGGCACGTCGCGCCGGCCGGTCGTTGCGCGAGGCGCTGTAGTCTGTGGCTGCGTACGAACGGCTGAATTGTCCGCCGTGGTGTACGGCTGCTGTGTTGCCGCCGGAGGAGCGGGCGCCACGGTCTGATCCGTCGCTGCTGGCGCATTCGCCGGCGCCGCTGCCTGATTCTGTTCGGTATTCTGCGAATTGTCGTTGTTGCGGCCGTTGCACCCCGCGGCAAGCGCGGAGCTCAGCAGCGCCGCGATGATCCAGTGACTTCTCATCGTTTGCACCCCTTGTAGGAGGAGCTGGTTCAAGGATTGGACCAACCCGCCCGCAGCCGGACCGTTGATTAGCAGCGGTTATCGTGTCGGAATAACTATCAATTTGACTGATGTGATCCATACGGGGCACACTGGCAGGCAGGAGTCAGCCCGAATGCAACGGACCGGCGCGCAGATCATCTGGGAATGCCTTGTACATGAGGGGGTTCGTATTGTCTTCGGCTACCCCGGCGGGGCGATTCTTCCCGCGTACGACGCGATGCTCGACTACCCGGTCCGCCACGTCCTGGTCCGGCACGAGCAGGGCGCGACCCACATGGCCGACGGCTACGCGCGCGCCAGCGGCGAGGTCGGCGTGGCGATTGCGACTTCGGGGCCCGGGGCCACCAATCTCGTCACCGGTATCGCGACCGCGCAGATGGATTCCTCGCCGATGGTCTGCATCACCGGCCAGGTGCCGACCAAGCTGATTGGCTACGACGCGTTCCAGGAGACCGACATCAGCGGCATCACGCTGCCCATCACGAAGCACAGCTACCTCGTGACCCGCGTCGACGAGATCATGCCGACGATCAAGGAAGCGTTTCACCTGGCGAAGTCGGGGCGCCCGGGGCCCGTGCTCGTCGACATCACGAAAGACGCGCAGCAGGCCTCCACCGACTGGACGTGGAACGCGGCGCCGGTGAAGATGCGCGGCTACCAGGCGCACCGGAACCCGTCCAAATCGGCCATGACCATGGCCGTGGAGCTGATCAAGGCGGCACGCAAGCCGCTGATCCTCGCCGGCCAGGGCATCATCCAGAGCAACGCGATGAAGGAGCTCCGCTCGTTCGCGGAGATGATCGACGCGCCGGTGACCGTGACGCTGCTCGGCATCGGCGGCTTCCCGGCGAGCCATCAGCTGAGCATCGGCATGATGGGGATGCACGGCGAAGCGTGGGTGAACCACGCCATCCAGGAGGCGGACCTCCTGCTGGCGCTGGGCATGCGCTTCGACGACCGCGTCACGGGCAACCTGAAGACCTACGCGGCGCACGCGAAGAAGATTCACATCGATATCGATCCGTCCGAGATCAACAAGAACGTTCGCGCCGATGCCGCCATCGTCGGCGACCTGCGCGAGACGCTGCGCGAGATGCTCGACATGCTCGAGCCGGCGAGCCACGGGCCGTGGCTGAAGTACATCGCGTCGATGAAAGGCGACACCGCGGTGCGCGACATCCAGCGGTTGCCCGACAACGGCCACCTGTACGCCGCGCACGTCATCAACGACATCTGGCGCCTGACGAGCGGCAACGCGATCATCGCGACCGACGTCGGCCAGCATCAGATGTGGGAGGCCCAGTATTACCACCACAACGACCCCCGGACGCTCATCACGTCGGGAGGCCTCGGCACGATGGGATTCGGCCTGCCTGCCGCGATTGGCGCCAAGATGGCGAAGCCCGAGTCCGAGGTGTGGGCGATTGTCGGCGACGGCGGCTTCCAGATGACGCAGGCCGAGCTGAGCACGGCCGCGCAGGAAGGCGTGAAGGTGAACGTCGCGATCATCAACAACGGGTACCTCGGGATGGTGCGGCAGTGGCAGGAGTTCTTCTACGAGCGGCGCTACGCCGCGACGCCGCTCCGCAGCCCCGACTTCGTGAAGATCGCCGAGGCGCACGGTCTGGTCGGCCTGCGCGTCGACAACCGGCCGGCCCTCGAAGACATCGTCCAGCGCGCGCGCGCCGCCGAGGGCACCGTCCTCCTCGATTTCCGCGTGGAGCAGGAAGATAGCGTCTACCCGATGGTGCCCGCGGGCGCCGATCTCGACGCGATGATTCGTCGTCCGGAGCCGTCGGTGCTGGTCGAGACCGCGGACGATCCCATGTAACGGAGGGCGGGTCCTTCCGGACCCGCCAGATTCGCCAGGATCCCATGCAACACACCCTCGTCGTTCTCGTCGAAGACAAGCCCGGCGTGCTGAACCGCGTGGCGTCGCTCTTCCGCCGCCGTGTCTTCAACATCGAATCGCTCAGCGTCGGCCACACCGCCGAGCCTGGCATTTCGCGCATGACGATCGTCATCGACAGCGATCAGGCGAGCGCGGAGCGCGTCACCGCGTACCTCTACAAGCTGGTCAACGTGCTGCAGGTCGAGGACCTCGGCGCCGTGCCGGCCGTCACGCGCGACCTCGCGCTCGTCAAGGTCGCGGTCGCCGGCCACGATCGCTCCGCGCTGCTGCGCGTGGTCGACGAGACGCGGGCGCACATCGTCGACACCGGCGAGCAGACGATGACGCTGGAGATTACCGGTGAGCCGCCGCACGTCGATTCGGTGATCGCGCGGCTCGAGCCGCTCGGCATCATCGAGATGGTTCGCAGCGGGCAGGTCGCGATGCGCCGCGGCGACACCGCGCTTTCCGCCGCCGGCTGATCCGTTATTCTTGAAGGCTCGACAACCCGGACGCAGAGGACGACCTTCCCGCCTCCGCCAAGGCTACGGCGGGCAGGCAGGCGGCCGACACCAGGAGCATTTCATGGCGACGATGTACTACGACAAGGATGCGGATCTCGGCCTCATTCAGCGGAAGAAGGTCGCGATCATCGGTTACGGCTCGCAGGGCCACGCGCACGCGCTCAACCTGAAGGACAGCGGCGTGGACGTCGTCGTCGGTCTTCACTCGACGAGCCAGTCGATCCAGAAGGCGAAGAATGCGGGCCTTCGCGTGATGACCGTGCCCGAGGCGTCCGCCTGGGGTGACGTCGTCATGCTCCTGATCCCGGATCAGAAGCAGAAGGAGGTCTACAACGCCGACGTCAAGCAGCACCTGACGAAGGGGAAGATGCTGATGTTCGGCCACGGCCTGAGCATCCGGTTCGGGTTCGTCGTGCCGCCGAAGGACGTCGACGTGGCGATGATTGCGCCGAAGGCGCCCGGTCATCGCGTGCGCGAGATCTTCCCGGAAGGCGGCGGCGTGCCCGGTCTGCTCGCCGTGCATCAGGACTTCACGGGGAACGCGAAGGCGCTCGCCCTGTCGTACGGCCGCGGCATCGGCTGCGCGCGCGCCGGCATCATCGAGACGACGTTCGCCGAGGAAACCGAGACGGATCTGTTCGGCGAGCAGTCGGTGCTGTGCGGCGGCGTCAGCGCGCTGATGAAGGCGGGGTTCGAGACGCTGGTGAACGCGGGCTATCAGCCCGAGATTGCCTACTTCGAGTGCATGCACGAGCTGAAGCTGATCGTCGATCTCTTCTATCGCGGCGGCCTGGCGTACATGCGCTATTCGGTCAGCGACACGGCGGAGTGGGGCGACTACACGGCGGGCCCGAAGATCGTCACGGAAGAGACGAAGAAGACAATGCAGCAGATCCTCAAGGACATCCAGAGCGGCAAGTTCGCCAACGAGTGGATGGCCGAGTACGAGGCAGGTCTGCCGAACTTCAAGCGGCTGCGCGCGCAGGAAGCGAAGCACCCCGTCGAGATCGTCGGCGCGCGGCTGCGTTCGATGATGCCGTTCCTGGATCCGGTCAACATCCCGGCGCCGGTGACGGTGTAGGTCAGTGGGCAGTCGGCAGTGGGTAGTGGGTAGTGGGTAGTGGAGGCCGGGTCCTTTCGGACCCGGCGGCAGCGTAGGCCGAGTCCTTTCGGACCCGGCAGCAGGCAACAGGTGACAGGTGGCAGCGAATAAGTACAGTTCGCGCATTACCCAGCCGCGCAGCCAGGGCGCGTCGCAGGCGATGCTGTACGGCACCGGCCTGACGCCGGCCGATCTGCAGAAGCCGCAGGTCGGGATCTGCAGCATGTGGTGGGAAGGCAACACCTGCAACATGCATCTCGACAGGCTCGCCGCGCACGTCAAGGAAGGCGTGCAGGCGGCGGGTCTTATCGGCCTGCGGTTCAACACCATCGGCGTCAGCGACGGCATCTCGATGGGCACCGAGGGGATGAGTTATTCCCTGCCCTCGCGCGACCTCATCGCCGATTCGATCGAGACCGTCGTCGGGGCACAGTGGTACGACGCGCTTGTCACCATTCCCGGCTGCGACAAGAACATGCCGGGTTCCGTCATGGCGATGCTCCGGCTCAACCGTCCGGCGCTGATGGTGTACGGCGGGACGATTCGCCCCGGCTTCGCGCAGGGGAAGCCGCGCGACGTGATTTCGGCGTTTCAGTCGTACGGCGAATACCTCGCCGGCGTCATCACCGACGAGCAGCGGCTCGACATCGTCACGCATGCGTGCCCCGGCGCCGGTGCGTGCGGCGGCATGTACACGGCGAACACGATGGCGACCGCCATCGAGGCGCTCGGCCTGTCGCTTCCGTACAGCTCGTCGACGCCGGCGGAAGATCCCGGCAAGAAGGACGAATGCCGCCGCGCGGGCGCGGCGATTCACGACCTGCTCGAGAACGACCTGAAGCCGCGCGACATCGTCACGAAGAAATCGTTCGAGAACGCGCTCGTGCTGGTGATGGCGGTCGGCGGATCCACCAACGCGGTGCTGCATCTCATCGCGATGGCGAAGGCCGCGAACATCGAGCTGGCGCTGGAGGACTTTCAGCGCGCGAGCGATCGCGTGCCGCTCCTGGCCGATCTCAAGCCGAGCGGGACGTACGTGCAGGACGATCTGCACCAGGTTGGCGGCACACCCGCGCTGATGCGCTACCTCCTCGAGAAAGGGTTCCTCCACGGCGACTGCATGACGGTCACCGGGAAGACGATCGCGGAGAACGTGAAGGACGTGCCGCCGCTCAAGGCGGGGCAGCAGGTGATTCAGCCGATCGAGAAGCCGGTGTTCCCGCGCGGCCACCTGCGGATTCTCCGCGGCAACCTGGCGCCAGACGGCGCGGTCGCGAAGATTACCGGCAAGGAAGGCGAGCGCTTCTCGGGTCCCGCGAAGGTGTTCGACTCGGAAGAGGACATGCTCCACGGCCTCGAGAAGGGCCAGATTGCGAAAGGCTCGGTCGTCGTCATCCGTTACGAAGGGCCGAAGGGCGGTCCCGGCATGCCGGAGATGCTGACGCCGACCTCCGCGATCATGGGCGCGGGCCTCGGCAAGGACGTCGCGCTGCTCACCGACGGACGGTTCTCCGGCGGCTCGCACGGCTTCATCATCGGGCACATCACGCCGGAGGCGGTGGAAGGCGGACCGATTGGTCTCGTGCGCGACGGCGATCGCATCACGATCGATGCCGCCAAGTGCGAGATTGGTGTCGAGGTCAGCGACGAGGAGCTCGCCAGGCGCCGGGCGTCATGGAAGGCGCCGGCTCCGAAGGCGACGAGCGGCGTGCTGGCGAAGTACATCCGCCTGGTCAAACCAGCGTCTCAGGGCTGCGTCACCGATTAGCCTATCGCTTCGGGCGGCGCGGATGTTCACCGATCAACGCGATCCTGGCGACGAGATCCTCGTGCAGCAGTAGCATCCGCGCGTACAACCGTTCGTTTTCGTCCGTGATACGCCCCTCGATTGCGTCGAGCCGCGCGTCGACCCGGTCGAACCGCGCGTCGACCTCCTCGCGAAATGCCGCCAGCTCGCCTGGTAGATTCTGTAAGCCTGCCACGGTGCTCTCGAGAGCGGTGACCCTATCGTCCAGTGATCTCGTTGCCATCGCGCCTCCTTCAGACCACGTGGTGATAGCGAGGCGCGTGCCGTTCACGGAACGTTCAAATCAGGCCGACGACGATAGCATCGTCGGCGCCGAGCAGCAACCAGGTTGCAATTGTTGCGATGCGAGATCGCTCGGGCGAGTGAACAAATTGCTACCGTCGGAACGAGCCGACGATAGCAAAACCACCGGGCAGGACGGATGGCGCGACCGAGATACGCTGCGGGCCGTGTCCGAAGCTCGCCGCGCGGCCTGACACGATTCCGATCGCCGTTCCGAAGATGACGTCGGATGCCCAGTGCTTGTTGTCGACCATCCGCGACACGCTGACGTACGCGCCGAGGGCATAGACCGGGGCGCCCGCCTTCCATCCGTAGTGCTGCTGAATCACCGAGGCCGTCGCAAACGTCGCGGACGTGTGGCCCGACGGAAACGAGTGGTTTCCGCCGTTGGGCCGCGTACGCTGCGCGGCGGCCTTGATCGTCTGCGTGATCACGCCGCTGACGATCTGCGCGTCGACCAGGTCCGCACCGAGCGCGGTGAGGTGCGTGCTGTGCGACACGCGGCCGATGATGTACATGCCGAGCGCGAAGCCGCCCTGTTCGACGCCGTCGCCGAGCGTCGCGCCCGCGCGGAAGAAGTCGTGGCGGCCGCCGGTCGGCGCGAAGATATCCGCCGCGATCTCGTCGTCTTTCGGATGAACGGCGAGGCTGCCGGCTCCGGCGGCCCCGGCGATCGTGCCGTTGGCCGGCGTGAAGAGATGCGCGAAGTCGGACGGCAGCGTCGTGAAGAGGGACGCCACCGACTGTGCATGCGCGGCGGGCGCGATACACAGCCAGGAGCCGAGCGTGAGCGACACGAGAGCCGGGAGTCGGATCATGCCCGGCAGTGTCCCGTACGCTGCGTGACAGCGCGATGACTACTCGGGCAGTCGGAGGGCAACGCCGAAATCCACGTGGCGCGTGAAGAACGAGCCGGCAATCTCGACGCCGGCGCCGCGCAGGTGATGTTCCGTGACGCGCGTGATACGCGCATCGGCGATGCCGTAGACGAACTGCCAGAGGTGAAACTCCAGCCCCGCGCCAAGCTGCCACGCGAAACCGCCGCTCTGATACTGCTCCTGGTGCACGTTGCGGAACGTGGACTCGACGTGCGGCGTTGAAATGCCCACGCCGCCGCGGACGACCGGCGTGCAGCGTCCCGCACACCGCGGCGAGAAGCGGTATGCGAGATTGCCGAGCAGGAAATTGAGGCCGTGCGACTGCTGGAACGCGTTCAGGTCGGACGATCGCGGATCGATCTGCGCAATCGCCTTCGCATGGGTCCACTCGATCTCGACGCCGATTCCTTTCGTCGCAGCCGGCAGCCACCCGGCGCGCACGCCGTAGTACCACGGCGACCGAAACGCCTCGCCTTCGTAGTCGACCGATTGCAGTGTGAATGGGCTCCCGGCTGCGGGCGTCACGGTCAGCGTGTTCGACGAGGTGCTGGCGACGCCCATGTAGCCGGCGAACAGCCAGTCCGCGCGTGCCGAACCCGGAACGGTGAACACCAGAACCACGAACAGAGAACCGAACCTGAACACGAACCGAGAACCTAGCACGCGGAAGCGTGAACTGCCTGCGCGTCCGCGGCCCGCGCGTCAGCGGAGCTCATTGGTCGGCAGGGGAACCGTTTCGGAGGCTGGCGGCGGCGGCGCGATCCCCATCAGCTGGCGAAGCTGCTCGCCTTCCATGACCTCGATTTCCAGCAGGCGGCGCGTCACGCGCTCGAGCATCTCGCGCCTGCTCGACAGGATGCGGCGCGCCTCCTCGTGCGCGTCGGTCATGATGCGCTTCACTTCCGAATCGATCAGGCGGCCCGTGTCCTCGGCGTAGGCGCCGCGCTCCGGGCCGATGGGGATGTCGAGGAACTTGCTCCGCTTGTGGCCGTCGTAGTTGATGGCGCCGAGCGCGTCGCTCATGCCCCATTCGGTGACCATCGCACGGGCGATATCGGTGGCGCGCTGCAGGTCGTTCTGCGCGCCGGTCGAAATTTCGCCGAGCGCGATCTCTTCCGCGGTGCGGCCGCCGAGGAGCACCGCGAGCTGATTCAGCAGATCGCGCCGCTGCATCAGGTACCGGTCCTCGAGCGGCAGCTGCATCGTGTAGCCGAGCGCCCCGAAGCCGCGCTGCACGATCGAGATCTTGTGCACCGGGTCCATGCCCGGGATGGCGGTCGCGACAATGGCGTGGCCCGACTCGTGATACGCGACGATCTCGCGCTCCTTCTGGCTCATCACGCGCTTCTTCTCGAGACCGGCGATGAGCCGATCGATCGCTTCGTCGAAATCCCGCGCCTCGACCGCCGTCTTGTCCTTGCGCGCGGCCAGCAGCGCCGCCTCGTTGACCAGGTTGGCGAGATCCGCGCCCGCGAACCCGGCGGTGCGGGCGGCGACGATCTTGAGGTCGACCTCCGGCGACAGCTTGACGTTCTTCGTGTGGATGCGCAGGACTTCCTCGCGTCCCCTGACGTCGGGCTTGTCGACCAGCACCTGGCGATCGAAGCGACCGGGGCGCAGCAGCGCGGGATCGAGCACCTCGGGGCGGTTGGTCGCGCCCATGATGATGATCGCCTTGCGCGAGTCGAAGCCGTCCATCTCCGCGAGCAGCTGGTTCAGCGTCTGCTCGCGCTCCTCGTGCGATCCCATCGGGCTCTGGACGCGCGCGCGGCCGAGCGCGTCGAGCTCGTCGATGAAGATGATGCACGGCGCCTTCGCCTCGGCCTGCGAGAAGAGGTCCCGGACGCGCGCCGCGCCGACGCCGACGAACATCTCGACGAACTCGGATCCGCTCAGGCTGAAGAAAGGCACCTTCGCTTCACCGGCCACGGCGCGCGCCAGCAGCGTCTTGCCCGTTCCGGGTGGGCCGACCAGCAGCACGCCTTTCGGGATGCGGCCGCCGAGGGTCGTGTACTTCTTCGGGGTCTTCAGGAACTCGACGATCTCTTTCAGTTCCTGTTCGGCCTCGTCCACGCCCGCGACGTCGGCGAAGCTCACCTTCACGTCGTCCTCGGAGAAGACGCGATGCTTGCTGCGCGCGAACGACATCACGCCGCCTTCGGCGCCGCTCATGCGGCGGAAGAAGAAGGTCCAGACGCCGAACAGCAGCAGCAGCGGGACGATCCAGCCGAGGATTTCCGGCAGCCACCGGCTCACCAGCTCGCCCGTGTACTTCACGTTCGCCGCGTCGAGGTCCTCGATGAGCTTGGGATCCTCGATGCGCGTCGCGTTGAAGCCGCGCCCGCCGTTGGTCTCGCGCTTGTACGTGCCGCGGATCGTCTGATCGCCGACGAACACTTCCGCCACCTGCCCGGCGCGGACGGCCTGCTTGAACTCGCTGTAGGAGATCTGGCGTCCTGCCGGCGCCATGAACCACGCCTGCGTGAGTGCGAGCAGGAAGAGGAGGCCGAGGATGTACCACACGGCGCCGCCCGGACGGCCGGGCGCCAGCGAGCGGCGCTCGCCGCCCGTGCGCTTGTCACGCGAGTTCATCCCCGATGGGTTACGTAGGTTCGCCATGCAAATCTGCCGGGTCCAAAAGGACCCGGCCTACACTGTCGTTTTACTGCCAGCTTTCTCGAACACCAACTCATTGTCGCCGACGTCTACCGTCACGCGATCGCCTTCGCGGAAGTCGCCTTCCAGCACGCGGATCGCCAGCGCGTCGAGCACCCGGCGCTGAATCGTCCGCTTGAGCGGCCGCGCCCCGTACATCGGATCGTAACCCTCGCTGACGATGAAGTGCTTGGCGGCTTCGCTGAGCTCGACGTGGATCTTCCGGTCCTCGAGCCGCTTGAGCAAACCGTGCACCTGGATGTCGATGATCTGCTTCATGTGCTCGAGCCCGAGCGCATGGAAGAAGATGATCTCGTCGACGCGGTTGAGGAACTCCGGCCGGAAGTGCTGCCGCAGCGCCTCGGTCACCTGCCGCCGCACGCCCTCGTTCACCTCGCCGGCGTTCTCCGAGATGTAATGGCTCCCGAGGTTCGACGTCATGATCACGACCACGTTCTTGAAGTCCACGGTCCGGCCCTTGCCGTCCGTCAGGCGCCCGTCGTCGAGCAGCTGGAGCAGGACGTTCAGCACGTCGGCATGCGCCTTCTCGATCTCGTCGAACAGCACGACGGAATAGGGACGGCGGCGGACGGCTTCGGTCAGCTGTCCGGCCTCGTCATAGCCAACGTATCCGGGAGGCGCGCCGATCATCCTGGAGACCGTGTGCTTCTCCTGGTACTCGGACATATCGATGCGAACCATGGCCTGCTCGTCGTCGAACAGGAATTCGGCGAGCGCGCGCGCCAGCTCGGTCTTGCCGACGCCGGTCGGCCCCAGGAAGATGAAGCTGCCGAGCGGCCGGTTCGGGTCCTGCAGCCCCGCGCGAGCGCGCCGCATCGCGTTGGAGACCGCCCTGATCGCTTCGTCCTGGCCGACGACCCGCTTGTGCAGGCGGTCCTCCATGTGAATCAGCTTCTGGATTTCGCCTTCCATCAGCCGGCTCACCGGGATGTTCGTCCACTTCGCCACCACGTCGGCGATGTCTTCTTCGTCGACCTCTTCCTTCAGCATGCGCGGCCGCTTCGACGGCAGCGCACTGCCCGCGTCGGCGTCATGGATACGCTTCTCGAGCTCCGGGACGCGGCCGTACTGGAGCTCGGACGCTTTCGCGTAGTCGCCGGCGCGCTGCGCCAGCGCGAGCTCCTGGCGGGCGTCTTCGAGCTGCTGCTTCAGATCGCTCGTCCCCTTGATGGCGTCCTTCTCCTGCTGCCACTGCGCCTGCAGGCGTGACTGTTCTTCCTTCAGGTTGGCGAGCTCCTTCTCGAGCTTGCCGAGCCGCTCCACCGACGCCTTGTCCTTCTCCTTGCGCAGCGCCTCGCGTTCGATCTCGAGCTGCATCACCCGCCGGCGGACCTCGTCGAGCTCCGCGGGCATCGAATCGATTTCCATGCGCAGCTTCGAGGCCGCCTCGTCGATCAGATCGATCGCCTTGTCCGGCAGGAACCGGTCCGAGATGTAGCGGTGCGAGAGGACCGCGGCCGCGACGAGCGCCGCGTCCTTGAACGTGACGTTGTGATGGATCTCGTACCGCTCGCGGAGACCGCGCAGGATCGAGATCGTGTCCTCCACTGTCGGCTCGCCGACCATCACGGGCTGGAACCGTCGTTCGAGCGCCGCGTCCTTCTCGATGTGCTTCCGGTACTCGTCAATGGTCGTGGCGCCGATCGTGTGCAGCTCGCCGCGCGCGAGCATCGGCTTGAGCATCTGCGACGCGTCCATCGCGCCCTCGGCGGCGCCCGCGCCGACGACGGTGTGGAGCTCGTCGATGAAGAGGATGATCAGCCCTTCCGACTCGGTGATCTCCTTCAGGACCGCTTTCAGCCGCTCCTCGAACTCGCCGCGGTACTTCGCGCCCGCGACCAGCGCGCCCATGTCGAGCGCGAAGATCCTCTTGTTCTTCAGCCCCTCGGGCACGTCGCCGCGGATGATCCGCTGCGCGAGACCCTCGACGATGGCGGTCTTGCCGACGCCCGGCTCGCCGATCAGCACGGGATTGTTCTTCGTGCGGCGCGACAGCACCTGGATGACGCGGCGGACCTCCTCGTCACGGCCGATGACCGGATCGAGCTT
>Ga0137418_10000491_pt1 | contig 35348 bp, 30 predicted proteins | sample CZODoug3_1_2_16f_FD_122242 | JGI IMG/M metagenome (GOLD analysis project Ga0137418, IMG submission 122242) | Vadose zone soil fungal communities from Angelo Coast Range Reserve, California, USA - CZODoug3_1_2_16fungal (Hybrid Assembly) | ecosystem: Environmental > Terrestrial > Soil > Vadose... | reverse complement strand
CGGAACGATGGGAGAGACCTCCCTTGCCGTGAAACGCCACTCTTTTTAACATTCTACAGGTAGGGGGCATGGCCAGAGTCTATCCCAACAACCGGCTCGGTGGCTCTGCTGCTTGCGCTATCCGCACGAAATCTCCTGATTAGTATGACTCGCGGCACATTCCGGACATTTCCACAAGCGGAAACTTCTTTTCGCTGGCTCAACCTTGGCAAGGTACATGAGCTGTCCATCCTTGGGACAACGGACGCATGGCTCCATCTCTCGCTCGGTAGCATTTGCGCGCTGTGCAACGATGAAGTACCCGCGCGAACTTGCGTAGTGGACTAGACAGCCGGGCTCCTGGCATTCATACAGGGGCGTCTCTGCCGACTCGTCACGGAGTTCCAGCTGAGCTCGGCTAATCTTCATCTCGACGTGATGTTCGTAGCACAGCACGTGAAGCTCCTTCTCGCACTCTTCTGGGCTTGCCAAGTCTAGGAGGCTAGAGCATGGCTAACGAAATTCCGGCCCACTCCGAGATAAGCATTCGTGAGTCCCCTTATCTTACAGATAGCAATAAGCTTATAGGCGCGATCCGGAGCTAGCAAGTATTTCCAGGTATCCTGGAAATGAGAAAAGCCTTGCACGTTATGACCAATTTTCAACAAGTCCCTCCCCGCGCCTAACGGAGAGGGTAAAGAAATGGCCAAAAAATATACCTGCCGGGAACACCGACGCCCTCAAGAGGCAGCTTCGCAGTCTGGACGAAGAGCAGGAGCGGATAGCACGCCAGCTTTATGAGTTGAACTTTGCGCCCGCACATAACCCGTGCGTGAGAGCCGTACCCACACAACTGAGGTGTTCAACCACTCCAATTTAACGTAAACACCCGATTGATTCTAAGTCGTGCGAATCCTATACATACAATCCAATTGCACTTGAGGCATCCTGCCCGTCCAGGAGGTCCCCAGGGCTCATGGCCGCACCCATTTCAACCAGTCGATCCGGAAGGCGTATCCCGCAGATATTGCTCGCGGAGCTATCGCGCCCAGACGAATCTGTGTCTAAGGATAATGACGTTCACTGAGAACGTAAGCCTTCACGGTGCCAGCGTTGTCACGGTGCAGCGTTGGCTGCCTGAGACTCGCGTGCTGGTTACTTTTCTCCGGAATGCCGTTCGGTCTGAAGCAAGGGTCGCTTACTGCCAGCGCAAGGGGACTGTCGGCTTCACCATTGGAGTAGAGCTATCAGGTGCAAGCCGCATCGGCAACCTAATCTGATTTTGGGAGGACGTACGTGCGCACCGATAAGTACTTCCAGGCGAGCCATAGTATCCCTTCGAGGAGGCACTACCTGCGGGTTGAGACGCCGCACGAAGTCTGGGTCTACTGGAATTGTAAAGGACGTGAGGATACTTCACGAGTCCGAGATCTGAGTATGGGAGGTCTGTTTGTCGAGACAGGAGAAGCGCGGGATGTTGTGGACATGAAGGTCAGGCTTGACTTTCTTGTTCAGGAAGGACAAATCAGGGCCGAAGCTGTTGTCCAGCATGTAAAGCCCGGTAGTGGACTGGGATTAAGATTCACCGCGCTGACTGCGGAAGACGGTCCTCGTCTGACAGCATTGGTGACAAGACTTCGCGGTTTGTCTCGGTCCCGCCTTGAAATAAACTAAAGACGGTCGAGATATCGTTTGTATTCGGTGCAGTCAGGTCGTCGTATCGCTTGCCAACCAGTTCTTCACGCTGATACCCAACAAGTTGACAGAAATTGTCCGAAACTTCAACGTACCTCCTGTCGCTGTCTACTACCGTGATACTCGGGCAGCGGCAGAACGAGGCTATTCCGAGCTTGACTCACTGTAAGCCGTGTTCCAGGCGAAAATTGGTACTAGGCTTGCTCCCAGAAGAGTACTAGCGTTGGGGGATCACCTATCTAAAAACTCATGAGAGCCTTTGCTTGGCGGCTGCGAGGTCTCTGGTTGAAGTCTGACTTGAGACCAATTCGAAGGAGGCCGGATATGCCAGTTGCGCAAACGAGAAAAGAGTTCTATCCGCTTTGCTACGAGCATCACCATGAGATGATGCTCGACGAGTTTAGTTTACAGAACGCTATCGACCCTCGTCAGACGACTGCTTACGCGCCTGTCGCGAGCCCGGTTGCCTGGTCCGCTACGACAGCCCTAGCGGGTATTTCATCGTGCAGGGCGGAAATGGAATCGAAGAAGAAGCTACGCCTAGCGTCACTTGCACCAATGATGGGACATCTATGTATCTCGCTGAAGTGCAGCCGTACAACACTAGTTATCGCTTGTGGAGATGCCCGCAATGCGGGGCGAGCCGAACCGAGCAGGAAGACCTCGTAGGCCGCCAACCATAGCAACCACTTTACGAAGACCCTGGAGGCCTGAGGCCTGGAACTGCGGGCATCGCTACCGCTGGGATTTCTCGATGGATACCCATTCGCGGCTAGCGGGTTTCCCCCACTCCTCGACCCGCACTACAAGCTGGAGGCCGACAGCAAATTTCGTGCTCTCCACACGTTGGCAGTACACCACGCGCGCCAGCGATTTGACGCCTTCCTCTGGAGCGGTAACCAGCACATGCCTCCCCGGCGCGCAGATCAACTCAGTCACAACGCGTGCGCCTCGAGGACTCACATTTTCGGTCACCGTCCTCTCATTAAGGCGGGATTCGTCGAGGCGCAAAAGCTCCACCGTCACTGCCCTCGCAGTGCGCTTTTCATATCGGCCAGTGGGTACTTCCATCTAGCACTTGCTCCCTGTCGGCGCCCTAATCGGCTGCCGGCCGAGTTGCGTCCGAATATACGGATAGAGGGAGTTTGGTCTCTTAATCCTGCCTCAGCGGGAAAACCAACAACGCCTCTGAGCAACCTCCTTTCGTTGCCACCGTTCGGCAACATCGAGAATCTCGTAAGTCGAAGCGGCGGTCCTGGACAAACGGGTCAGCATACCGCAGAGTGCTGGGCGCCAGCGAGGCAGAGAGTGCCCCGAGCCAGGAAGGAACGCTCTATGTACGTTCCCGAGAAATGAGTTTACGTCGATGGTGAAGAACCGACAACCAGAGAAATACCCAAATTGACGATGAGAAAATCCTTGCCGTGCTGTTCCATGCACACCAGGTTTTCGAGCGCATCATAAGAATAGCGGGCTACCCTGATGGGACCGCCAGTCTGCGGGCACGCCCTTACTGGGGTCAGTTGTGGCAATTCCATCCATGAAGCGTGCGGGGAGGTTGTGAGAGCCGTGCCCACACAACTGAGGTGTTCAATCCCTGCATTTTAAGCTAGACACCCGATTGATTGCGCCCATAGATGATAGACGACTGATCGAAGCGGGCTCAGGGGAAAACCAGCTTTTTCTCGCGTGAGGAGAAACATCCTGACTCGGATTTTGTGATAGATGACCAACGACAGCAGTACCGAGCGGACACTTTGGGGTCAGTCTAAACACCTGTCCTCTTTCTGACCGCCTGACCAGTAGCGGTCTGTCGCACTCACTTGCTAGATTGCTCGCGCGATGAAATCGTACAGGCTGAAAGAGAATCAATATGCCTGTCCCCTGGTACGACCGGACGAGCGACGGCCTTCCATTCGGACTAAGCCCTTCGTTTTTGCAACCCTTCTGTTTGTAACGCTTGGAGTCATCACCCAATCAGGATGCGGCGGGTTGACGAGCGCTGGTGCCCCCAATACCAATTCAGGTGCCCCATCACTCACCACTCAGCCAGCCAGCCAGGCGGTCGCTGTCGGCCAGACAGCGACCTTCTCGGTGGCGGCCACGGGCACCGCCCCACTCAGCTATCAGTGGCAGAAGAACGGGGCCGCAATCATTGGCGCGACCTCTTCGACCTATACGACTCCGGCTACAACGACTTCGGATAACGGAGCGCAGTTCACCGTCGTGGTGAGCAACAGTGTGGGCAAAGTGACCAGCAATGCGGCCACCCTCACGGTCAGTGCCGCTGCGGTGGCGCCGTCGATCACTACCCAGCCAGCCAGCCAGACGGTCACCGCAGGTCAGACGGCCACCTTCTCGGTGGCGGCCACGGGCACCGCCCCACTCAGCTATCAGTGGCAGAAGAACGGGGCCGCAATCATTGGCGCGACCTCTTCGACCTATACGACTCCGGCTACAACGACTTCGGATAACGGGGCGCAGTTCACCGTGGTGGTCAGCAACTCGGCGGGCAGTGTGACCAGCAACGCAGCCTCGCTCACGGTCAATCCTCCTCAGCCCCTGCAGATCACGACGACCAGTAGCCTGCCCAGCGGCCAGACGCAAACTTCTTACAGCGCCAGTCTGCAGGCCACCGGCGGAACCCCACCTTACGCTTGGTCGGTTATCAGCGGCCAGCTCCCCAATGGCCTGAGCTTGTCTCCTTCGAGTGGAACGATCACAGGAACCCCAACGCTCGCTGGCGCATTCACGTTTACCATCCAAGTAAAAGACAACTCCGGGGGCTCAGCGTCAGCCGGGTTTAGTATCAGCATTACAACGACGTCGCTCACGCCCCAGTTCGGGCACGCGGTCATCGTGGTTGAGGAGAACACGAATTACGCTGACGTGGTTGGCAGCGCGTCCATGCCGTACCTGAATAGCCTGATAAATCAATTCGGCCTCGCAACGCAATACTTCGCGAACACGCATCCTTCCATTGGCAATTACATGATGTTGGCGACGGGACAAATCCTAACGAACGACGACAGCCAGACGCCATCGACCTTTCCGGTGTCGTCGGACAACATTGCGCGCGAGATGGAATTGGCGGGAAAGACCTGGAAGGATTATCGGGAGCTGACCGGAACCTACTATGTTCGCCACGACCCGTTGGCCTACATGACCAACATCAACACCGCGAACCTTGTTTCCTTCACCCAATTCGCAACCGACTTAGCGAATGGGACCTTGCCCATCTTCTCCTGGATTGCGCCGAATGGATGCGACGATGCGCACGACTGTCCACTGTCCACAGCTGACTCCTGGCTGCGGACCAACATCGACCCACTGATTAAGAACCCAATGTTCCAAAAGGACGGACTACTTGTCATCGTGTTCGACGAGTCGGGGAACGATAACACAAGCGGCGGAGGCCGCGTCGCGGCAGTTCTCATCAGCCCACCGTTTTCCCGCGTCGCTTATCAGTCCAGCACGTTCTATCAGCATGAGAGCGTTCTTCGCTTGATGCTCGAAGGCTTGGGCGTCAAGACGCTTCCCGGGGCTGCTGCCACTGCGCCGCCGATGTGGGAGTTCTTTGTCCCGCCGGGTGGCACAATCACTCCGTTGGCCATTTCCACGACGAGTCTGCCCGCTGGATCGGTTGGGCAGGCGTACAGTCCGCAGTTAAACGCCACGGGTGGGACCACGCCTTACACATGGTCGGTAGCGTCCGGCTCTCTCCCTTCGGGTCTCACCCTCTCGTCTTCCGGTGCGATTTCGGGCATCCCGACAGCCGCCGGAACGAGTACGTTCACAGTAAAACTGACCGACTTCAACTTGCTGACGGCCCAGCAAAGCTTCTCTATCTCCGCCGGTTCCGGCAGCGGCCTCAACTACTACGTTTCACCAACTGGCAGTGACACCAATGTTGGCTCCGCTTTATCGCCTTGGAAAACTATTCAACACGCCGCCCAATCTATGGGGAGTGGTCCCAACGGCGTGACTGTGCATGTGGCCGCGGGCACTTATGCCGAAAGCGTCAGCAGCTCGCTCAGCGGCACGGCTTCCGGACGTGTTCGGTTCGTATCAGATGTTCCCTGGGCAGCCAAAATCGACGCGCTAAATGCCTCCAATGGCTGGACCGTAAGCGGCGATTACCAGGACATCGTGGGCTTCGAGATTTACAATGCGGCGCGCGGAGGCGTCGTCTATACCAGCAGCCATGTGAGAATTCTCCAGAATAAGTTTCACGACATCGCCGTGAACACCCCTTGCGATTCCGGTGGAGGGGCTGCGGTAGAACCTGACAGCTACTCGAACAGCGACGCTGAAATCAACGGCAACATGATTTACAACATCGGGCCGGGCGCTGGGAAAACCCGATGCAACACCATCCATGGCATCTATTTCGCCGTGCCGATTGGCACGGCAATAAATAACCTCATCTCGACGGTCACCGGTGACTGCATCACGTCTTGGCACTATGCGACAAACCTAACGATCGAGAACAACACGGTGATGGGTTGCCTGGACGCCGGAATCCTGATCGGTGCCGACTCTGTGACCCACGACAACACGGTGGTCGCCAACAACATCGTGATAGACAGTCCCTACGCCGGGATAGCGGAAGAAGGTAGCCTAGGCACGCATAATCAGTATTCCGACAACTTGATTTACAACGTGCAAACGCCGTTCATTTGGGTCACCGGCTCCGCGTCGGGGACGATTACCTCGAACCCATTGGTCGTGAACGACGGTGGGAGCATCTCGACCGGCGACTATCACTTAACAGTTGGCAGTCCCGCCATTGACTCGGGAGCGAATCAGTTCTGCCCGATAACGGATTTTGACGGATACCCACGTCCCTACGGCAACACCTGCGATATAGGAGCCTATGAATGGCATCGCTAGCAGCCGCAGGTAATCGAACCCTCAGACAAATCTGACCATCCGACCACGTCATTGTCGTGCCCCACATGATCGAAATCGCTTCTTTGTGAATGTCACCGAGGGCGCTGCGCCACCTTGGAAAACGCTCGCGTTTCCCATTGCAGCCGTGGCTCCAACGACGGATGCGATCTTCATACCGAATCCGTTCCGGCCATAAGCTCGCATCCGCCGTCATAGTTTTTTCCCTGGGGATTCCGACGATGTCGATCAGCGATCGACTTCAGCCCGGAATCTTGATCGGAATCTTCCCGGTTCCAGCGCGGCAACTGTGTCGAGGATGGCGGTATAGAGTCGCCTGTAACGTGGTGTCACGAAGCTTGTGTTGTGCCACAGGAGAGTGAACACGCCGCCAACGCTTCGGCATCGGTTCACAAGCTGCGACACGAGTCCCAGGCTGTGTTGTTCGCTTCCAGGAAAGAGAACCTGGTCCATTAGCGTCAACGGTATTTCCAGCAGGTTTGCTTCGCGGTTCGCGGGAAACAGCCACGGGCGATACGGAACACAGGTGCCGGCTCTAAATCCTCCTTGATCAGGGTAGCCAATCGTACTGTCGTACGCGAGGCCACAATTCTCCCAATGCAACCACGTGTCATGAGCCCAGCGAAGATAGTGCTGCCGACCTCCAAGCGGACCGGGGCCAAGCAAATCAGTGAACTCATCCACCTCATCGCGAAGCCGCTCAGGGTTCAAGAACGTTTCGTAGCCGGGATGCACCCCGTTCATTATACCGTGCTCTCGCAACCAGGAGATCACCTTCATTGCGGCGGGATGAAACGGGTCATAGCCGCTGTCGAATTGGCCAGGCGGGCTGACCTTCCAGTAGAATTCGCAATCAAGACTCCGCTCCAGCTCCATCTCTGCGAGCTGCTGTACACAGCCCAGGTAGGTAGGTAGTCCCGCACCGAGAGGGACGGCAAGCAGGTCGCGAGCCGCTACTGCCGGGCTGTGGCGGCGAATTGCGTGACCCAAAATTTGCCTTAAACTGAAAGGAATGCCGATATGGTCTATATCATGGGAGATGAGGACACGAAGTGTTCTCTTCTCCGGCTGCCAAGCTGGGAGCAGATAGGTCAGCGCCTGCTCGAATGCTAGGCCGTACTCGTCCACGATGGGACGTTGTAAGAATTGCTCGCGGCTGGCAATACTCGCGGCGCTTGGGAAGCGACCGTGCAGGTCTCGGTGGCTGGTCAGAGTTTCCTCCAGCCGCGACAGAGTAAACGCGAGCGAGGAGAGTAGGTCGAACGCACAGTGTACGACGTCGGGTCCTGCAGACAGGAAAAGTGGTGTGTTCTCGCGGTCGTGGTCGCTCGCGAATGGCACGATGAAATCCGGTACCTCGCGCCTTATGGAATCGACCGGAGCATGCATCCAGGGAGCTCGTCGCACACAAATCGTATGTTTGCTGATCTGCTGCTGAAATTCTATGCAGCTATGGGGAAAGCAGATATACTTCGGAGGGGCCGTGTGCACGCATACTATGGTTTCATGCTCCTGGAAGGTTACTGTCCACGAGCGAAAGAACTCCGCAGTGACACCTGCTCTGCGCGCGAGTTCTCTCAGGCTATACAGACTGCATTCGCGAGTCAGCCCGGATTGCGGCGCCGAAATTTCAAATAGCTGCGTGCTCATACGCGTTTGCGGATCATCCCAACAGCCTCAGGCAAAACCCATGTCATGCAACTTTCGGCTCGTCGTCTGGTTCTCTTCCGCAGACCGGCCCTGTCCGGTCCTTCAGACAGTTCAGCAGCGCTGAGCGAGTGATCCAAAGCCCCAGAGCCACTGTTGAAAGCCAGCACACCGAGGCGAGGGCAACAGCTATGACGTCCGCGCCGCGCGTACCGTCGATATTGATGATTCCGGTGGCGAAATGCCCCACAATGGCTGCCGCTACCGCTACCCCCAGCGTCTTGGCGATTTCACGGTAGCGAAGAGTCGTGAATCGAGCCAGTCCCTTGCGGTGCAACAGCGCAGCGAGGACCGCAACATTGGCTGCGGTGGCCAGATTAGAAGCGACCACCAGACCCAAGGTTGACCAAACATGAAACAACAATCCGTAAACAGGGAAGAAAAGAATGGCGGTCAGTGTTCCTGCGACGGCCGGGGTTAAAGTATCCATGGCGGCAGATAAGGCGCGACCGTAGGTCATAAGCAGTGACCAGAACACCAGCGAGAACGCCATGCAAGAGAGATACAAGGCGGTTTTCTGAGAATCGGCAAACTCGAAACGGCCGCGGCGCAGCACACCGTCGCAGAGGGGCAGCGATACCGAGACGATCCACGAAGCCGCCAGCAGCGTAACCGCAGAAACCCCATACACGGCTTGGTTGAGACTCCGCTCAAACTCTTGAAGCCGCCGTTCTGTGAATAACTTGGCAAGAAAGGGCACGGCAGCCTGGCTGCTCGTACTGCCCAACAAGGCTACGGGGACGAACAACAACTGTTTTGCATAATGCAAGCGCGTGATATCTCCGCTGAGACCGGATGCGAAAAACGACAGAAACCAGTTATCAGCGCTGAACATGGAGACGCTGATCATCATCGGTAGTGAGAGACGCAACCACGCCCGCAACCCTGGATTGCGCACATCGAGGGAGGGGCGATAGGAGAAGCCGGCGCAACTGACGCCGATCGCGTTCAGCAAACAAGGACCCACCAAGGCGCCAAACAGACCGCCCACCGCCAATGCCGCAATGCCGATCCTGCTGCCCACAAGCACGGCTGTGGCGAGCACGGACACATTCAACAGCAGCGGAGCAACGGCAGGCAAAAAGAATCGACGCATAGACAACAGAACAGCTGAGAGCATCGTTCCAATATAAAGAAACAGCCTGGACGGAAGCAGAATGCGGATGATCCGTACACAGAGACGGAGTTGGTCCGGGGTGAACTTCGGGAATAGAAGTCGCGCGCACTGCGGCGCAATGATTTCAGCCACGACCATTGCCGCAAGGAGTATGGCCGGCATTACCGTCAATAGGACCGAAAAGGCCTTGTGCGTCTCCTCCTCATCTCCTTCGCACTTGAAACGGGTCAGCACCAAAGTAAGCGTAACGGCCATGGTCCCGCCCGCCAGCAACGAATACAGAATGTCGGGAATCGTGAACGCGGCAATGTAGGCATCCGTCTGCTGCTGAGCGCCGAATGCGTACGCGATGTAAGCTTCGCGGGCGTAGCCAACGCAACGTGACATGATGAGTGCACCACTCAGCAACGTTGTGGCTGAGAGGAGCGAGTATTCGCGGTCGTGCCGGAGTAGTCCCCAAGCTCTCTGGAGCCGAACCCGGACCGAAGTCGTGGGTCTTATAATTTGGCTTACAGACACGGCGACAAAGTTGCACTCTAAGGTTGTTTTGCGCGCAGATTGAGATGGGCGAATGTCATTTCGGTTCACATTGCGAACATGTCCAACGACTCCGCTACTCTTCTGTTCGGCATTTCTGCCGTTCGTTCCCTCATGTTCGTCGAAGCCGGTCGTCCAGGAAGGGAGCAATAGTGCGAGCGATGACCTGCGGCTTACTGGTGCGTTGCAAGGCCAATCGTATTCGGGAGTTCGGCAAAGTAAGAACGGTACAACGGCGCATGCGGAACCTCGTCAGAAGTAAGTGTGACCAGGCGAGCGACGCTACAGACAACTCCACACCAGAACCATAGTTCTCGGCTGTTTATGTCCTGGCTAAACATACCAGCTGCCAAGTAATACCAGATTATGGGCACAAGGAATGAGTAACAACCGGCGCCATCCGTGCGCAATCGCTTTAGACGCTTGGAAACCGCCACAAGCAGCAGTCCGAGAGCTATCAGCCCTATTACGCCCTGCTCGATTGCGACCTCCAACACGAAATTGTGCGGATACTCGGTTTGAAAGGGCAGCCTGCCGCGGCTAGTCTTGGAGGTACCGTCGTATCCATAATAGTAGGACACCCACCCCCCCATTCCCCAGCCGAAAAACGGCTTTTCGTGAAATCCCTGCGTGGCCCGGCGGTAAAACTCGAGCCTCTGGCTGGCAGTTCCGCCAGGATTTTGCCAACTGGAAAAGAGGGACAGCTCTGATTTCTTCTGCATAAACTTGCTTTTTGCGACCGGAAACTTCTCGATCCACAGTACCGAAGAGACGGCAACGATCACCAACAGAGCCAGGCCCACCAGGACCACCTTTCGCGACACGAAAACAGATCCGCGCCGTATCCCGAATAGACCTATCAGAAGGGCAAATACTAACGAGAATATCGGCCCGCGAGCAGCACATGCGATCAGTCCAACAATCAAAATGGGAATGCAGACGATGATGATGAACCGCGCGAACCGCTCAGTGAACCGGTAGTATACCAGGACGATTATCATTGCGCCGAGAAGCTGGGCATCGCCGATTCGGGTGATATCACCATTCCCCGCAAGAATCATTTGCAGTCCTGAACCGTGGGCGATTTCCCATACCGATCGAAATGCCAGGACTAGGGACAAGACAAGGCTGATGGCAACGAACTGCTTGAGGTCCCTTTCTTCGTTCAACAGGAGGAACGGTGCGAAAAACAGAGGTGAGCTGATGAAGACAAATCGTGCAAGCTTAATACCCCCGGCTAACGTCGCTGGTGTGTACAAATAGCTGCTGACCATTATCGTAAAAAATACTAGGTAGGTAAAGAGGACAGTCGCCTGCCCGGTGAACGCATTGCGGAGCGTAAACCGTTCGCAGCCACTGAGTCGAAGCAGGACCTCCAGCAAAAGGGAAATGGCCAAAATCCCGAGGAAGACGACTGTAGGGTCGGTCGCAGTGATCGCGCCGGCCGCCACCGGCTTAAAACTTCCGACGAACAGAAGTCCGGCAAGTGGCGCGAAACGATATTTTCGTGATAGTACGATGGCTGCCGCGAACGCCATCACTGCCAAGAGCGAGAAAGCCGGGCCAAGATCGGTCCATGCAGCAACGCAAACCACCAAAACAAGGAACAACGATGTTCCGAGTGTCAATTGCCGGGTAGGCACAGACATGTTTCCCTCAGCGTAGCACTTGGCGAGGAGCCTAGCTGCGAATGTCAATAACGCCGGTAGATGGTAACACCAGTCGCAGTCTGGAGAATGGCGTCCACAGTCCTGCGCGCCGCTGCCTTGCCCGCACTACTCGGGACGAAGATGATATCGTTGGCCTGCAACACAAAATCTTCAGCTTTACCTGCTAGAATCTGCTTCAGTGGTAGAGGAAGTTCCTGGCGTTCACCTCCGGTCTTGCGAATTAATTTCGCTCTATTCAAGGCGGCTGTAGAGTTGGTCCCTTGGGCCATCGCGATTGCCTGCAGGACCGTCAACTCCGCCCGGACCATAACGATCCCACTCGGTAAGCGCACATCGCCCACGACGTAAACGATTCCTGCCTGAGACACAACCACAGTGTCTCCGGGCCAGAGTTGTACATTGTCGTAGGATTTGTTGCTTGGATCGTACTTCACGGTCTCAGGCTGGTTCGGATGCCACCGGTGGGTAATTGACACCAGATTGCCCGCCGTTTGAGTGGTCCCGCCGGCGGCGGAGATCACATCGAAAAGAGTGTGTACTCCTAGCATGGGGTAAATGCCTGGTTTGTGCACTTCGCCCAACACCGAAATCCCCTGGGACGCGTATTCTCTTGCGAATACCGATACACTTGGCTCGGTAAAGTATTCACCTGCGGACAAGCGCTGCTCGAGCAACTGCTCGGTTTGCCGGATTGTTAATCCAGCGACTTTTACCGATCCTAGCAGCGGCAGCGAGATCTTACCTTCGCCATCGACGCGGACTTGCCTGTCAAATTCGGGTGCGTGATATATGCTCACTTCCAGCAGATCGCCGCTCCCGATGAGGAGACCCGCCTGGGAGCCCTGCGAGGCGGGCGCATCCCGGCCTGCAGGAGCGGCAGGAATCACATGAGGCTGGGGCGCCACAGCGCGTCCAGTTTGCTGCGCGCAAGCTGATTGCACTAGGCACGCACAGCCGACAAGCGCCAGGAGAACCGGTGCGAACAAATGTGTGCACGTTTTCCTTGTACGACTAGTGGTGATTGACATCTCCAAACCTCTTTTGTGTGTGAAGCAGGAATCAGCGGAGGCAACTCAATTGTCGGGAAGAAGCGCGGCTATACCAGCCCATTTATCAATTTCCAGAAATAATGCAGCCAGTCCGCAGCTTCGGGCAAAGGATCGCGGAATGAGAAGAGGTCGTGATACGTTCCGGGCACCGGTCTTAGGAATGCCCACAGGGTAGGCAGGCGCGGCGGAAAGTCGCCGGGAAAACCTTTGGGTTTGCCCTTCAGCACCTGGAGAAAATGCCCAAAGTCACCGACCAGCCATCTGCAACGCACGCCGATGCGATATTCAGACTGAGGTTCGACATCGCCATATTCGGCCATGTGCGCAAGCAGGGCGGGGAAATCGACTCCCGCGTGGATCGACAGGGCCAGGGAGTTCCAAAACCGCGGATTCACTTCCAGGAACACTGGGACGTTCTCCGGAGTGATCCGGAACTCCACCATTGCGACACCATGGTAGTCAAGTGCGCGCAGAATTCGTAGCGCACCGTCCCGCACGGCGGGGAGCGGACGAACGCTAAGCCGCACTGCACTTCCCGAACCAGTGGGGTGGACGTCGCGAACGCGGACGTGGGCAAACTCGGCGCGCAGTTCGCCGTGGTTCATCAGGACAAAGTAGCCAGCGCCACGGCCTTGGACCAATTCCTGGGCCAACACCGACGAGCAATTCTGCGCCAGTCGGCGGTAGGCCATAACGCATTCGTCGGCGTTACAGGCGTATTGCGGGCGTGCAGTCCTCGCAATCGTGCCATTTGCTCTGATTTCGGCAGACCTGCTGGCCTTCAGCACCGCGGGATACCGCATGCTGTCCGCGGCCTCTCTGGCTTGCTCCGGGCCGGTCATTACATGCGACTCCGGCACTGCTAAGCCCAGTGACTTAGCCAACGCGGTGGTTTGAACCTTGTCAATCGCGCACGACAGACACTCGGGTGCGGGCATGACCATGCGGGCCCCGCTGCCGAGCAGCAGATCGCGGTGCATGGAAAGCGCAACCGTCGTAGATTCCGTGTGCGCTATGATTAGGGTGCCTGGCTCACGTGCCGCTTCCGTCGCTACTTCGGCCGCAAATGCGGTCGAGCTCTTCTGGGGAGACGTATAGACAAATGTTCTGTCGCAATAGTGGGAGACTCCAGCTTTGGACAGCTTTCGCGTGGCGCCGACGACGACGCGGTAACCGGCGCACTTGAGTGAACGCACCGAGGCAACACAGGCGTTCTCGTCCCCATCCAGGGCCAGCACCCTCATCCGCCGCTCTATCAGCGCTACGCTGGATGGAGCAGTAGGCCGCAGTTGCTCGTCAATGACCGCCATATTCCAATGCAGGCTCATCCGCGGCCTGTCAGTGCACCAGATGAGGTCGTAACCTCGGTTGACTCGTACTGAGGCACCTCGAGAGGAAACATGTTCGCAGTTCGCTTTGCCATAGCCCTCAGAATGGCTTGCTCGGCCTGCGCAAGCAGATGTTGCGGATCTTGCGAAGCATCTAGGATCACTGCGTTCGGTCGGCTATGCAGAAAGGTGCGGCACGCGGCGGAATAGGCGAGCGTTTCTCTCATAGTAACTTCGCGCATGTACGCATCAAGAGTCGCTGAAAGTGCGTCCCCTGCATCCCGGCCGCACTTACGCGAACAAACGATTTCAGGCGGCGCATCGATGAATAGCCAGAGGTCAGGTTGTGGTATGAACTTCGCGATCAGGCGCGCCACCGGGACCGAGCAATGGTACTTCCTCGGAGCGATCAGCACATCATGGTAGTAGCGGTCGTACAAAATGAGTTGCGAGCTTACTCTCAACAGAAGAATTTTATGCACCCAGTACTCAAGGCACCAGATAGTTGGCCGAACGAATGACAGGAGGCGGTCCTTGATCCGGGAGTGCGGAGCGGCAGCTGCGAGAGCGCGCTGCGGCGCCGCACGGTCGTACAAAATTTTCGGCCTGAAATTCATGGCGGTAATCCTGCCTGCGGTATGTTTCAGCCGGCGCTCGAGCTCAGCGATCATAGTTGTTTTCCCCACGCCGTCTGGTCCGAGTGTGGCAATCCTTGTGTATTTCCTGTCGCTAAGCCGGTTTTTGAGTTCACGCGCGTAGTATTTGCAGGTTTCGACCATTGCATGGAGCGGCATGGTTCTGAACTCACGGTAGAGCAATGCGCGGCGAACGGCAGCGAGTCGAAGCGAAGCCTCCCGGTAGTCGCCAGCGGCGAACGAGCCTACAAGTTCGGTCGAGAGACGTTCTCCAATGCTGTGAGAAATGCGGCCGATCGCAGTGTTCTTGTCCGCCTGCAATATACGCGACGCTCTTGCCCGATAGTGTGTCTTGACGTTGCCGCTGCAGAAATATGTATTCAGCACCTCATTGAGCACACCGTCGACTCGGTCTGGAACACGCATCGTATCCCAAGTCTGGCCGGGGCGAGATCTACCTAGTACCGCACCAGCGTCGAGAAACACATGACCTTTCCAGCCAAATTCAAACGTGAAATCGAGATGAATTCCTTGGCCCTCCAGACCCCCAACAAACACGCTAGCCTCATGGTAGTGCCGTACCAGGCCGGTAATGAAGACATAGGGAATACTGGCAATCAGGCGCAGGACCAGCGGAAACTGTGTTGGGCGGATGAGGATGTCAACATCTTCGCTGCTGTTGTGTTCCGGAAGGCCCTCATAGTTCCGTAAAACACACCACCGAATTCCATTCTTATTGAGGTCTGTGAAGAACCTCTGCAGGAACTGAGCAAGCGTGAGGCGCGTTTGTTGTTGATGCGCATCGGTCGCTGTACAGGCATCAGTTGATTGCGTAACGGCGTGTGTCATGGATGTCTTGGACATATCACGCGGGCTAGTCGTGCCGAGCAGTTAAAGGCGGCGCCTGCAAACGCAGGCGCCGCTCATGCCAGTGACGCACCAACTCTCGTGGCGTGGGCAGCCATACGTCCGAGTCGTGCAACACGCGCTCGACAAGTTTTAGCAGCACTGGCAGGGCACCGGCATAGTGATAGTCATTGCAAGCCGTTTCCGTATGCCAGTTCAGCAGCGCGACTCCTTCGCGTCGTTTAATGACGTCGACTAGGGCACGGCCGTCTCCAACAGCATGGTCCAATAGCTTCCTTGGAGTGCAGATGTGGCCGTCCATTAGGGCAGTCGGTACTTCGTAGAGGTCCAAAGCTCTATCTGTTCCGAGGTCGAAGGGTCGGAACGGCAGGCAAGTTCCCGCCCGAAATCCCGCGCTGTTCTTCCACGCGATTGACGTGTCATACTGAAACCCAGCCTGTACGTGCCTGCGAAACGTGAGGTGTGGCTGAACCCAATCCAGTGCCCAGTAATGATGCCGCAGTCCCTTCGCGGGATGGCCAATCTGCTTTTCAATGAATTCCTTGCCTTGCTTCAACGCCCAGACGTGTTCCTTTGCATGGATTGGAGCGTGCAAACCGAATTCCCAACCGTCGTCAGCCATAGAGTGAAGAATGCGCCAATCTAGGGGCTGGTTCGCCACGGTGGAGCGGCAGTCGTTCAGGTCCGGCTTCAACCGATTGGGCCGCACAAACAGGTAAAAACAACTACGCAACCACTGCCGCTCGATGCGGTCCCATTGTGGAAATCCGAACAGAGGATTGGCATTAGGGCGGCCGAAGTGGGTGAACCCATCTTTGAACATCCTGAACGAAATTGCATCGTGCCGAAGGATTGCCTTCCCGAGGTTGTAGGCCATTTCCATGGCCGATCCCAAAGTTACCGCATCGGTGTCGTGGGTGAGCAGAAAGGCGTATTTCTTTCCGTTTGGCCATAAGGGCAGTCGATCTCGCTTCAGATACGGGTGAGCAGTGCAAAGGCGCTCGAACAGCAGCTCGGCCTGGTTTTCAACGAGAGGTTCGGCAACGACTTCCTGGCGGCCTTCCGGCAGAGAATCGGTCGTGAAAATGCCACGGCGATCGCGCGCGGTGTGCGGAACGCGACTTTCGTCCATAAACGTAAGAAGACGAAAGACGGACCCGATCAAATCGACCCGTTCGAACGACGTGCCTGTTGGGCCCCAGGCCATCCTGCTTTTGTACGGCAACGGAGTGCAGTCCGTCTCCGGCAGATATGCACGAGCATCGCAGGGCAGGACCGGGACACAGCCGTCGGTTTGCTTCCGCTCTCCATACACGACGTTGCATCCGGCTGCGGGCTCCTCAACAAAACGCACAGGCACTCCCCACCTGGTAGATAGCGTTTCGAACGCATACCGTGCCCTCGATTCGATTTGCACCGGGACTCGCAAAATCACGTTGAGCATAAATTGGTGTGCGTGTTGCTACGCGCAAGTGGAGTGACGGCTGGTGACACGTGCAGTCGCGTGGTTGGCCCGGCCGGCGAACTCCGCCTGCTATGCAGACACTAGCAGCTCAGGTGAATGTCTGCGGGTAAGTAGGGAGTCGTACAACTCGAGGAGTGTCTTCTTTTCGACATCCCACACGTACGAGCTTTCAACGGCCTGGCGGCCGCGGCGACCCATTTCGCGGGCTTCTTCAGGATGAGTGAGCAGGTACTCCATCGCGGTCGCAATCGCGCGCGAATTTTCGGGTGGGACCAGTAGTCCGCATCGGGCGGCGTCGACTATCTCTCTCCAGTCGGGAAAGTCGGATGCGATCACGGGCACGCCCGCTGCCATGTATTCGAACAACTTTGTTGGCCGCGAGCGAACGTAGTTCGGCGCGGGAGGCATTACAACCAAGCCTACGCGTGTTCGTCCTAGGACATCGGCTACGCGATCGCGCGTGATGTATCCGAGATGATCTACGCGATCCCAGCCCGGAGTGTTCAACAGGTCTTCGTAAAGCCCGTCGTTGATAAAGCGGCCCGCCAGACATAGCCTCGGGGAAAGGGTCTCGGGCAGCAGCGACGCCGCTTGGACAATGGTGCGAATTCCGCGGACCCGAGTCAGGGTTGCACCGACATACGCCAGCGGGATGTCGCGGCGGTCCCATGGGGTTTCAGTGCTCGCCGAGAATTCTTTCAGGATAGGATAGTTGTTCACCACAACCGTGTGGTGGTTGATCGCTGAGAACCGTTCCGCAATCGGGAGGGTCGCGACAACAAGAGCCGAGAGGCGTGTGGCGCCGGCGTCCTCGAGCCACTCTGTGACCGGCACCAGGATGCGACGTAGCCAGAAAGGCAGATAGAACTTGTTTTCTATAGTACGGGGTAGGTCTTCATGGATGTCGTAGATGACCTTGGCGCCGCGCGCTCGCAGCAGCAGTCCAACGCTCAGTAGCTCGGGATCGTGAAAGTGATAAAGCTCTGCTTGCTGCCGCACTGCTTGCCGATATACCCTCCAGACGCCGAGCGTCATGCGAACAATACGCGACTTCGGCTTGCGAATGGCCTTGATCTGCACGCCTTCCACTACTCGATCGTGCTGATCCGGCGCAATCAACACCACCTCGTAGCCGTTTTCGGCGAGCGATTTGCATTCCTTGTGGAATATGCGCATGTTGAGCGGTCCGTGAACCGAAGTGAGGTGTACGACTTTGCGCTTCTTCGTCGTGCGCGGCTCGCGGCTGGACTCGCAAACCGCGCCGCCGGAGTTGCTACCTTTGGGGCGTCTATGCATATGATGTCTGGGGCAAAATAGAGTGTTACTGCGGGCGGCTGGAGCAACGACTGTGGAGCGCAATCGCTGCCACAGAAGAAATGGCCATCAGGCGGCGGTGGTCATGACCTTTGGTTTCTGCACTTGTGGTTCAGGGGCGACTTCTCGACACACATCGCCGTCGACCTGGTAAATCCGCCCACAGTCCACACACTTAAGTTCAGATGGCAATTCCGCGAGGCGTACGCCACAATAACACATCCAGCCGATCTGCTCAGCCGGAACTCCCACGACCAAGGCGTAGTCGGGGACATCTCGAGTGACTACGGCTCCGGCGCCGACGAAACTGAACTTGCCCAAAGTGACGCCGCAGACGATGGTTGCATTGGCCCCGATCGAAGCGCCTTGTTTCACCAACGTCCTCCGGTACTCGTGCTTGCGGAGGATATGGCTGCGGGGGTTGATCACGTTGGTGAATACCATAGAGGGCCCACAGAAAACGTCGTCCTCCAGCTCGACACCGGTATAAACTGAGACATTGTTCTGGATCTTGACGTTCTTTCCGATTTTCACACCTGGGCTGATCACAACGTTTTGACCCAGGTTGCAATTGGGCCCAAGTTTTGCTCCGGACATGATATGCGAGAAGTGCCAGATCCTGGTCCCCTCACCGATTTCACATCCTGGATCGACGCTGGCCGAAGCATGGGCGTAGTATCTGGGGTGGTCGACTGCAATCTTGACGCGGCCGCCTTCTTTGAGAGAGCGCTCACAAGCGTCAAGTACCTGCAGAACACCCAGCGCTTTTTCTCCACAGGTGCGGGGGATTTGTCGCGTGCGAATGCACTCCAGGAAATGTTCGCATTCGATGCGCAGCGGTTCGTCGCCGGGAAGAGGCACAACCTGGCCTCCCGCCTTCTGGGCCACAGGCACGCGATCGATCCAGTCGATCCGGTGAGCATAAAGAACAAGCTTGCGCTCACGTTCGACGTCGTCGAACACAGCCATCTTCTTGCCACCTACAACAGTTAGCTTCTGCTCCTTGAACGGATGCAACCAGCTGACGAAGATGTGCGCTTTTGCCCCACTTCCGAACTCACACGTCGTCAGCGTTGTGTCAGGAATCCGCGGATTCAGGTAGCTGCCGCCCTGGGTCGTCACGTGAGTCGGCGATTCACCAAGCAGGTAGAGAATGGCCGAGATGTCGTGAGGCGCGAAGCTCCACAGAATGTTCTCCTCCGTGCGGAGCTTTCCTAGGTTGAGGCGGGAAGAATAGATGTACTGAATGTTGCCAAGCTCGCCTTCCGAGATCAGTCTCTTGAGTTCTCGGACAGCCGGATGGTACTCGAGGATGTGACCGACCATGAGAATCCGCTTGCGCTCGGTCGCGAGCGCCACCAATTCCTGGCCTTCCTCCACGCGGAGTGCCAGGGGTTTTTCGACGTAAACATCCTTGTCGTGAAGCAGGCATTTCCTCACCATGTGGTAGTGGTCCGCGGCAGGAGTGGCGATTGCAACGCCTTGGATGCTGCGGTCCGCCAGGATGGCGTCAAGATCGCGCGTGGTGCGCAAGTGATACTCGGTCTTGATCCGTAAAAGGGTCTCGTCCCGGCTATCACAGACGCATTCTAGCGCGGCCAGTTCATGAAGAGTGCGTACCAGATTCTTGCCCCAGTATCCGGCCCCGATTAGCGCAATTCTCGGTTGAGCAGATTCCATCGCCGTGTCCCTCCTTTCGGCATTCAGCATGTGATTTTGTGGGTATAGAAATCCGCGACCGCTGCAACCACGGAAGCCTGCTGGCCTTCTGTAAGCTCGGCAAAGATGGGAAGCGCGAGCACCTCATGGCACGCAGCTTCGGCTTGCGGGAAGTCCCCCTTGTTGTAACCGAGGTGAGCATATGCGGGCTCAAGGTGGAGTGGGAACGGATAGTAGATCTCAGTGGGGATGCCCGCGCGCTGGAGGTGGCGTCTTAAAGCATCCCGTTCGGGCGTGCGGATTACGAATTGGTTGTAAACGTGGTTGTGGCGCGCATCCTGCCCGGGTAGCTGAACGTACCCCTCTAATCCGTTCTCGAGGAACATGGTCCTGTATCGGCGCGCATTGCGCTGCCGCGCCGCAGTCCATGTCGGCAAGTAACGAAGCTTCACGCGGAGAATAGCCGCCTGCAGCGAATCCAGACGGCTGTTCATTCCCACAGCCTCGTACGAGTACTTGCTGCGGCTGCCATGGACACGAAGAATGCCGAGCCGGTCTGCCAACGCAGCATCGTTGGTGGTCACCATTCCGCCGTCTCCGGCCCCCCCCAGGTTCTTGGAAGGAAAGAAGCTGAAACATCCAATTGCCCCGAGAGTTCCTGCGACGTGGCCGTCCCATTCAGCACCGATCGCCTGCGCTGCGTCTTCAACGATGGCGACATGAGCGGTGTGTGCAGACTCCAAAATCGCATCCATTTCCGCCATCAGCCCAAAAAGATGAACTGGCAGGATGGCCCGCGTCTTACGAGTAATTGCTGCCGGGATCTGAGCCGGTGCAATGTTGTAGGTGACGGGGTCGATGTCGACGAATACGGGTCTTGCTTGCAGGCGGGCAATCGAACCTACGGTTGCACCAAAGGTGAACGGCGTGGTGATGACCTCGTCGCCAGGTCCAATTCCCAGAGACATCAATGCCAGCACCAGTGCGTCCGAGCCAGACGCACATCCGATCGCAAAACGGGAACCCACAAACCCGGCCACTTCCGTTTCGAAATTGTGAACTTCTGGTCCGAGGATGAAGTGTTGGCTTTCAAGGACCCTGTTGACTGCCGCCAGAATTTCGTCTTTTATGCCGGCGAACTGCGTTTTCAAGTCCAGGAACGGAAACGCTATTGGACGCTGTTCGGGTTGCTTCTCGACCACCGGTGCTGGCATATGAGTTGACATAATTTCCTTCTTGATGTGAGTTGATCTAAGGGCAAAGAGTCGACGCAAATCACCCAATTGGCCTGATTGAGAGCGACCTCCGATTACGTAGCACCTTTATAGTCATAGTTATACTCGGGCATCTTCACAAATGTCGCGTTGAGCACGATCGTGATCACCGGTGCTCCGTGAGCGTCCCCGAGCAGCTGGAGCGCGCGGATCATCGCCTCTCGGGTGACTACTCCCGAACGGCCCACGAGGATCACGCCGTCCGCGGCCGCAGCCAACGCCCGGCCGTCGGCATAAGGTAGAACCGGTGGGGAGTCAATGACCACACAATCAAATCGCTGGCGGAGTTGCAGCAATACGTCTTGCATGGCTTGCGAAGAAACGAGTTGTCCTGCCGCTTCCATCATTGGGCCGGCCGGCAAGACTGAAAGGTTCGAAATGCTCTTGCTGGCCATCAGGACTTGTTCCAGACTCACCGAACCGGTCAGCACGGCGCCAAGTCCCTGCTTGGCCTGCAAGCCGAGGGCAGCAGCGACGGCAGGTCTCCTCAGGTCAGCATCGACGATGCAGGTCCTGCTCTGCTGGCCCATTGCCATGGCCAGATTGATGGCAACAGTCGTTTTGCCTTCCCCTGGCAGTGAGGAGGTGATCAGCAGCACTTGCGGAGTCAGCGAATATCTCGGGAGCCTGATCCCTGCATACAGGCCGCGGACAGCTTCGGCTTGAGGCGAGGATGGTTTTTCCAGAATGAACGACGGAGGTACCTGTAAGTTTGTTTTGTGCCGCAGAGGATTCTGGAACCCCAGACAGGGGTCGACGTCTGCTTGCATGACAGGGAGAATAGCGATCGAGGAAGGCCCAATCCATTTCGCAATGTCCTCAGGGGTGTAAATCCGGTTGTCGATTGCTTCCCACAAGAATGCCAACACCAACCCGCCGATGGCACCGCCCACGAGTCCCAAGAGGATGTCTTTTTGCCGATTCGGGCGAGTCGGCTTGTCGAGAACCCAGGCCTGATCGACAATGCGGATGTTACTGGACTTGGAAGCGGCTGCAACACCGGCTTCCCGAACTTTCGCATACAGAGAGTTGTAGAGCTCTGCATCGGCATGTGCTTGTTTCTTCAGGGAACTGTACTGGGCCATCTGATTACCCAGCTTCGTGGTGCCTTTCATCTTTTCGGTCAGCAGCTGCTCATGCTTTTTCGCGATCGCATAACTGACTTGGAGCTCGTTCAGAATCGCCTCACGACGGGCGACCAACTGTTCCTGCAATTCGTCGATCTTGCGTTGAAGCTCCTTCGTTTTCGGGTGTTCACTTCCATAAATGACGCGCGCTTGCGAGAGTTCCGCATAGGACTCGGCGAGTTTCTCAGACAGCGTCTGGAGGACCGGGTTGTTCTCGACCTCGGCCAGAAACTTGGGATCTCGATTCAGAGAGCTGCCTAGCAGCGCTGCCAGCCGGAGTCGCTCTGCCTGCACTTGCAAGAACTGCCGGTTCAGTTCCGTAACGGCTTCCGAATACGTGTTCTTGTCCGCGTCCAGATCGACTAGTCCAGTGGCCTGCTGAAAGTTGGCGACCGCGCGGTTAGACGTCTGCATACTGGCGCGAACGTCGTCCAGTTGATGCGAGAGCCACTCGGTGGACTGAAGAATGGCGTCATGGCGTGTCTTGTACTCTCTCTCGACGAATTGGGTCAGCAAGGTGTTTACGACAGTTGCAGACAGCTGTGGGTCGGGGCTTGCGAAACTGATGTTGACCAAGTGACTGGTCGCATCGCGCCCGACCTTGAGTCGGCTGCGGAAAGCTTCCAGAGCTGCACTTTCCGCTGGGGTCAGTCTGTCCCTGTTGGCGTCCGCTGCAGCGGGCGCCCGCTGCGCCAAACTGTGCTTTACTAGTAGACCAGTATTCGAGAGGTTAAGTCGGCGGATAACATCGATAGCAAGGCCATCGCTGCGAAGATCTTGGGCCTGGGTCTCCACATATGCTGATTCGTTAGTATCCGATCCAGGACGCAGCAACGAGAAGATTTCCGATCCGGGCGGGTCGATTTCGATGCGCGCTACCGGTTCGTAAACGGGCTTGGTCAGAAAGGTCACTACGGCAACCATGCCGCTGATGAGGACGGCGAATGTCAGCGAGAGACGCCAGTGTTTCCCGATGACAGCGATGGCAGACGCCAGTTCCGTGGGCTCATGCCGCATCGGAGCCCAGGCATGCTCGACGCAGACAGTCTTAGGTGGTGGCAGCAAGGGTTTCGCCACCAGCTCGACCGGTACCTCTAACTGTGCGTATGACTTGAAGGTTTCCATCGCTAATACTCGTTCGTCATCGTGAGCGTGGATACCGCAGTTTGTATTTCAGCCACCGTCTCTCCAGTGAGGCAAGTTCAGGGCGTTGGATGTTGTCCTCGGTCCTGGTAGTTCGCAGAAAGTCGAGCAGCTCTGCGACCGGGACGAACCAGCCGTTCTTGCGGGAAAGCCGGCGAAGGAGACTTTTGAATCTGGGATTCACAATCCCTCTCTCGCTGAAACCCTCTGCGAAATGCGAGTACATGATGCATATACCCCCCTCGGCCTCCAGACGGTCCTGGCTGGGTTCATTTATCCGGTCGCAAAAGCTGACAATATTTGCGCCTTCGGAACTCGTGAACCAGAAGTTCACTAAAGGCTTGGTCGAGTCGTGGTAGGGCAGGGTCGGATTGACGCGCGTAATGTTGATCTCGTCGACGGTGAAGTTGCGGACATACTGGATGTACTGTTTGCAGATGTCGCCCCAAAAGTAAGGCGAGCTTTCAACGTGACCCTCATACAGGGTGGTTCGCTTAAGGCACGACCATGCCCAGCAGGCAGCCCGTCCAGCTGCGGTCGCCAGCCGGCTTGTGCCCCAGTAGAGGTTGTCGCGATTGCGATAATGATTTGTATGGGTGCGCGGGTAGCGGCCCAGACGATCACAGAATGCCCGCAATCCACGCTCAACCACGTCACGCGTGGAATCATCGTTTCTGACACCATGTAGTGCGATCTCGAATCCCTCATCCTGGAGTTGCCTGACGAACTTGAGATACTCGCGGTCCTCAAGCGTACAGCCTGTAGAACCGCCGCTGGTGTGCTCTGTTACTAGCGGGAGCGGCCAGACCGACTTGGTCGTGCGGAATCCCAGGTCTGACAAGCACCTGTAAACCGGACCCACATTTTCGAGAGTGCTGCCGTCGGTGTCATCGAACACCGTAAACGCAAAGGTATTCTTTCCTGGGAACCTGGCCATCTGTATCCTTTGCAGTGCAGAAGTCTTTTCGAAAGCGGAACAAAGCTGTTACCGTTCTGCTTCGAGTAGTGGAGTTTAGGGAGTTTGGCCGCGCGCAGCCTCGATCGTGGTGGTCATCCCCACAAGCGTACCGAAACCGTATATGACGTGGAACGCAAGAAAAACAGGGGGAAGCAGTAGGGGTGCAAGTGCCTTGTTGCGCACAGCTGTTGCGCTAGCAGCCGCTATCCCCAAGATGAGGTGAGCGGCAAGGAGGAGCAGCACGGTGGCGATAGCGCCGTACGCATGCGGCCAATATATGAATTGAAATAGCAGGCCCATACTGATTAGCCCCAGCAACGTAATGACAAACAATGATGGCACGAGATGACGCAATGACATTGATGCCGGCTTGTGACGCATGGAAACACCGTTCCACCATCCCGCACGGAACGCGTACTTCCCCAAAGCTGCGAGCGTGGGCTGCGCGCGATACTGGGAATGGGTCTGTGATGTTAGGTACAGGCGGTAGCCACGGGCGCGCAGCCGCTGGTTCATGTCATTGTCTTGGTTGCGGTGAAGCGCTTCATCGTACCCGCCGATTTCAAGCAGCGGTTCTTTCCGAAACACTGGAAAGGGGATGGTATCGGCAAAGCCCCCGGTCCGCGTGCGCACGGATGTCGGAGACGAGGCAAAACGGCTGGCAAGGGTCCAGGCCGTCAGTTTCGCTTGCAGCGTGTCATCGGCCGGCACCGTGATAACCCTGCCGCTGCAACCTATTGCCCCATGCCGTTGCAGTTCCTGCAAGCACACGGAAATGTAATCGGGCGGATAAACCGAGTGTGCCCCGAGGATGCAGACGTATTCGCCGCGCGCGGCGCGCAGCCCGAGATTGAAGGCGACGGGCGTTTTGCGGTCCGGATTACCGAGCAAACGAACACGGCCATCGCCTGCGGCGATGTTTGATGCCAACTCGGCTGTGCCGTCTGTCGAGCTTCCGTCGATGACCAGGACTTCCAACTCGAAGCCGTTCGTGGCCTGGGCGAGGACCGATTGCATGCATTGCTCGATGCTGTCGCGCTCGTTGAACGCGGCCATGATCACGGAAACGACGGGCTTCAATGATGTTGATTTTTGGGAGGCTTGCAAGAGTTTCAGCTCAAGATTGCGCTGAACGTGTTTGCGAGGACCGCGATATCGGTCCACAGCGTTGCTCGGTTTCCATATTGGAGATCGAGCTGAATTTTTCGGGGCAGGAGCACAGTTCGGTAAAACTCTTGCAGCATTTCGGGTGCCACTGTCGCCAGTAATTCTTCTTCGTGCCGGGAGTGCAGCGTTGCCCAACCGGTAATTCCGGGACGCAGGCAGAGCACCGGTCGCTGCCACGCAGGCAGTTCAGCAAGGTACTCGGGCAGCTCGGGCCGCGGACCGACTAGGCTCATGTCACCGCGGATGACGTTGAACAGTTGTGGCAACTCATCCAATTTCCACTGCCGGAGTCTCCGGCCCGCTGGCGTTATGCGCGGATCGCCTGCTGGCGTGAGTCCCGGGCCCGCATCGCAGCGGTCATGGACCATACTGCGGAACTTCAGCAGCTCAAATTGACTACCGTCGGCGCCGCATCGGCGCTGGCGATACAGCACTGGCCCCCGTGAAGTGAGCCGGACCAGCACCGCAACCGCAGCCATGACGGGGAGAGCAGCAACCATTGCCCCGAGCGCGCAGACGAGGTCGAAAGCCCGTTTCGCTCGCGAGCGCGACCATGCGCTCAATGCCATGGGCCCCGCGACTACAGCCTGGGTGACAGCCTTGGCGACGGATTTCGTTGCGGCAGTCACGTAGGCTGAACCGCATTCCATACTCGCTGCTCCTTGGCGATCCGCAGGACCGTGGCAATGATGTGATCCACTTCCGCATCAGTCAGGTCGGGGAAGATGGGCAGTGAAAGGCAACGTGAGTAGGCGTCTTCGGCATTTGGGAAATCGCCTGCCTTATGGCCGTACACACGCTGGTAGTACGGATGTAAGTGGAGAGGAATGTAATGTACGCTGGTGCCGATTCCGGCGCGCTTCAATTCATCAATGAATTCATTTCGGTCTAAGCCGAATCGACGCGGGTGGACGCGCAAGATATATAGGTGCCACGAAGTCAGTGAACCGGGTCCACCGTCCGGTGGCAGTTCAAAGGCACTGTTCGCTGAGAACTCCTCATTATATCGAGCCGCGATTGTGCGCCGCCGCCGCAGGAAGCGGTCGCATTTGGCCAGTTGCGCTACGCCCAACGCGGCCAAGACATCCGGAATATTCAGCTTGTAACCGGCATTTTCCACCTCGTAATACCACGAGCCTTCCCTCGCGTACCGTTTCCAGGCATCGCCGCTGATGCCGTGCAGGCGCATAGTGCGGATGCGACGGGCGTAGTCATCATCGTCAGTCGTAAGCATGCCGCCCTCTGCCGTGGTAATCGTTTTCGTAGCGTAGAAGCTAAACGCAGTCAGTTCGGAAATCGTGCCAATACGACGGCCTCGGTACGTTGCGGGTAGCGCGTGTGCGGCGTCTTCGATGACGTGCAAATGGTTCCGCCAAGCGAGGGCCTGAACTGCTTCCATATCACAAGGTTCACCCGCAACATGAACAGGAATGATGGCGCGGGTCTTTGCCGTGATCCGGCGCTCAGCGTCGGACACGTCCAGGTTAAATCCTCCCGGCAAGCTGTCGCACAGCACCGGACGAGCCCCGTAGTAAGTGACGACTTCGGCGGTGGCGGTGAACGTGTACGTAGGGACAAGCACTTCGTCGCCGGGGACTAGGCCAATGGCATCAAGCGCGAGTTGTAAGGCCGCGGTCGCCGAATTCACCGCCAGCCCGTGCTTACATCCGATGTAGGCGGCGAATTGGCGCTCAAATTCCTGCGCTACCGGGCCGGTGGTCAACCACCCGGACGCGAGCACTCGCTGGACGGCTTCGGTTTCCTCCGGTCCGATGGAGGCGCGGTGAAAGGGAATGATGGGTACTTCAGCCATTTCGTTGCTAAACTGCGAGAAGTGCCGATTAATGAGGAGAAGGTACCCCTAGCGGCAGTACCCCGGCGTTTACGCCCCTCGTTGTGCCACCATCGCGATGTTGCGCTGCCTGTGGTAATACCGCCAGGAGTGATCATGGCGGTGGACGTCACACAAAGCCTGTACTTCGGAACTGGCCCTATACTCTGGCACAATCGTCTTCAACGCCGTGATGAGGCCGTGCACGTCTCTCGCTTCAACCATGCGGGAGAGTTCATCCAGCCAGCGTTGGACTTCGGCGAAGCTATGCTGGCCACCATCCAGCACGCGGATCTTGTTGTGCGTGGTCGGCTTAAAGGCTTCTCCATTCAGTATCAGCTCCTCATGCAACTTTTCTCCCGGCCGGAGGCCAGTGTAGACGATTTGCACGTCTTCATCTGGCCGCAACCCAGATAACCGGATCAGATTCCGTGCCAGTTCGACAATCTTGACCGGCGCACCCATATCGAGGACAAAGATCTCCCCGCCTTGGCGTATCGTGGAAGCCTGCAGGACCAACTGCGCCGCCTCGGGGATGGTCATGAAATATCGCATGGCATCCGGATGTGTTACCGTCACTGGACCACCGCGCGCAATCTGTTGCTGGAAGGTAGGCAGCACACTGCCATTGCTGCCAAGTACGTTTCCGAAGCGAACCGCCACGCATTGTGTTCTCTGATGTCGCAACCCGAGAACGATCAATTCCCCCACTCGTTTTGTGACTCCCATGATATTCGTCGGGTTGACGGCTTTGTCAGAGGAAACCAGGACAAAGTGCTCAGCCCCGAACTGACGTGCGACCAAGGCGACGTTGTAAGTGCCAAAGATGTTGTTCACTACCGCTTGGAAGCAGTTGTTCTCCATCATGGGGACGTGCTTGTAGGCAGCGGCGTGAAATACTAGCGTCGGCCGCCACTGGGAAAACACTTCCCGCAAGGTGCCCACGTCGAGGATGTCTCCCACGATGGGTACGAAGTCGAACTGCCGATGTGTCACCGCGAGCTCGTTAGTCAAGCGAAACAGGTCATTCTCGGAGCGTTCGAACAGGACGATTGCGCGTGGCGCGAATGCCGCTGCCTGGCGCACCAATTCCGAGCCGATCGAGCCTGCCGCGCCGGTCACCAGTAGCACCTTACCCTCGATGCTGTTTCGAATATGATCTGTGTCCAGGCGAACGGGTTCCCGCCCCAGAAGGTCTTCCACCCCCACGTTGCGCACTTGGCGCATGCTGACGCCATTCACGCGCTCGTGCGCTGGCGGGACCATCTTGATCTCCAGGTTGACGGCTCGGCACTTTGTGATGATCCGTTCTACCAGCTGTGCCTTTGCGGACGGAATCGCGATGAGTACGCGCTCGATCTTGTAGGTACGAATGAGCTGTTCCAGTTCATCTGTCGTGCCCAAGACTTTGACTCCCTGGATTTTGATCCCCAGCTTGCTGCGATCATCGTCAACAAAGCCGACCGGGTAGTAATCGAGATCTGCGTTTTGCTGTAACTCGCGGACAACGACGTTGCCACCCCTGCCAGCACCCACGATCAGCGTTCGCTTTGACGTAGCCATGGGAAACTGGCGCGAGACGTACTCAGAGTAGAACCGCACAGTGAAGCGTGCACCGCCGATGACCAGGACGGTCAGAGCCATGTCGATGACGATCACGGATTTCGGTACAAGGGGATGCAGAAGCACCGCCAATATCACAAATGCCCCGAACGAACTGCTGACCGCGGCCTTAGTGATATCGAACAAGTCGCTTATGCCTGCGTAGCGCCACCATCCGCTGAGCAGTCCCAGCGCACGGAAAGATATGAATTTCAGCACCAATATGATCGTCAAGCTGCGGGCAAACAGCGTCAGCGCTCTCGGCGGCAGCGCGAAGTTATAGGCGAGCAGGAAGCTGACATAGTAAGTGAAGCTTGCCAGAACTGTTTGTAACAGCAAGATCAGCGCCCATCGGTAGCGAAGCCAATCGACGCTTTCCACCTTCTGGGCCCGCTTGCTTTCAACGTATGTCATAGTTTGTCCCGACTAAGCGTCTGGGGATGGCCATGCACTACCTCGGGCTAGCATGGCTCGCCAGGCTCGACGCCGATTTGACTGCCTTCTCAAACATGATGTTCAGCAACTGTCCGTTCTTGTTCCAAAAGACAGCAGAAAACCATCGCGTTTGCGCTGTCCTTCCTAGGCCAGACAGCACTCGAAAAAGTCTTGGAGCGCGCCCTCTTGAATGAGTGGGAAATGCATGCCATGCACAAAGGCGGCATGACGGGGGCACTGCTGTCACCCGCCTGTGGAAACCACCAAATTCGCGATCAGCAGAAGCAGGACACCGGAGAACCTAACCGACACGTCCCCCATGATAGTTTCTGTTGGGATTTCCGGCGATCCCATGTTGCTCGCGAAACTCATCCGGCGGCGCATTCGTGCGCGAATACGTCAATGTCGTTTCACTGGCGTTGGCGCTGGGGTCACCTCGCCACCGACTCGCTCGACGCTACACTCGTCCACTTCGACGGCAATCGACCTCTCAAGCAGCGTCGCCGAGAGAACAAGACGACAGGTATTTTTCTTGCGCAGCAGGATTCCTTCGATGTTAGCCAGCGGTCCGGTACGAACTCGAACTCGATCACCGCAACGCAGAAAGAGGTGCGGTTCAACTCGAAAAGAACTGTTCAAAGTCTTCCGAATCGCTTCGATTTCCGCCCCGGGAATAGGAGCAGGGTGGCCGCCCGATCCCACAATCTTGCAAACCCCGGGCACAGAGACGGCCCTGCCGAGCTGGCACTCCAATCCACCTCGCATGAAAACGTAGCAGGGAAATAACGGGAGCGAGAGGTGCTTCTTGCGATCCTTCCACTGGTGAACGACGTCGTAGAGCGGCAGGAAGGTCTCGAGTCCTCTGGTCAAAAGAGACTGGGCGACAATTTTCTCATGTTGGTGCCGCACATAGACGGCATACCAGTCGTCCCGTCCTTCGTTAGCCGCCAAGAGAGTGACAGAAGACATTTGAATAAAGCTTTGCCACTGTGACTTACAGAACCTCTCTTCTGCAAGCCGCCAACCAACCCCCGGTGTCCTTATTCGCCAACCAACCAGGATCTCGACGACGTAGGCGAGTTCATCCCCCGTCGAAGACTAGAGCTGGTTTCAAAACCCATTTCACTTCCGTTAGAATCAGCAACTTAGGGGAGCCTAAACGGGGTTTTGGAATAGCTTCTAGTCAGTGCCAGGGTCGTAACAGAGCCATGTATTCATGTGCTGGGCCATGGCGCTGCGATTTCCTCACTATCGTGGCCTCCAAGGGGATTGTCAATTCTCTCAATAGAGTAATCCAACCAAATTAGTCCGAAATACTACTACCCGAATCCGGCGCTCTTGAACGGCTGCAAATGACGTTCCGGTGCGCCAGTGGCGAGGGTTTATGCGATTTGGAGATTTTCGGCATAACATAACTCTTGATTAAATTATCGCGCAATGCATAATTCACCTCGAAACTACGCATCGCCTGTGATCATCGGGGTCTCACGGGCTTTGGTGGAATCTACTTTTTCCCTGAATTTCCGCGAGTGCTGCAATTGCGCAATTTCCTGGCTCAGCATCTGAGCTATCCTCGACCCAACCACCCCTATAGCCTCTCCCAAATGGTCCTCGCCCTGGTCTATTTGTTTTGGGCCTGGATCGCATCGGAACCTCGTTTTTCCTGCATTCTAATGACACCTTTCAATACCTGACGGGCCTCCAGAGCCCCGACCCGCAAACCTAGCGCCGCCTCTTACTGCAGGCGCCGCCGCATTTCTGGGAACAGCTTCATGCAGTCAAGGATCAACGAACTTCATCCATCTGCCAGATCACCGTTCCCGCCTCATCTTTGATCTCGATAGCACCGTCGTCATCGTCTTCCGACGCCAAGGCGGGGCTCAGGTCAGCTACAACCCGCGCTACTCTGGGACGCGACCCTACTCCCCATTGCTGTGCGTCGAGGCCAACTCTTCTTACCTCTGGGACACCGGACTCCGCCCCGGGAATGCGGGCACCTGGGAGGGCAGCATCGAGTTGCGGGATACTTGCTTTGCCAATGTGGCTCCAGACCTCCGCGAGATTCGCGTGTGGGCCGACGTGGGTTTCGCCTTCGACCCGGTGCTCGCAGCGCTCGAAGCGCGTTGGGCCCAATACGTGGTCGTTGCCCCTTTGACCCAAGCTTTCCGGGCACCTGCTCCCCGGGTTGCGCTATGAAGCCGCGCATCGTAATTGGGAGGTGGCCGACTTCGAGCATCGTCATCACGGCTGGCAAAAGGCCCGCCGTTTCGTGGTCGCGCGTAGATTCGCTCCCGAAGAGGAAGGGCAAACCACTCTCTTTTCTTTGGGCCGTTCCGTCTATCGCGCTTGGGTCAACAACTTGCCCCTGTCCCCAGCCGGCGTGTGGCATTTCTATGGCAATAGGGCCACAATGGAAGTCCGCATCGCCGAGTTGCGAGAGGACTATGCCTTGTGGAAGATCCCGACCCGTTCTTCCAGGCGAAGGCCTTTTAACTGGAGATTATTCGGCTCGTCTATAACCTGGTCACCGCCTTCTAGCCAACCGGTTTGGAACTGGCCTGGCTATCGCTCACGCTACAGAAACTCCGTTTCAAACTCTTCTTGCTTCCTGGCAAGATCACTCGTCCTCAAAACCGTCCCATCTTGCGGCTGAAAGATTCCCGATTAATCCAAAAGACTGCCCACCAGATCCTTGCCCGAATCGATCGCCTCACGCCGCTGCCATCATGAACACTTCCGTTTTCACGCCGGATTCAGGTACTAACCCAAAAGGACTAGTTGAGCGGGCTAGAATTAGAACAGAAACTGAAGACCGATGGTGTATTCTTGAGCTTCAGGACTCTGGCGAACCCATCGCACATTCATGAGTGTCGGAATCGCGCAACTGGAAGGTCGGGATAGGAAGATCACAGAGAGCGACCTGGGATTGCTTCAGAGGACGATCCGACTGCAAGCAAAGTCCTCCCGCGCTGATATCGCGAAGCGCGCCGCGCACGACCCGCGGGCCTTCTGACGATGTGCCAGGGCTTGTGAGTTCTACCCCTTGTATTGCTGACGAAACCCGGAAGCGTGCTGAGCGGCGCGTCTCCTGGCTAGATGCTTGGTTCATGTGGCGAAATTTATCTGACGAACCATTTCATGTAAACCATCTAAATGGGCTACTCCGTTTCCGGGCTGTGGGAAAGTAAACGAGGGGTTGCGGAAGCAGTTCAATTGCCGCATCCCATGATTTTCGCCATGATTGCCAAGCGACCCGAAACTCCCATCTTGATCATCGCAAGGCGTAGAAAAGCCTTAACCGTATTGGGGCTGATTTCCATCTGGACAGCGATTTCCTTAGCGGCTAGGCCGCGCGCCAAGTACGTCACCACCTCCTGCTCCCTTTCGGTTAAATGATATTTCTCACAAACTATTCTGACTACAAAGTCGACGGCCGGCGCGCGCTCAAGCAGCAGGGCGACGTCTTCACGGTTCGAGGGATCGGAGCGCAAATGCACGCTCAATGCACGGCAGTAGTAATGTCTCCTGCCGGAACTGAATTCCGTCACGAAGGAAACCTGTCTAGACACTCCTTGGCTCAGCAGAATCGTCCGCAGCGTCTTTTGAAAGACCCCTCCATAGAATCGCTTTCCGTCCTTGGCGGGATAGCAGACAATTTGAACCGCCTCATCGTTGGCATAGATCAGGTTTATGGCCGGATCCACGAGCAAGAATCCGATGTCCCCTGCCTTCGCCGGCGCTAATACAGCTTGTGCTAGCGCTCCGGCATGTGTTCTGATCGGATCCACGGCGACCCCTTACAAGATACCTAGTTCCGCCGATCCGTCCGCGACGCGTTCACGTCGCGCGGCAATGCAAAGTTGAGGATGCGGTTAAGATGACCTCGCACAACGCTGGGCTATGGTGCGAAAAACTTCGATGAGGCGTCTAAGCGAGGCACGCAGTCGAGATTCTCATATGAACACGCGATGAAGTCAAGAAAAACAACAGTAAATTTATTGGTCATAGTACTATCAGTTCTAAAGAATATCAAGGTGGAGATTCTCTTATTCATCATGCGCCTGCCTCAGATAAGTCCGTCGCCGTCCTGTACTTATCTGGGCGAAACGCTATGATCGCGAGCTCAAGGATGTCTTCGAGGTTCAGGACGAAATTGCCCGCAGCATCAGCCAGGCCTTGCGCATCAAGCTTTCTCCCCAGGAAGAAATAGCCATCGCCCGGAAGCAAATCGAAAACCCACAGGCATATGATTATAATTTGAAAGGTCGTCAGTCCATCAGTTTCGCCGCAAGGGTTTCGACTACGCCCGCCAGATGTTCGCCGGCGCCATCATGGTTGCCCCCCAATACTCGCGCGCCTTTGCAGGCGTCGCGGACTGCTGCTCCTTTCTTTACATGTACTGGGACCGCAGCGAAGACAATCTCAACGAAGCCGAGGCCGCCAGCCGCAAAGCTCTGGAGCTCGATCCGGAGCTAGCCGAAGCTCATGCCGCCAGCGGTCTGGCCTTCGCACTCAAAAAGGACTTCAATCACGCGCAACAGGAATTCGAAGCCGCGATCCGCCTCGATCCAAAACTCTATGAGGCCTACTATTTCTATGCGCGCACCGCTTTCCAGAGCGGTGACCTCGTAAAAGCCGCGGAACTCTACGAACAAGCATCCAAGCTCAACCCCGATGACAACCCCAGGACGTCGCAGTAGAACTTCAATGATCTCGCCATATCGAAGACTTGCAGCAGTGGCGTCATTCCTCGAATATCCATGCTCATGGTATGTCCAATCTCCACCGGAGAGGTGAGTGGCGCCTCGCATTGTAATCCGCGCAGAGTAATCTGTGAGCCTAAACATAACTCAAGCTCACGAATCGATCTCATCGCCTCTCGACTCGGCGAGACCGAGCTTCATCGGTGTAATGATCTCTGCAGTCATTCTCGTTGCCTGCGTTGAGCGCGCAGATATGCCTCGATCTCAGCCTTGCCTGCGTGTAGACGGCCCGCACGACAATTTCACTTGCTTGGCGCGGGCAGGTCGTGGACATCGAACTTTAATTGTTCCGGCAGCAGCGCGTCGCCCCAATTCCCGGTCGCTGACTCGTTACAGTGAATGCTTTTCCCTTGGGGCTTTAACCACATTTCCAACGGCGAGACTCCGTTCTTAACTCGAAAGAAGTAGCTACCGCTCGACTCTTCTCCCGGCAGCATCTCGGATATTTTCGGCGCAGATGGGAAAAGTTTGTCGAGGCCGATAAAGGAGTAGGTCATTGAGTCTTTATATTCGAGCCCATAGGTGGTCTTTAACAAGGCCGCAAAGGACATACAGGCAGGATTTTTGCCAGCGTTCTTGACGTTGACGAACACTGCGACGTAATGGTGATCTCCCTTTTCCTCCGTGCTTACTGGCGGTAGTGGCGGGCCGTTGGGATCGGACGGTTTTGGAGGAACGTAGGGGCGACCTCTCCGCTCCTCGACGCTATCAATCGCCGTCACTGTTAGAATCAGCCCGCCGAAGTGAGCACTATGCTTGTCCTTCTCCTTGCAGTCTGAGGACAGGGCCATGAGAAGTAGAACGGCAATTGCAATATGTTTAGACATTGAGTTGCTCGCCGGATTCTACACCCCCGAGCGGTGAATGGGATGTAGCTCCCCCCGCTGAAATGAAAATATCATCAAGCGTAGATAGTGGTGAGTTGAAGCAAAAGTGGCGTAGCCATCTGGTAGCGGTTGGATGTAATCTTTCTACTTCAGTCCTAAGCTATCTCGTTCGACAACGGAGACAAACTATCTCCTAGCCAATCCGGGTTCCGAGGATGCCCCACGTTTAGTTGAAACTTGAGAACAAGAAGCAGCGGCTCTCGCCCGAACTCGGATAGAGTTCGGGTT
>Ga0137418_10000488_pt1 | contig 35413 bp, 33 predicted proteins | sample CZODoug3_1_2_16f_FD_122242 | JGI IMG/M metagenome (GOLD analysis project Ga0137418, IMG submission 122242) | Vadose zone soil fungal communities from Angelo Coast Range Reserve, California, USA - CZODoug3_1_2_16fungal (Hybrid Assembly) | ecosystem: Environmental > Terrestrial > Soil > Vadose... | reverse complement strand
TCGCGTCATCGTCTTCACTGCTTCCACGCGAGCGCGTTTTGAGCCTTCATCGATCAGCTCCGTGACGCGGCGCGGATTTTTCTCGTACTCCACGCGGCGCTCGCGTATTGGCGCTATCCACTTGATCAAATTGTCCGCCATTGCGGCTTTGCACTCGATGCAGCCGATGCCCGCGGTGCGGCAGCCCTCCGCCGACCACTTCAGCGTCTCCGGAGGCGAGAACAGTTTATGCCAGTCGTAGACCGGACACACGTCCGGATTTCCAGGATCGCTACGCCGCTTGCGCGCCGGGTCGGTAACCATCACTTTGGTCTTGGCGCGAATGTCGGCGTCGCTTTCGCTCAGCGCGATGGCGTTGCCGTAACTCTTCGACATCTTGCGGCCGTCGAGACCGGGGATGCGCGGCGTCTGCGTCAGCATGACTTCTGGCTCGCAGAGAATTTCGAGCATCTCGATGAGTGGCTCAGATTGTCGATGGTCCTCGGCCAAGTTCCTGAGACCTATCTCAGCGACTCGACGACGGACCGCTGAAACAAGCGCTGCCTGCTCCTCGACAGATAGCCTACCCTTCTTAGAGGAGATCTCTTTCGCGTGGTCTTGAAGATCTAAAAGATCGAGCGCCCGCCGAACTGTCGCTTGCGGTTTTTCTTGTTCCAGCTGAAAAAATTCGTCCCGCAGCCGAAAGCCATTAAACGAGTTGAAGCGCCGGACGATTTCGCGACTTAGCTCGACGTGGGAGACTTGGTCTTCGCCGACTGGGACAACTAGCGCTGTGCCTTCTTTGCTGTAAATCACGATGTCCGCGGTTTGCAAGACTGGGTAGCCGAGGAAACCGTAGGTGTGCAGGTCTTTGTCTTTCACGTTTGCGAGGGCTTCTTTGTAGGTGGGGACGCGTTCGAGCCAGCCTAGCGGGGTGACCATGGAAAGGAGCAGGTGCAGCTCGGCGTGTTCGGGCACTTGCGATTGCAGAAAAATGATGCTTTTCTGCGGGTCGAGACCGGCCGCGAGGTAATCGACCATTATTTCGATGCTATTTTGCGCGACCGCGCTGGTGTCCGCGTAGTCGCTGGTCAGCGCGTGCCAGTCGGCGATGAAGTAAAAGCAATCGTAGGACGGATCGTTTTGCAGACGCACCCAGTTTTGCAGCGCGCCGAAGTAGTGGCCGATGTGCAGGCGGCCGGTGGGGCGCATTCCGCTGATTACGCGCTTTGTCTTTGGTTCGGTCCCCGTTGTCAAACTCGGCGTCCTCTTCTTGTAGCGCCCGCCTTCTGAGGCGGGCGCTTTCGTTTACGCTCAAAATCAAAACCGCCGGCCTCAGAAGGCCAGCGCTACAACTGCACAGGCTGAAGCCTACGCCACCCTACAAACCCAGCTCCCGCGCGATGATCATGCGTTGAATCTCGCTGGTGCCTTCGTAGATCGAGACCACGCGGGCGTCGCGGTACATGCGCTCGACATCGGTTTCGCGCGAGTAGCCTACGCTGCCGTGGATTTGCACGGCTTTATAGACTACGCGATTCACCATTTCACTGGCGTACAGTTTTGCTTTCGAGGCCGACGCACCCATTTTCGCAGGATGCGCGTCTTTCAGCCAGGCGGCGTTGTGCACCAGAGCGCGCGCGGCTTCGATTTCCGTTTCCATGTCGGCGAGCATCCACTGGATAGCCTGAAACTCAGCGATATTCTTGCCGAAGGCGCGGCGCTGCTTGGCATATTTCACGGATTCTTCGAGCGCACCTTGCGCCAGCCCCACGGCCAGCGCGCCGATGCCAATGCGTCCGCCATCCAGCGCGCTGAGAGCAATCTTTAATCCTTGCCCTTCTTCACCCAAGCGATTGTCGGCCGGCACTTCGCAATCGTTCAGAATGATTTCGACGGATGGCGAGGAAAGCTGCCCCATTTTCTCTTCGTGCCGGCCAACGCGAAAGCCTTTGAAGCCCGGCTCGACGAGAAACGCAGTAATGCCCTTCCCGCCCGCTTCCGGATTCGTCTTCGCGAAAACGATGAAGCAACCGGCGACGCTACCGTTTGTGACCCAAGTCTTCGTCCCGTTGAGCCGATAGCCGCACTCGCACTTCACTGCGCGCGTTTGGATCCCTGCCGCATCGGAACCGGCTTGCGGCTCGGTCAGGCAAAACGCCCCGAGAATTTCTCCCGCCGCCATGCGGGTCAAATACTTTTTCTTCTGCGCATCGCTGCCAAACTGCAACAGAGGCGGCTGTACCGCGGAATTGGTCACGCTGAGGGAAGTGGCCATGGCGGCGTCCACGCGCGCCACTTCTTCCATCATCAGCACGAACGAAATGGTGTCGAGCCCGCCGCCGCCCCATTCTTCGGGGGTGATCATGCCACAGCAGCCCAGCTCGGCAATTTTCTTGATCTCCGCGACGGGAAAGCGCGCTTCGCGGTCGCGCTGGCGCACGCCGGGGCGCACCTCGTTCTCCATGAACTGGCGAACGGTGTCGCGAATCAGTTTTTGGTGGTCGCTAAGCGAAAAATCCATGCAGTTGATGTACGCGAGGTACGTTCGATGCTAACACAACTCAGAACTGCTTTGATTAGGGCTACACCTTGAAAAGTTCGCGGAGGCGCTTGGTTTGCGAGCGGCTCACGGGAACTTGCGTTTGCTTCTTGTCGTTCATTTTCAGCATGTAGGTGGACTTGAACCAGGGAATCACTTCCTTGATGTGGTGGATGTTCACCAGGAAGGAGCGGTGCGGCCGCCAGAAAACGTCGGAGGCCAGCGCATCTTCCATTTCCTCAAGCGTGCGGTAGTTCGAGCTGCCTTCGAGGTCGCGCGCCACCACCGTGATCATACCGCCGTCGATGGACGCAAAAATCAGGTCCTCGGCGTCCACCAGCAGGAGGCGCTGCTGCGTGCTGATCAACACCTTCACCGCGGGTGATGGCGGATGCTGTTTTGCGGCGGCGAGCTGGCTGACGAGTTGCTCGAGACGCTCCGCCGCGGTGGTTTGCGTCTCCATCATTTTGCGCGCGCGCTGGATGGCTTTGGCGATGCGCGACTTGTCGAACGGCTTCAGGATGTAATCTACGGCGTTTACCTCGAACGCTTGTACGGCGTACTGATCGAACGCAGTGGCAAATACGACGTGCGGCATTTTCATTTTTCGTTCGACGAGTTTTTTGAGCACGCCGAAACCGTCCAGCCCCGGCATTTGCACGTCGAGAAAGACCAAATCCGGCGAATGCTCCTTGATTAAGGCGAGCGCTTCCACGCCGTTTTTTCCCTGGCCGATTACGCTGATTTCCGGAAAGCCTTTCAGCAAGAAGCCGAGTTCGTCACGGGCGGGCTTTTCGTCGTCGACGATGATTACGTTGATGGGCATTTTGGGAGCACGCTGAGTATAGCAAGGGCGCTAATGCAGGCAATCGCCCGGCTTTCCAGTAAGCGGCCACAACCTTACTCGTGCTGACGAAAAGCCTCAGGTCCTGAGAGAAGCGGACCCTTCGAGCCTCAGGGTGAACCTGAGCTACAAGTCTTTGTGGGACGTGCGTTATGATGCGAATGGAGACAACCTACTTCGATGCCGTCACGCAAAGCCGGCCGTCCAGTCGCGAAAATTCTGAGCAGTGAAATAATCTATAAGGGCCCGGTCTTCAGCGTGCGGCGCGACGAAGTGCTGGAGCCGGGCGGCGTGCGCGCCATTCGCGAAGTGATCACGCATCCTGGATCGGTTGTCGTGCTGCCAGTTTTGCCGGATGGCCGCATTCTGCTGATTCGGCAGTATCGGCACGCAACGCGACAGTATTTGTGGGAGCTGGTCGCGGGGCGCATCGACGCCGGCGAAAACGTGCGGCAAGCGGCGGCGCGCGAGCTCATGGAAGAGACGGGCTATCACGCGCAGCGTTTTCGCGTGTTTCTGGACATGTTCCCTACTCCCGGATTTCTCGAGGAGCGGATGTACGTCTTATTGGCGGAGAAACTCACGGCCGGCGAGGCGCAGCCGGAAGAAGACGAGCGGATCACCGCAAAAGCTTTCGACCCCGCAGCGCTCGAGCGCATGATCGAGAAAAACGTGCTGCGCGATGCCAAATCCATCGCGGGATTGCTCTACTATTTCCGATTTTTAGCGGGCAGAAAGAAAAAGAATTAATACGGAGGGCACAGAAGCGGGCGCACCAGGTACGCAGACAGAAGCTGCGGCGCCTACTCTCGCTATCAGCCGACTGTATACGCTGTTGTTCCCTTCGACTATTTGTCTTGCCGCCTTTCTTCTCTTTCTGATCGAGCCGCTGTTTGCCAAGCTGATTCTCCCGCGCTTTGGCGGCGCGGCTGCGGTGTGGGCCGCGTGCCTGGTTTTCTTCCAATGCGCGCTGCTACTCGGATATTTGTATGCGGATGTGACGTCACGGCGTTTGACTGCGCACCGCCAGGCGCAATTGCACATTGCGCTTCTGGCGCTGGGATTGCTCTTTCTTCCGATCGCACCACGCCTTCTGCAATTGCAGCACGCGGTCGGCGATCCGGCAGCAACGATTCTTCTGGTACTCACCGTCTCCATCGGATTACCGTTTGTCCTGCTCAGTGCAACCAGTCCGCTCGTGCAAGCCTGGTACGCGCGGTCTACTGCGCAACGCGAGCCGTATCACCTTTTCGCCCTCTCGAACCTCGCTTCCCTACTCGCGCTTCTGAGCTACCCGTTGCTGATCGAGCCACGCATCGCGGCGCGCAGGCAAGCAGCGTTGTGGTCGGCACTCTTTGTGATTTTCGTGCTGCTGTGCGCAGCGGCGGCATGGTTCGCGCGAGGCAGCAATGTCACCGCTGCCTCGGCCCAAGCGGACGAAGGCGAAACCGAAAGGCCGCCGACGCTGCGCGAGAAACTACTCTGGCTCGGTCTTGCGGCTTGCAGCTCCATGCTGCTGCTTTCCATTACCAACAAATTGCTGGAAGACGTTACGCCGGTTCCGTTGCTCTGGGTGCTGCCGCTGGCGCTGTACCTGCTTACGTTTGCTCTCGCGTTCAGCAGGCGCATTTTTTACTGGCGTTGGCTCCTGGTTCGCTTTCTCGCGGTAGCGCTGGGCGGCCTCGGCTACGCGATTTATGAGCCGATGTATACGGAATCGGTGCAAGTCAGCGTGCCGGTTTTCTGCGTCGGACTGTTTCTGTGTTGCTGGTTTTGCCACGGAGAGCTGGCACTGCGGCGGCCGGCGCCTCGCTACGCGACCTCGTTCTATTTAATGATTTCTCTGGGTGGAGCTCTTGGCGCAATCTTTGTTGGGCTCGCCGCTCCGCACCTGTTCACCTCGATTTACGAACTACCGTTAGCGCTGGTTTTCACGGCTTTGCTGGCGATTGCGGCTCTGTGGCCGCAGGGCTGGCTGATTCGGCTTTTTTGGATGACCGCCGCCGCGTCCATGATTTTCGTACTCGTTCGCAATGTGCGCGAGTACGATGCGGACACTATAGTGCGCGTGCGCAGCTTTTACGGAGCGCTGCGCGTGCGGCAATTCACAAACTGGCTTAAGGAACCGTACCGCACGCTCTACAACGGCAGAATCGAGCACGGCGCGCAGTACGTAAATCCCCCGTCGAGTCTCCTGCCCACCACGTACTACGGACCTGATTCCGGCGTGGGGCTGGCGTTGACGCACTGCTGCCCCAACACAAAACGTGTCGGGGCGATTGGCTTGGGCGCAGGCACGCTCGCAGCGTACGGCAAGACCAGCGATTACTTTCGCTTCTACGAAATCAATCCGCAGGTTGTAAACATAGCCCACACTTCGTTCAGCTATCTACGAGACTCAGCCGCGCGGATCGATATCGTTCTCGGCGACGCGCGCGTCTCGCTGCAAAACGAAGCCCCGCAGCAATTCGATGTGCTGGCGGTGGACGCTTTTTCCGGCGACGCGATTCCCGTGCACCTGCTGACCCGCGAAGCGTTCGCGTTGTACCTGCGTCACTTGAAACCCGACGGCGTGCTGGCCGTTCATACGTCGAATACCTACTTAAATCTGCCTCCGGTGGTGCAGCTTCTCGCTACGGACGCGGGCCGCGAAGCGGAAATGATTGCGAATGACGACGATCACCGCAAGCTGATAGATTCTTCGGACTGGGTGCTCGTCACGCGCAACCGGCGATTTCTCGATTCCATCGACTCCGCGGTGATGATCGAGCCAATTTCCGTGCCGCCGAATCTCCGGCTCTGGACGGACGATTTCAATAATCTTTTTCAGATTTTGCGGCCGGCTAAATTCAGACAGAGCAGCCCGCGCTAGCGGCGCAGGAGAAGTGCTTACGGAAATGATAAGGAATTAAATCGATTTATATCGAGCTAATTAGGTGCTTTCAATACGGAAATGTACCCATTTTCATTGACTGCGACTCTCGTTCTGCTAGACTCCGCGCAATTTCTGGTTTTCGGTCTGGTTTCCTTCACGTGGCCAGCCGGAAAGAGATTACGTCAATCTTGGGGAGGACTAGGCTTGCGTGGCATCGTGAAATGGTTCAACAACACGAAGGGTTACGGCTTCATTGGACGTGACGACGGCCCTGATGTTTTCGTTCATTATTCGTCCATTATGGGAGAGGGCTATCGTACTTTGCAGGAAGGAGATCCCGTAGAGTTCGAGATTGTGCAGGGACCGAAGGGTCCGCAAGCTGCCAACGTGCAAAAACCTGGCGGCTGAGGTTCACGCTGCCATTTCGTCGCGCCGGCAAAGACGCCCCCTTTGCCGGTTTTTCTTTTTGCGACTCTTTTTTTTCACGGTTCGATCTGCCGTGTCCCTCCCTCCTGCTCGGCCTTTCCCGTCTCGCTCCTTCCAGCCTTATAATCGGCGCATGGACAACAAGACTATCGCCCGCATACTTCGCGAAACCGCACAACTCCTCGAAATCGACGGAGCCATTATTGGCCGGTACCGGAGCTACGAAAAAGCCGCTGAGCTGATTTCCGGAATTCATGAGTCGATTGAGGAGTTGGCTAAAGAGCCCGACAAGCTGGAAGAGCTGCCGGGAATCGGCGAACGCATGGCCGAACATCTGCAAGAAATCTTGAAAACCGGCGACTACAGTCTTCGGCAAAAGCTGCTGAAGAAGTATCCGGTCACGCTGCTTGATATCTTGCATTTGCAGTCGCTGGGACCGAAGAAAGTGGCGTTTCTGTGGTCCAATTTCAAAGCTGCGACCGTTGCCGACGTGGAAAAGCTTGCGCTGGAAGGCAAGCTGCGCGATGTCCCGGGCTTCGGCGAAAAGAGCGAACAGAACATTTTGAAGGCGGTTGAGGCGTTCAAGCGCTCCACCGGCCGCTTTCGGCAGGACGTCGCCGAGGCATCCGCGAATGGGGTCATCGATCACATTCAGAAATACGGGAAAGGCGTGGCATCGGTCACGCCGGCGGGATCGCTGCGCCGCGGAAAAGAGACGGTGGGCGATCTGGACTTGCTGCTGACCCTTGCCGATGGCTTCACCGCGCAGAAGCACATCGACGCTATCGCGGAACACATCCTGAAGTATCCACGAATCAATCAGGTGCTGGCGCACGGGGAAAACAAGGTGAGCTTCACGCTGGACAACGGAATTCAGGTCGACGTGAGGCTCCTGGACAAGGAATCTTTTGGCGCTGCTTTGCTCTATTTCACCGGATCGCGCGAGCATAACGTCGCTTTGCGCGGCCGCGCGAACGATATGGGCTACACGCTGAACGAATACGCTCTGGCGACGCTGAAGGGTGAGCGTCGCGTTGCCGGTCGCACGGAAGAGGAAATTTACGCCAAGCTGAAACTGGATTTCATTCCGCAGGAGATCCGCGAAAACACGGGAGAGATCGAGGCGGCCGAGGAGCACCGTCTGCCGAACCTGGTTCGCCGCGAGGACATCAAGGGCGATCTGCACATGCACACGACCGCCAGCGACGGTAAGTGCTCCATCGAGGAAATGGCGGAAGCTGCGCGGAAACTGGGCCACCAATACATTGCGATTGCCGACCATTCAAAATCCGTGACCATCGCCAATGGGCTTGATGAAAAGCGCATGGCCGCGCACATCAAGAAACTGCGCGCTGCGAACGCGAGCGGCCTGGGCGTTCGGGTCCTTGTGGGCGCGGAAGTCGACATATTGAAGGATGGCGAGCTGGACTACTCGGACGAACTGTTGGCTCAGTTTGAAGTGGTGGTGTGCTCGGTCCACTCCTACATGAACATGGATCGCGCCGCGATGACTGACCGTATGCTGCGCGCGATCGAGAATCCCTTCACCCAGATCATTGGCCATCCTACGGGACGGCTCTTGCTGCGGCGCGAAGCGTTCGATTACGACATGGCGAAGGTGCTCGACGCTGCCGCAAAGCATGGTGTGGCGATGGAGTGCAACTCCTATCCGGACCGGCTGGATTTGACGGACGTTCATTTAAGAATGTGCAAGGAACGCGGCGTGAAAGTGGTCATCGACACCGATTCGCACAACGTGCCGCACCTCCAGTTTATCCGGCATGGCGTGACTATGGCGCGCCGCGGATGGCTGGAAGCGGCGAACGTGATCAATACCCTTCCCGTGGACAAATTCCTCGCTGCACTGCGCCCAAAACCGGGAAGCACCGGGACCAAGCAAGTTGTTACCAAGCAAGCGGCAGCCAAGCGCTAACTACGGAACATTTCGCCTCGGGCTGTCGTATCTTGTCTCAGAAGCGATGGTTACGGAGGATTCACCGATGAATGTGGTCTCGAATCGCAGGCTGACCAGGCTGGGTCTTATCGGAGTCACTCTTCTTGGCGCCTCGGCGCTGCCAGCCACGGCTCGGGCTGAGGAATGGACGAAGTCCTATGCGATTTCGGGCCGGGCGCAGGTTCGTGTGGACACGAATGACGGCTCAGTGCGCATTGCCACCGGGGCTTCCAAACAGGTCGAGTTTCGTGTCATCTATGAGGGTTATGAGCTGAACAAGAACCTGCGCATTGATTCGCGCCAGGATGGGGATAGCGTGCAGCTCAATGCGCGAGTTACCGGCCATTGGGGCTTCTCTTGGGGCGGAGGGCGGCGCGGACCGCGCATTGAAGTCAGCATGCCTAAGGATGCGGATTTGCAGATTGACACCGGGGACGGCTCGGTGGAAACGCAGCCTGTGAATGGGCGCGTCAAGATTCATACCGGCGACGGATCGGTTCATGTGCAAGCTGTAGATGGCAATGTGGATATCGATACCGGCGACGGCAGCATCACCGTCGAAGGTGCCAAGGGCGATATTCGGCTGCATACCGGCGACGGACACATCGAAGCCCGCAACCTCGACGGGCGTGTGGATGCCAATTCCGGCGACGGGCACATCAAGATTGACGGGCGGCTGGATGCCCTGAACGTGAAGACCGGCGACGGCAGCATCGACGCGCGCGTCGAGCCCGGCTCCAAGCTTAGTGGCGGATGGAGCATTCGCACGGGTGACGGCAGCGTGGACCTGGTGTTACCGGCGGATTTGCAGGCCAACATCGATGCGAGCACGAACGACGGGCACATCAGCCTGGGAATCCCTGTGACCGTGGAGGGAACGTTCAGTAACTCGCAGATTCACGGCAAGATGAACGGCGGGGGGCAGGCCCTCACGATTCACACGGGAGACGGGTCGATCCGGCTCAGTAAGTCTTCCTAACAGTTCGAGAGCCTGCCGGCGGCCGAAACTGTCGAAATCACCTAGTACTATTACCATAATACTGTAGCGTGAAAAATTGTCGCCATCCCGCCGACACTTGTACAATTTCTGCGTACCATGTGAGTCCTACTGTGCTCCTAACCCATTGAAAATACGGGGCAAGCTTTGGTCCGTCGCGTGCCAACCCAATGGGCGGGAGTCGTCATGATCATATTTCTTCTGACGTTTGCCATTGCAGCACTATTCGCGCTTACCATAACCGGCTCGATCGCCTCGGCTACGCGACGCCGCTCCTAGCGCGCCGCGCTGCGCATCTCGCTCCGCGCAAGGCTTCGTACCCCCTACAAAAAAAGCTGTGACTTCGCAGCCGCTGTCTGAATCGAATGTGCGTGCGGCAACCGCCATGGTCAGAGTGGAACTGTGCGACGTTTACGCCAGCTAGCACGCCCTTCCTCTCCCTCCGTTTGGGCTGAGGTTCTGATTTTCCCGGCCATTTTTGCTTTCCTCTTGGCCGCTCCGTCGACCCTTCGTGCGCAAGGTGATTCCATGGACGGCATGCACGCTGGCATGTCCATCCCCGCGAGTGATCCCGTGGACCCCGACACAACACCAGAAAAACTCCTCGCCGATAAGCGTGAAAGCGAGTTCAACCACCATCTGGCAGGATTGCTTGTCCTTGTCGCAGGTCTTTTCCTGCTGGCCGATGGGAGTATTCGGGAGCGCTGGCTCGCGGGCCGCTACCTGTGGCCGCTTTGCTTTCTTCTCTCCGGTGTTTTCCTATTGGTTTTCAGCGATACGGAGCTTTGGCCTTTCGATACGCAGAGTTGGTACTTCGGACTTACGCATCACATGGAAGTTTTGCAGCACAAAGTGTTTGCGGTGTTATTGCTGATTGTCAGCGTTATCGAGCTGCGGCGCGCACGCGGAACGTTGCGAGCAAAGTGGTCCGGCTGGGTCTTTCCCGTGGTTGCGCTTACGGGATCGGTAATGCTCCTTTTTCACGATCACCACGGCGGCATGCAAGGGCCAAATCACATGGAGATCATGCAGCGAATTCAATTTCAGCATTTCGGCTTCGCTGTAACCGGGTTCGGAATCGCTTTGTCGAAAGGCTTGTCAGAGACGCCGATTGCGTGGCGTCCCTTCTTTCAGCGCCTCTTCCCTACTCTATTGGTTGTTCTCGGCGCCCTCTTATTGGTCTACGTGGAATAGAGCAGAACATTGTGAGCTGCCGCCCACCTTCCCAGCGCCCGCCGTTGGCACCCCGTCAATTTATCGGTGGTATACTTCCGGCTCGATTTACGTCTCGTCATGGAAAAGTACGATCTCATCGTTATAGGGTCGGGGCCGGCGGGCCAACGCGCGGCGATTCAGGCGGCGAAATTCGGCAAGCACGTCGCGCTCGTTGAAAAACTCGAGGTCATTGGTGGCACGGCCATCAATACGGGGACGATCCCCAGCAAAACCATTCGCGAAGCGGTGCTGCACCTTTCCGGCTTCTACTATCAAAGCATCTACGGAGTGAATTATCGCGTGAAGGAACAGATCACGATGGCCGATCTGTCCTTTCGCGCGCAGCACGTGATCAAGACGGAAATCGATGTGATCCGAGCGCAACTCTCTCGCAACGGAATCGAAGTGCTTACCGGCGTTGCCAGCTTCACGGACCCTAACCACATTCACGTAGTGAGCTCGAAGAATCAATCGGACTACGAAGCGGCGAACGTGATCATCGGCACAGGCACGAAGCCCGCGGAGTCGGCACTCGTTCCCTTCAACGGCCGCAACATTATCAACAGCGATCAGATTTTGAGCATGCCGGAAGTACCCAAGACGCTGATTGTTGTGGGCGGCGGTGTGATCGGCGTCGAGTACGCCTGCATGTTTGCTACGCTGGGCGTGCGCGTCACTTTGATTGAAAAGCGTCCGCGCTTGCTGGAATTTGCAGATTCCGAAATGGTGGAGGCGCTCTGCTATCACCTGCGCGACCGCCGCGTTACCTTGCGCCTCAACGAAGAGGTCGAGAGTGTTGAGGACACACCTGACAATGGCGTGGCTGCGGTGCTCAAAAGCAAGAAGAAAGTTTCTGGGGACGCGCTTCTGTACGCGGTCGGGCGCCAGGGCAACGTCAATGAATTAAATCTGGCCGCAGCGGGCCTGGAAGCGGACTCGCGCGGACGCATTGCTGTGGATGCGGATTACCGCACGAAACAGCCGCACATCTTCGCGGTCGGCGACGTAATCGGATTCCCGAGTCTTGGCTCCGTTTCCATGGAGCAAGGCCGCATTGCGGCAGCGAATGCGTTTGGGATTCCCATCCATTCCAATCGCGCAAATTATCCCTACGGCATTTATACGATTCCGGAGATTTCTTTTATTGGGAAAACCGAAGAGCAGCTTACGGAAGAAGGCGTCGCCTATGAAGTGGGCATCGCGTTTTTCCGCGAGATCGCGCGCGGGCAAATTCGCGGAGACACGACCGGCCGGCTAAAATTGATCTTTGCTCCCGACACCAAAGAGCTGCTTGGCGTGCACATCGTCGGAGAAGGAGCCTCAGAACTCCTGCACATCGGACAAGCAGTTTTTGCTTTCAAGGGAACCGTGGAATATTTCGCGGATGCAGTCTTCAACTATCCGACGCTGGCGGAATGCTACAAGGCCGCCGCGTTCAACGGCCTGAACAAGCTGAGGTAAATGGCAACAATGCCCAAATCCGTCGGCGTACTCGTCATGGAACACATCGCGGTCGGCCTGGTTGAGAACAACAAGCTGGCCGGCCCGCTCAATGTCTATCCGGAAAAAGGGACCTCGCTCGACGCGCTGCAATCCATGCCGGCGGAAAATATCGGCGACTGCATCCGGCAGCAAATCGATGCCGTCGCCAAGGGACAGAAGATTCATTCCATCGGGCTCGGATTTCCAGGAGTGATTCGCGACGGAATCATTGAGGATTCTCCCAACCTGCATCAGGTGAAGGGCTTCAATTTGCAGGCCGCGCTTTCGGCGCGAGGCTTGTCGGCTCCGGTGCGCGTCTTCAATGACGCGGATGCCATGGCCGCCGGCGTTGCCGCCACGCGAGACAAGCTGGAAAAACTTATCCGCGTTTGGACACTCGGCAACGGCGTGGGCTTTGGCCGGTATCCTTGGAGCGAGGGCGTGTGGGAAGGCGGGCACTCGGTCGTGACGCTCGATCCCAAAGAGAGTCTATGCGGATGCGGCGGACGCGGACACCTGGAGGGAATCCTGGGCCACCGCTCGATGCGTTTGCGATTTCTGGATCTCGAACCGGAAGAAGTCTTTGACAACGCCCGCGCGGGGGACACTCGCTGTTCGGAATTCGTGACCCTCTGCCATCGCGCGCTGGCCGCCGCAACGGCTACCAGCATACACATGGATGGTCCCGGGCAGTTTTACATCACCGGGCGCAATGCGAAATTTATCGTCATCGGGCTGCTGGATCGCTTCGTGCACGAGATGGTGAAAATGAGCCCGCTGCAAGGCAGCCGCTTCGAGGTCGTATCCACCAGCGACGAAGTCGGCATCATCGGCGCCGCTCTCAATGCAGAGCGCGCGGCCTCCGTGTCCTCCTAGGACACTCTTCTGATTTGCGCATAATTCCTGCCTAACCAAGATTACGTCAATTTTTTCAGGAGCTGATCGAGCCGCGCACGGTCTGGGTAACCCATGTCGATGAACGCAACAGCCATACCTTGCCCAGCTTTGATGTTTTTGACGATGGCTCGCGCGCGCACTTCGCCGCTGGGCACATCAAATACAATCTTCACCACGGTACCGATCGGAGCCGGGTCCGAAGTCGTGATAAATAATCCACCTAATCCCACCGTCGCGATCCGGGATACGTAACGCCCGCCGCTGTGCTGCCAGGCGACAAGCATGCCTTTTGGCAGTTCAACACGCGCGAACCTGCGTTTCACCGGATGCGAAACTTGTGTCATACGGTAACCCGTTTCCTAGGCTGGGATGCTTTCATTGTGGTCGCGGGAAGTAGTGCTGGCAATATATTGTAGAGAATCGCAGGCCTAAGTCGGCAACGTCGCAAGTTCAGGTATGCAGACGTCCCCATAGATGACGCCAGCTACTCGTTGCGGAAGGCTACCCGAAAGCAAGCGCCACCACCGCAATCAGGGTGAAACCCGGGCTCTTGACGAGCATACGGAAGGCGTAGCGGAGGTCTTCGCAAGCGTTTCCATGGGACGCCCTTTCTGCGGAAGGGCTACTGACCTTATGTACGACGGCGACAGCGAAAGTGTTTCGTAATTCTGCGAGAGACGTATACACGATCAAGTCTTAGCGCAGCCGGGAAGGTCCCAAGACTCTGCAAACAGTTGAAGGCCGTGCGATACTCTTGGCGAAAAACAACATCTTGCAGAAAGAGAGCGCAGCGGAATGTACATTCATACTTTCTTGTTTCAGTGGCAGCCGAGCGTTACGGCCGAGATGAAAGAGCGGGCGGCGCGCGAGATTCGCGCCTTGCAAGAGCAGATTCCGGGTTTACTCGAAACCAGCTACGGCGCCAATATTTCTCCGCGATCGCAAGGATTTACCCACGGCGGAGTGATGAAATTCCGGGATAAAGCGGCGCTAGATGCGTACCCTCCCCATCCGGTACACCAGAAGCTTGTGGATTGGCTGATGCCGCTGCTGAAAGTGGCCGCCGAACTGGACTACGAAATATAGGATCGCGTTGGCGGTCGCCAATTAGACGTCGCAGAGGTCAACGGCTTGGCGCAAAGACGTTAGCGGGTCGCGGGTCGGCACGAATTCGTGAGCAACGTACCCGTGGTAGTTCGTCGCGGCTATCCCCCGCATTACTCCGTCCCACTGCACTTCCTGCGTGCCATCTAGTTCGTGGCGGTGCGGAACGCCGCCGGTGTGGAAGTGGCCGAGCCACTCAATGTTTTTCTGAATCGTAGCGACCAAGTCGCCTTCCATGATTTGCATGTGGTAGATGTCGTAGAGCAGCTTGACCCGCGGCGAGTTGACAGCTTGCACCACTTTCAGACCCCACGCCGTGTTGTCGCACATATAATCTTTGTGGTCGACCTTGCTGTTGAGCAACTCCATGCAGATGGTCACACCGTTGTCTTCGCCGATTTTTTTCAAGCGATTGAGCCCCGCGATGGTATTCTTCGCGCCTTCGTCGTCGGACATGCCCGCGCGATTCCCGGAAAAAGTGATCACGTTAGGAACGCCGAGCTTCGCGGCTATAGGGATGTTCTTGCGAAACGCTTCTTCAATCTTGGCATGATTTTCGACGCGATTTAGAGCGCTGGCGATTTCGCCGCCGCCCGCGTAACCCATGCTACAAATCAGCCCGTAACGACGTGGCACTTCCCACTCGTCGACATTCAGCAGGTCCATGGCCTTCAGGCCAATCTCCGCTCCGTAGGCGCACAACTTGTCCAGCGGAATATCCTTGTAACACCACCGAGACGCAGACTGGCGGATTCGCCCCTTGCGCGGAACGGGTGTGCTGCCCTGCTGGGACGAAGCAGAGCTAGGCAAGGACGGAAGAGCAGCCATAGTGGCTCCAGAAATTGCCGTTTTCAGCAAACTCCGACGCGATAGTTGAGACATATGTGGGGAGAGTGTACCGAAGAATTGCACGAGTGTGTTAGGGATTCTGTGAAACCGGCCACAACATTCGCACCGGTACCCGTGCGGTATTCAGGAATGGCACAGCCGTGGCCGCGATTTTGTTACGCGGCAGCGGCGGCGTGAAACTGTCGGTGGCACTGCGCACAATGCGCGCGGTGGCCGTGCCAGGTCACGCTGAGCGGTTCGGCGCAGGACGGGCAACTTGCTAGCCATTCAGAGCCGCACTCTGGGCATTTGCTGAGCAAGGACTGGGAACGGCGGAGAGGCTTGCGAGCCTGCTGAAGGTCAACTACGAAACGGCAAGAGGCATTACCACATACAAGGAAGTGTTGCATTTTGGCTGGACTCCTTAATGGGGGCGGATAGTGGTCCAGGCGCCGCTTATCTGTCAATAGAGTTAACTACGTCCGTATTACTACTGATGGTCTTTAATAGAAGTGTTACGGGACCTGGCCTACGGCTGAATAAGATTGCTGCGAACAGCGTAGCGCACGAGGTCGGTCACGGAATGCAGGTCTAGCTTCAGCATGATTCTGGCGCGATGACTCTCCACCGTTCTAGTGCTAATCGCCAGCATCGAACCAATCTGCTTGTTGCTCTTTCCGTCGGCGAGGTGGGCGGCAATTTCCCGCTCGCGCGCAGAGAGCGGGCCCACAGACTCTGCTGCTCCAGCGCCCAAAAAATCGTGTCCCTCTCCAGCAGACAGAAGCCCTTCGTCTGCTGCGAGGTGAGCATCGAGGGGCTGCCTGGCGGTTATGTGCGGAGGGACATGCAGCAGATTAGAAATAGAGCGCGTTTCCGACAGGCAGCTTTCCAGAAGCGTCACGGACTGAGCGAAATCGCCGGCCAGACTCATCGAATCATTACCAACGTTGGAGCCATTGCTCCAACTCGAATCGTGACGCCAAGCGGAGATTATCCGCGTCAGCTTATTGGTCAGGCGAAGGAGGGCGGAATCGAGTTCCTTGCCCTTTGTAAGCTCCAGAACAATGGCACCGACATGTTGCACCTCCCCAGCTCGATTCTTGATTGGGATGTAGCTGGCATTCCAATGCCCCGGCGCGTCTCGTGCGGGCAACTTGGCCTTTAGTTCAATGTTCGTTAGCGGCTGACCTGTAGCAAACACTTGCTCGAATGCGCGCAGGACCTTCGCGGCGGCATTTCCCAGCACAGCCTGTATCGCTTTGCCGAGATGAGCGGCCGCAGGAAGGCCATTCATAGACGCCAGGGCATGATTAATCGCGCGGAAGCGGAGCTGCCGGTCGCAAATTGCCACTCCCACAGTCGAACTCTGAAAGAGCGCGGGTAGCAGGTCATAAGGCTCACCGAGAGCCCTGGGGAGAGAGAGCAGCCGCACGCCGCCCGACCCTTTAATGGAATGCTTGAGTCGCATGCTTGCGCCACCTTGCAGGTGAATTACTCGACGTGGTCGCGGAACCAAACGTTGCCGATACTATATGACTCAGTACTGTCTATGTCAACAGTAATCTACTTTGACTACCCTGCACATATATGTGCATCGCACAATACAGTCGGCTGGTCGGCGTTCCAGGAACAAGTGCTCACTAGTCCGCGACTCGCGCGACCCAGCGAGTGAAGGTAATTTGCAAATCGTGCTGCATTCGCGCATCATTACTGGCTTGTTTGGACGCGGCGCTGAGGTTGGGAACGGACGCCGAGAACTCCCTCCAAACTCAACGCACTCTTCTTTAACTAACGGCGGCCCAAGAACCATTAGGGCTCCTAGTTTAGATTTCAATAAGGAGTGGCATGGAAAAGCCAGGAAAAATTGCGCCTGCAAAAGGCAAGTTGGGCGTGCTGTTGCCGGGAATGGGCGCCGTTAGCACCACGTTTATGGCCGGGGTTGAGCTGGTGCGTAAAGGAAAAGCTCAGCCGGTGGGCTCGCTAACGCAACTCGGCACGATCCGGCTCGGAAAACGCACGGATGCCCGGTCTCCTCTGATTAAGAAATTCGCGCCGCTCGCCCACTTGAACGATCTCGTATTCGGCAGCTGGGACATTTTCAAGGACAATGCATATCAAGCAGCCACCAATGCCGGGGTGTTGAGCGAAAAGGATCTCGATAAGGTCGAAACGTTCCTTTCCGGCATTACACCGATGAAAGCGGCGTTCGATCGCGAATATGTGAAACGGCTCGACGGCACATATGTGAAAAAGGGCAAGACCAAGTACGACCTGGCCCTGCAAATCAAGGATGACATCGAGAATTTTCGCAAGACGAAGCGCGTGTCGCGATTGGTCACCTGCTGGTGCGGTTCGACGGAAGTGTTCATCAAGCCGGAAGAAGTGCACTCGACGCCGGCGAAGTTTGTCGAGGCCATGAAGGCCAATCACCCGGCGATTGCGCCTTCGATGCTGTATGCCTGGGCGTCGGTCACCAGCGGGGTGCCGTTCGCGAATGGCGCGCCGAACCTTACGGTGGACATCCCCGCCATCCAGCAGCTCGCGCTGGAACACAATGTTGGAATTTGCGGCAAGGACTTTAAAACCGGGCAGACACTCATGAAGACAGTACTGGCGCCGGCTTTCAAAGCACGCATGTTGGGATTGGAAGGCTGGTACTCCACCAATATTCTGGGCAATCGCGATGGCGAAGTGCTCGACGATCCCGGATCGTTCAAAACGAAAGAAGAATCGAAGCTGGGCGCGCTCGAATACATTTTGCAACCGCAGCTGTATCCGATGCTGTATGGCAAGGTGTTCCACAAAGTGCGCATCAACTATTATCCGCCGCGCGGCGACAACAAAGAGGGCTGGGACAACATCGACATTTTCGGTTGGCTCGGCTATCCCATGCAGATCAAAGTGGATTTCTTGTGCCGCGATTCGATTCTTGCGGCGCCGATTGTCCTCGATTTGGTGTTGTTCCTGGATTTGGCGCAGCGCGCCGGGATGCGTGGCATCCAGGAGTGGCTCAGTTTTTATTTCAAGTCACCAATGACCGCCCCAGATCTGTATCCGGAGCATGACCTGTTCATTCAGCTGATGAAGCTGAAAAACACGCTGCGCTGGATGATGGGAGAAGAACTGATCACGCACCTCGGGCAGGAGTATTACGACTAGCGAATGTAAGCTCTATCCGAAAAGATGATTTGTGCGATTTGTTTTTCTGTTGAGGGAAGCGAGTTTTTTCGATTTGACGCTTGGAAACACAGCGCGATACGCTAACTGCTCGATGGCCAGCCATTTTGTGCCTATAACTTGCCCGCCGGATTCCGGTACAACCCAAAATGAGGAGACACATGTCGACTGAATTGCGTAATTTTCTTGCTCTGCCCTACGACGAGCTGGAGGATCTCAATTTAAAGGCTAAGAAGCAGCGCCAAGATCGCGTTGCGCCTCACAAAGTGCAAGAGGATCGCATCAAGTACCTCACCGACGAGAAGCGCATCAAGGCCGTGACCGTGCTCTTCAGCGACCTCGAAGGCCGTTTGCACATGCTCGACTACGACAAAAAATTCCTGATCAAGAGCTGGGACAATTTGACCTTTGATGGTTCGTCGATCCGCGGATTCACCGCGCAACGCGAAAGCGATTTGCGCCTGGCCATGGACTGGGGCGCATTCTATTGGGCGCCAGCGGATGTGTTTGGCTCCGGAAAAATTCTTGTTTTCGGGCAGGTGATCGACAAGGACGGCACGCCGTATTCAGCGGATATTCGCGGACGGCTCAAGGGCTATGCCGACGAGTTGCACGAAAAGCATGGTTACACGCTCAACGCGGCTAACGAGATTGAAGGCTTTCTGTTTAAAGGCTCCGACGCCGAGCGTCGTTTTCACGAAACGCTAAGGTTCGAGTACGTCAATACGGGTGGCTACTACCACTCCTTGCCCGGCGATCCGCTACGCACATTTATCGATACCACCGCGGAAGTGCAGCGCGCAATGGGCTTCCAGAACGAGAAAGACCATCCGGAAGTAGCCCCTTCGCAATTTGAAATCAACTACAGCTACGGCGAGGTTGTCGCGGCCGCCGACCAGATTCAACTCTATAAGCTGATCTGCCGGCAGGTGGCTACCAACATGGGCTTCACCGCGTGCTTTCTGCCCAAGCCCGTGGTTGGTGTCAACGGCAGTGGCATGCACACCAACGTGTCCATCAGCAAGAATGGCAAGAACCTGTTCTGGGATCCAAAAGGGGAGGAAAAGCTTAGTAAGGCCGGCTGGGAATTCGTCGACCGCATACTTACGCACGGTAACGATATTTGCCTGTTGTTTAACTCTAGCGTGAATGCTTATCGACGCCTCGATCCGCATTTCGAGGCACCGAACCAACTTAAAGCATCGCCGGTGGACCGCGGCGCGATGGTCCGCATCCCTATCGGAAACGAACGCAGCATGCGCACAGAAGTGCGCGCCGTCGCTCCCGACGCGAACCCCTATATGGTCATGTATTCCATCTTCAAGACTGGACTCGACGGCGAAACCGCGAAAATCAAAAACCTGCGCCAGGCGGCGCGGTATCTGCCGGACAACATCTACACGGCGATCGAGGATTTCGAGAAAGCCGATTGGACGACGAAGCTGTTTGGTGCGGATGTGAAAGGACGTTACGCCGAATTAAAACGCGCTTCGGCCGACCGTTGCCCGCGACAGCTTGGCACGGTCGTGAAAGCTCCCGAGGTCCAGTTCCACCACGAAGTCTACAACCAGTTTTTGTGGAATCTGTTTTAGGCCGATGGTGGCGCAGCATGCTGCGCCACGACCAATGCACTCTATGCGGTTTTGACCTGGGAGCTTTTCGCGTTAACAGCGTCTAGCACGCGCGTGGAATAAATAAGGGCGCCCCCGGCATTCATGGCCACAGCGACGCCTAATGCCTCAGCGATCTCTTCCTTTGCCGCTCCGGCCTTCAGCGCGGCTTCGGTGTGCACTACGATGCAGCCGTCGCAGTGGGTAGTGACGGCCACCGCCAACGAGATTAGCTGGCGTGTTTTCTCATCGAGCTTCCCTGTTTTGGAATTCGCCGCGCTCAATGTCTGATAGCCGCGGACCGTATCCGGGCTCAGTTTCATTAATTCGCCAAGCGTCGCGCCGATCTGTTTGTGATACTCACTCCAGTCAATCATCATGCGATTCTCTCCTTCATTGGAATTCTGCAATGCGCGAGTATACCTCCGCGTTGTGGGGGCCGCGTGATTTGTTTGTTGTTGTGGTATCTTCTTTAATTCGCGCTGGACTCTCGCCAGTTCCGCCGAGCGGCATCTGCTGTCAACAACACCACGTGCAAGGGGTCATGAAATCATGAGGAATTCGTATAACGGGCAAGCCGTTCCGGCTGACGGAAAAGGCATTGAATACAGCGGCGGCGAGCTGCGCGTGCCGGACGCGCCGATCATCCCGTTCATTGAAGGCGACGGCACGGGGCGCGACATCTGGAAGGCCTCGCGGCGCGTGTTTGACGCCGCAGTCGAGCGCGCTTACGGAAGCAAGCGGCACGTCGCGTGGTTTGAAGTCTTCGCCGGCGAGAAAGCATTCAACGCGTTCAAAGAGTGGCTTCCGAACGACACCGTCGATGCAATCCGCGATTTTCGCGTGGCTATTAAGGGACCACTCACTACCCCGGTTGGCGGCGGTATTCGCTCGCTAAACGTGGCGTTGCGCCAGATTCTGGATTTGTATTCGTGCGAGCGCCCGGTGCGCTATTACGCGGGAGTTCCCTCCCCCGTAAAAGCTCCCGAGAAGATGGACATCGTGATTTTTCGCGAGAATACCGAGGATGTGTACATCGGGATCGAGTGGAAGTCCGGCACGCCGGAAGCCAAGAAGCTGCTGGAGTTCCTGAACGGCGAAATGTTGAAGGACGGCAAGAAGCAAATTCGCTGGGACTCCGGGGTAGGCATCAAACCGATCTCGCCAACGGGAACGAAGCGGCTGGTGCGCAGAGCGATCAAATACGCCCTGGCGCACAGCCGCAAGAGCTTGACGCTGGTACACAAGGGAAACATCCAGAAGTTTACGGAAGGCGGATTTCGCGATTGGGGATACGAATTGGCGCGCGAAGAATATCGCGGACAAACCGTAACCGAGCGCGAGAGCTGGATTATCGACAATCTCGACAAGAATCCCGCGCTGAACGTGGAGCAGAACGGTGCCATGATCGAACCAGGTCTGGACCAGGCCACGGATGCGTTCAAGAAGAGCGTCTACGAAGAGGTCAAGCAGACGCTGGACGCGATTTACGGAACGCATGGCAAGGGTCAGTGGAAAAAGAAATTGATGATCAATGATCGCATTGCGGATTCCGTGTTTCAGCAGGTGCTGCTGCGCGCGGATGAGTACAGCGTGCTGGCGACTTCCAATTTGAACGGAGACTATTTGTCCGATGCTTGCGCCGCACAGGTCGGCGGCCTGGGGATGGCCCCCGGCTCGAACATTGGCGATGGCTACGGCGTGTTTGAAGCCACGCATGGCACCGCGCCCAAGTATGCGGACAAGGATGTGATAAATCCGAGTTCCGTGATGCTTTCGGGTGCGATGATGTTTGAGTTTTTGGGATGGACGGAAGCGGCGCAACTCATCGAGCATGGCATCGCGCGAACGATTCAGCAGAAGCGCGTAACCTATGATCTGGAGCGGCTGATGCCCGGAGCAACCAAAGTGGGAACCTCGGCGTTTGCTTCGGCGATTATTGAAAATATGGCGGCGCACGCGGTCGCACGGTAGATCGATCCGTAGCGAATCGCGCAGAAAACTGAGGAGAGGAAGCGGATGCGGAAGAAGGTTACGGTAGTAGGCGGCGGGTTCGTGGGTTCGACGACTGCGCAGCGAATTGCGGACAAAGAGCTTGCTGACGTTGTGTTGACCGACATTTTGGACGGGCCGCCAGCGGGCAAAGCGCTCGATATGATGGAGTCCGGGCCGATTACGCGGACCGATTCTCGTGCTGCGGGAATTTCTACGGCGAACGGAGATTACAGCGCGACCGCCGGCAGCGATGTCGTCGTGATCACCGCGGGATTTCCGCGCAAACCGGGAATGAGCCGCGACGATTTGCTGAAAGCGAACTACGACGTGGTGAAGGCCGTGGTCGAGCAAATCGTGCGGCACTCGCCAAACTGCATCGTTATCGTGGTGACGAATCCGCTGGACGCGATGGCGCAAGCGGCGTGGAAAGTGAGCGGTTTTCCGAAGAGCCGCGTGCTGGGCATGGCCGGCGTGCTGGACTCCGCGCGCATGAGCACCTTTGTGGCGATGGAGTGCAAGGTCAGCGTGGAAAACGTGCACTCGTTCGTGCTCGGCGGCCATGGCGATGACATGGTGCCTCTGCCCCGCTATTCCACGGTGGCCGGGATTCCCTTGCCCGATTTGTTGCCGAAGGAGCGCATCGACGCCATTGTGGAGCGCACGCGCAAAGGCGGCGCCGAAATTGTGAATCTGCTTAAGACCGGGTCGGCGTACTATGCGCCGTCGGCAGCTGCAGTCGAGATGGTAGAAGCGATTTTGAAGGATAAGAAGAAGATTCTCCCCTGCGCCGTGTACCTTGATGGGGAGTACGGAATCAAGGGGCTGTTCGTCGGCGTGCCAGTAAAGCTGGGCGCTAAAGGCGTCGAGGAGATCATTCAGATCAAGCTGACCGCCGAGGAGAATGCCGCTTTACAGAAGTCCGCCGGCTCCGTGAAGGAACTGGTGAACGTCCTCGGGATCTGAGAAGGGTCCGACGGGCACAGGCACCCCCCCACCCCCGTTAACAACAAAAGAGTGCGCAAGCGGCTGAATGCAAAGAAGTTAACGCTGCGCCGTTTCGCAAAAGAGTGCGCAAGTCACTGATTCTATTTGGTTTACATGTATGTAATAAGAACCAGAAGGGTTAGAAGCGGCTAGGGCGAATACGTGTGTTTACCCACAGCTATAATACACAAAAATATATAATTGTCAATTCAAAAGTTGGGAAAGAGCAGCACGTTAGTGCGCTGCTCCCCTTCTTAGCGCTAGAAGCCGAAGAGCTTCCCCGCTCCCGCGACTAATGCCAAGGTAAACACGGCGATGACCACCTCGCCGATGGCGCCCACGGCGAATGGCCGCAATCCCTGTTTTCGCATTTCGCGGAAGTTGGTGCGCAGGCCCACCCCCGCAAAAGTGAGCAGGAAAGCCCAGCGCGAGAGATTAGCCAGCGCGGTGGTCTGATCTTTGGTGAAGAAGTGATACGTCGCCAGGATCGAAATCAGCAGGAAGCCGAGCACGAACTTGGGGAACTTCTGCCACAGGAATGCCGCCTTGTTCCCAACCGTCTTGGCCTGCCCTTGGCTGGCCCAATAGATGGCGTACGCTAGCACGACAAAGCCGATCATCGCGTTACGCGTGGTCTTGGCCAGCACGGCGAGCTTCCCTGCAGCGTCGGAGTACAACGCGCCGGCGGCGGTGGCTTCCGCGGTGTTATCGACGGCGAGCCCAGCCCAGAGGCCATAAGCGTGATCGCTGAGGTGCAGCGCGTGGCCAATCAAGGGAAAGGTAAAGAGTGAAAGAGCGCCGAGAGCGAGAATTGCGGCAATGGCGAACGAGGAGTCTTCCTCGTCGGCTTCGATCGCGCCTTGCGTGGCGATAATCGCGCTGACGCCACAAACCGCCGAGCCCACCGCGAGAAGCGAAGTCAGCTTGGGACGCAGGCCGAAAGCGCGGCCCAGGAAAGTCATGAACGCGATCGCGCCGACAATCTCAATTGCGACCAATGCCAAGCTCACACCGCCAAGTTTCAGCACGTCGCCGAGCAGAAAACGCGAACCGAGCAATACAATGCCGGCCTTCAGCCAAAACTCGTAGGTTGCGACTCCAGCCCGGAATATCTGTGGCACTCCTACCGTATTGGAAATTGCCAAGCCGATAAGAATCGCCCACAGCACGTACTCGATATTCGGAAACGTCCAGTGGTGCGCTTTGGCATAGGTTCCAACGTTCCGCTCGAGCAGTTTGCCCGCATATCCAACGCCGGCAAGCAGCAGCACTCCGGGAATTACCCGGAAAAACTGAATAGCAGGCTGAGCCGGCCTTGATTGAGGTAATGCAATTGCGTCCGCCATGTTATTTTCCTCTCGTTGCGAAAATCTCAGTCTTGTCTAGAGCTTTACCAAGGGATGCGAGTGAAAACGCCCGCACGAATCAGCAGCGCTGCCAACAACGCAGCGACAACCGCCCAGCTATCGATCGACAACAACCAGGTCTTCCGCGAATTCAGTGCTACAGCATTAGTGCTCATCGTGCTCTCCTTGTTTCGTACGTCAGCTCACGGCCGTGTGCCGCGCATGATCTTCCGTCGACTCACCGCGCCAAAATTGCTGGCTGATTTCCTGGACCTTCTGCGATGCGACGCGCCCAACGATCATCAACGCCGGTGCGGGAAGTCTTTCCTCCCCTGCCAGGCGCGCCAAGCTGGTCCACCGAATCTGCTGCTCCGTGCCGGTTGCGTTGGAAACGATCACGCATGGCAAATCGTCCGGGAGGCCACCTTCGCGTAGACGCTGGGCGACTTCGGCATAGTCGGGTCCGGGCATGTACAGCGCGAGGGTCGTGGTGCTGGTGATGGCGCCCCAATCGATCGACGCGCCTTCCGTGCCGCGTGAAAATGTGCTGATCACAATTTGCGAAGCAGCGCGGCGATCGGTGAGCGAAATCCCAGCGGCTGCCGCCGCGCCAAGCGCCGCCGTAATACCCGGCACGATTTCAAACTCGACCGCGGCCTTACGCAGCGCTTCGATCTCCTCGCCGGCCCGCCCGAAGATCAGCGGGTCGCCTCCCTTGAGACGAATGACGACCTCATGTTTCGCGGCAGCCGATACCAGCACGGAATTGATTTCCTCTTGCGTGAGAAGTTTGTGTCCGCAGCGCTTGCCCACGTCGATTACTTCGGCGTCGCGCGCAATGAGCCCCAGAACTTCGCGGCTAACGAGTGAATCGTGAAACACGATAGAGGCCCGCGCGAGCAGCCGCGCCGCTTTCACGGTAAGAAGATCCGGATCACCGGGGCCCGCACCGACCAAGTACACTTTGCCCATTACGCCGCTCCATTCCCAGCGCGCTGCCGCCGCGCTTCCTGCAGGAAACGCACAAACATCGGCTCACTCGCCAGATGATGTAGCAGAACCTTCTTGGAATCCGCGCTATTGTCACCGGCACGAAGCAGTTCCCTGGCCGCGCCCAGCCACTCGAGCCACAGTTCGTACTCGGGACCAAATTGCTTTTCGAATTGCAAACGAAGACGCTGCGCCAGGGCAGGACTCTTTCCATTCGTGGAAATGGCAATTTGCAGGTCGCCGCGCTGCACAACGGAGCCATAGTAAAAATGGCAATGCTCGATGTCGTCGACGGCATTGCAGAGAATTCCGCGCGCATCCGCCTCGCTAAAGACGGCTTCGTTCACGCCCGGGACAGAGGTAGCGGCGATGACGAGGTAAGCGCCATCCAGGTCGGCCGGTGCGAACGCTTTTGCCTTCCACTCCACTCTTCCCTGGTCGATCCACCGCACAATCGCCGGCGTCACTTGTGGAGCGACGATGCGGACGCGCGCCTCCGCCGCAAACAGGCTCTCCATCTTGCCTGCAGCTATAGCTCCGCCACCGACCACGACAACCAGCCGGTCTCGAAGCTTCACAAAAATTGGCAGCAAACTCATGATTAGCCTTCGACTCCGATCGGCACAGGGCCAGTCGATGCGTCGCGTTCCACCGGTGCTACGAGTTGCCCGGCAAGCACCGCGCGGATTTGCTCATTCGAGTGCCGTGCGAAAAACCGACGCAAATTCTCTCCCGACTCGCGTCGCTCGTTGAATTTGCGCAGCAGCCGCTCGATCGCATCCGGCACCTCCGAAGCGGCGCAGCGATACCCAACGGGCCGCGCAATCGACGCGAATTCGCCCACGCTACCGCCCACGCAGAAGTAATACGCGTCGACCATGCGTCCATCGACCTTCAACTTCTTGCCCTCAATCCCGATGTCCGCGATCCAGTGCTGGCCGCAGCTATTCGGGCAGCCGGTAATGTGCAGCTTGAGCTGCTCCTGAAATCCCGGTAAGCGCTGATCGAGCTCTTCCGTGAGCCAGCGCGCAAAGCTCTTTGTCTCGGTCAGCGCCAGTTTGCAAAATTCAGAGCCCGTGCAGGCAACGGTGCCGCGGGCAAAAGCAGACGCGCGCACCGGCAAGCCGACGGCGGTCAATTCCCCGGAAACTCTCGATGCATGCTGATTGGGAACATTCACGATCAGCAAGTTCTGCATAATGGTGTTACGCAGGTGCCCATCGGCGTACTGGTCGGAGAGATTGGCCGCGGTGCGCAACTGCTCCGGCGTTATGCGACCCCGCAGCACGTTCGCGCCGACATACGAAAAACCCTGCTGCTTTTGCGGGTGAACTCCGACGTGATCGCGATGAATATCCGAAGGAAGCTCTTCGGGTTCCGCCGGATCGAGCCGAAACCCAAGCCGATCCTGCAGCCCATCCAGAAATGATTCCGGGGTCCAGCCATGTTGCAGGAAAAGAAACTTCAGCCGCGCACGTTCGCGGTTCTGACGCAATACCTCGGACTCGCGAAAGAGTTCCGCGACGCCGCGCACCACCGGGACAGCTTGTCCCCACCGCACGAAAGCGTTCAACTTCACGGCGAGATGCGGATCGGTGGAAAGCCCGCCAGCCACACGCAACGAAAACCCGACCTCCTCGCCGCGTAAGCGCTTTCGCGTGACCGCCGTAAGCCCGACGTCATTGATTTCGGGATACGTACACCACGAGCTGCAACCGGTGATCGAAACCTTGAACTTGCGCGGCAGATTGTAAAACTCGGAGTTTCCGCCAAGCTGTCCGTTCAGTTCGAGCGCCAGCGGCGAAGCATCGCAGTACTCGTGCGCATCAAAACCAGCCAGCGGGCATCCCGTAATATTTCGCGCAACGTCGCCGCAGGCGCCGGTGGTCGACAATCCGACGCTCCAGAGCGTTTCCAGCACATCCGGCAGCGATTCAATCGTGACCCAATGAAACTGAAAATTCTGCCGCACGGTAATGTCGGCCACGCCGCGAGCGTGACGCTCGGCGAGGTCGGCGATGGTGCGCGCCTGATGACTGCTCAGGAGGCCGTTGGGAATTCGGATGCGCACCATAAAGAACGGCGTCGCTTTGCCTTCGCCATTCTTTCCGCCGACCACGCCGGCGCCGTCGCCCTGCGTGTAAACACCCCACGAACGAAAATACGTGCCCAGCCATTCCGGCGGAATCGAAGCATGCCCCTGTCGCGCAAACGCCCGGATCTCGTCAAAATGTTCCCAGGCGTTTTTTTCGCGTTTCAGCCGCTCGACGCGCTGCGCTTTGGTTTCCTTGATCTCACTCATGTTCCCGCCCCAAGAATGTGCGCCACAAAAACAAAAAGCCCACGTTGGCCTGACCTCTGGCAACGTGGGCTTCGGAACTTACGCTTGCTTTACGTCTAAGTCCTGAAAATCCTTTGGCCAGAGATGGTCGTCTTGCGACACGCAGCGTTACACGCGCAAGAACAACAGATCATCTGGCAACAAATACTCATCGAGTCTTGAGGATACGTTTGACGCGCTACGAAAGTCAAATCGCAGCTAACGCAAAAAACAAATTCATTACAACCGAAAAACAGATGCCCGTTACTGCGGCTTCTTCGCGGGCGTCGCGGGTTTAGACGCGGCAGGCGGCGCGCTCGTGAGCAGCGTCGCAGACTTGATCGTATCGAGCTTGGGCCAGCCCTTATCAACATAGGGCTTCCCCTGCGACTCAATCTTGCCCTGGTCGGGCCCGGCGTCGTCGCCGTATTGGTCATAGAACATGTCGACCACCTTCATTCCGCCCTCCTCCACGACGCCGAATGGCGCGAAACCCATTCGATCCAGGCGCGCATTGTCCACCAAATTGATAAACACCTGCGTGGTGCGCGTGTTGGGCCCGGAAGTGGCAAACGTGATGGATCCCCGTTTGTTGCTTTGCGTCACGGGGTCATCCTTAATATCCGTTCCTTTCCACGCGGTAGTGACGGCCGGATATGCGCTAATCCCGAATTGCGCGACGAACTTCGGCACTACGCGGAATACGCTGGCGTTGTCATAAAAATGATGCTTCACGAGATTGTAGAAGCGGTCAGCACCGAGGGGCGCCCAGGCCCGCGTCACGGCCAGCGTAAATTCCCCGCGCGTGGTGACAAATTTCACCTTGTATTGTTCGGGAGCTTTGTCTTTCAGCAGTGCAGGCCGCAGGAGCGCGCGGTCATAGGCACGAGCGGCGGTAGAAGGAGTTTTCTTGGTTGCGGTGCCCTGCCCGGTTGCACCGGTCTTGGGCGCGGGTTTTTCTGTGGGAGCTTGTGCCCCAGCGGGCGCCGTCATGGCCAAAACTGCAGCGATAACTCCGGCCCACATCAAAACCGCCACTTTGTTTGTCCTATCGCTTAATCTCATTACGACGCCCTCTCCTATGGTTTGCTGCTTCTACTTCGCGGAATTCAATTCGTTGCTCACTCGCTCTACTTCTGACATCACGCGGAGCGTATTCTCGCCCAGAATCTTGCGCACGTCCCCCTCGGAATAACCCTTACGGAGCAGCGCCTCTGTGATCTGCGGCAGCTTACTCGCGTCTTCCATCCCAAAAGGCATGTTAGCGCCGTCAAAATCGGAGCCGAGGCCGACGTGGTCCGCACCCACCAGCTTCACCGCATGATCAATGTGCTCGATAATTTTTGTGTACTCCACGCGCGGCAGCTTGCCCTGTTTTACATATTCGCGAGTTATGCGGTCGCCCTCGATTAGCTGGCATCCTTCTTTGTCGCCGCAGCGCTTCTGCACCTCATCGGCAATGGCCTTGGAAATCTCCGGATTCTTGTCGGCGTGCATAAAATCTTCGCTGAGAAAGCCGACGTGATAATTAATCTGGATCACTCCGCCCTTTGCCGCCAAATCCTTAATCATCTGATCGGTCATGTTGCGTTTGGCATCGCACAGAGCACGGCACGAAGAATGCGAGGCGATCAGGGGGGCTTTGCTGACGTTTAGGGCGTCGTAAAAGGTCTTGTCGCTGACATGCGAAATGTCGACCATCATGCCGAGCCGGTTCATCTCGCGAACCACGTCCTTGCCGAAATCTGTCAGCCCGTTGTGTGCTGCCGTGTCGGTGGAAGAGTCCGCCCATTCATCGTTACCACTGTGCGTCAACGTCATATAGCGCACGCCAAGCGCCGCATACGAGCGCAACACGCCCAGGTCGCTGGCGATCATGTGCCCGCCTTCGACACCCATCAGCGCGGCAATCTTGCCCCGTCTGCGTGCCTCGCGCACTTCCGCCGCCGTCGTCACTAGTACGATTTCCTGCGGATGCCGGCGCACCTGCTCGCGCACCGCGTCGATTTGATCGACCGCGTGCTTAATCGCGTCAGGCCCGGTAATTTTGCTCGGAATCCAGATCGAGAAGAAAATCGCGCCGAGCCCGCCTTCCTTCATCCGCGGGATGTCGATGCTGCCGGTCGCACTGCGCGCACCAAGATCGAAATCTCCATCGAGAAAGCGCTGCGTCGTATCATCGTGCGTATCGACCACAATGGACGCAAAGTGGAGTTTGCGCGCCCGCGCGGCGATATCATCCACTCGGGGCGTAGCGGTCACGAGCACTCCCCCGATGAGACACAACGCCGCAACAGCAATAAGAATGTTCCGAAGCATCTCACCTCGCTGACTTCCCCCGAACCAATGTGCAATCTGCAATTCGCGAATCGGCCTACCCGACCCTCCCATCAGGGCCGCGGTGATCCATGCAGTTGTGCGAAAGAGTTTATCCTACAAGCCAGCCGAACAGAGCCTGTTTCCACGCCTGGCGATTAATTTCCGCCAGCGATTCGGTCAAAGGAATTTCCTTGGGGCAGGCCTTCACGCAATTTTGCGCATTCGCGCAGTCTTCGATGCCGCCGCGGCCCATCACCGCCTGAATCCGCTCTTTTGCGTGCATCGCGCCCGTGGGATGCATGTTGAACAATCGCACCTGGCTGAAGATGGCCGCGCCCATGAAATTATTGTTCTCGTTCACCTGCGGGCAGACTTCCAGGCAATTGCCGCAAGTAATGCAGCGCGAGAGCGGGTAAGCCTTCTCCTGCACCTCCGGCGCGACCCGCGGACCTTCTCCGAGGTTGTATGTTCCGTCGATCGGAATCCACGCCTTTACGCGTTTCAAGCTGTCAAACATGAACTGGCGATCGACAGTCAAATCGCGAATCACCGGAAATTTCGAGAGCGGCTCGATGCGAATGGGCTGCTCGAGCTGGTCTACCAATGCGGAACATGCCATGCGCGCTTTGCCGTTGATGACCATCGCGCACGAGCCGCAGACCTCTTCCAAGCAGTTGGAATCGTAAGACACAGGATTCGTTTGCTTGCCTTGACGCGTGACAGGGTTCTCCGCGATATCGCGCAGGCAGATGATTACGTTCATCGACGGCCGCCAGGGCAGCGCAAACTCCTCCCATCGCGCAGCCTCCTTCGGGCTCGCCTGCCGTTTTACTTTGACGATGACCTGTTTGCCTTCTGCCATCTCAATCCTCGACTTCAATTAACGCCAACACAGAATCGTCGCCCATTATTTCGCCGCGTCATACCTTCGCGGCCGCGGCGGAATCTGCGAGATGTCCACTGGCTCGTACGTAAGCTGGATATCGTTGTTCACCCATTTCGCGCGCGTGGTCTTCAGCCAATTTGCGTCATCGCGCTCCGGAAAATCCGGCTTGTAGTGCGCGCCGCGCGACTCGTTGCGGCACAGCGCGCCAACCGTGATCACGCGCGCCAATACCAGCATATTGCCGAGTTCCCGCGCAAAATTCAGCGTTTGGTTTGACCAGTGAGTCCGATCGCTCAGGTTCATCTTGCGATAGCGCGCCTGCAAATCATTGATCTTCGCATTCGCGTTTTCCAGCCCTTTGTTGATCCGCGTCACCGTGACGTGCTCCGTCATGATCTCGCCGAGCTCTTTCCAAATTGTGATCGGATTTTCCGAACCCTGTTGAGACAGCAACGCCTGATTCATCTCTTGCTGCCGCTTTTGCTCTCGCGCAAAAACGCCGGAGTCCGTCGCGTCCGCGCCTTTCTCGACATTGCGAGCGTATTTCACCGCAGCGGGTCCCGCGATGCCCCCGCCGAAAATGCAAGACACAAGCGAGTTCGCCCCCAAACGATTCGCGCCGTGATATTGATATTCGCATTCGCCCGCTGCGTAAATTCCCGGCACGTTCGTGGCTTGATCCTGATCGTTAACCCACAAGCCGCCCATCGTGTAGTGCATCGCCGGAAACACTTTCATCGGCTCTTCGCGTGGATCAACGCCGAGAAACTTCTCGTAAATTTCCAGAATCCCTTCGAGCTTGCGGTCCAGCGTCTCGCGGGGAATATGCGTCACGTCCAGATAAACCGCCGCCTGCCCGCCGATTCCGAGCTTTTCCTGATACACAATCCGGTGGATCGCGCGTGTTGCGATATCGCGCGGCACCAGATTTCCGTATTTCGGATACCATTCCTCGAGAAAATAGAATCGCTCGGCTTCCGGAATGCTCTTGGCCGCGCGCTTCTCCGCCGGATTGCGCGGCACCCAGACACGCCCGCCCTCGCCGCGCGCCGATTCGCTCATCAAGCGCAGCTTGTCTTCGCCGGGGATCGCGGTCGGATGTACCTGGATGAATTCGCCGTTGGCGTAATCCACGCCCTGCTGAAACAGCGCCGACTGCGCCGACCCTGTGCAAACCACCGAATTCGTCGAGCGCCCAAAAATCGCGCCAATCCCGCCGGTGCAGAAAATCACGGCGTCCGCGGGAAACGTCTTCACTTCCATCGAGCGCAAATCCATCGCGCAAATACCGCGTCCGATTCCCGCGTCGTCAATCACCGCCGACAAAAACGTCCAGCCTTCGCGCTTTGTCACTCGGCCTTCGGATTCGTGCCGCCGCACCTGCTCGTCGAGCGCATAAAGCAGCTGTTGACCGGTGGTGGCTCCCGCAAACGCCGTGCGATGGTAAAGCGTGCCCCCAAATCTGCGGTAATCCAACAACCCTTCCGGTGTGCGATTGAACATCACACCCATGCGGTCCAGCAAATCGATAATTCCGGGCGCTGCTTCGCACATCCGCTTCACCAGCGGCTGATCTGCCAGAAAATCACCGCCGTAAATGGTGTCGTCAAAATGCTTCTGGGTAGTGTCGCCCTCCCCCTTTTGATTCTTCGCGGCATTGATTCCGCCCTGCGCGCAAACGGAATGCGAGCGCTTGACCGGCACAATCGAAAATAGCTCCACCGGCACTCCAGCCTCGGCCACACGAATCGTGGCCATCAGGCCGGCAAGTCCTCCGCCGACTACGATGATCTTGGGCTGTCTCATTTCTGCGTTAAGTACGAAGCGAAGGGATGCCAGTTGTATCGAAAGCTCACCACGATCAAAACTCCGACCAAGCTAAACACCACACCCACCGCTGCTCCCAACTGCCCGGCCGCCCTTTGCGCGCGCGCTGTTGCGGCCAGTCCCCACTTGCACAGAAAATTCCAGATGCCCACGCCAAGGTGAAACGACGTAGCCACCACTCCGACTACCATGAAAGCAAAAGCCCAGGGATTCCGCATCTGCTGCGCCACTTCGTTATAGGTCGACATCCCGTGCGTCAGCCACCGTTGCGTGTAGACGTGCCATCCGATGTAGACAACCGCAAGCAACCCGGTATACCGCTGAAACGTATACAGCCAGTTCTTCATCCACGGATAGTCAACGACATTCGATTCGCCTCGCAGCCAGATATAAATCCCATAGCCGCCATGAAACAGAATCGGCAGGAAAATAAAAGCCCACTCCACGAAAACGCGAAATGGAATTGTCTGAAGCGCTTGCGAGGTTTCGTCGTATTTTGGGCCGCTCACCAACACGGCGCTGTTGGACCAAAAATGCTCCGCCAAAAATGCGCCAACGGGAACGATGCCACTTAAGGAATGTAGTTTGCGAAGGAGATAACTGGTTTCAGGCCGGGTTGCCGTAGCGGACATGCCCTCTCCGCCGCGTCATCTTCTCAACAAAACTCATGAATCGCGGCAAATTCAGTATAGGCAGTTGGCAATAGCGATGCAAGTTGACGCAAATTTCTCGGACGTTTATGAAGCATGCGCAGTCCCCGCCCGTTACGCATTAAGCCCACGCGCTTCCGTTTTCACGTTCACGCATTCGGGGCGATGCTATCCTACATTGTAAATCCTGCCGGGACCTCTCACCTGGCCGTAGTTGGCATAGCGCCGTTTTGAGAACAAAAAACATGAACCTGGTGACAGAACTAGAACGTCTGGTGGACGCCCTGAGCGAAGCCGGTGATCCCACACAAATTTCCTTCGCCTCCGTCGCGGAACGCATCGCCAGGAATCTTTCGGTTCGCACTGACGAAGTAGCCATCCTCGGCGTCTCCAATCGCTGGCGGCATTTGCATTTCGTCGTGCCAGAAGCCCTAAAAAATGTCGGCTTCATCCCGCTCTCCAGCAAATCCGCGCTCGCCGCGCGGACAACCCGCGAAAGCCGCCCGGAAATTATCAACGATTTCACCTCCGTGAAGCACGCCAGCGTGTTCGAAGGCGTAAAACTTGCCGCCGAAGGCGCCGAGGTCATCCAAAAAATCATGAGCGCCCCCATTCTTTCGGGCGACCGCGTCGTTGGCGTGATACAAATCAGCCGCAAAGGCGCCAGCGCTAAAGCCTCCGGCCCCGATTTCACTTCCGACGACCTCGGAAAAGTTCTCGCTCTCTGCAAGCCGCTCGGCAAACTCCTCCAGCGCGCCATCCCCGAGTGATTTCTCTCGTCTCTGTTTGCGTCTGTGCGGAAAAATTTCCTCTTTCTCATTGGAAATGAATTGACACTGCAAAACCTTCTTGTTACTTTTCCACAGCACGAAATTTTTAAAATCACATCCCGACGGAGGGACCGCACACCGGCACCATGGCGTTTGTCGCTAAGAAAATATTTCTCACCAAAGGCGTCGGTAAACATCGCGAAAGGCTTTCCAGTTTTGAGCTCGCGCTTCGCAACGCAGGCATCGCCGCCTGCAACATCGTACGCGTCTCCTCCATCTTTCCCCCGAATTGCAAATTAATTTCGCGCAGCGAAGGCTTGAAGCACATCAAGCCCGGCCAGGTCGCGTTCACGGTTATCAGCGAGAATTCCACCAAGGAACCGCATCGCCTGATCGCCGCCAGCATCGGTCTCGCCCTTCCGAGCGACAAATCGATGTACGGCTACCTCTCCGAGCATCATTCCTTCGGCGAAACCGAAGAGGTTGCGGGCGAATATGCCGAAGAGCTCGCCGCGGAAATGCTCGCGACTACGCTAAACGTGGAATTTGATCCGGATCTTTCCTGGGACGAGAAAAAAGAGGTCTACCGCATTTCCAACAAAATCGTCCGCACGCTGAACGTCACGCAATCCGCTGTCGGCGACAAGCGAGGCCTCTGGACCACAGTCCTCGGCGCCGCAATCTTAATCGGCGAAGACGATTAAGCGCGCCGGATTCCCTTCCTACTTGCAACCTTCGCGTTTGTAATAGCCGATGCGCTCCAGCACCGCGCCCACAATCAACGGTAGCGCCACGGTCGCATCGTCAAAAACTTCCGCAAAGCGCCCGCCTTCTTCCGGTGGCACAAATTTTCCCCAGGAAACCGCCTCCGTGTACGTGCTCCCGCTAAGCCCGCCCCAATGCACCGGCTCCGGACAAATCCGAACGCCGTAGTTGTAGCGTTTCAGCGGCAGCTTGCGATATCCGCGTCGCGCCAGTAGCTCTGCATAAACTCCAAACTGTTGCGACCAGTTCCGGGGGACGCCCCCGCCAATAGTGAAAATCCCCATTTTTTTCGTCGCCAGCATCGTCCCCGCAAATTTCTCGAAATCCTCAAATGGATCAAACCGCAAAACCGGCCGCTTCGCGTCTTGGCGAGCAATCTTGTGCAATGCGAAATCAATCCCCAGCTCCGAATCGCTGAACGCCGGCACAAACACCGGAACATTGTGCTCATACGCCGACTTCAGGATTCCCCGCCCCGGAAATCCCTTGTGCAAGTACTCGCCGATCTTGCGATGCAGCTTCCAGCTACAAACCGTTTCCTCCGCGTCCCAGTTGTTCAGGATCTCGTCCATAACGTCCTCGACGTGATCCAGGTTCGTCTCCGGTTCCAGCGAATCGTAAACGCGATTAT
>Ga0137418_10000487_pt1 | contig 35428 bp, 27 predicted proteins | sample CZODoug3_1_2_16f_FD_122242 | JGI IMG/M metagenome (GOLD analysis project Ga0137418, IMG submission 122242) | Vadose zone soil fungal communities from Angelo Coast Range Reserve, California, USA - CZODoug3_1_2_16fungal (Hybrid Assembly) | ecosystem: Environmental > Terrestrial > Soil > Vadose... | reverse complement strand
GGGATACTCAGATAGTCGGACTTGTATATGCTGTCGTAGAACTGGTATTGAGGCTGCCATCGGGTTCCGTCGCTCACCAGATCTCTGTACAGTACGGTGCTGGGACTGAAGCTCCCTTGAAGCGATGCCTTTGTAACCCCTGGCCAGCGCCTCCCGTAGAAGGGGATACCTACTCCGATCTTGCTGGCAGCCACGCCAGCGCTGGTGAATGCCCTTGCCCGCCAGTCACAGGTCATTACGGCAAGATTGCCACTCTGCAACAGCGCGTCGTTGTACCAGGAATAGCCGTTACCAGGGCTGTCCATGTCATAGCACATGAGGTTGATCTGATCGAGTTGGGAATAGCTGGCGCCTGCCACCGCAGGCAAGTTACTCCAATTGCCCACGGCTATAGTGATGACTTTAGTGGGCATGGCGGTTCGGAGGCGGGTCAGCAGATCGTTATATTGCGTCACGTTGACATTCTGCTCCCAGTCGATATCCACGCCGTCGTACTGATTGGTGTTTAGGAAGCTGGCGATGCTGGAGACAAATGTAGCGATCATCGCTGGCGAAGTGCTTTGCGCCAAGGCGCTGAGGTGAGAGTCGTTGTCTTTGATGCATACCAGGACTTGCTTGCCGGTGGGCCTTGCGGCAATCAGCGCATTGATCTCAGTCTGCGACAGATAGTGAAGCTCTACGGTGCCGTTGCCATTGCCATTGAGATCGACGCCCGGCGCCGCCGCAAAGTGGATGATATGCGTGTACTTGCCCCAGGGGATGCTGGAGACCGGCAGAACTCCGTTCTGCGAGCTGTAATATCCGCTAATCCATTGCCCCTGTAACATTGCGGGTAAGAGGGCTAAGAGAACTCCTGTGATGATAGCTTTCATTTTGTCTCTAACTCCTTGCTGCGACATTAGTCGCTAAATCGGGATTCCTAGGCATGTCCTGGCCAGGCACGAACAGTTGCACATCCACAATTCGCAGATCTCTTTCGTTCAGACGATGGACACACTAGCGCTCACGCAGTGTCGCCATCGCTCTCAAGATTTCCATCGTAAACAGCGGCAATACCATCTGACGCCGAAGTCGACTGGGCTCGGCGAGTAGGCGAAAAAGCCACTCGGTGCCGGTCTTACGGAAAAGTGCCGGAGCCCGTTTCCCCGCGCCGCTAATCACGTCCAGGCTGCCGCCAACTCCCATACAAAAGCTTGTTCTGAGTCGAGGCATCTGTTCGGCAATCCAAAGTTCCTGGCGGGGCGTTCCCATGGCCACGAAGAGCAGATCAGCTTTACTACGGTTGATTTGATCGACGACCGCTGAGGAGTCCTTGAAGTAGCCGTCCTGCCTTCCAACGACCTTCAATGCCGGGTAGGTTTTCACGAGCTCGCGACTGGCGGTGGCGTTCGAATGAGGTGATGCCCCTAACAGAAAGACCTTCCATCCCTCCTCTGCAGAGAGACGGATCAGTCTCAAGAAAAGATCAATTCCGGTACAGCGCGGCAGCCGCTTACGATAGAGCAGCATCGATGCGAGGGAAATTCCAATACCGTCGCAGATTCGAACGTGGGCCGAGTCGAGCACGCGGCTCAGCCGTTGATCTCTCATTGCCCGGTAAACTTTTTCTGGGTTGATCGCGACACAAAATGTGGGTGAGCGCGAGGAAATGCGGTGGCGTATTAATTGGACCGCATGGTCGTAAGATTCAAAGAGACTGACTCGTGTCCCCAGAATTGAGATAAGCCGTGGAACGCAATCCGGCATTTTCGACTTCCAAGAATTCATCGATCCCTGCCGAGCGGAGAAAACATATTTGTCGTTAAATTAGCTGTTAGGCTTGAACCGTGACTGGAGTGGAATCCCGTTTGGTCGTGTGACCCAAGTATTCCGCCATCCAGTAATGCAAGCTCAACAGAAGGAAGATGTGACGCTCACGGTTCAGGCCTCCCGCATGACCCTTCAAAACTTTTTTGACCTCAGCAAGGTCAAAATACGAAGAAAACCGGGAAGAGGGGCTGAGGAGAATGTCCTCAACTAGTTCCGTTGCCCTAAACCAGCGCGAGGTAGGCGAGAAGAAACCCTTTCTCTTACGACGAACAATCGAGGCCGGCAACATACGTCTAGCAACCTGCTTGTGGATTACTTTTCCGCGGAAGATGCCAACGCGGTAGCCTATGGGCAACGATTCCACGAAGCGCACAAGATCGAGGTCGAGAAACGGAACACGGCATTCGATCGAGTGGTGCATCGTGATCTTGTCTGTGTAGAGCAATAGGTCATCGGCAAGGTTCATTCGCAGATCGAGACTCATCATGCGCTGTACACTTCGCGGCCGACCGGAACATCGAAGAAGATCGAAGAAGTAACGAATACGGTCAGTCGCCAAACTGGCATCGTGTCCGACTAACCGCGCAATCTGTTCCGCACTGAAAACGCTGTAAATGGCCTCGAAGCGTCGCACGTCGTCCAGTTCTTCAATGGAATCGAGCCCCCGCAGCACCGCATCGTTCCGCACATGCAGAAGCTGCGCGCCTTTTCTGAGGCAGGGAATGGCAAAAGCCGGGACGAAGGACCTCAACAATTCGGTTTGGTACCTGCGATATCCACCCATTGCCTCATCAGCACCTTGGCCCGAGAGCACCACCTTCACATGTTGGGAAGCCAGCGATGAAAGGTAGAACATGGGAACGACTGAAGTGGTTGCCAATGGCTCCTCAACGATCGCGCTTATGTGTGGCAAGAGATCCAGGAACTGCGGGAGGCCCATGCGCACATTGTAGTGATCTAACCCCGCGATCCTCGCCGTCTCGCGCGCCTCCTCGATCTCGTCGGCCTCATCGCGCTCGGTGAACCCGACCGTGAAGGCTTTCATCTTGTAGTCAGCGTGTTGTTGAGCAATGCTGCCCACCAAGGCGGAATCGATTCCGCCGCTGAGTAGAACTCCTACCTCTACGTCGGACAACATTTGGCGCTTGACCGCCTGTTCCACAAGAAACGCGTATTGCTCAAGGACCTCCGAGCGATTCCGTACCACAACTTCGGTGTTAGAGGTAGCGACGAACGGGTACTCGCGAAAGGATAGTTGGTCAGCACCGAGATCCACTTCAATGACGTGACCCGGCCTTACCTTTCGAATCTTCTTAAAGAGAGTGTCAGGAGCGGGCACATATCTGAGCCGCAAGAGTTCCGCAAGATTGGCGAGATCAACAGTGTCGTCCACAAACTGCAAGAGCAGGCGAAGTTCGGACGAGAACATGAAGGATCCGTTTTCCGAGCAGTAGTAAAGTGGCTTGACGCCAAAAGCGTCCCGAGCAAGGAACAGCTTCCGGTTCTCCGCATCAATGAAGCCGAAAGCAAATATTCCATTAAACCGGTCGGCCGACAGGATGCCATGGTGGGCGAGGTGGTGGAGGATCGTTTCAGTATCCGAATGGCCCCGATACTGAATCGGGCTGAAACGCCCCCTCAGTTCTAAATGGTTATAGATCTCACCATTGAAGACGAGTCCATGTCTCCGGAAAGATGTCCACATGGGCTGTCGACCGGCTGGCGAGAGGTCAAGGATCGACAGTCTGCGATGACCCAAAGTCAGTAAGTGATTTCCAATCGGCAACTGAGCGATTGCTGAATCATCCGGTCCACGATGCCGGAGAAGATTCAGTGCCTGCTCATCAAAAGGGAAATTTACCGTGCCAAGAATTCCACACATTTTCGTTAGGTCCTAAGTCCGTCGTAGATGCACTGGATGAAGCCGCTGTTACCAGGCGCGTAGGGATGAGTGGGACGTCAAGCGTCAAACGTCATGCGCCAGATGATTCATCATCACGTCGGGGCTGCACTGCGATTGGTATCGTGCTGCGATTTCCGCCACAATCTTAGGAATATCGTATTGGAGCTGCCAGTGCGGAAAATGAGCGCGGATTTTTGTCAGATCGGAGATGTAGCAGATGTGATCTCCCACGCGGTTGGCGTCTTTATACGTACAGTCCAGCGTGTAGCCCATGCGGGCGAGTAAATCGATCGTCTCGAGGATCGAGAGACTGTTGCTGCGGCCTCCACCGAGGTTGTAGACTTCGCCGCATTTTGGATTCCGGAAAAACTCTACGAACAACCTGGCGACGTCATGGCAGTGGATCTGATCGCGTACCTGCTTGCCCTTATAGCCGTAAATCGTGTACTCGCGGCCTGTAACGGCGCAAAGGACGATGTACGCTAAATAGCCGTGAAGTTCCACAGCGGAATGCTGGGGACCGGTGAGACATCCCCCGCGAAAGATTCCGACGGGCATGCCGAAGTAGCGTCCAAATTCCTGGCACATAATGTCGGCCGATGCTTTCGAGGCACCGAACAGCGAATGCAGACACGCGTCGATGGACATGGATTCATCGATTCCGTTGCGAGCGTCGACATAGTCATATCGCGTCTTGAGTTCGACCAACGGTAAGCTGTTGGGGCGGTCGCCATAAACCTTGTTGGTGCTGGTAAAGCAGAACGGCGACTCACGGCAGAAATCACGAGCGGCCACGAGCAGGTTCATAGTGCCGCCCGTATTCACATCGAAGTCGTCATAGGGAATGGACGCGGCTTTGTCATGCGACGGTTGCGCTGCAGTATGTACTATAAAATCAGGCCGTTCCTCATCAAAGAGATCACGGATGGCCTCGCGGCTGCGAATATCGATCGCCACATGGTGATAATTCGAGTGCGCTGCGCGTAGACCTTGTACTACTGGCGCTGTGGTGCCCGCTGGGCCGAAGAACCAGCTACGCATGTCATTATCGATCCCAATTACCTCCCAGCCGTCTTCGCATAGCATTCGGGCGCACGCTGAACCAATCAGCCCGCCCGATCCCGTCACAATAGCTTTCAATTGCGTTTCCCCTCGGGCGAATCAAATATTTTTGACAAACATGACTGGTGATTCAGAAGCTGCACTCATCACCCAGGAGTTCACCACCCTGCGTGGCGGGACGATGATTATTGTTTGCAGGCGCATGTACTCGATGATCGGAGCCACGGACATTCCCTGCGGCCACCATCTGTGAAACAGCGTAGAGAAATGGCATGACAGCCCATCGCAGCGTGTTCTTATTTCGGCGTGCGCCGATGAAGTCAATTTGCGAGTAGACGTCTATGCCTCGGCAAAAGCGCTGGATTATGGATGCTAGTAAACTCTGCGCCAGGCGAAAGTCGCCAAGTAGCAACGCCAGATTCAGTATTTCTGCGTTGTCATACAAATCGAATCGCACGAGACCAGGTTTGTTCGCAATGGAGAATCGCTTGAACAGAAAGTGCTGTTCGTCAAGGAAGGCCTTTCTTAGATACTCGTATCCGGCTGCCACCAAGGCCGCCGAGTCTTGCAGTTTTACGATTCGGTCGGTTTTGATTACGTTCTTTAGCACGATACATGAATGAAAGCAATCGATGAACGAACCTCCGTGGGAGGAGTAAAACCACGAACCGTCCGCACGCTGCTCTCTGCGGATATACGCGTAAAGTTTCCTGACCTTCTCCTCAATGCGGTCGACCTGATGTCTCGGTGCATATGGCAAAACGAGAGAATACGAATACATCGTGTAGGAGACAGCATTGACCACCGTTCGGTCTCGAAATGGTCCATAGGACGTGGCCATTACCTTCTCATCTTCTTCCATAACTTGTATATCGTTGTCGAAGAATCGAAATATGCTCTCGATGACAGATCGGAATCGCGTGGCTCCAGCAATCTGCGAAAAGCTGACGAACGCTTCCAAGGCATACGGTGTAATGACGGAGAATGGGGTGTCGCGGTCGTAGACCAAATCGCGGCTCACCGCGTGAGGAAACCCAAGTCCCCAGCAGCACCCGCTGTACCCTTTACAGCTGTTAGTCACCAGCCATTGAAGATGGCGTTCCGCGCCTTCCAGCAAACGCGGGTCCGGATTGGTGCGGTAGAGATTCAATAGGCAAAGCGCGGCCATAGCTCTTACGATGGGATACTCATTCCGGATGTAAAACACGCACCGAAACTTGTAATTGAGGAGATCGTCAAAGAGGGCCAAAACTGCCGCTGGAAAGAGACCTAGACCCCGCCGGCGATTGAATAGTTTCTTTACGCCGAAGCCTAGCTTGGTTTTCCAGATGTCGTAAGGATCGTATGTTGATAAGTCATCTCGTGCGCAGAAGCGTTCAATTAACACTTCCAAATAGGAAGCCGTGGATTCCCCTAACTCTGGGGACAACCCTGAAGCTGATAAACGGGCTTCCGGCCGGTTGGCAGTCAAAAAAGAAGACATTCGGAGCGTCTTTACGGATAAAGATTTAAGAAATTAGAGGAGTGTTCCTCAATCGGCACCGGCAAGCACGAAGCGATAGACTTCTTTAAGGCTGGCGGCAACCTGCGCGCTAGTAAAATGAGTTCTCGCATACTGGCGGTTAAAGAGGCTGATATTCGAACGCAGGCCAGAATCACAGATCAGTTGGCTCAACAACGAGGCGAAGACTTCAGGTTCCCTGCTCTCAGTACAGAAACCCATGACGCCGTCTTGGAAGAAGTCACGCAGGCCGCCGACAGCGCGGGTAACGATTGGAAGACCATAGGCCATGGCTTCAAGCACAGAGATGGGTAATCCCTCGCCGTAAGAGGGGAACAAGTAAGCGTCCGCCGTTCTGAAGAGTTGGTATTTTACGCCACCTTCGACATTCCCAACAAAGGAGACGTCGGCGAGGCGTTGAGCGGAAGCAACTCGAACGGCGCCATCGAGATGGGAACCATCGCCCGCGACGGTCATGGAAAGGAACGCATATCTCGCTTTCAGCAGACGGTACGTTTCCAGTGCCTCGTAGACTCCTTTCTCCTTCTCGACTCGCGCGAGGAACAAGATGTTGAATTTTTGCATATGTCCGCTAGCGCGCCGCAGTCGTTGACAATCATCTAGTAGCTCATCCTCTATCGGAGCACTCTGAACAAATACGGTCCCCTCATACCCGAGCAGCCGCAGTCTTTTCTTGAAGTCATTGCCTAAGACAATAAATGCGTTTGCCCGACCGTAGACCAACCTAAATAAGGACCAGTGTCTCGATGAATCGTGCCCAGACGCATCGCCCCAACCGTGGGCGAAGACGACAACTGCTTTGCGAAGAGCTTTCGCTATCACCAGAAGCAGGCCGTCCCGAACGAGTGCCTTGGGATATATGGAAGGGTTTAGGTGAACAATATCGTAGCACCCGTGCCTGAGTGTGCGAGCAAACTGCCAGGAATCCCGAACCATTCGAAATGCAGTCCTGTCTATTCGCTCTTCATTGGAACGAGATCCAACTGTCAAATAATCCACGCTGTTGCGCAGATGTGGCCGGACAACACGCAGGTACTGAGCCACGCCCCCTACCCTGTTAACGGGAGGCGTGGTTAGCAGCACACGAATGTGATCATCGTGGAGCGGCGCTACACCGCTCAGTTTAGGTATGGTTCGGATGGAGAGTTCTCACATTCTGAGAGTGGCTCGTTCGGGATGGCTGCCGCGTGCGGTTAGCCTTTCGATATCCATAAGCGCGGAGCTAGTATCCTGGACCAAGCTGGGTGAAGGTTCTGGTTCCGCGAGGCGTTGGCGCGTTGTATTCAGGTAACGAACGTCGGAGGTCCTCTGGTCGTTGTGAGCCTGCGATAAAATAATTTCGAAACACTGTCAGACAACGCTCGGCTGCAGCCCCATCCCAAAGGTGTGGGATACGACCAGTCTTCGGTCGAACCCTCATCTTGTTCCATGCCTCGAGGATTGTGCTTCTGCATGTGCCGGCCAGTATATTTGTGCCTTCTTCGATTGTTACCGGCCTCTCGCTATTTTCTCGTAGCGTCAGGCACGGCACGCCGAGAGCAGTGGTCTCTTCCTGGATACCACCGGAATCGGTGAAGACCGCCGAACTATTTGCCATAAGGCAGAGGAAATCCAGATAGCCGAGGGGTTCCAGCAGGGTGATGCTGCCTGACGCGGCGAAACAGAACTGGTCCAAATGAACCCGTGTCCTCGGATGAACGGGGAAAATCACTGGGATGGATTTGGAGATCTCTCGGAAGGCTCCAAGAATTTGATCGAGCTGTTCGGGATGATCGACATTCCCAGGTCGATGCAAAGTCGCCAACGCGAACGGTTGGCCGTCAATGCCCAGACGACGCAAAATATCCGACTTCCTTGCTGCAGCAAGGCTGTACCGCAAGGAATCAATCATCAGATTGCCAACCATATGGATGCGGTGGTCCGGGATGCCCTCGCCCAGGAGATTTCGGCGGCCGCTTTCTTCGCTCACCAGTAGGACATCAGAAATGGCGTCAGTTATCAGGCGGTTGATTTCTTCGGGCATGCTCTTATCGAAACTCCGGAGGCCTGCCTCAATGTGAAAGACTGGGACATGCAATTTGGCAGCAACTACGGCAGCGGCCATCGTGGAATTGACGTCGCCCACAACAGCTACGCCATCCGCCTGTTCGGATGTAACTACGGGTTCGAACCGCGTCATGATCTCAGCGGTTTGTTGCGCATGCGTGCCAGATCGGACGTCGAGATGATGATCGGGCGTTGGCAGGCCAAGGTCGTGAAAGAAGTGCCCTGACAATTTGTCATCGTAATGTTGGCCGGTGTGTACGAAAACAGTTGTGAAATTGTCGTCACAACGGAGGAGCCTTAGCAAAGGCGCGACTTTCATGAAGTTCGGTCGAGCACCTGCCACGCATATCAACTTGTGTCTTTTCACGTCTACCGTCCGGTTGTCGTCAGTGTGATTACCAGCCGTTGTTTCAATCAGGGTCGTGATCTTCTGGGCGAGGACTGCGTTACTCAAGCAACGGGCGCGCCGCAACTTATCTACAACACTGTCGAGTGGGAGAAAAAAGCACGACACAAACTGCGAGTCAACTTTGATACAGATCAGACCAGCGAACTAAAGCCGCGCCCCAGGAGTAGCCGACTCCGAACCCGACGAGCATCACTGTGGAGTGATTTGGTAGGCGCCCCTCTCTCGCGGCGTGTTTCAGCGCGATTGGAATTGTCGAAGAAACCGTATTCCCACAATGGCTCATTGCCACAACAAACTTCTCTCCTGGAATGTTCATCCGTTTGCGTAGATGCTCCAGCATGTACCGGTTGGCCTGATGAAACACAAACAGGTCTATGTCTTCCATAGCCAAGGCGCTTTTTTTTAAGATTCGCTCGATGCTTTCGGGGACGGACGAGAGAGTGAACGTGAAGACTTCGGCGCCATTCATGTATAGATTTTCTAAAGTTCGCACATTACCGTCTTCATCTTCGCTGGGCTCCGCGGTCTGGCCGGTTCGCGGGTGTCGCATGCCACCGGTCGGAACGATCAAGTTTTGGTGGCCCCTTCCGTCGGTGCCGTAAATGAACGGCCCGATGAAAGGAGATTCCGATTCGACAGCCCTCAATAGCGTGGCCGCAGCGCCATCGCCGAAAATGGTGCGAACACTCTTGTCCCGCGCATTGATGAACTTGCTGTAGGTCTCAGCAGTGATCAACAGTACGTTGCAGGCTTGTCCGGACGATATTAGGCCCTGCGCCAACCCCAGTCCGTAAATGTAACCCGAACAACCGAGATTGAAATCCAACGCCCCGCAAGTAGTGGGAATTCCCAAACGATCTTGAATCACACACGCCGTGGTCGGCAGAAAATAGTCGGGGCTCTGCGTGCACAGCAAGACAAAATCAATCGAATCTGGCTGGCAAGCGCCGGATTCGAATAATCTTTGAACTGCGTTGACAGCAAGATCCGACGAGCACTCGTTCTCCGCCGCTATATGCCTCTGCTGAATCCCTGTCTTTCCATCGATCTTCTCCACGGACCATTCGGGAAACTCCGCAGCAAGATCCGATGTGGAAAGGACGTTCTGGGGCAAGAAATATTCGATCGCCGAAATGGCAGCTTGCATGACTGGTCCGCGGAGACTCAAACGCCGCAACGGGCGTTAGGGATCTACCTTTGCAATTTGGAGGAGGTCAGACACCGTCGTACACTTCATCATTTGCCGCGGCGACAAACTCACTCGGTTGTTCGCATCGGCAAGGGCGATGAAGCTGATCATCGCTAACGAATTCCACTGTTCAATCGCGTTCAGCTGCTCTGGACCCTTAAGTGCGCCCCGAGGCAGCTCTACTAGATCAGCCATCGAATTAAGAAATTCTTCCCGCGTCATCTTTTCGCCCTCCTTTAGGCACTGCATTGACGACTGCTGCAGTGAGTTTTTTTCTGCAGAGAGTGCTTGTGAGAAACTCTATAGGCTGGCATCGCCGTCGAACGTTGTCGGCGCCCAGACGGCAGAACTGTTGAGGACATCGGACAACTCCTTGCTGGGCACGTTGTAGTAGTACAGCGCAGCAGGCAAAGGGCGATAGTACGGTTTCGGTAGTTTGGATGCTTTCAAAAGATCGATCCAAGCTCCGACATTTTCGATCATATCGATACTGTCCTTGCGACACTTTCGCGACATCCAGCAGACAGCAGAGGAAAGCGTGCTCTCGAAGCCCTTCAGAGCTTGAAAATCAATGAGACGAATGCGTTTGAGTCCGCAAGCTGGATTATCCTGCCTGTCGAAAATTGCATAGGCTACCATGCGGGAACCTTTGGATTTCGAGAGAATCGTGAGCTCTTGACGCATCAGCGGAGAACGGAAATGCCATTCAAGCGTCTCCCGGGTGCGGTACGGCAACAGAACGTTGTCATTCTGCTGAGTCAGTTCTTCCCAAAAGTCGTCAAAGCGATTATCAAAACCGGTGCATAACTCGAGCTTGCTATCAGACCTATTCCTTCCCGTTTCGTTGCGGCCGAATATGTCACGGCAAAATAGGGCGGCCGAAACGGGATAGCAAAGCAAGCCAGGCACAGGGACTGCTTTCAGATTCAAAAAGCTTTTGGCAAAACCCGCATAGCTAGTAATCCAAAACGCCGATCGGTCGAACGCTTTCACCGGCACTCGGGACCAGTCGAACATTTTCAGAGCCCGCTCTGACTTGGGACTTGCGGTCGTAGTCAGGAAAAGATCTGTGTCGCCCTGGCTCATGAGGCGGTCCAGTAGGTTCATCGAGGACCTTCGCCAACGGGGATCGACAACCCAATCGCAGCCAGCAGCGGCACGCAGCTTCCGTCCCCTGAAATGGCAGGCGAGAGGGATATTCCCGACCGAGCCTACGATTTCGCCCTCTGCGGTTTGTAGCACCCAGCCAATCGGGCACCGGTTTTGGAGCTCTTCGTAGGCGGGATTGCTCCTCCAAAGACTTATCCAATCCAACTTGGCTCTGGTTGCGAGGCCATTTCGAGCTAGAAGCGAGGTGATCTGTTCGTAGTCATCGAAGACCGCCTCACGAATTTGCGTTGAGCCTATTGGTAGCCCTGTTTCGTTGGAGCACACTATGCGCCGGCTTCTCTCGACCACGCGAGTGCAAGTTAAATTTCTATGCACCGTGGAATCGCTTAGCGGCAGGATGAAGGAACTGTAAGTTAATCACGACGAACTGCCTTACCATCCTCGGCCGCCACAGCTTCACTTTGAAGCAAGTACGTGTCCGCTTCCGAAGACCCCAATGGGGCGAGAAGCCGGAAGTAGGTGTCTATTCTCGGAACGCGATTGGCCCAATTGAGCGGCAAAGTATTCCCTCAGCCGGGGCCGATCCGTTTTCCCATTCGCGTTCAGCGGCAACGTCGTGAAAGCCATCCATTGCAAGGGCAGCATGTAGGAGGGCACCACTTCGCTTAGACGCTTGCGCAAATCTGCGAGAGACAAGTCCGCTCCCTGCGCCGGCGCGTATGCGCAGCAAATTGTCATTCCCTCAAATCCGTCAGTGCTTACCGCGACAACGGCACACTCTCGCAGCAACCCCAAAGCATGCAGCGCAGTCTCGATCTCACCAAGCTCGATCCGATAGCCACGACTCTTGATCTGAGAGTCAGATCGCCCTAGAAGATAAATTAGTCCGTCGTCGCCCGTTCGAGCTAAATCACCGGTTTTGTATGTTCTGCCATGCTGAGCGTCTTCGAGAAAGACTGATTTTGTCTTCTCCGGATCTCTCCAGTATCCTGGACTCAATCCAACGCCCCGGATATACAGATCGCCGATAGCTCCGACGGGCGCGGGCTGCAGCGCTTCGTCGAGTACGAGCAATTCCTCGCCGTCGCACGCTGTGCCGATTGGAATCGCTGAGTTTTCATCGTCAGGGCAACAGGGGACCGTGTAGTAGCTGCTCGCGATGGTCGTTTCAGTCGGACCGTACAAGTTTGTGAAGGCGACACCGGGCAAGCGTTTCATCCAATAAATCAGCGTTGGAGTTGGCAAGGCCTCTCCGCACCAGAGTAGCCGTTTCAGCGCGGGGAAGTCGTTGAACCGGACGACATCGAACTGCGCCATGTATTTCAACGCCGAGGGAACAGAAAACCATTGTGTCAACTCGGAACGCCGAATGAAGTCCGCTATTTTGCTAGGCAAGAGGCTGATCTCGTACGGCACAAGATGGAGTTGAGCCCCCGCCAAGAAAGTTCCCCAGATATCAAAAGTGGACAAATCAAAGTGCAACGGAGGGTGGCACGATATGCGATCCGAGGAAGCCGTTTGAAAAAAGCGGTTCGCCCAGCTCAGGAAATGCACCACATTACTGTGAGTAATGACAACGCCCTTGGGTATGCCTGTGGAGCCGGACGTGAAAAGGAGATGAGCCGCTTCATCAGACCTCGTTTTGCACACCACCGGAAGGTTCGACACGCTTGAGAGATCCTCCCAAGAAAAGGCGCCGGGAGCTTCCGCAGACTTGGTGGGTTGAAGCCAACCGACCTGGATTTGCTTCCCGGTTCGACAGCCTGAGAGTGATGCGTTCAACAGCGTTGCTGTGGCGTCGATCGCCAGGATACAGGCTGGCTCAGAACTATCAATAATCTTCGCAAGACGAGCCGCCGGGCTGGCCTTGTCCATCGGCACGTAAATGCACCCAGCCTTCAGCGAGCCTAACATTCCTATAATGGCTGCAATCGACTTGGGCAGAAGGAGCCCAACGCGGTCACCCTTTTCGCAGCCAATGTCTTTCAGTACCCGTGCAAGCTGATTGCTTTGTTCTTCCAATTCCCGATAGGTGACACTTTGGCTTTTTGACACAACGGCGACAGCGTCGGGATTCCGTTCCGCTTGGGCGCGAACAGTATCTTGAAGTAGCATCATGCGGTCACCATTTGACGTGCCTGGGCGAACACGTTGCCAATATGCGTCAGATCCTCTTCATTTGCCGGTACGTCCAAGATAAATGTTCTGTAGCCGGCGGCTAAATAGCGGCCGACTTCGTTCGATACCTGTTCGTAGCTTCCAACAAGGTAAGGACAGAAGGTCTTGTAGTTCTGGAAAGGCCATAGCCAGTAGGTGCCGCGCTGTTCGTTTACTTCTCCTCCCAGTTCTGAGAGGGTGCGGTGCCATACAGAATCCGATGCCTTGATTGCCAAAGCGTGCTTGATTTGCCCTTGGCGATGCGGTGGAAAGCGTCCATCAGCTATCTTCCAAGCTTCGTCTTCCTGCTCACGAGCGATAATCCCCACACGGATGCCGCAACCGTTGTTCCGGAGCTCGGGATGAGCCACACACTGATCTGGAGGCTCCGGATACTTCACCGGGATGGCGTCAAGTGCTTTCGCGGCCAACAATCCCGCCGCGGACGAACCCGAAATCGTGATGATGGGGAACAACTCTGCTGGCAACGGCGGCTGCAGGCTGAGCTGCACGACGCGGTAGAACTCTCCCTCGAAAGTCACAGGAGTGCCCTCCGCCAAAAGCCTCGAAATAATCGTGGCGTACTCTACGAGCCGGTCGTACCTTTTATCATGTGGGGTCGAGTCGTCCAATGCGGCCAGATCGTTCTTGAAGCCACCGGCTACCATATTGAGGCACATCCGCCGATTGTGAAGGTAGCTCAGACTGCTGACCATCTTCGCCACCGTGTACGGATGCATGTAGACGGGTTGGACGGCCACCAGCGGTGAGAGAGCCCTAGTATTTTGAATAATTGTCTGAGCAATCAGCCATGGGTCAATCACACTGTTGTCGGTGTAAACGAGTATTCCTTTGCAGCCGATGTTGTCGCTCCAATGGGAAACCTCACAAACACGTTTGACGTAAGCGCCGGAATCCGAGCCATCAAATGTGGGGCAGGTAGTGAATAGGTCGATCGGTTCGGTTGACATGGATTACTCCAAACTTAGACTTTCCCTTTTTTTCATGCGGGACACAGCGAAACTTCCACTCATCGGGTTCGAATGGGACTTGTTTTCTGATTGCTGCTCGATCACTGAAAGCGGAGACACCACTCGCCATCTAGTCGTGAAAACCCTGAATTTCCTGCATTGAACGCGTCTACCAGCTCAGATCTACGTGAGTGAACCAGGACCCATTGAGGACCACAGTTAAAAATACAGTGTTTATCTGAAAATGCCTGCATCATGCCAGTTTCCATGCGCCCGGTGAGGGCCGTCACGCCGTGCTCCCAGGCGTGGCGAAAAAGATGATCTAAAACGTCTCGCGAAAATTTAGGTTTCGCCTGGAGTTGGATGACCTCACTGATTCCGCCGGGACTCGCATAGTAGAGATACCATCCGGCAATCTCCTGGCTTTGTGTTTTGACGAGGATCTTCTGCAGGCGGCCATGCCGCTCCATTCGTCCAGCCCGCCGCAACAACCAACTCAATCTAAGATGATCGTACTTTGGCCAGATCGACTGATTTCGCCCAGCGTCGCATAGGCAAGCTGACAATACTTCGCAGTCCAAATTCTCCCCCAAGAGGCTGGAGGTAGGCGGACGGCTGGGAAACTTCAGAATCCGCGCAAGCAAAGCGTCCGACTTCGGGGCGATAGGCGTTAATACCGCCGAGAGAAAAGGTGGCAGCAAGTGTTTTTTCTTTGAAACCCACAGGGCGAATTGGCAGGGGCGGAGGGGATAAATCCACTTCATGCTATAGAGATGAGAGGTATCGCCACCCAGACCCTCCCAAACTTTTCGGGAGTCCGCATTGGACTCATCCGCAATGGTAATATCTTGCGGACCGCCTAGAACCGCCCTCAATAGTTTCAAGCCCACGTACCCGCGAAAATCCGGATCGACAACAAATTGCGACGTGATGCATGCACGAATGATCTCGCCATTAAAAGACATATGCCGGGGCATCACCGCCAAGAAACCGGTTATCCGTCCGGTCTTTTCTTCGTGCACAAGGGATTCGGTTGATCCTTCCAGCCAGAGATTATTTAGGAAAACCTCGGTAAAGTAGTTGCGATAAGATTCCAGCAATTCCGGCGAGGTCCGATCAGCCAAATCGAAGACTCTTCTGTGCAGGTCGGCCACATAAGGAATGTCTTCAGCTGTAAATGGACGTATCTGGCTCAATCTGAGCGCGGTTGCCGCCATAGAGAAACTCCTACGACTCTGTACTCTTTGGTATGCTGCTTTTCGGTGCACGGTGCGCTACCAATTCTGCGATGTGGATGACGGACCTGAAGGAATCCACGTCAATATCTTCTATTGGCAGGCGGAAATTGAACTTCTCTTCCAGATTAAGAATGAACTGAACCAGCGTCATGGAATCCAACGCACCGGCCTCAAACAAGTTCGTTTCCGTATCGACTTGGATTGATACCGTGTCCTCGAACAATGCCTGTATTTCGCGAATCAGATCGGTCCGCTCCTCGATTTCAGATGCATTCACATCAGTTAAGCCGTTGTCACCGTTGTGGCTGCCTTCTGTCACACCGTTAGCCGAAACCGGCGACTCTGTCTGGAGCCGCGAATAATTGGCAACAAGGTCTGCAATATTTGCCACTGAACGGAAGGAGTCAATTTCGAGGGTCTCCATCGGCAAGCGGAGGCCAAAATGCTCTTCGATATGAAGCAGAAGATTGACTTGCGCCACAGAGTCCAAAACGCCTGCCTCCAACAAGTCCATCTCTATGGGTTCGACTTGGATCGACAGTTTTTCCAGCAAGAATGCTTGAATTTCGTGAACTAGCTCCGGCGGGCTGGGAACACGAGACTCCATCGAGGGAATAATGGGCTGCAATGGAATATCCTAGTTTGTGAGACCGGCGTTAGCGGAGGTTACAGACTTGCATCGCCATCAAAGGATGAAGGAGCCCAGACCTTCGCGTTCAGAAGCGCCTCTGACAGACTTTTGTTGACGGCCTTGTAGTAATACGTCCAGCAACCTAGCGTCCGCTGGTAGGGCGGCGGAATTTGAGGCAATAGCTGCCAATCGAGACAGCAACCGGCATTTTCCAAAATATGGACGCGCTGCTCGCGGCATTTCTGTAACATCCAACACAGGAGCGACCCGAGTGCCGATTCGTATCCGTTGAGCGCTTGGAAATCCACGAGACGAACACGTTTCAATCCCAGGGTGGGATGGTCCAGCCTGTCGAAAATCGCATATGCGGTCAGTCGAGAGCGTCTTGAGGTCACCAGAATCCACAGATTCTGCCGCATCAGCGACGATCGGAAGTGCCATCCCAAAGTCTCTCGCGTTCGCACAGCCAGGAGCTGCCGCTTCTCGTGTTTCAATTCTTCCCAAAAGTCATCAAAACGGTCATCGAATCCGGAGCACACTTCGATTTCGGAGGTCGCGCCATTGGTTTCTGGTTCAACTTCCCTGACCTTGTCCCAGCAGAACAACGCAGCCGAGACTGGCGAACTCATAGCCCTTGGTAGGGGGAACGATTTCATCGTCAACGCGCTTTCCGAAAATCCGCGGTAGTTGGTGATCCAGAACGACGATTTGTCCCACGCTCCGACGGGCAGTCTCGAAAACTGGAATGCACGGTAGGTTGGCTCCGATGCGGAAGTCACCGTGGTGCAGATGAAAAGGTCAATGCTCTTCTGCCGCATCAGGTACGACATCAGCGACATTGAATAGCTCCGATAAGCCGTATCGACAACCCATGAGTGAGATGTAGCGGCATGAAGTTTACGCCCCCTGAATTCATAAGCCAGAGGGATGTTCCCGATTGAGCCCACGATCCTGCCGTCCTCAACTTCCAAAACCCATCCGATGGGCCATCGACCGCAACTTTCTTTGTATGTGGGATTGTCAGTCCAAATCGTTCGCCAGGCGTCGTAGGATCTTGCGGGATGATTATTTCGAATCTGAAGTTCGGTTATTTGGCTATGGTCCTCGAAAGTGGCCTCGCGTATTTTCATCGAACCTCGAGAGAGTTTGGTCTCGTGCTCGGTTTGCAGGCTCGCGTTCACTGTCTCTCGTTTCAGTACTATTCAGGTGAAGCAGCGGTACAAGAGCGACGGCATGCCAAAAACACTATGGTTTCGCCCGAACACTGAAACCCCGTCGGCCAATCGAAATACCTATGTCCTTTAAGGCAATTGCTCACGATGTTTAAACCCCAGTTAGGTAATTCCCCGAAGCTCAAGCATCTAGCGTTTTCTTTTCGCCGTTAAACCCTCTCAATCGATTGAAGAAATCGATGAGCGGGTCGATCGCGGGTCGCCATACCCCGACCATGTTGCAGATTGCCTCGGGCAAGGAGATGTCGTCGGCTATACTGAATCGCGGCACCAGATAAGGATTCGTGTCTTTGGTGACAAAGCAGTTTTCCGTGGTTGCCGCCAAGCAATAGCCGAACTCGGCGAGGAACTTTTCCTCGCGGCCATCGTAGCGACCATCCGGGTATGCAAAGCATTTGACGTCTGCTCCAGTCCATGATTCCAGCGTTCGCTTGCTCTCTCCGAACTCAAACCGAGCCTTCTCTTCTTTTAGACTCGTGGTAAAAGCATGCGTAACCGTGTGAGAGGCGATCGTGACTTCCGGGTAGCCGGCGACTTGCCTCAATTCTGCGAGGTCAATGGAATCACGGCGGCTGTCACGGACACCGTCTCCGTCGCGCATATTTGATAAAATCTTGCCATGCAGCCACGGAAAGACTCCTGTGCCTCCGACGATACCTGAGGGGATAAAGAGCGTCACAGGTATCTTATGTTCGCGGATCAGCGGTAGCGCATTTTCGAGAAGTTCTTTGCATCCATCGTCGAAAGACAACCAGGCGGCACCTCTTGGCGGAGCTTTTTCCGTGGACAAAATCTCAAATAGTGCATTCGCCGAAATGAAAGTGTATCCCCACCTCGTGAGCCACCGGATGCATCGTCCGAACAATCGTCTGTTGGGTTTGTGAAAGTAGATCGCCGTAACCACACCCTCACTGAATGCGCGACCTCTTGCTCGGCGCACACGGCCGGAGGCAATAAGACTAAGCGCTATCAATCCGCAGAAGGCGTTTCGGAGGACCATATAGAGGGATCGCGTTTGAGACCTGACCTTCGCAGCCGAACTGCGCTCCCCGTAATACTCAATACAGCGAACGAAGAACTTTGCGAGCAGAGTAGTGTGTCTCCGGTAGTCTAAGTAAGCGAGACACACTTTTTGCCCCGCCGCACCAATGAGGTTCGCTTTATCGGGATCCTCCAGGGCCGCAATCATTTTTTCCGCAAAATCGCGATCGTCGCCGGGCTTTCCTAAGTAGGCGTTAATCTTGTCAGTGAGAAAGTCTGTTAGGTCTCCGATCCGGCAGGAAACTACGGGCCTTCCAGAGGCCAAATATTCACACACTTTGTTTGGGAATCTCGTAACCGACCTGTCATCGTCCCAGAGAGGCAACAGCAATGCGGTAGCAGTCTTATAGTGGGCACCGAGGGTGTGCCGATCAACACAGGCCCTGATTACCATATCTTCTGGCGCTAGACCTATTTCTCTCGCGTAATTCAGGGCAGGACCGATTTGGTCAAGACCGATAATCGTCAGCCTGCATCGAAACCCATTTTTCCTGACGAAAGCAAACGCTCGAATGACGAAATAGGCGTCTTTCAGCCATGTTCCGCAATATAGGAAGTTCGGAACGGATTGATCCGCGTCGCCGATAACTGCAGACACCCTGGCGAACTGTTGCGCGTCTACGATAGCCGGTACTTTGTGGATCAATAAACCGGGATTTGCATCCGCGCACCGCCGTCTGACGCGTTCTTCAATCTCCTTTGATATAACCAAGGCGCCCGTTGCCAGCCTGAAGATTGACTTTTTGTAAAGCCACTTTGTAAAACCAGAACAAGTTGGGTCTCCGGGCCACCACTCGCAGAGTTCTTGCACCACTGGAAGCCCAAGTATTCGGCAGAGCATTCCAACGTAGAGATTCAGTGGACCCATCATAATGTACAAATAAACTAACGTCTCGTGACGGACGCGCCGGAGTTGAACAAGGCGAAACGTAAGGCCAAGGACGGCCCGTATGTAGACGAGTGCGCGTGCGATTCTATTTTGTGGCCGTTTAACTGACGTGGTGTATTCGAAGCTGATCCCCTCCGAAACCCCGGACCTCTGCGTGTTTATACTGACCGGGCTGGGCCCGCAGTGGATGAGATGAAATCCGATCGACGCTTCTTGCAGCGCTTTGCCGATCATCATGATTCTGGCAGCGCTCGCGGTCCCCCAAGGAAATCCATGTCCACCGCAAACGCAGACCACTCTGTACCGTGTTTGTGTCGAACGGTGGTTGCTCACTGGGTGAATTTGCTCCCTTGAACGGGGCTCTGTGCGAATGTGCCAAGTTCCTCGCCTTGCGCCAATTTGCGAATAACGACGGCCGGCTGGCCGGCAGCAAGGACTCCTGCGGGAAGAGAGCGCGTGACTATACTGCCAGCGCCAACTACAGTTCGTGCCCCAACTTCGACGCCCTTTAGCACAATTACGTTCATTCCCAGCCAGGCGTCGTCGCCTATAACAATTGGTGCAACTTCCCCCGGCCTGCCCGCCCGACGGTCTCGCCAGTCGATCGCGTGCCAGTCAGTGTCCGTAATGGTGACATTTGCTCCGCACATTACGCGGTCGCCAATGGAGATCTCGGATGCACAGCCTATGGTTGTGCCGCTAAAGGCGCAGTCCTCCCCGATGTCTATCATGGCGGTGCTAGCAAGCGTCGAAACGATGCAGGGCCGGTTTACCCCAACGAGGTTGGACCACCGCCCAGACCGGAATTGACAGTTGTTGCCGATGCGGATTCTCGATTCAGGCAACCGCCGGAATAAGGGAAGACCATAGAAGCTGCATCCCTGTCCAATCTCGATTCCCCACCACCATGCCAAAATCTTGCCGATCCTGCCCTGTATCGAAGACCGGCCCAGGTTCAGGAGGCAGGCGAGAAAATGGGATGCGTTGTCGCGATTAAGATCGCGAAACCGTTTGGCAATGATACGTCTCGTGACCATTTGCAATCACATCGTTGTAGGCATATAGCAATTGCGACAAGACTCGCTGGGGTGCGTGCCGTTCCGACGCCGTTGCCCTGGCAGCCCGACCTAATCGGCAGGCGAGGCTATCATCCCGAAAAATGCGCAGGATCATGTCTGCCAGGAGTGGCGCATCACCGGTTGGAAATAGAAGCCCTGTTCGCCCGTGCTCCAAAAGACTCGGAATTCCACCTGCATACGTTGCTACGCACGGCAAGCCCACCTGCATCGCCTCACAAAGGCTGTTTGGGCTGTTCTCAATATAGGATGAGGTCGCAAACACGTGGGCGCGACATAATTCCTGAGCCATGGCGGGGCCATCCAGGTAGCCGAGGAATTCGACCGCTTCTGATAGGCCGTTTTCAGCGATCATCTGGCGCAGGAAGCGATCATATCCCCGCCGCTTACCGACCTGACCAGCCAGCCTAAGCTTCGCATCGGGGAATTCACGCCGGACCATACGAATGGCCCGTAGCAGAATCTCCGTGCCGCGGCGTGGTTCCCCGGCGTTCGTGAAAATGACCGTATGCCGCTCGCACTGGTGAACTCCCCAGCGGTGCTCTCGGAACGCCGGCCGTAGCACCTCGCCAACATCGTAATAGTTTGCCGCGAGATTAACGCTTCTAACGTGCGCTCGGTCCCACTCGGTACGACCCATAAACGCCTCAGCTCTAGTGAGGATCTCGTCCTCTTGCCGAGCTCCGCACACCCACTCGCGGTACCGCCACAATAGGCCCCGCCGAGTCGCGATTTCGAGTACGCGCTGACTGCGCCATAGTTCCTTCAAGGACAGTGCGCCGAAAAACGTCGGTAGGTAAGCACCCACTAAACCTTGCACCGAGATCAGGCAGGGCATCGATATGAGTTTGCGTGCAGCCAGGAGACCAAAGAATCGCTCACTGCCATGGATATGGACAAGGTCCGGATTTCGTTCGCGAACGATTTCCGCACATCTCTCAAGTTCTCTTTTCCGGAAGTGGAAGATAGATTGGTATCTCGGCTGACCTATCACGAAATACTTAACGCCGCCGGCCTCGAATTCATCGTCATGAAGACCAGGGTGCGCCGTCACCACATCGACCTGAATGCCCGGCGCCTGCACGAGCTCTTCGAGAAGAGTGGACATCCAGTATCCTGACCCTCCGGTCGGTTGCCCGTTGCGTTGGTTCACTGAGGGCATGGGGCCATTTGTGAACCAAAGAACTCGCATAGTCGTATTACACGTCCTTATCGATCGGGCTTTGTCGCTCTGGGCGAGCATTAAGGCGCTGACTGAGGAACGCCTTCTGGGGTTTGCGGTTGAATAAAGCGGCTGACACCTCGATGTGTTTTGCCGCGACGGGAAGAGCGAACCTGTTGCGAGCTTTCCCTCGAAATACAAGCACCGGTACAAAACAAGATGGGATAGTAACCGAGATCCGCCGCTGGATACCCGGATGAGAAGAGGTGGAACCACCAGAGCAACACGACACCCGCGCCAGTAAGCTGCCAAGTTGCTCGATTCTTCCGAAAGACCGTGAGGCAAGGCTTCAGATGGGTCGCCACATAAGCGAGCAGCAGCGGAATACCTCCGTAGAAAAGCAAAGTGAGGTACCCGATATCTGTACCACCACGCCAGGCCATGCCGCCCCAATTCCATGTCGCCAAGGCTCCCCGCCCCAGGATCAATTCATGAAGTTGAACGTCCTTCTGAAAGCTCAGCACCTGCCCCGTTCTGGTATCTTCGGTCAGCCTTGAAGAAAAAGCATCGGTGACATTGGCAAGCTTTTCAAAGGCTGGGCTGTCCTTTAGGAACACGGCGGTGAACAGCCCCACCCAAACCGCAAGGCCGACACCAATAATCCAAAGCGTCGCTTGCGGAATCTTCCTTTTATATTGGACGCAGGCGTACACCACGAATAACCCAAAGAGCATCACGAAGTTCAGCCGAGTTTGTGTGAACAGACTTCCGAAGCCAAATATCACAATAGGCCCGAACCGCAAACGCCGCGCAAATGAATGTCGTGAGTAGTCCTTAAGCGCGATCCAACTTGCTGGCCAATACAAAACGTTGAGGATCGCCCCTAGGGTCATAACCCCCTCTTGCCGAGTGAAACTGCGCAGAGTAACGATGCCATACAAAGTCAGAATGGAAAATAGCACCGCCAGGACTGTCATTGTTGGACCGAGCAAAGTCCAGTTCTTGCGCCGCGATCCTATAAAGCACACCATGGACAAGAAGAAAGGACACGGGCCCGATAAATCCACGAGCTTGGTCGAGAAAAGGTCGGAAAGTGAATATCCTCTGGCCGTCATCAGCAGAACTGCGCCGAGGAACAATGCGAACCGCGTGAGATAACCTCGTTCAACTGTTCGCCAGTCGTATGACAGCATGGCAGCAATGCCGGCGGAGGCTAACAGCGTAATTTCAAGTGCGTGTGCAGCATAATAAAGCTGCGATTTAACAATATTGGACGAATACAATTCGTCCGCCTTTAGCTGGTATTTGAGGGACTGTTGGTAGCTTATGAACGCGACCAGCGAAGCCAGCATTCCCGCGACAACAAGCCCAAGGACCAGGCGTTCCGTGGCCGTCCATCCTGTCCGACGAGACGCACAAAGCTCGATTGGGGCTCCTGTTAGGGTTAGCATCGCATTCACGCCATCGCAGTTTCTTCCAAGGAAGAAGTGGGCACCAGCCTTCGACGCAGTATCCAAAGCGTGAACGGCACAGCCGCTGCCGTTTGGACAATGCCCATGATCACGTATGCTCCCGCAAGACCGGTTGCTCCTGCACGGGCTAGAGCGTAAGAGGCGATCACGAGCGTACTGCTCCTGAGCAAAGCAAGCAGGACCGCGGATGTTGTGGCATCCAAAGACCAAATTACGTGACCAATCGGCAGAGTGACCGCGGAGAACACCGCGGCAAGGCTGATCAACGCTAGTGCGGCCGCGCCATGCGCGAATGCAGGGCCGTACAGCCGCATGACGAAGGGAGCGCAAATCGCCACAGGGACGGCAACCGCTATGGCCGGAGCGGATGTCAGCCATAGATTCATAGCAAGACACTTCTTGTACTTCGCCGAATTTCGCTCCCCGCGGAGGTTCGATAACATGGGTAGTCCAATGTTCGAGATCGCGTTCGAAAAGAACATGATCAACAATTGCCAATGAAGGATGGCATTGAACACGCCGACTTCGGAGTAGCCGCGTGCGTTGGCGAGTAGCACGTTGCACCACCAAGCAGCAGGCGCGAAGCACAGGTTGGTCACCAGCACTGGAAACGTGAATCGGCGCAGTATGCCGAGGTCCTTTCGGCGGAAGCGATAGGAAATTGCGATGCCACTTGAGGCGCACTCACGCCGTACCGCAATCTGATAGAAAATTGAGGTCATGATTCCCGCGGCGACGTGGCCCCACAGTGCGCCAGTAACTCCGCCAAGCGCGGCCCCAACAATCACGAATAGGATGATCCCGCTCCCTCGAACCAGGTTGCCCATCGCGATCTTCTTGAACGCTTCGAGGCCACTCAGTGTGCCTATCTGAGAGCCGTTCAGCGCAGCGAAAAACATCACCAAACCCGCCAGATTCAGGGCGCTGGAGAGTCTGGGAGCGTGGAGAATTTCACCACTCAGCCAAGGCGCCAACAAGAGAACGAAGAGTGCCGTTACTGCGCCGACCAGGATTGAGGTCACCCAGGACAATCCGATGATTTCTCCCGCGCGTGTGGGATCCGCGGTTCTGTATTCCGCAACGTATCTGCTAGCGGTCATTCCCAATCCTGCAGAAAACAACACCGTTAACATATTTGTAGTAGCCAGGACGATCCCAAGCTCGCCAAAATGCGCAGCCCCCAGAAATCTGGCACAGAAGATATTGCTGACCATCATAAGTGCGCTTGCGAGCCCGGCCCCGACAATAGACCACACAGCTCCAGTCACAATCCGTTGCCGAAGCGAGGGTTCGAACCGCCAAAAATAAGAGGTCAGGCTTGACCATTGGTAGGGCAGAGGTGAGCGAGCCGCTATTTCCTGGCCAATGGGTAGATCGTAGTTCATTGCTATGTCGGGTGGATCTGCTGCCAATCTTGACGTATCGAAACGCACGAGAAAATTAGTCGGCCGTCTTTCGGAATACCGTGGTCACTGTGTGACCCTGAGGGAGTAGACTGGAATCATCGAGACCCTTTCCAAGAATTCTGCCCAACCTCCAAGCGATACTGCTTCGGAACCGCTGGCCGCGCGAAAGATCCAGCAGTGCAGTCTTCCTTTGGCGGTGCATGACTGTGTTCAACATGCGTAGGATCAGCAAGGAGGTGTATGTATCCTTATGGAAGTCCGCAAGTCGCTCGTGCTCCATCGCGACCAGTTCCAGCGGAAACAGGCGCGCGATGCTCTTCAGGGCCTTGTCCGTCCAACGTGTGACGTGATGCGGCGGAAGGTTCAGGCGCGCATTCGGCAAAAGCGACACATAGGATTCCTCGCTAGGCACACAGTAGATGAGCAAACCGCCGACCTTTAGACTTTTTGCAGACGCGGCTATGAAGTTGTGAACGGGAGCAATGTGTTCCAGCACTTGAAACGCGCAGACAACATCGTACTCGCTCTCGCGCCCGATCACGTGTTGCTCTATAGATTCACTCTCAACATGAAGCCCTTGTTGCGCAGCGGATCGCAATGCTTCATCGCTGAACTCCAGGCCGGTATAGCTGTTCGCACTGATATAGCGTGAAAATGCCCCGGACCCGCACCCAATCTCCAGCACGCGATCTGCGCGCGAAATCCATTTCTTAGCGGCTTCATATTCTGGCTTGTCTTTCAAGTAGTACCAAGGAAGCTTCTGCAGTGCATTGTAATACTGCACCGTCCCAGTAACCGGCGGAGAGAAATATCGCAGATCGCACTGTTTGCAGTGGCAATAGCTCAACTTCCGATGACCCTGGAAATTCTGCGTGACAGCGTCGGCCAACGCCGGTTCAGATATTTCATAGCAGCGCGCGATGTCGGAAGTCGCTAATTCTTCTAATACCGTTATCTCACTGGCGCTACACAGCAAGCAGCCGCAGACTTGTTCCATGACTGCTTCCTGTCCTTCTTCCGACTCGAGGCGCGCGAAGGCACGACGCACTCGTCACCTCTCTGCGGCTCGTGCTTGGGTCGCGATTCTTAAAGGCCCCGGTCCCACTTCCCGTCGATCTGTGACAGAAGACCCTACAGTCGGCCGAGTGCCTGCTGGTACCCGCAAGTCATCAGCAGTAGTTAGGATGGGAAGCAATTTCGCCTTCAGCGCTGGCGTGAGGCTGCTCGCAAAACTCCCCGTCAGATGGTTGTTGTCTCTGTACATAACCTCGCCGCTCCGGACACTCCAACAGATGGCCTCCTTGCAAAGTTGGTCAGTCAAATCGATAAAATGGACGTTTGGCAGACCGCGAGCCCCTTCTCTCTCGGCCTCAAACGCAGCGAGGTTTAAGGAAGTAGATCTATCTATCTGGCACGCATCCTTGGGATACCAGTAGTTACGCACGGACCTGGCGACGCATGCCGGAATATCAAATGTGAAAAACGGATTGTCACGAACAACTACCACGGGAAGGCTTGCCGCCGCCAACGCTTGCAACGTCCGCCTTGTTCCATCTCGCCACTCATCGACCGAAAAACTCGATCGGCTGGGGGACGTGTCCCGCGCGAAGTAATTGGTCGCATTTCCGATAACCACGATCGTGGGACGCAGCGAAACAATTCGCCGAACGGCTTCTGCGCGCCACTTGTCGCAAGCTGTTGCAAAGCTAAATCCCGAGTCGTGCGATCTGACATCTGTCGCGGGACAGAGGGACTTCACTATCGTTGTCAACTTCCAGCCCCGTTCCTCCGCTATTCGGTCCAATGGATCGAACCACTGGCTGGCATGAGAGTCGCCAAACAAGACCATATTTGTCACCGAAGATTTATGGCCAAAAACACATGTCTTTACGTCCGCGGAATCTCCGAGGCTTATGCATTGCTGTATGGGCATCACGCTGAGGTCTTCGATTGCAGCCGTGATTTTCTTCATCTTCGGGGCGCTGGCCAACCCGGAAGCAAAGCGCATGGATAGAAAAGCCGCGCTCAGCGAACAGAACGTCAGTGCCGCGGCCAGACATAGCGATAGTCCGGGAGCCTTAAGCAAATAAGGATGAAACCGAATCGGGTTCTCCACGAAATGGTGCGTAATCCAGGCAACGGCCAAGGACGCCGCGGCAGCGCTAGCCTTCCCTGCAATAGCGATTTTGGGAACAATCGCCGCGGAGAAAACCAGAAACGGCCAGTGCCATAAGTACCACGAGTACGAAAGCGTTCCGAGGAACTGCAGCGGAGCGGAGCCCAGCAAGACACCTACTCCCCGATGAGGCAATTCAGCACCCGCAACCAACGCGGTGGCCGTTCCCATCACCGGGACTAGCCCGATGTATCCAGGGAAATTGCTTCCCGAAATAAGGTGTCCGGAACCGAGAATCGCGAGGATGCCCAGCCATCCGAGCGCCAAGCCATAGCCGACCGGCATTTTCAGGATACCGTGAGGAATCATGACGGCAAGGCCGCCAATACCAAACTCCCAAGCTCTGGCCGGCAACTCATAGAATGCAAACGTTCCACCGTAAGCCGTTAGCCAAACACACGCACCTAGCGAAATGATTGTTACCGCTAAAATCACAGAAACCAGAACAGCCCTCGATCGACACCACACCAATGCCACTACGATCAGTAGGGGCCAGAACAAGTAGAACTGTTCCTCAACGGCCAAAGACCAAGTGTGCAGCATCGGATTTGATTTCATATCTGGGGCAAAATAATAGCCCGCATTCAGAGAGAAAAAGATATTACTCATGTATACGGCGGTTGCTCTCGCGGCTCGCCCAGCAAGGGCCAATTCATTTGGAGCCAGAATCACGCCCCCGATCATGAGCGTGACTATAAGGGTTAATGCGGACGCGGGTAGCAAGCGTCGTACACGGCGAGCGTAGAATTGCGACAAGCTGAGCCGCGAAGTCTTATCAATTTCACTTATCAGAAGGCCGGTAATGAGGTAGCCGGACAGGACAAAGAAAACATCGACTCCTACAAACCCTCCCGAAAATCCGGGAATACCAGTATGGAATGCAACCACAATAAGAACTGCGATTCCGCGCAGTCCCTCAATATCTGAACGGAATGTCAAAGACTGCGTTTTCTCTATTTTCGGTGCCACCGAACGCTGGCATCCTGCCGCCGTTAGACACTCAGCATTGAGAGAGACAGATTCCATGCGCTCGAGTAAATGATGGGCCTGTTTCTAGAATCGCCCTATTTCGCTACTAATCATGCATGGGTCGAGAAATCAGCAGCCAGATCCAGCCGCACATTTCACTGATTAGGTCTACTGCTTAACGTACGCCTGATAGTCGGCGTACTTTCCGTAGCCGTAATATCGAGTGGAGGCGGGATCCCAGCTGTTTAGAATCGTTCCGAGCACACGGGTCCCGTCTTCCGCGAAACGCTGACTGGCGAATAACGCGCTTCCCGTTGTGGTCTGGCCGGCGCGGATCACTAAAATCACGCCGTCAGCGAAGTGAGCGAGCACTCGCGCATCAGCGAGATGGATCATTGGGGGTGCATCAACCATGACCATATCAAATTCATTCTTCAGGCGCGCCAATAGCCTTGGCATCCGCGGAGAATGAAACAGATTCGAGGGTGCCACGCTGCTGTTGCTGCCCCCCGGCATCAGGTAGAGTCCGGAGATTTTGGTTTCGCGGACAAGCTGCAGAAAGGGAATGGTCTCAATCGGATAATCTGCCGAAAGAGCGTCACTCAAACCTTCACTGTTCACCACGTCGAAAACTTGATGTAGCCTCGGCCGGCGCAGATCGCCGTCGATCAGCAATACTTTTCGACCGATACCCGCCATCGCGATGCTCAGATTACTAGCTACCGTCGTCTTGCCTTCACCCGGGGACGGACTCGTGAAGACCACGACCCGGGGATGCAGTCCGGTTTGAGTAGGCAAGAGAATAGAAGTTAGAACCGTACGCGTGCATTCGGCCAGCAAAGATGGCTTGAGCTTCCAGCTAGCCAGCTCTGGACCGTCATCCGTCGCTGAATCCGGCCGATTCGGAGAGGGGGTAGTCAGGGTAGACCCACCCAGGCGCATTTGCCAAGAGGGGCTCCGCCGATGAACGGGCAACACGCCAAGTTCTGGCAAGTTTAAATAAATTTGTGCGTCGCCCGGAGCGCATATTTTACCTTCGAAACGTTCCCGTAGCAGGATGAACGCAAAACCCAGCGATAGACCGGTAACCAGTCCTAGAGCCGAGTTCATCGACATATCGGGTTTGTAAGGGGATGACGGAGGCTTGGCGGCATCAACGACCAGCACGTTGCTAGCCCGCATAGTAGTAGCTAGTTCAGCCTGTTTGACCCGTTGCAGCATCGCCTGGTAGAGCTGCCGGCTGGAATCCACGTCACGCCTCAGTGTGTTGTAATGAATGGCCTTGTTGGACTGCTCCCCCGCTGCTCTCTGCTGCTCCGCGTATGCCTGGCCCAGGAACTGTTCGCGCCTGCGTGCCGTCGCGTATTCGTTAGCAATGCGTCGAAGGATTAGGCTGCTTTCTCTTTGGGAAGCGTTTTGTAGCTCCGCGATCTGTGCTTGCACCCGCTGCACCTTGTAGTGCGCGGGGGTCAGCGTTTCATTGAGTTCGGCGAGTTGTTTCTGCAAGTCGGTTAGTCTCAGGCGGTACTCGCGCAGCGTTGGGTCGTCGAGTACTTCCGGTAGCGACTCGGCCGGCTTGCTCTTTGCCTCTTCAAATTTTGCTTCCTTGCTGACCCGGTCGGCTTCGGCCTTTGAGAGTTCGCCCTGGAGCTCTTTGAGTCGAATCTCTGCAACGTTGTCCTTTTCAGACGTAAACGTTAGCCCCGACACCCGCGCATAGTCCTGAAGCTCCGCCTCGGAATGCTCCAACTTGGCTTTCATCTCATCGAGATGGCTAGTGAGCCATTCGCCGGTACGCTGGGCGGACTTCCAACGCATCTCCTGGCTCTGCCTAATGAATTCGGTAACCAACGCATTGGCAAACTCCGCGGAGAGTTTGGGATCTTGCGATTGGTACAGCACCTCTAGCAGACGGGAGTTGGCGATGGTACGCACGACAAGATTATGTTCCGCCTGCTGGACCAATTGCTCCTTGGCTGGACGTCTAGATGAGGCCGAGAATCCCAGTGCCCGTCGCATTCGAGATGAGAGCGTGGGCCTGGCACTGGCTGGCCGTGCCTCGGAGAGATTTAGGTTGTCAATCACGCGCTCCACCACGGATTCGCTCTGCAAGATCTTGACCTGCGTCTCGAAATAGGATTGCGCAGTGACAAAACTCCCACTGGGGTTTGTCGGTTCTACGTTTTGCAAGTCCAGAAAGTTCTCATTGAAATCCTGGATCTCGAGCGAAGTCCTAGCTCGGTAGATGGGCGTTTGCATCATAGAGATCATGATCGCTGCCACCAGGCCCCCCAGTCCAAAACACAATAGTGTTTTCTTGTGGCGGATCAGAGTGTGGCAGTAGTCTACGAGACTCCGGTAGCCTGGCCCAGCGTCGTCACTTACCTCTGACGATTCGCCAGACCTATATGCTAAGGGACGGCGCTCCGCAACCGTCTCAGGTTCGGGCGGGTATCGGTTAGATTTCTCGAGAGGAAATTCGGAAGGTTTCATTTCGGTGGTGTGAGAGGCGTTAAGGTGTGTGCCAGATGGCCATGCCCGTTCCAGTTTGAATAGCTGCTTCGATGGCTCGTAGGGCCGCCTTCTTGCCCGTGCTGCCGGGGATGAACAAGATATCGTTCCCGCGAAGCGCAATGTCTGCCTTCTTCCCGTTGAGAACGTCTTTAACATCCACGGCCAGCTCTTCACGCTGATCTGCGTCCTGAATCAAACGCAAAATCCTAGCATGCCGTGCGTCGGCAGTGGCGTTCAGACCCTCGGCCAGCGAAAGCGCCTGCAGCACGGAGATGGCCTCGTGCTCTCCCAGAACGAATCCGCCTGAGCGCTTTACCTCTCCGATCACGTACACCATTTCGGCCTTCGGAACAGAGATGACATCATGCGGAAAGATTTGAATATTCTCCTCCGGGTTTTTAGCCTCCATGATTTTTTTCAGGTTTAGTTCGGCTACGCTGAAACCACCCGAGGCGTCAAGCTCCGTCTTCGGCAATGGTATGCACCCCCACTCGAGTTGCCGCGTGATACGGACGCTGTACCCGGCGTCCGACCGGATACCACCGGCCGATGCCAGCATCTCTAGCAACGTCTTGTGGCCTTGCACTTGGTGAACACCGGGTGCGTTTACAGCGCCAAGGATTGAGATTGGCTGACTCCGCACTTCAGTAACACCTACGACAACCTGCGGCTCACGAATGTATTTGCTCAGGACCTTGTTGAGTTCTTGCTCTGTCTGCTGCACTGTCAACCCAGACACATGGACGCGTCCCACTAGCGGTACTTGTACGTCGCCATCACCATCAATACGGACCTGCTTTTTGGCGCCCTCACTCAATTCGGGGCCGGAAATCTCCAGCTGGTCATCAGGTCCCAACAGGTAAGTCGAGCGCACGTTGCTGCCGCACTTTGCCTTCAGTTCCTCCCGCTCCGGCGACCCGGAAGCTTGCGGGGCGGCGCTCACAACCCAAAACAAAACTGCTAAGCCGATCGGGAAAACTCTTAAGATCATCATCAATCTAACCCTTTGAGTCCACAGGATCCAGCCATTGCTCATTCCCTAACACTGATTTTTTTGCTTTTCACTCTGGCTAGAGGTGGGAACGATTACTGGCTAACCCACTCCTGAAGCTATCACTGGAACGACTTTTTCGAACGCAACTATCTGTATCTGTTCTTTGTGGTCCTGAACGAACCAAGAATCGAGCTTTTTCTCGATAACCGTAGCGATTGCATGGGAGAAACCAGTTGTCGTAAAAACATCCGGATCCATCCAAAGAGGAGACGCCGTACTCTTCCGATACAGGGTGAAGCCACCCAGTCGGTTTCCGTCGAGTCTCAATAGGCTAAAGCTCAAACTCCAATTCGTTTCCGTTGATGTCAATGACCGGTCCCAAAAGAACTGAAGTTTCGAAGCGCTGGCACTGCTGAACGGGTAAACCTCAACTCCGGTGGGCAATTGTGTTGATAGATACACGCTGAAACCGTCAAACCCGACCGGCTCCAGGCACTGCTGTAATATTTGACAGAAGTGTGCGCGAGTCGAGCATGATTGCAGCGCATCCGCCGCCCGCCGAATGCTTATGTCGTTTGCGATTACGTGGCGTTGATTCAGCGTGCGGTTGGCCACGCGGCCCAGTTCCAGGAATTCGTGATAGCGCAATTGCTGGACACCAATCAATACGCCGATTCCAACCACAATCAGAACTGTTGCAACGGCGGCATTTGCTGGGTGCAGAAGAAAAAGACTCAAAAGACCAAAGCAGGCGCTCACGCCATAGAGCACCAAGACCGCCTGCCTATGGGAGATACCTCGACCAAGTAATTTGTGGTGAATGTGCTCGCGGTCAGCGTCAAATAGTCGCTTGCAGCTCAGAAACCGGCGGATTACTGCGACCACCACGTCCAAAATCGGGAGTCCCAGGGAAACGATAGGAATTGCAACGGCTACTGCGGTCGGAGACTTTTGTGATCCGGCGATTGCCATTGCGCTGAGAAGAAAACCGATCAGCAGACTCCCGCAATCACCTAGGAAAATTGACGCTGGATTGAAGTTGTATCTGAGAAATCCGGCAATGGCGCCAGCCAAGGTGAGAGCTAAGAACAGAATTCCTTGATTGTGAAACAATATCGCCACTACGCACGTCACTAGGGTTGAAAATAGGGCGGATCCCGCCGCCAGTCCGTCAAGACCATCAATCAAATTGAAGGCATTCGTGATCAATAGAACCCAAAGAATTGTCAGCGGAAGTCCAACCAGTCCTCCTAAATTAGGATGCCCCGCCAGTAGCGACAAGTGGGATATCCCTAGGCCGCTGCAGAATAAAAGCGCCGCTGCACCTGCCTGCACCGCAAACTTCAAGTACGCGTTCGCTCCCCAAAAATCGTCGACCAACCCAAGCAGGAAAATAATCGTCGCCGGTCCCAGGACCTTGAAAATTAATTGCGTAATGAGAAATTCGCGCGCGCCGAAATGTTCTGCCACGTGACCCAGCAGCACCATGCACCACAAGGTCACGAAAATTGCTACTCCGCCTAGCCGCGGTATCGGGCAGGTATGCACATGGCGATCCGAATTGGGAACGGAGTACCATCCGTGAGCGACGGAAAAATCACGAATCAAGCGGGTAAGTGTCGCCGATATCAAAAGGGCGCCGACGAACACAAGTAGTTGCATGAATTGCCGTCTTTTACGTGGAAGTTAGAGGAACCGGCCCTAAGATGCGAGGATGGCTAGGCCATGGGCTGTGGCGAATGCCCTTGAGAAGTCAACGAGCGGCTGTCAGCCCGGCACGATGTTTGGGGCGTTACCCAGGCCTGGTCTACCTGAACGGCCACCGACCGCTGCAAGAGCGTTACAGACAGCACCAGCCGCTGATGCCCCCGGAAACCTGACAAGATTCCCTCTATCCCAGAAAGGGGCCCATACTCAATTCTCACCCGATTTCCAATCTCTAGGAAGGGCCAAGGTTGTCTAGGTAATCCCGACTTGATAGCTGTCTGAATCGCTGCAATTTCGGTTTGGGCAATAGCCACAGGAATTCTGCCAATGCCAACTACGTGAACAATCCCAGGTACCGTAACAATTGGCAGGCGGTTGAGTAGGTTGAACTGGCAAAACACATATCCGGGGAAAAGCGGCAGCTCGATTTCTCTAAACCGATCGGACCACCGCCTCAGGGATTTATACAGAGGAACAAATGATTCAAAACCTCTGGCCTGCAGATGGGATGCGACTGTGTTCTCGTGTCGGCTTCTGACCCGCAGCGCATACCACGCATACGTGGAATCCTCGACCTTCATATCCGGACGCCCCCAAATCTAAGAATCGCTAGCTGCCAACGCTACCGCCCTTTAGGCCACGTGGCGCCATGTCGTAGGACAAATGCTGTAGCCCCCGGTAACGTGCAGTTACGCTAGACAATGTCGATACAACGGACAATCCGGTGGTTACTCCAATTGACGGCGGGGCAAGTCTCGCCTACCTAAAGCTTAGCCTTATTTATTAGTCCTTTTGGATTATTCGAGGACTACCACTGATAATCCTCAACCCAAATCGATCGATTCCCAATGCAAATGTGTCGCGTCATTCGGGGATGGTGCCGCGATTAAACAACAAATTGAGTTACTCAAAGAGTTAACCCTGACGTTACGCGCCGGGAGGATGGGGAAGGGGATAAACTCGAGCTAGCACGGAGCCCGCATCATCATAACTTTACCGATAACTGCCGAGCGCGACGAAACTCCAGTCTTGATCATAATTATTCGCATAAAGGCTTTTACCGTGTTTGGGCTAATGTTCATCCGACTCGCAATGGCCTTGCTGTTTAAACCTTGGAATAAATACTCCAACGTTTCCATTTCGCGCTGCGTGAACTTGAATTGCTCGCAAATCTCTGCCAGTGGGACCAGTCCCGAGGGACCTCGTTCGAGCAGGACAGCAAAGCTGGGGTGCGCAGCGTCTTCGTTGTGCGCGCTCACCAAGAAGGCCCGGCAAAAGTAGTCTCTCTTGCCTGACCTAAACTTGGTCACAAAAGGTACGTCACCCACGGGCCGTCCACTTAACAAGGTCGAGCGGATCTTTTCACCAAGGAACACCTCTGTGGGTCTTAATTTCTCCTGTTTATTGGGATAACTAAGGATCTGAATCACCTCGGCATTGAATGAAATGGGGTTCAATGAGGAATCCATCAACACGAATCCGGCGGCGGACTTCGATGGCGGAACTTTCTTTCTACTCAGCGATTCGTTTGCGACCGGCGGCGGAATTTTGTTCTCTAGGCTTCCTGGCGCGGGATCAATCTTCACGCCTGCTTCCTTCAAACTGTGCGGCAGCGTGGATATCCTCAACTCCCGGCGAAGTGGCACGGCCGGTGATGTTTGACCGGTTTTCATAGCGGTATCCCTGGCCTAATCACTGGGTCCCACTGGGGCAAAAGCCCCGAAATGTTTACCTGAAGCGTCCACAGCTTCTCCGCGATGGGGAAGACTGGTGCGCCCCACCAAACAACTTCTTTATCCACTTGGACGGGACATTCTTTGAAACCGCAAGCCCAGTCCAAAACCACTCGTGGGGCAGCCGCTCATCCAACGCCATTGGCCGTCGACTTAAAACGCGAGCGCCATAGAGCAGGCGTTTTCGGTGACCGCACGCTCCGCATCATTGCATCCTGCAGGTTCGAAGGCTCCAGCGGGATACCCATACGGATTCGTTTCTCGGTGCGCCTCTCAATTGGAAACACAACATCGGAGCTTCCACGTAGTCTGCTTGGGCCGGATTTGTCGGAAAAAGTGATCGACGGCCTTCGACGTGAAATTCTGTTCTTGCCGCCGTGACGGTCACACGTTAATCGGTTGGCTGGCGAACACAAGCCGGTTGATTAGTTATTTCGGCATACACGAAACACCTGCTATCGCGCCGGGGAAACACCCTACAGCCCTGCCTTGGCTGCGAGGACCAGCGAATCCTCGAACCACTCTCCCGTCGGTCTGGATTTTCCGTATGCGCCTCAGGCAGAATCCCACCCTCTCCGCCACCTAAATCACTGCACTCGGTTTGGTCTTCCCTTGAACGTCGTTGTGACGCCCCGCTTATTAATGTGCATAGTGTGCCAGGGAGAGCTTCCTTTTCCCCGAGAGGGACCATACATCAAAGACATGCGTGCTCGTGGGACGCAATGAAGTGCTTTCTTACTCGGGCGCCATCTGGGCGTGAAGCCTTATGTCACTGAGAGTTCCTGCCCAATAGCACGGGAAAGGACGAGGAATAATAAGGCTCGTTTCAGATACGCTAGGTACAGCTTAGGTTCAATTGAGGGGCCCTGAGGAAAGTGTTTTTCGTCCGGATGCGACACCACGCGCACGACTTAGGAATTTCCGACCTCTTACCTACGAACCAGAAGGTCGGGAGTTCGAGTCCCCCCGGGCGCACCACTTTTCTCCTGCTCCATCAATCATTTAGCTCG
>Ga0137418_10000486_pt1 | contig 35443 bp, 42 predicted proteins | sample CZODoug3_1_2_16f_FD_122242 | JGI IMG/M metagenome (GOLD analysis project Ga0137418, IMG submission 122242) | Vadose zone soil fungal communities from Angelo Coast Range Reserve, California, USA - CZODoug3_1_2_16fungal (Hybrid Assembly) | ecosystem: Environmental > Terrestrial > Soil > Vadose... | reverse complement strand
ACTCTCCATCTCTCCTCTTCGACTCGATCGCGGCAATTCCGATTTCGATATACGCCACAACTTTTCGATGGCCTTGACGTATGTGATCCCCGCGGCTTCCGCGCATGGATTCCTGGGTGTCGTTTCGCGCGGGTGGGCGGTCGATGGCACGTTCGTCGCCAGGACCGGTTTTCCGATCAACGTAACAACCTCACAGGTATCCGGACTCATTAACCCTATCCTTGTGACCGCTACGCGACCTGACCGCGTGGCGGGTCAGCCGCTATACATTCCCGATACGACGGCTCCGGGCGGAAAAGTGCTGAACCAAAACGCATTCGCGATTCCAACCACTCCACGCCAGGGTGACCTGGGACGCAATTCCGTGCCCGGCTTCGGTTTCCATCAGCTCGATCTATCCGTTCGGCGCAGGTTTTCCCTAACGGAAAAGATTGCCCTGCAGCTTCGATCCGACTTTTTCAATATTCTGAATCATCCCAATTTTGCGAACCCGGACGGGAATCTCGACGATCCCACGTTCGGTCGTTCCAACCAGATGCTGAGCCAGGGCCTCGGAGGACTCAGTCCGTTGTACCAAATGGGGGGACCGAGGTCGGTTCAACTCTCTCTCAAGCTAATTTTCTGACTTAAATCGCAACCTGGTGTCGAGCGAATCGTGATCGCCGCTGTGATGTGATCCATTAAAGTGGGCATCGCTGCTGGCCGATAGGGCAAAGTGTTTCAGTTTGCCTCGTGTACCGGACAAGGAAAGGCGCAGTGAAATTAACATGAGCAGTGTGCAGATCGTCCGTTTATTGCTGGCGGCATGGACATTGTTGATCATTTCCGTCATCCGTCCGGCACGGGCTCAGAGCTCGACACCTTTATCGGTCGAGGACGCGTTGGATGTGCGCACCTTTGTCGACTTACTGCCGATCGCGCTGTCGCCCCACGGCCAATGGCTCGCATACACCGTCAAAGACAATCGGAGGGCGCGCAGAGGAGATCTCGAGACATGGGCGCGGACAGGTGTACGAAATATCTTCACTGGAAGCGACGTGTGGATCTCGAATGTAGAAACCGGCGCGACAAGGAACCTAACGAGTGGTAGGGATGACAACTTCCTGCCGGCATGGTCACCGGATGGCCATTATCTGGCCTTCTTGTCCAACCGCGATGGAAGCGGACAAGCGCGGCTGTGGATATGGGATGCCAGGAAAAATGAACTGAAACGAGTTTCCGATGTGAACGTTCGGGCGGAGCAGATTGCCTGGACTCCGGACAACCGGAACATAGTCGTGACCACAGTGCCGGAGGCCCTTTCCCTTGAGGGGTATGTAAGGCGGCGTGTGTCCGGCGCAGCCGCCCAGGACTGGAAGAGAAATAGAACAGAAACTACAAGCGTGCTCCTTTACTCGGCCAATGGAGCAGACCGGCGAGCGACCCAAGAGCTTCCGAGCTCCGATCCGTGGAATCTTAACTGGGCGTTGCGCGATCTTGTGCTGGTGGACGTTCGCAGCGGCAAGAGCAATGTGATTGTTCGGAGTCAGAAGATCGTGAAGTTCCTGGTTTCGCCCGATGGCTCGCGCGTCGCCTACACCAATCAGAAGCGATTTGGCAAAGCGGGCTCGCAGCAGATTCTGTTCGACCTGGTCACGGTCAGCCTTTCCACAGGTGCGCAACGCGTAGTCGCTGCGGACATTCCGTTGGGCTTTGCCGGTGAGTTTAGCTGGTCGCCGAAGGGCACGCGGTTGGCGTACATTCTCTCCGGCCCGGCAGAGCGAAGCAATGACTGTTATGTGGTCGATGCCGACGGCGGAAATCGCAAGAATCTTACGTCGTTGCCTCCAAGCCGGGAGTGGCGGCATTCGGAAACACCTCTGTGGGATTCGGCAGGTGAGCGCATTTACTTTGTCAAAGACGGAGCACTGTGGCGGGCTTCTCTAACTCAGAACGAGGCAATGGAAGTAGCCCGCGTGCCTGCCCGGCAGATCGTTCAATTGATTCCAAAATCGGAAGGCCGTATATGGACGCCCGACGGCGGCACCTCCGCCATTGTCGTGACGCACGACAATTTGGGCAAACAAGACGGCTTTTACAAGATTCACCTGCAGAACGGGGAAAGTGCTGTCTTGCTGGAAAAACGACAGTGTTACACCTGCAGGCATGTAAATGAAGGTCAGTCGACAGCGGTGACCGCCGATGAGAACCATGTCGTGTATTTCACAGAAGACGCGGGGCATGATGCAGATATATGGGTCAGCGATGCATCGTTCGAGAAACCTCGCCGCTCGACGCACCTTAACAGTAAATTCGACAAGTATGTGATGGGATCCGCTCGGCTGGTTAGCTGGCTGGGCGACGACGGAGAGCCGTTGCAAGGAGCTTTGTTGCTGCCACCCGGATATCAGGATGGAAAACGCTTCCCGCTGATCGTTTGGGTCTATGGAAGCAGTTCCCTCTCGAACCACTTCGACCACTTCGGTTTTGAAGGCTCCGGTGCGTTTAACATGCAATTGCTTGCGACTCGCGGCTATGCCGTGCTTGCCCCGGATTCACCGCAGCATCCGGGTGTGCCTCTTTTGGATTTAGCCAAGACGGTATTGCCTGGCGTGAACAAGGTGATTGAAATGGGCATCGCGGATCCGGATCGCCTCGGTGTCATGGGACACAGCAATGGAGGCTATGGCACGCTGGGTTTGATCGTTCAGACCAACCGTTTTAAGGCCGCGATGGAGGCCGATGGAATGGGAGATCTCGTGGGGAGCTATGGCCAGATGGACGGCTCTGGCGCAGCGTTCGGGTCGTCCAACTTGGAGAACGGACAGAACGCTCTGGGCGGGACGCCGTGGCAAGTGCGAGACAGATACATCGAGAACTCGCCGGTCTTCTATCTGGACAGGGTGGAAACTCCTCTCTTGATCATCCATGCCGCAAAAGATGGTGCCGTCGCGCCCTTTCTTGGAGACCAGATGTTCGTAGGGCTTCGCAGGTTGGGGAAAGAGGTTGTCTACGCGAAATACGAAGGAGAGGACCATTCGCCGCTTTATTGGAGCTATGCGAATCAAATGGACTTCTGCAACCGGATGATCTCATGGTTTGAAGAGCACCTTGAAACGAAGCAACTTCGAAGCGGCCGCTCGGACGCCGCTCGCTGAACCCTATCTCCGGACGTGCACGACGTTTGGTCCAAATAAAGTTCAACTAGGCAGCCGTGCTCGCATGGGGAGATTGAGCTCTTGACTGTTTCTGCCTGGCAGGCGCACAACATCCCGAGTGGATATAGCCTGGAGCGCCCGAGGCGTCGGGCGCTCCAGCACGGGTCTACTCATCCGCTTCATACGCGCTGATGGTCACAAACATGGGAGAATCGGCGTAACGATTGATTCCCTTGCCTGAGCTCTGAACGGCCTCGAGAGCGTTCGCCAACAGCGTGACTTCTGGCTTCGTGTAGTTCATTCCATTTACCTCCTTTTTGACGTTCCTTTGCTCCGATACTCCTACGGATTGGACGGTTTTGAGTTGAGGCAATACAGGGGGAATAACAACGTGGCTCCGCCGTACTTGCCTCGTTGACAGAATTCGATGCCGGAGCGTCCAGAGTTCGGACGCTCCGGCAGGAACTTACTCGTCAGCTTCATACGCGCTGACCGTGACGTTCAAAGGAGAGTCAGCATGCGGCTGGCTGCCCTTGCCCGAACTCTGAATTGCATCGACAGCACACGCCAATAGCCTGACTTCCGGCTTGGTATATTTCATTACGTTCACCTCCTTTCTGATTCCCTTACTCAGCTAGCTAGCAGAACTCTTTCTAGGTCAGCGGTCGCATCAATCCTTCCCGGTCGCAGCAGGAAACGTCCTTTACATTCAATGGCATCTCGGTCTTCAATATCCCTCGTTCGCGGAGCTCTCTCAGCCAAAACTCCATACGCAGCGTGCGGGTTAGAGGGACAATCGGGATCTCTGCTCCTTTGCGACCCTTGCGCAGTGTTTCTGAGAAGGGTCGGCGGGCAACAATTCCGAGAGAAATGCTGACCATGTGACGGCTTATTTCGACCAGACTGGCCCATTCCGCGGAAATGATCGCCGAGGGCCCTCGGCTAATAAATGCCTTTCGCTTCCTTTCGAGGATCTGGTCCGGCACAATGCCTTTAAGCGCACGGCGCATCAGGGACCGGCGCTGCCCCGGCCGGACGAGTTGCTCGCGGGGAATAGCGTATAGGAATTCGAGCAGCCCACGATCCAGATAGGGATACCGCCTCTCACAGAGCGACTCCGAAAACAGGCATTCGCAAGCGAGTTGTCTTCGCAACCCATTCAGCGTGTTCATGCTGTCCTGAAAACTCGGCATTGCGCCGACCAGGCGTATTCTCTCGTCGTAGCCTCGAACCGCCTTTCTATTGCGCTTCGCAAAATTTGGATCAAGCCAAGCGGCCGGTCGCTGATGCTTCGGAACGCCGGCGAAAGCCACCGGAAGAAATCCAGTGAGAGCCTCAAAGAACAGATGGAACCAAGGCTCTCGCTTATTCAAAGCCCAGACGGTTAACTGCCGAAATAGAGTCCTGCAGCGAGCTCTTGCGAGAAGATCTTGGAGTTCCGGTATGGGTGTTGGCACGCCGCCCGTAACCTCATCACCGCCGATCCCGGAGAGCACGACGCGATTGCCTTGTGAAGTAATGCAGGCCGCAACTTTTTTAGTCACATCGTTTGACGATTGGTTCAAATCCGGAATCGCAGGAAAGCGGTTGCCGTCACGCTTAAAATCGAGGGACCACTGCGAGCCGACATCGATCTGGCAACCCACGCGGCCGCGCCTTGCTTCGACTTTCGCTAAATAGGGCCTTTCATTCCAATTCGGCTCGGAGTCGTCGTAGTAAGAAATCGTGTCGAGCCGCGGTGCTTCCGTGGCTCCTTGCGCGATGAGGGTGTCGGCCATGCATACGATCGAAGAGGAATCCATGCCGCCGCTCAGCTCGGCGAGAACGGGGCTATCCGAGCGCAGCCGCCTCCGTACGGACCCCGCAAATACCGCGCGAAAGTGTTCTTCATATTCAGCGTCCGTTCGGTAGCAGACCTTCTTGCCGGGATCAAAGTCCCAATACTTGCTGCCTGTCTGCTTTCCAACGCGCAGGCATACGAACGAGGAAGGCGGAACGGAATGGATCCCGACGTATGGAGTTAAATGCGTGGCTGGAAAAAGTGAAAGCCAGCCGGCGATGTATTCTTCCTCTAAGGCGAAAGCTTTTCCGGCCAACAGGACCAAAGGATCGAGAATGCTGCCCCAGCTGACCTGGTCTTTATCGAGCGAATAATAAAGATGGCGCGTCCCGATAGGGTCCTTCGCGAGGATCAACGACTGGTCCCTCGGATTCCAGATGGAAAGAGACCAGTCCCCAACGAGCTTCGCAAAGCAGGCAGTCCCCCACCGTTCGTAAGCCGCCGCGACGATGGAAACGTCAGTCGATCGCGTGTCCAGGACATTGCTCAACTCGCGGACGAGTTCGTCACGGTTGTCCAGCCGACCGTCCCAAGTGAGAACCGCAGCGGAGGCCGCGATGTGCGGCTGCGCCTCACTCCGAGATTCCTTGGTCGTATGAAGGGCACGGAACAAGATTCCAACGCTATCCTTTATGTATGCACCTCCCCCGTCCGGGCCGTAAGTAGCGAGCATCCCCTCGGCTCTTGCTAGGTACTCACGGTCCGCCGGCCGCCTATCGAAGTTCCATCTTCCGAACTGCACGCTCATAAGTTCCCCGCTTCAGATCGTGGACACGTCCTTAGCATCGGTCGAGCACTGCGTACATTTCTGGCATGTACGGCTTGTCGTTGACCACGACGCCGGCGACCTCGACCCAGGCGTGGGCCTTGAAGGGCATCTGCTGCGCTCCAATCACCATTTGAGCTGGTACGCCATACCGTTTGAGCAGGCACGCTGTAGCCGCTGATCGCTGGAGGCAGAGCGCCTCTTTCCAATACCAGATACAAGCCATGTCCATTGCTGAGCAAATCCGTTTGATCTCATCCGCAGAAGCCGTCTTCTTTCGGGTCGAGTACCTTCGGACCTCGTCGTAAAGTCCGGTGAAATTTCCACGCGCCAGATACAGATCGAATTGGATCAGCAATAGGTACGCCTTCAGGACAAGAAATGACATGTTGAACTCCCCTTTTCACACGGGCAGTTGCAGCTGGTCGCAAAGAAAAACCATCCGATCGGTCAGTGCGTCCGTTCGCGCGCTCAAAGGAAGAACCGGGGAATGCCCGCGGAACTGGCTGTAGTCGAGAAAAACTGGATTGGCGGAGGCAGTGGCCGCTTGCAACCGCGCGGTCATCTTTCGCGCATGCAGCGGATTACAATTGCGGTCGGCATCTCCGGAAACCATCATCGTGGCGGGATAGGCCACACCCTCGCGGACCTGGTGGTAGGGGGAGTATCGCAGAAGGGTAGCGAAGTCCGCGGGGTCTTCTGCTGTGCCATACTCGTCGCGCCAGACGTGCGCGTTGTCGAACAAGTGATACCGCAGCATGTCGAGCATCGGAACCATGCACACAACCGCGCGAAACAGTTCGGGCCGTTGCGTCATGGCCGCGCCGACCAGGAGTCCGGAGTTGGAACCCCCGAAGATGGCGAGCCTATCCGCGCGAGTGCGTCCGGTTACGATGAGCCACTCGGCCGCGGACAGGAAATCGTCATACGCTACTTGCCGGTTTAGCCTCGTGGCAGCTGTGTGCCAGTCGGCGCCGAATTCCGATCCGCCGCGGATGCGGGGGAGCGCAAACAGGCATCCGCGCTCCACCAGGTAAGCGACAAACACGCTGAACTGCGGCGTCGCGGAAACACCGAACCCTCCGTACGACGTCATGATCGCCGGATGGCAGCCGCCTTCCAGAACATCGCCGCGGCCGAAAAGGAACATGGGGATTTGCACGCCGTCTTTCGATGGATAACAAATTGTGGTGTGGACGTAATTGGCCGTGTCGAAGGGAACGACTCTCTTGACCCAAAACGCTGGTTCACCGATGCCTTCGCTGTATCTCCAAATCCGAATTGGTTCTGCGAAGGATTCCGCTTCGAAGAGGAGCTCGTCGTTCTCCGCAGAGCCGCCGAAAAACCGAATGCTATGGTCTTGCGGGAGCGGCACTTCGCCAGTCTTTCTGCCGGCGAAGTCAAAGATGCACACCTTGGTTCCGGACTCACGAACGTAAGAGACAAAGATTCGATCTTTAGCAACGAGCCACTGGTTGATTCGCGCCTCGCTCTCCGGGACAATCTCGACCCACTCCGTTTCTTTCTTTCCGCAAAGTCGCAGTTCCACGACGCGAAGATTCGGGGCGTCGCGATCGGTAAGGGCCAGAATTCTTCCGGAGACCAGCAGCGGGCTCAGAATCCAATCCGCGCTTGCGACGAAGGTTTGCGTCGACCGTTCTTTTTCAAACGTTCGCAGGTAGAACTCTGTTCGTGTCTTGCTCGCAAACCGGTACACCAGAAACCCGAGACGATTTCCGTCGGAGACAAGACTTAGCCGGATCTTTTCACTGTCGCCCGCACAGAAAATCTCTTCGTCTTGGTCCGAACTGGCGCCCAGAACGTGGCGATACGCGGCGCGATAGAACGGCCTATTCGAATCCACCGGCTCGTGGACGTAGCAGAAACTGTTTCCATCAGGCGCAAAAGCAAAGCCCCGCAGATAACCCCGTGGCAGAACATCGGCGAGCATCGTCCGTGTTTCGATTTCCAGCAACGCGAAGGTTCCCGTCCGTTCTCCTCCTTGTTTGATTTCATAGAGCAAGAGCCGGCCGTCGGGCGATACGCGCAACGGTTTCACCGCGGTGTAGTTTCCCGTGCCCAGTTGTGCGGGGTCGAGCAGCAAGCGATCCTCTCCGTCCGCACCCTCACGGAGGTAGATGCTCGGCTGTTCCTGCTCGGGAAGACGCTTCCGGAAGAAATAGCGATTCCCGGCTTTTTGAACGGAATCGTAAGTCTCCACAGCGAGGAATTCACGAATGCGTTCGCGGATCTTCTGCCGCCCAGGCAAGTTGTCTAAATAACTCCGTGCATATCGCGTTTGCTCCTCAATCCAGCGGCGGGTTCGCGCAGAGTCCTGCTCTTCCAGCCAGCGGTAAGGATCCGTGACGGAGACACCGTGAAGAATCTCCGTCACTGGTTCGACAGCTGAAGGTGGAGGAGCTACAGCGATTCCAGGCACGGCGCACTCCTTTCCGCCATCCGTTTGGCTTCCCTGTACATGCGTCGTGTGAGGCTGCGCAGATAGCCCGCAGCTGCGGGGTCACGTAGAGTTTCCGGTGAGCGCCATCGATCGCTCGCCACGGCGTAGGCAAAGACAGCTGCCAGCGGAGCAATTGCCATGGCTCTCCGCAGCCCTTCCGGGGAGAAGAAAGCCTGCCAGAGACGAAGGTAGGCAGCAGTGATCCGCGCGCCGGCGGCAGGCCCCTCGAGGCTGCTGCGTTCAGCATGTTGCCGCAAATACTCGAACGTAAGGAATGGATTGCTCACGCACCCTTCGGCCCAGTCGAGAAAGGCGCAGCTCTCGGCAGAAACCAAAATATTTCCAGGATTCAAATCGATATGCCCCAATGTGTCTGGGAGATGGAAGCTTTCGAGCAGCTCGCAGGCTTCCGCAAGACCTTCCCGCAAGGAAGCGAGTTCCGATCTCGCCAGGGGTGCCGGCGACGGCTTTTCTTGCGCGGCCATGAATTCCTCCATCCGCGCAAGAAAAGGATCGATCCGTTCAGTGAGCCGTGCATGCCGTAAGTCCTTGCACTTTCCATCAATCAACTCCGAGCATTTTCCGATCGAAGAGATCTGCAGCTCGGCCAGGGTCTCCGCCGCCCGTTCCCACGCGGAGAGATCGGCAATCTCGTCAAGCTCGATGCCAGGCGCCTCAGCCGACAGCCAGCCGTTCCAAGCCGAGTGGAGTCCAAGAACGCGGGGCACATACCTTGGAAACAAACGCGCCAGCGACAACGTAACCGCTAGCTCATGCTCGTTCGGTTTGCCGGTAGCCTTGAACCACAGCGCGGCACCGTTGGTTTCCAGGCGAATGAGGCTGAACGTCGGGCTAGCATTCAACTGGCGGAAGTTGCCGGTAAGGCGGATGCCGAGTGGCGCGATTTGCTCTTCCGTCCACCGGGAGAGCTCCCGCAGCCAACCCGCTCGTCCGAAGGGTCCCGGCTTTTCTCCTGTGGCGTAGGAGTTCAATTCACCGAGAGCCTCCCTGATCGGCTTCGCTTCCTCCGCACCACGACACTGATCGAGAATTCCGGCGGGCATCCAATAAGCTCCTGAAGGAGCAGGATCGTTCTGTTTCACGGACTCCATAACCGCATAATTAGCAATGGAGGCGGTTAGCACCGGTAAGGGAGGTGTTTGCACGAATAAGCAGTAGGTTTCGAGTTCAAACCTCCTGCGGATCGCCGTGGTCAATTGTTCCGCGGGCCTTTGCCGAGAAGGAATTTCCGTCCGCGGTAAGGACCAGCTCGGCCCATTTCCCACCACAAGAATCTCGGAGCCGGCTCGCCGTGTGATGAGTAGGCGGTAAGTGTCTTGTTCGGCGTTGATAGGGTTGATAGGTTCGTCCATGACTGCCTCGTTTTTGTAAGCCGCTAAATGGCTCCGTTCGGTCGCTGTGGTTGGAGAATGTGGTGCCGGTAGAGAGCGTCGAGGAACTCGCGCACATCGCGGCTTGCGATATCCTTGGCTACGCCGTAGCTCTTACTGATCTCCTCGGCGATGCGTGTTTCGTCATATTCGCACTGCAGGAGCTCAAGAATCTTGGAACCTACCAAGTTCAGGCAAAACATCTCGCCGTGGTGAACGTCGAGCAGAATCGAGCCGTCTTGGGTTTGCGTGCTGCGTACGTCGTTCGAGATTCTGAACATGGGTTGATGGGTGAGCTTGCGATTCCGTTCCGTTGCCGACTGTGGCTCCAGAGGGAAGCGCAATCCACTCACATCTACTTTTGTTCGGAAAGGAATCGCCCGCCTTCTAAGAGCCTGTTACAGCCATGGGATAGAGCGGGGGTTCAGGACCGGGAGTTAGCGCAGCGTTCGCATTTCGGACCTATTCCGCACCTTTTTCACCAAGATTCAGCAATCGGCGTAGATAGTGATAGCAATCAACCACGTTTGTGGATCGCGACCGGCCCCTCGAGCTATCACCTTCCGAGGTGTGGCGCGTCCGTAGCATGTCCGACATTCCCAATCGGCGTGTCGCGCTACAAAAAATCGTCCGTCATCCCTGTCTTGGCCGGACGAGCTTTCGTCAGACCCCGAGCTAGAACCGACACGCATGACGCGCCTGGCCTCCTTCACTTTTTGCCCCAAAGAACTCGGCTGTAACGAAACACCTCTTTGCGTCACCACTCAATCAACAGGAGCGCTACCCAGCGCGCTCCAAACAGAAATCGATGAGGAGGACATTTATGGCTACAGCACCCGGCATTCAAGCGCAGGGCATCCAAGCACATAAGCTCTTTAAACTCGGCAAGGCTCCGGCCAAGAAGGACGACCGAAACCTGAAATTCGCATCACTCCTACTGGCGGCACCGGCGTTGCCATCTTCTTACGACTTCGACCTAACCCATCCGGGCATCCCGACTCCGATGTTCGGCAATGACGTTCACGGGGACTGTGTCATTGCGGGCAGGGCACATCAGACCCTTCGTTTCGAGGATATCGAGCAAGGGTCGGTCCTGATGATCGGCGACCAAGACGTGCTGAAGGAATACTTCAACGAGACGGGCGGCCCCGATACAGGCCTGGTCGTACTTGACTCTCTCAAGGAGTGGCGTCACAACGGGTGGACGGTTGGAAATCACAAGTACAAAATTCAGGCCTTCGCCCAAGTCAATTTCACCAATGCTGGCGAGGTCCGCCAAGCCGTCTATGCAGATGTTGGCCTAGGGTTTGGCGTTCAACTCCCCAACGACGCGAAGAGCCAAATCCAAACAGGACAACCCTGGGACGTGACTACCGGGCCTGATTCTGAACCTGGCTCTTGGGGCGGTCACTACGTTTATGTTTCAGGATATACCCCCGCAGGACCCGTTTGCGTGACTTGGGGACGTAAGCAACAGATGACCTGGGCATGGGTGACGAAATACTGTGACGAAGCCTATGCTGTTTTCGATGCGAAGGATAAGTTCAAAAAAGCCCTGATCGACCAGGCGAAGGTCGCTGCATTCCTTAAGACCGTGGAGCCGCGATAAAAGCTGGCGGGGTTTGTAACCCCTCAGTGGCTTCTGGCAAGGGTGATCCGAGCAACACCTATACCAAAGCAGCATACGAAATCGAGCTAACGGGAGCCGTTGCGCCTGGCGCGACCATCGCGGTTTATTCACGCCTATCACCTCGTGCATTGGGAGATAAATTCATCGTCCTAGGATTAATCCGGCATTCGCCGTCAAAGATCCCGGCTTCTCTTTCGGAGTTGTGTGATTTTGATTCGATTGGGGACCTGGTCAAATCCTACTTTGTTACTGTTTCAGTGCTTTTCCTTCACCGTTTTTGCAAGTCCAGGTACCGCTCAAACTGTGCCGTATCAGTGATTCAGGGACGCGTTAACGCTGTTGTGAAGGACATAGCGGCAGCTGCAGCTCGCGGAGCGATCTCCCTCGGGTTCTTGCTGAGTGATCGAATTTTCCCTAAGCAATAACCGGAACTCTGATCATTACATTATTGCGATTAAGGCTCGCTCGCTCCTGACGAAGAAAGGGGTTGGACGTTCTTGGCCCACTCGGCGTATTAACAGGCGCGTAACGGTCAGACGGGCTTCTCTTATTGGGAGTCAAGCCCCCAGAGGTGCCCGCGAAACTCCTTTTCAGGGGCGGTCAGGGATTGAGGGGAGTTCGATCGAATAGGTCGTGGGGTTTCAGCATGAAGCCCGTCCACATCACCAAAGCCTCGCCGTGCCAATAATGACCTATATATTCACCGTCTTCGTCGCGGGGATGATGATGAATGGAGCCTTTGTACCAAACGACTATGTCGGCATTTGCAGCGTTCTGCGGCGGATTCACGTAATTCGGGAGCTGTGCGGCCCACAACTCCAAGCCGTTGTAAGTGGTCACCCAGAAATCGTGTTGCGTGAAGCTTTCCTGATGCCGAGAGAGTCCTCCTGTCGGCAGGGGGATGAGCTGGTAGTAGCTTTTATGGCCGTGACCATTCACTAAGGTTGCGTCGGACACGTCGAGCGAGTTGAAGGCGTGAGGATTCCAATCCCGCGGGCCTTCTTGGCTGATCACGGGATCGCTGTCATTCGCGGTTGCACCGGTTTCCGAATGTGTTCCGAAGCTTACGGAATCAGCCGGAAAGCCGTTCAAGTCGATATCCAACCGCCAGATTGGATTGTGCATGTGGGTTTCGTACGGCACGCCGGGGAGGTTTACAGCCGTAGCTCCCACGCGGCCCAGTACGACACCGTCATCTCGAAAGGTCCATTCGATTACGTAGTTGTAATTGGCGGCGTCGAGCGCACCCCAGAGAACAAGTTCCTGCCCGCGCCGGACGTTTGCGTCATCCTTCCACGCCAGCCCGCGGTCACGCACCTCCTTGCAAACGTTTCCTCCGAGCGGCGTTCCTCCGACTGTGGCGGGGCAGTCGGCACCGCTGATCGGTGTCATTGGAAATGTGAAGCTCGACATGTCGTAGTACCGCGGCGAGCCGGAATGGTATGGCACAAAAATGTCCGAGACCCGCGCATCCCAGAAGAGCCGCAACCACGGTGCGTTGAGCGATTTCCGGAAGAAGGCCCAGTGAATCATGAGCCCGTTTTTGGGAGCCGCTTCCATGCAAAATCGCCAGTGTGTCTCCTCAGGACCGTTCACCGGGAATTTCTGGTCGACCAGATTGATTCCCGAACAGGGCATCCAGGGAGGCGGGGTTTGGCCCGGTGCGCAGCGAGGGACCGCCAACAAGCCCGAGAGAATAGCAATGGCAGCGAGGAGCCTAGTGCGTTTCATTTTTCCCCCTTTCAACAGAGACATGGCGTTCGGTTAGATCTACCCACACCGTTGTGTCGGCAAGGTAATCGCGTCCGCGGCGGAACATCAGTTGCACACAGCGATGCCTGGTGCAAGGATCGTCTTCGCCCTTGCTGAAGAGGCGTAATCCTGTGATCGCAAACTGCTTCGTCCGTGCGCCCGGGGATTCTGCCGCAGCGGAATAGCCCTTGACCTCGTCTCCGAGAGCCTTGCGGAGCTCGGCATCCTCCAATGCGAGCTTTGCCGCTTGGCTGATGTCTTCAGGAGTGAGAGGCACTTCCATGCTGGTGATACGCTCTGCGGCAACCAGTGATCGCTTCGAGAGATTCACGACGGCGCGTACCCCCGCCTCGTCTTCTCGACGGAAGAGAACCTCCGCGTGGCGGTCGATGGCGACCGGCTTTGTTGGCACGGCCACTTGCTCGCCTTCGGGTTTCAAGAACAGCAGGGCGATGGAGATTAATTGAGGGCGGTTCCCGAGTAATTCGCGGACCCTCGAGTCTTCCCGTGCAATTTGTTCCGCGAATTTCCGCTCGGCCGGCGTTAGCGGGTCCAGTGGCAAAACCTGGTGGGTCGGCGGTTCCTTCTGAGGTAGGCCTCCCTGCTGGCTAGGCGATCGAGCCTGAAGCGGACCGAGAGACCCAACGAACGCAGACAGAACAATCAACGCTTGGATGAAGCGGGCGAATCTATTGAACATCGGGCACCTCCAATTCTTGCAAGGCATGTAACGAAACCACCTCTCGAGAAGAGCTTCGGATTGATTCGCAACGCTCGCACCTGGGCAACAGCATCAGTAATTACTGGCGTCTCAGCACCTGCGACATGGGCGGACGAGGACATAGAAGCAAAAATACCTGCTCGGATTCTTGCACTCGCGACGCGAATCGACCTGACCTGAAAAACCTTCTTGGGCTATCCGGGCGACAGATACATCTTTTTCCAGAGCATCTATGGCTACATCTCAAGTTTCTTACCAGCTGGCCACCGTCGGCCGCCGCTTGCTCACCTTATGGTGGTGCTGCGGAGTGCGAAACCGTTTCATGAGTGTCCAAGTAATCTCGAGAGATTTCACTCGGTGTCCAAAACGCGGCGCCGGCTTCGGGCTCAAATTTAACATTTCATTGCTTCTACCCCGAGCGATCTCATCCACCTGAAACGTTTGTTCCCTTCCCAGCACCACTCCCTAAGTCCTTCTCTTGGTTCGGAGCACAACGCAAAGGCGCACAACCAACCGTGTGCTGCCGGGAGGTGTTCATGTCAGTTCGCAAGCGTTCCTACGCTTTCTTAACGGTTTCATCGCTTTTTATTCTCTGGCCTGCCTCCCTTACTGCGTTCCCCGCTACACCGGCCCCGCAAGCGCAATCTCAAATGCGCCAAATGGCCACCCGCGCTGCTGCAGGTCCCATCAAGCTCGATGTCCAGCCCGACGCCGCCTCGGCTCCCATCCGTTCCAACGTTGCGCTCAAAGTTTTCATGCGCAATGCGGACAATCAGCCTTCCACGTGGGACCATCCGTGCACCGTTAGCCTCGAAATCACCTTTCCATCCAAGAAAGTCGAACGGCAAACTGTCGTCATTCCGAGGGGACAGAATTTCGGCATCGCCGCGTTCGTCGCTTCCGAATACGGCATCGTGCGCCTCCGCGTCACTGAATCCACGGATTCACTTCTCCCCGCAGGTAACACCGTTTTCATCGTCGGTCTGTCCTCGAAACCTGCCAAGTCCATCGCCAAGAAACCTACGCCCCATGGCATTTCGTTCCAGCAACTTCTCGGCGCCCCGGACGTTCGACCGCGCTTGATCTCCGCTTCCTGGAACACTTCCTCCTCTCCTGAGACATACGCGCTGGAACCGCAAGAGCCAGCCGCTGTTTCCGCCGCCGCAGCCCCGCCCGCCACCCCCCAATTGCTCCTGGTCAATTCCACTGGCAAGGACGAAATTCTCGCGGACGGCAAAGACTTCGCCCGAGTGAGCGTCTATTACATGGCTCCCAACGGAAAAGGTGCCCCTTCCGATATTCTCCTCTGGATGTCGTGGTCCAATGGCACGTTCAATCCTCAGCCGATGGTCATCCATCGAGGGGAATTCGCCGCCGAGGGCAGACTCGTATCCGCCTCCGTCGTGGAAGCCAGCATTTCCATCGTACGTTCTGCACCAAGCGTTCCCGTTCAGGGGAGTTCCACCATCAAGATCTCTCTTGCCCCGCCAATCTATGGTTTCGGCCCCGTCACGTCGGACCACGTCGTGAAAATGTCCTTGATTGACCGCGAACCACTCGTCGGGTGCTTCTTCGACGACCAGGGTCGCTGTATTCAGACCGATCACAAGCGCCACGTTAACTTCTCCAGTACCAATCCGACGCTCCACGTGGAGCCCGCGTCGTTTGATGTGTCCGCCAACGACGGCACCGCTACGGTCTTCCTCGAACCGACCTGGCGCGGTACAGCCAACCTCGAAATGTGGACGCCTGGCCACAGCAAGCAGCGCATCGCCGTTGAGATATCCATCTGGCTCGTCGTGGCTCTGTGTCTGATCGGCGGCATGGTCGGCGGGATTGCCGCAAAAGATACTCCGGGCGGCCGCTCCGTTTGGTGGAGGATCTTCATCGGTATTGTCGGCGCTATCGTTCTCGTCTGGCTCTGCGTCTTTGCGGTCGTCCCCCAAACGCATTCCATGATCGCTCACAGCCTCATTAGCGTGCTTGTCGTCGGCATTGTCGGCGGCTTCGCGGGAACCCGCGTCCTCGACTTTGCCGCTAAGAGACTCGGCGTGTTTACCTGACGCGGTGCGCAGGACTGCGGCGGGGGAGTAGAAATGTCGAGAAATCACGTTCCCGGGATTAGAACGATTGGATCCACCGGAATCTTCACTCTAAACGGGGACGACTTGCGGCTCAAATTCGAGCGCTTCCGCTGTGCACGGTTTCAGAGGCAGCTCGACGACTCTAGGAAGTCCATCCGGTCACGAAGATTGAAGTATTCAATGATGGACAGTGGGTGGATGTTGACAACTTGCCATAGCTGCTGACAGTTTGATATCCCCCTTCTAGGGGCCTGGGATCGAGAGTCGCTGGTCGACACTCGGCCGGACGATAGGTGTGAAACTTGAAGAATCTAGTGCTCTGTTGCGACGGTACAGCCAATGAGTTCGCCGAGAACAACACCAATGTCGTGAAATTGTACTGCATGCTGGAGCAGGATGCGGCCCGGCAAGCCACCTACTATCATCCCGGCCTCGGCACGATGGAGCCGGCCGGTGCCTTGACAACGTTCTCGAGAAAAATCACGAAGCTACTTGGAATGGCTCTCGGCTACGGATTGGCGAATGACATTCGCGATGCCTACGTGTTCCTGATGCAGAACTACTCCGAAGGCGACAAGGTTTTCCTGTTTGGCTTCAGTAGGGGAGCGTACACGGTCCGAGCAGTTGCCTCTTTGCTTCACATGTACGGCCTCATTCGCCCCGGGAACGAGCCTTTGGTTCCCTACGCGATTCGCATGCTGACGAGTATTAACCGTGAGAGTGGAAACGCTGCCAAATACCAAGCCGCAAAGGCCCGGTATTTCGAGCTTGCAAGAGAGTTCAAAGCGACGCTGTCCCGTCCGAGTTGCGGCCCTTGGTTCGTCGGCGTCTGGGACACGGTCAGCTCAGTCGGATGGGTCGAGAATCCTCTGAAACTGCCTTACGTGACCAGCAATCCTGACATTCAAATTGGCCGGCAGGCCGTTTCTATCGATGAGCGGAGGGCATTTTTCCGCAACCATCTGTGGAGGCATTCCGACAACGCCTCCCTGCCTTGGGGACCGAAGGATGTTCAACAGGTATGGTTCCCGGGAGTGCATTGTGATGTTGGCGGAGGCTATGCCGAGGCGGAGAGCGGACTTTCGAAGATCGCACTCGAATGGATGGTGGCAGAGGCTGCAGCCGCGGGATTACTCGTCAACTCAGTCAAGCGCGACGAAATCTTGGGGAAAACACCTGGCACGAAATACGCTGCGCCCGATCCCGGCGCCGTCGCTCACGAATCCCTCAAAGGAGCTTGGAACCTCGCCGAATTTGTTTGGAAAAAGCATTACGACTGGAAAACCGGTACAGAACGATGGGGCATGAACCTGTACCGAAGGAGGACTATTCCGGAAAATGCCCTCGTTCACGAGTCCGCGTTTCAGCGGGCAGGCGGATACAGCAACCGCGTGCCAACCAGCTCTGTTCGCGTGGCCACTCGAGACATGTCCTGAGCCTGGGAGTCGCCGAAAACAATAGGTCTAAGGCCATTGTCTGATGATGGTCATGACTTGTCCCATCGTCTCTGCGTCAACTCCGCTTTCTAAGTTGTCGGAAGGCAAACGGACGATCCGGATAAGGATGGACCGAGACCACGTCGTTCTCGAAAGAGCTCACCCGCCCACAAGAGAATGTCCAGCAGGCGGGCACGCTGCAGATTGTCCAGACGTTCGCACGTTAGGCTCACCTCCAACGCGCATTGTGAGCATTCTTCGACAAAACCTTTCAGCGTCGCCGCTCCGGAACGATCCAGTTGCGAGCCGCGCGTTCTGGCATCTAGTCGATCCAAATCCTCATAACAGCGAAACAGAAAGTGATGCAGGCAGAGCTCTCGCTGAGCAAAGTGAATCACAGCAGGATCCTGACACGAATCCAAGCTGCACTCCCTGGTCCCGTTCACAGTTAGCTTCCCCATCTTGGCCCGTCCCAATGCCTGAGATCGACGTTGTTACACTACACAGAATGAAAGCTCTTTCTCCGAGCGGGCTTTAGCCCGGGGAACGGATTCCCTTTCAACAATCCCGCCCCCGGCCGAACGCGACGCACCCACATACGCGTCTAGGGTCTGCACCCGCAAACAATGGTCCACGTAGGGAATTAGGAGTGCCTGTACCCATCGCGCTCTCTTGCTGCGGCAGGTCGTCCCCTCCGCCCGCGCCCAAAACGTGGTTACGCTGACCAGCCGAGCTTCCCGATCCGAAATCATCACTAAGCAGCCCACAAATCCTGCCACCTGCCCCAATCCGCCTCGGAACGCCGCCGGAAGGGTACTCTTCAGGTGATGCACTTCTTCTGGCTTTGCCACAAAATCAATACACAGTGCGGCCAAAGGCTGCGGTCGCTCGAAAACAGTTTCGTTTTCCATGGCACTTTCCCCCCAGGGAAGATAGGCGCACCCATTGCCCGAGGGCATCATGGGTGCGCTACCCGCGTACGCACGATTGGAGTCGCGACGGCGGCGCTCCATATTAGGACTCCCAGGGGCACGGGTTCCTATTGCCTATTAGTGACGGCGACGCGCGTTCCGTTTCAGGAATTCGGTTACAAATCTTCGCCGGCGGTTCCATTGCTACGAAATACCAGCAACGCTATACTCCCATGCCACAAGGCAGGCGTGGGGGAACAGTCCGTGGAGCTTTTCGCTTTCGACCGTGCGTACGTAGAGCGGTTGCGCGATGGTGATCCTTCGACCGAGTTCCACTTTGTCTCCTATTTTGAGCAGCTTTTAGGGATCAAGCTGCGCGCCCGCAGGCTAGCCCCAGAAACAGTCGACGAGCTTCGACAGGAAACATTCAGTCGCGTGATCGCGGCACTCCGCAAGCAGGGTGGCGTACGGGAGCCAGAACGCCTCGGAGCCTTCGTCAACTCGGTCTGCAACAATGTCTTGATGGAATTCTACCGTGCGCGTTCGCGCACTCAGCCGCTGGAGGACTTTCACCTGGAGAAGGTTGATAAGGTGCTGGACCTGGAAGGCTTGCTGGTCACCCGTGAATCCCAAGAGCACATCCGCCGCATACTGGGTGATTTGCCACAAAGAGACCAGCAGCTGCTTCGGGATGTCTTCTTGGAGGAAAAGGACAAAGATGAGGTCTGTCGTTCTTTTGGCGTAGACCGGGGTTACCTGAGAGTGTTGCTCCACCGTGCAAAGGACAAATTCAGGTTGCTCTATCTCAAAGATCAGGTTGTCACGCGTAGCGGCGCAACCGCCAGGGAATCGTCGTGAAACGTTTCAGCTTGCGCGCACACTATTCATTGGATGAGCCTTATGGACCATTCTGAGGCTTTGCGCCTCCAGGCTGCGGAGAGGTATGTCCTCGGAGAGCTTTCGCCGGAACTCCGCGAACAGTACGAGGAGCACTACTTTACGTGTGAAGAGTGCGCGAGCGATGTGAAAGCTTCTGCGGTATTTGCCGGCGGGGCCCGCGCGCTATTCGAGAAAGAAAGCCACATAAAGATTGTGGAGGGAAGGCGGCCAAGGGAGTGGTTCGGTTGGTTGCGTCCTGCCATCGCAGCGCCGGCCTTGATCGGTTTGCTCCTGGTCTTGGTTTACCAAAACGTTGTCATGATTCCAAAACTGCAACGGGAGGCGGCTGCGCTGGCGACTGTACAAAACGCGGATTTTGTCTCCCTAATCGGCGCCAACTCTCGCGGTGAAGGCACTAAGACCTTTCAGATCCATCGAGACAGGTCCGCGGTATTGGAAATCGACGTTCCTGCGACGGGGGAGTTCGCCAACTATCTTTGCCAAATCCGGGAGGCTCGGGGTCGCACGATCTATGAGAATCATATCTCCGGTTCTGAAGCGAAGGGCGCCGTGCATCTGATTCTTCCCAAGGGCGCTCTCGAGACCGGGAAATACAGCCTGGTCATCCTTGGCGAGGACTCGCCGCCGGTTACTGAGGGCCCGCGCAATGAACTGGAGCGGCTTCCGTTCTCAGTAGAAGTGCTTCCCTGAGTTAGGTTCCCTGAGTCAGATTGTACGAGCGAGGTGTTCCATGAACGCAAACTCCCAGTCCAAGCATACGTTTCACTACCACGCCAGCGCTCATGCTCTGAGCGGGCAGTTCTGGCGGCCATTCCAGCGCGTGATCGAAGTGCAAGCGCCCTCTACATTGCCGAGCATCGGAGGCGTCGGCAATTCTCGGGTTGACAACTTCCGGCTGGATAATCTGGTGTCCTTCACGGCGGGGTACACCCGCGTACTCGGAAGCGAAATGGAACTGAAAGACGCCAAAGGCCAGGCGAGAATCGCGCATACCACTGAGGTGACATCCACTGTCGAAGGCCTAAACATCCTCGATGTCATCACAGCGGATCGCATCGTGGCGCGCCTTACATCCGTCTACGATGCAGACGATAAAGAGGCGGATGGCGAAGCACGCATTAGTCTGATCGGCAGCAGGTTTGAAGGTTTGCGAATTGCCGGATGCGCTGTTCAGGTAAGCCTGCACCATGAACTCTTTCTTTCACTGGACACCTTCGGCGCCATTGGTAACCTGCCCGATAAACACGATTTATGGAAGCTAGTCGTAGAAACCTTGAAAGCGGTTGACCCCGAAGTTAAAGTTGAAAAAAAGAAGCCAGAAGCGCGTAGTTCGCTGTTATGCTCGGTCGTCAAGGAAGTGAAATTCAAATGCTTGGACGAGGGCGAAGAGGTCTGTCCGGGCGTAGCTCGCCATGGCAACCACAGGTTCCACGTGCGGAATTTTGGAAACATTTACCTCGCCGAGCTGTTGTTCCAGCACGGCCAGAAGACGCTTACGATGCTACGCATCGAATTGGGATCTCCCAACGGCGCAGGCATGACCGTCGTCCAGGCCGACAGCAACGGCCGACCCTGGCCGCCCGCCCCGTAATCTGTTCCCGGTTTGTTCTGCTGATTCTTCTGGCAAGCGGCCTCGCCCTGGACGGATGCCGGAGCGATCCGGCTCCCGATCGTGTCTACAATGAGGTGCGCGAGAAGATACGACTCGGCAATTTGGACGCTGCCTGGGACCAAGCAGAGCGAGGATACCGGCAGTGGTCCAGCAAGAACCAGGCATGGGCGTGGCGCTTCCGCGTGGAAAAGGCACATGTCCTCGTGCTGCGGGGCTCCACGAAAGCTGCCATTGAGCTCCTTAGCGAGAATCTACCCCCTGCTCTTGCGACCTCGGACATCGCTGTTCGCCGGATGATGTTCCTCGGATTAGCCCACGACTTCTCCCAGCAGTTTCAACAAGCGCAAATCGACCTAGCCGCCGCGGAACAGATTGCTCAATCTTATCAACCCGATCTTTCCGGGGATGTGGCGCAGGCACTTGGCATACTCGCCTTCGATCAGAAGAAATACGACGATGCGGCAGCTGCGTTTCACCGCGCGCTGAACATCGCGCTCCAGCAAAACCAGTTGTTCTTGCAGGCAAACGCCCTTGGCAGCCTTGGAAACGTAGCCATGGGACAAGAACATTATGATGAGGCCATTGATCGGTTCAAAGCGGCTCTCCGGCTATCGCAAAAGTTAGGGACCCAATCTTCGATAGCTAAGGCTTTTGGCAATATAGGCTGGAGCTATAAGGAATTGGGTGATCTAGAAAGTGCGCTCACGTCCTACCAACAGGCGGAGGAGGCGTCCGCGCGAAGCGGGTTGATTGGCGACCGCCTCTATTGGCTTACAGGAATCTCCAACGTGTATTACCAACAGCACGATTATGCTTCAGCGCAGCACGTCTTGACGCAAGCGCTGGATCTGGCGCGAAAGCAGGATGATAAGAGCATCTTGGCCGAGTATTTGAACGACCTTTCGGAAATTGCCTTGGAAAACGGAGACATTGAGCTGGCGGAACGGTATTACGGGGAAGTTTCCGCAGTCCAGCGCACCGGCCCAGATCAGCCCGCAGCGGTGGCATCGATGCTGGTGCGCGGCCGCATCGACGAGAGGAAAGGCACATACGCCGAGGCGGAAGAGTCATTTCAGCACGTTATTCGCGAGCCTAAAGCAAGTTCCTCCCAACGATGGGAAGCGCAAGCGCGCCTCGCCCACGTCTATTCCGACCGGGCGCAGTTTGCCAAGGCCGAAAAAGAGTTTCGTCATTCGCTTCAAACCATTGAGACGGCGCGCTCCTCGGTTCGGGCGGAAGACCTACGGCTGTCCTTTCTCTCCACCGCCATAGCCTTCTACGATGATTACGTTGATTTTCTGATTTCACAGCACCGCCCTGACGATGCCTTGCAGGTTGCCGAGCTTAGCCGCGCGCGCACGCTCGCAGAGGGACTCGGAACGGAGGTCCACCCGCTGACTCTGCCCGTGCCCAATTTTCGTCCCCAACAAATCGCGCGAAGCACGGATTCTGTGATTCTTTTCTACTCGCTCGGACCGAAAAATTCTTACATGTGGGTGGTTACCGCGAACACGATGAGGTGTATCCCGCTGCCGCCGCAGAACGTCATCGCTCCTATGGTTAAGTCCTATCGTGATGCGGTCCTGAGTGGGCGCGATGTGCTAAAGACGGCGGACTCTGACGGCGCAAACCTCTACAAAATTCTGATCGAACCCGTGAAGAACCTGATTCCGAGAGGTTCGCGAGTGGTTGTGCTACCCGACGAAATTCTCTACAGCCTGAATTTTGAGACCGTCCTCGTTTCCGAACCCAAGCTGCACTTCTGGATCGAAGACGTTACGGTAAGCACTGCCAGTTCGCTAACACTGCTGTCCGGACGCACACGCCCTTCTTCCAGTGGCGCAGGCATCGTACCTGTAGGCCGGGAGGCGCTTCAGCGCGTCCCCACCGCAGCACTTCCCGCGAAGACTGGCCAAGGTGGTGTCGTTGCTAGCGGGAATCTGCTCCTGGTAGGGAACCCCGCCCAAGCCAGTCCTGAATTTCCGGTCCTGCGCCACGCTGAAACCGAGATGGCGCTTGTTCAACATTACTTTCCGGCGTCAGAGCGCAGAATTCTCTCTGGAGTTGAGGCCACTCCCATGGCGTTCCTGGCCAGCAAGCCAGAGAAATTCACCTACTTGCACTTCGTCACACATGGTACTGCCAGCCGGACGCATCCCCTTGATTCCGCGGTGATCCTCAGTCCTGAAAGAAATTCCTACAAACTCTACGCCCGTGACATCGTAAAGCATCCGTTGTCTGCTTATCTTGTAACGGTTTCCGCTTGCAATGGGTCGGGCACACGGGCGTACTCCGGAGAGGGATTGGTAGGTCTGTCGTGGGCGTTCTTGCGTGCAGGAGCCCACAATGTCATCGCCGCGCTGTGGGAGGTAAGCGATGCGTCTACACCTCAGCTGATGGACCAGTTATACCAGCAACTGAGTCGGGGACAGGATCCCGCGTCCGCGTTGCGAATGGCTAAGCTTTCCCTCCTAAAGTCCGACGGCGTATTCAGAAAACCCTTCTACTGGGCGCCCTTCCAACTCTATTCTGGATCTTGAACGATGAGAGACTGCTGCGTGCCCTTGGGTATGTGTCTTGTATCCAGCCAAATATCACAACATTGATCGAAAGCACCAAGATCGATTTCCCCGTATTCCCTATCAAGACGTGCATCCGGCGACTTGGTGCTCACCAACATGCAACCTGGAGAGAACCGATGGCTTCAACTCAGTTATTCTTCGCCGAATGCACGACCCGGTCAGCCCATCCCGGTTACGCTGTGGAGATGAATGGGGAAACCCCGCAGCCGGAGACAATCGATCGGATGATTCGCGCTAATTTGAAGCTCCATCGCGTGACGTTCGCGCGCCTAGCTGAGACGTTTCACCTTTCGCATGCAGTCGAGCAGGCTGCGGCAGCGGCGAAGCTGTTGGCGACTGGTTCCGTCACACCAGCGGACTACCTCAATTTCCTGAAACAGCACCTTCCCGTGATGGCGGAGAACGTGGCCGATCGGATTCGTTCAGAGAAATCCGCAGGGTCGTTCGCAGGAAATCAGGCAGTGAGGGTACTAGCGAATTACAGCGAGTCGTGAAGTAGGAGAGGGATCCGGCGGCGTACCGTTGAAGGGTTACGCGGCGCTCTATTGTATCGAACGCGATCAGTCAATCCGCATCCTGTCAACTAACCACACGGCAGATTAACGATCGGGTTGTTTGTCCGCAGACGTGACTTTCGTAAGGCCACGGTGATCACTTCCTCGTCAGCATTTTGAAGTAGCTCTCTCTTTCGTCCATGATTTGAAACCGCTGCAGTTGCTCGGCGACGTTTTCCGAACGGCCCTGATCTTGCGCCGCGTGCCCATGCGAGAACAGCGAAAGCCTTGGCTTTTTAAAACCCCCCACGATTTTACGGCAGATGTCTTACGATCGCCGTCACCTGTCCGATTACCTCGGCCTCCACCTCATTGCGAAACTTTCGCGGAACAAACGACCGCTCCGGATAGGGATGAAGGACCAGCAGGTCCTTGCACAACGTGCAAACGCCGCATAGGAAACTGCCGCCTCGCCTTAGAATGACGTATAACGGCTGCTCCCACAGCATTTGGGCTGCGCTTCTGCCGGGCTTTTTCAAGCGTCGATTGATCACCGCAAGCGTGGCGTTTGCCAAGTACGGATGGACTGGATTGGAATCCCCTCCGACCCAAAAGACATCGGACAGGGAGAGGTGTTTGAGGCCGGACGCTACCGCTAAGGCGTGTCTGGCGAAGACAGGGACTTCTGTCCATTTTTCGATCACCGTTTGCAGAAAACCGGACTCCTCCACGGACTCCTCCCTGCGAGCCCTACTCGAAAAATGGTCGCTTTGAGGAACGGGACGGAGAACCAACTCGTCGGGAATAGGGTCACCCACGGCGGATTCAATCGGAAGGCCGGCTGCCCGAAGGAATTCCCAGAACGGGACGCTGTAGAGGATACACAGCGAAATGATCTTCTGAACGCGACGGGGTGGGTGATCGAGGGTTTCATAGTCTGAAAGTGTTGCGGCCGCGGAGAAGTATTGTCCGTCGCCAAGCACTTGTGCGATCGTGCGGCTCAAGCGAGAAGCTTCTCGGAAAGTGAGTCCGGATAGTATTCGCGAAGACCGAAGTAGGTGCTTGAGACCGGCCTGGGCACCCGTTGGCCGAACAACAGCTATCGGCGGTACGAGTGCCGGCTCCCATGCTGTGTAATCGATGGGCTGCCTGGTCAGTGGCCGCATCTCGGCATCCACCACACCATGAACCTGTGCCGCAGAAGCCCGGCCCAACTCAAGCTTTGCAAACGGAAAGTGGGACGAGCATAGGATGAGTCGGCCCTTTTCTGTCGATTGTAGTCGCCCGCAGAAAAGCTGGGAATTGTGCTCGATCAAATAGATTTGCCGTGTGGGGGCCGCTGTATTGTCCAAAGGTAGTTCCGCATGTCGAGTGTCAATTCGGATGACACTTCCCGGCAATAAATCCGGAAAGGCCAGCAAATCGCGCTCTCCAACTTTGGCGTAGAGAAATTCTTTGCGGCGAAAGTCGACCAATTCTTTTGCTCGTTTCGGTGCTGTTGGCGACAGCAATGACGACAGGGGCGCAATGGAGGGGACCGCGTCGTCAGGGATCTTCTGGGAGAACCATGGAATCCACGCGTTCTCATCGTATAGCGTGGAGTCCAAGAAAACAGTGCGCGTGCGCGTAAGGGGCGGCTGGATACCGGCAATCTGGTCCAGATGGAAGCCGAAAACCGCCAACCAGTCACACAGCCGGTAGTTGGAGATCTGACTGAGGGCGACAAATTGCTCGATGCTCGGGCATAGCAGAGGATCACTAAGGCTGTAATAAAGATTATGAGGTACGTAATAGCGGCTTGAGCGGCCGAAGATCTCTGCGGATCGGTGACCGACTTGGTAAAGCGTCAAGCCTCGGGTTGCAAGAATCTGACGTACGCGATCTGTCCGATGCACTTGGCGTTGGCGGCTTGTTCGCGTATAGCGGACCGCCTATCGCACGAGGGATAAATCGTCGCCATGACCGCCATTGCGACCAGTCGTGAGATTTACACCAGTCCGGCAGCAATTCCGTGTATATATATACGCGAGTTACGTAGCTGGACAGGGACCGGCTGCAGGCATAGGATTCCCGCCAATGGACGCAAGCAAGTCCAACCCCAGTGCAGGAAAGCGGTTGAAGGAACTCCGCGAGCGCCTGGGCTTGTCGACTCGGGACGTAGAAGCGGGCAGCAGAGGGATCGCGCAAGACAGACAGAACCAGGAGTATTACATCTCGCATAGTTGGGTCACCGACATTGAAAATGGGAAGTTCAGACCCCGCTGGTTCAAGCTCCACACCCTGAGTAAGATCTACGGTCGCGGCTTCGCCGAGATCATGTCTTATTTTGGCATGCCTCTGACCGATTCTCACCGCGACCACGCCTCCGTCGGAATCCCGAAGACTCATCTTTTGTCCTCCGGACCCGCCGCGGAAGCAGAGAAAGTGACACTGCCTGTGGAGTTCAAACCGGAGTTCCAGCCGGAACGGACGAATCTGCTCGCGCGGGTGGTAGAGAAATGGGACGAGGTTCCCATCGGGTTGCTGCAACATCTGGATCTGCGGAAGTCGATGTACGGATATATCGGCCTCGAAGACTACACGCTTCATCCGCTGATCCGGCCGGGTTCGCTCGTGCAGATTGACTCCAGCCAAAGAAAGATCAGCACTGAGAAATGGAAGACTGAATTCGACCGCCCCATCTATTTCGTGGAGCTCCGCGACGGCTACGTTTGCAGTTGGTGCCAAGTGGACCGCGGCCAGTTGATCATCATCCCTCACCCACAATCGCCTCAAGACGTTCGCCGATTCGACTATCCTTCCCAGGCTGAGATCATAGGCAGGGTGACTGGAGTGGCGATGCGAATTGTTGGGGAGAAGGTGCCTGAAGGCGGCCAGCGCTCGGTTGGAAGGTCTCGTTGAAAGATCAGGGATTCTTGCGGTAAAGCCCATAAAGGCTCAGCGCTCGCTCGACTCGTGCAAGATCAAAATTGTGCGTGCGAAGAATCTCCAGGTAGCCTAGCTGGTCCCCCAAGCACAACTTATGGTCAGCCTGGAGTTTGTAGCCATGGCAGGTGCCGCATATACATTGAAGGTTTTCACGGCGGTCAGGATTGCCAGCTTTTAGTTTCCGGATCAGTCTCGCCGGCACAATGTGGTCCACATGCCGGGTCACATCTTCCAGTTGGAAGTTCACGTTGCATGATTCCACTTCGCAATTCCCGAGGAGCGCCGGAATTCGACTTCCTCTCCAACCCTTCCGTGAAGGCCGCTTTCCTGGCCACTTTCGGTGCACGCGATGCCAAGGCACCTGCTTCTCGCGTGTGCTGAAGCGTGCCTTACAGTAGAGGCATCGGCGGTCGCGATAGGTACTGTGGCTACGATAGACGGTTGCGAGCACTTCGGTACGCCTGTCGCCGCAAAATGGGCAGAGCATGTCTTCGGTCCTCCCTTGCTCGATCTTCAAACTCGGTTCCAATGGAGAGCGTTGTCGACTGGATTAAGTTTCGGAGTACAGATCGGCTGGCACCGTAAGGCCTCGAGGAGAAAAAGCCCGTCTTGGGGCTGATTCGAGATTAATCTGAATTACGCTGCCCTCAGCAGATTCCTTTCGCAGCTTAACGAACGTTTTGTATCAGGGCCTCGAGTCCGCGGCCAGCGGTATCCGTCATTTGACATAGCCCCGTGAACGAGCACTCCAATACATAAAAATGCAAGGACCTGATGGTCAAAAGCTTGGGCATTTCGGAGGGAAGACCCAAATGAGAAGCCGGTGGGTCGGCCAGTAGATGAACCCTACTAGCGCGGCAAAAACTAGGACCATGTGGGCAGGTGCCGGCCCGAACGCATGGTGAAAGACGGGGTCGGCAAACGCGTAGTTTAGATTCCGACTTGGACCCAAGAAGCGCGACACCACCAGGAGAGCCGCGGCAATCCCAGACTGGAGACGCAAGGCGCGGTGGTCATAACCTATGCGGCGCAGTACAGCAAGGGGCAGCAATGGGAGGATGATATAAAACGGTGAGAGCAGGCGGACCCACAGAGGAAATCGCGGGTCCCACATGTATTGCGTACCGCCGAGCAAAGTGCCGGCCGACAAACCATCGCCAGCCCGCATCGAGACACCACAGCAGGTCCCCTACAAGCGAAGAGACAGCCTGGCTCGAAAGCAACAGCGCATTGTTGTACGCCAAGCCCACGCACGTTAAGAAAACCGCGACATCGCAAAGATGGAGGAAATTAGCCCAGCCCCAATAAATTGCGTACGACGGAACCAGACCATTAGCCATAGTAAGGTAACCCAGGGAACCCAGGAAGGAAGCCCGCATGGATGAACAGACTCATGCATGTTTCAGGCCCCGGCCGCTCTTGCGGACACAGATCACAACGCACGAGGGTACTCCGGGAAGCTGCCGGCTAGAAGTATCTCTGCCCTCGCCGAGTCGGGTTTCAAGCTCTCCTCACCAGATCGTCTGAAGGGCTTTGGACCGACGGATTTCACGGTCAGCAGTGAGCAGAGATAACCCCTCAACGAGCGCGGTAGCTCCGATAATGCGATCCGCGGGATCTTTGGGATAAGCCGCTGGAAGTCCAATGGCGCGCACGCACGCGCGGCCGCTAATCGGCAGGACAACGAACCGGGCCTCAACTTCCTGGAGGAAGGATTCGAGGCTGATATCGAGTTGGATGCGGCCCTTACTCGCGAGTGTCGCTAACTCCAAGAGGGTGATATCGGAGATAGCCAAGCCGTCTCCGTTCCTGCGCGCATTGTCGATCGCGGCCCTGGCTTTCCTTGAGATCTGGTCTTGGTCAAACGCCAGCCAGACGACAACATGCGTGTCGACGAGAATCACTTGAGCTCGCCCCAATCATCGGGGGAAATCGCGGGCCCAACGACGTCGCCTGTAACAGCACCCTTGCCTGCTAGGAAGTTGTATATCTCGTCCGTGTCTGTGTTGACTGGGACGAGCTTCGCCACCGGCTTGCCGTGTTTAGTGATCACGACGGTCTCATGCTTGGCCTGAACCTCATCCATGACCGCAAGGCAATTTGTCTTGAAGGAACCCGCTGCCATCTTCTTCATCCCTAGACTCCCGAATAGCTATGGTCATTATACCATGGTCACTTCTCGTGGGCCCATGTCCGGCACTGAGTCAGAATTGATCTAGACGCCCGCTCTGTGCCAAGGATTCCATGTAGTGTTGAGATGTCCGGAGGAGCCCACCCGCAATACCTCCCGAGCACTCCGCCAGCAGTCCCGGCGACAACATGCTAACTCGGCTGCCCGTACCAGCCAGCGTTGACAAAAGGGCAATCTGCGCCGCCATTAGAGGTTAGAGGATAAAACCTCCATTCGTGGGTTCGAATCCCACCCGCGCCTCCAATTTTCCGGCTTTGGAATCTGTGACTTACGGCCACCGTTTTTCCCGTGTACCTGCCGTGTACCCCGCTCTTGGGAAGTTTGAGCGGCTATGACGGGATCGCGGCTCCATGCACGAGTAAGATCCGCTTCTAATTGCTCCTGCCGCGAGCGTACCCAAGGCGCGTAATTCTTCTCCGTAGTCCGAACGCTCTCATGTCCGAGTAGGATGGAAACCCGCTCGATGGGTACGCCAGCCAAAAGAAGCTCTACGGCGAACGTATCGCGGAAACGGTGTGGATGGCCGTCTTTGACCTCGGCAAGTTCAAATAGTCTTTTCAGCCGCTTTCTCCAACTCCCTACGATGGTTTGCAGCTTCGAGGTTCCGTCCCAAAAGAAGAAGTTGGCAGCGGTTTTGGGGGTCCTATCCACAGCGTTCAAAACAAAATCTGGGAGGATATTGTTGACCGGGACGCCTGTTTTCTGCGTGTAGAGCAATAGGCGATTTTGTTCAAGCCTGTCAGCGGAAAGACTAACCGTATCTCCTATACGCATTCCGCCATACCGCAACAGTAGGACAAGTGCTTGCATACGGCGGGCGTTTTCCGAGCCTTGGCCGGGAAACTCATCTTTGTACTTATCGATAGCCGCCAATATGCGAATCATGTCCTGATGCGTGAATGGCAGGGTGGGGCAGAGCGTAATTCTTGGTGCCTTCAACTCAGTGGCCGGATTCTCCGCAATCCACTTGCGCTTTTGTCCAAAGCTAAAGAACGTGCGGAGGCGTTCCAGTTTCTTGCCGCTGGAGCGCTGCCCATCTTTCCACTCAGCGCGAAACCTACTGACCTCAGACAACGAGAACTCATCCAAAAACCGGAACCCATGCCGGGTCGCAAAACGAAAGGACTATCTCAGTGACGAAGATGCTGCCGCCGCATGGGTTGCTATTGGACTCGCCGATACGCATATCAGCGACGATGCGGTTAAGGTGATCGTTCAGAAGCGATTCGGCACGAAGGCCGTGATCTACGACCGAAAAGACAAAGGAAGCAACAAGGAATGCACGTCGAAAGATTACACGGTGGTGCCCATTGGAAGCATGAGCAAGGAAGAATGGCGGAACGTAAAACATGCTGGTGCAATGAAGACGGCGGGCGAAGTATGCCCGACGGACATTCCAAACCAAGCGCCGCAAAAAACCCTCGCTCGCGATGAACTCACGCCAATTCTGTCCCGATTTGAACGGCTGATTCAAGACTTGGCCCGCTGATGATTGGGCAGCCGATGGCAGTGAAATTCATCGACGACGAAACTATTCCGTATGAAGGGTGTACACGTTGGAAAGCGGGTGAGTATTTGATGGAAGTGAATCTCGCACTCCACGACCCCAACGATTGGCACCAAAACTACGAGCTGCTTCTTCACGAGTTTGCCCATCACGCAGTGCAATCGAACGATCATCTCGTAAACGTGTTCTATGACACGGTGACCGAGATGGGAGCGAAGCTGACCCGATTGGCACTCCAGCGACCGGAGCTGTTCCCCGATCCACAGGAGTGTTTTTCGCCTGAGTGCAATGAATGTGTTGCGGATGCACGGTGAGTACGAAACATCGGTCGCACGACTGAAAGGAGAACATGAAAAGAAAACGCAAAAGCGAGCAGTACGAAGTCATTGAACAATACCTCGCCTTTGAAGGCATGGAAAACACGTATGGAGGCATAACGCTGGAGGAATTGTTGAAGCGCTATGCCCAGCAAAAGGAGAAATGCTCACGATGTAAGAACAAGTACGAGTTGGAAAAGATGCGCGTCCATCACGACCCCGCCTGTCCAAACCATGATCCGAAAAGTATTTGCCAAGCTTGCATACAAAGCTTGTTATGCAAATTTTGCAAGTACTTTGTCGATCAGCCGAATGACCCGGCGGCTTTAGGCTCAGTCGAGGAGATTCCGAATGGCACAAAATAGGTTGAAGTGGGAAGTAAGCCAACGGAAGCTCGATGTCCGCGGCCAGAGGTTCATACAACGAAAAATCCGGACTTTGCGAACGGCTTGGATTCAAAACTGGTGGCAGACGGTAAGTCGCGTGCGACCAAGGACGAGGGCGCAACCTCGTAATAGGCCTTCCGGGGTGTCCGATTCTGGGAATCCTCCCGGCTAAACCAATAGGTGAGCGTTCCCAATCCATCGGGAGCACGGCGGTCAACCGTGTGGTTCAAATTTTGTGAGATGGGCAGAATCCGATGCGTCAATTTTCCATGAGTTCTCTGTGTCCTGACCAAGCACAGGGATTCTGCCATCGCGGGAGCTTGGAAAACCTCCGGGCTCCCATCTCACCCAAAACAGAGATGACAGAATCCGAATGGCTACACAACAAAGTCCAGTTTCAAACCTAGTTTCAGTCCCGCATACACTACAGGCGCAGCTCGCCGCCCAACTTGCCGCCCACCGCACCGCCCAACTTGCCGATCAGGTAGTGGCCGATGCCGCGAAACTTGCCGGGGAACCGCAGAGCGGAGTCCTCCTACATCGATGCTTCAGCCAAATCGAGCAGCAACCCAAACCAGATCATTGTGTGTGCCAGCGTATCCCCTACGATGATGCTCTCCAACTCATTGAGTCTAAGAAGGCCGATTGGTTCGTAGCCACGCGTGCGGGTAAGCCCTACCGCAGCCACAAAATAATTGTGTGGCGTGCCACGACCCAACAGGTCAGGGATTACGAAATACAGCGGATTGAAAATGAACCAAAGCGGCTTGGCGAACTTGAGGTAATAAGAAGCGCGGAGAAACTGACGAGTATCGAGCGTGATTCCATCAAGCGGCTCCGAAGGCTCTTATTCGATGCGGTGCAAGCGTCAAAGCTGGAACATCGATACGCCGACCTGACCGATACCGAATATCGCTGGATGCTACGTGATCCAGAACGGTGGCAGTCCCAGCTTGGAGAGAACGTGTTCCGAATGTTGCTAGCCGTAGCATCACGTTATTGGGAACAGCTACTCACGCACTTTGGCCTCCACGAGAACACAGGCATGTACATGAGTGGTGGGAAGCTCATGCAAACTGGCAATTACAAGATTGAACAAATTGACGCCCATCAGAATGCTGATTGGGGCGACGGACCGGCTGGTGAACCCCGCGCACTAGCCCAACCGCACAAACCGAGTGGCACCAACCCACAAAGCGTATTGCTGGATGACCAGTGGGATCAGGCCGTGGCGATGGCGAACTACGCCGACCGGATTCAAAAGACAGCGGATGATTTTGAAAAGGAACTCACCAAGCTTTACAAGAAAGATCAGAACGTCGTGCTTGGCTACGGAAGCGATTTGAGAATGCGACCAGCCTAATCAACGTTTTCAGAAGGATGAGACGGACAAGATGTTTGGAACGATCAATCATTATAACGCTCGCGGCTTTGGTTTTATCAGGGTCGCGGGCAAACCTGAAGATGTTTATTTCCACGTTTCGGAGTTGGACGGCGATGAAGCTGATCTGACCAAAGGCACTGCCGTTGAGTTCGAGATTGGACTCTTTAGGGGCAAGCCGTGTGCGCGGAATATCCGGTTGCTGGAAGTGGAGAGCCATTGAGTACGCCGCGCTGCTTCGCTCGCCGCCACATGCCACCGCAGATAGAGAGCTTCCACGGTTACGCGCTGGCCACGTCCCACAAATCTGGTGTCTTTTACAGTGATGTGCGCAGGGATGCAGAAGACTACGGCATCAACAAGGACACCGTTGCCAATTGGACTCAATGGCTGGCGAAAGAGGGTTGGTTTGACCGGTTGGACGGTAGCTTGAAGCGCAATCCGATCACGGGCATGTACGCCTCCGTCCGGTATCGTGTCTTGAGCCATGACGAATGGGCTGCAAAGCATCCGGGCACTTGCCGTTACATGAGCCAGTCCGAAAAAGCCGGACAGGTAGCAGCGGATTCACCAGTCCGAAAAACCCAGACAGGCCACCTGTCCGAAAAAGGTGAAACCACCTGTCCGAAAAACCCCGAACCACCTGTCCGAAAACTCCGTACTAAGACTGTAAAGAAAGAAAGGGAAGAGAGAGAGAGTAGCCAGTCCGAAGAAACCGGACAGGACAGCAACCCCTCTCACACTCCTTTTCAAACCATTGATCGGAGTAAAACCTTAGCTGACGTCGTTGTGCTACACGCTCTCAAGGATGGAGCGGCGGCTTTCACTGGAAAAGCCAAGACGGAGATCGAGCGAATCATTCACGATGTTCAGCCAACCGAGGAGGATGTTGTTTGGGCTGTCGAATTTCTAATGAGCACCATGAAGGACGATTACGCCAAGCAAACCGCAGGCAACAGCATCGCGGCAAGTCTCAAGGCGCTTCTGATGGCCCGCAAAGCCAAGGCAGCGAGGGAGCAACAACAGAAAGAAGCGGCTGAACAGCGCCGCCAAGAGAATGAAGAGATGGCAAGGAGAGCCGCTGCCGAAGCGGAGCAACAGCCAAAGGACGATACAGAAAATCTAGTGCCATTCTGAAAGCGGCCACTACTAATCTTTTCAACACCGTCGAAAAGAAAGAAATTTGGGTAGGCGTGCGGCAACTTTTGGATGACCTTGAGACGCTTGAGGGGCTGGCACGCGATTACAGTACGGGAATTTTTGCGATTGGGAAGGAATAAGGATAGTGATGGAACATTTGAAACAGAGACTAGCGCAATCGGATAAAAGGTTCGCCCACGTTAAGAATCTGCATAAACAATACAAGGCGGTGGATGAAGAACTGAGGCTGGCCCTGAACGATGGAATCGGAGCGGAGTTCGAGCTACTCAAGAGTTTGTTGGGCCAAGCGTCCCCCAACTTGCAACGAAAAGTGTGTACGGCGTTTGTGGATGGCATTCGGAAGATTGATGCAACGTTCGCCGCGCCAAAACGTGCGGTGGCCACGCACGATGCCCACACCGCAGCCTTTACGAAAAGACATTCACCATCAATCACCGCTCGAAAGAGGTCAGCACGCCGCAGAGCCCGGAATCGATTGGCGGATAGTGGCAACGATGGCAACGACACTCCATGAGGCTGACAAGCATTACTTGGCCGAGGTCAAGAAACGAAAGAAACGCGATCTGTTCGCAAAGCGCGGGGGTTAGTGTTTTTCAGTCGTGGAGTCCTTATCGGCTTCGACAGTTATATCGACGGGGGCATCTTCTTTGAGTTTCACCTTCTTGCCGCTATCGTCCTCTAATTCGTTTTCAATGCGAATCTCCCGGTACAGTTCATCGGCCTCGTGAACTTGCACTTCGGCCTTCTCTGGCACCCTCGGATCGGGAGATTTGATTATCTTTTTGACGGTCCCGTGCTTGGTTGTTTTTGGTTTCTTTTTCATATCCTCCTCCCTGTCGAAGAATAAGAGGGAGGGGGCTGGAATCCCTATCCAGCCAAACGTACGCTCTTTGTATGTCCAAGACAATGCGTCGAAGCATCCCGCTCTAATCCAGCGGTCAAGCATCGATTCCATTCAAGCGGTTGAGAAAGCGCGTTACGGCAAACCCATCGGCCCGCGCCAAGCTCATCACGGGCCAATCAAGCCGATTTCACACATTTCGATCACCGATCAAGAAGGATTTCCCCGAATCACGCGACGAAATGCTCAACAATCGCGCACAGGAGCCGACACAGCCACGATCTGTAACGGTTGAGGGTTGGAGAGAGTCAAACGCAATGTCCCCGGAAAGGCCCGGTCAATGACTCAGCCGAATACGGAGAGCCCTACCTGTCCCGAACACGCCACTCCGATGCTTCCGCATGAGTTTCAATCGTGGGAGATCAATCGCCCGGTTGAGAGCGGCTTCCGATGTGCAAATCTAACGTGTGCGATTGTGTTTATCGAGGGGGATGACGGCGGCTTTTATACGCTGGAGGCGAATGGTGAGGTGACTCCCTATCCGTGATGCGGCGGTACTAACGAAGCATCGGGAGCTGCGCAAACAAAGTGCCCAGCGTGAATGAATGTTAGTCTGAGATCGGGATGATTCCGCCCTTCGACATTTTTCTTGTGGGCAGTGACGGTCAGTTGGTGCGGAAAGGCACTGCAGAAACGCTCGACGTTGCCAGATTGCGCATCAAGGTTTTGATGGCTTCAGAACCGGGCGACTACGTTATTTACAGCCAGCAGACAAGCCACCATGTTGTGGTTAAGGCGGACGGCTCAGTCAAGAGCGGAACCTGAATTTCACAAGCGAGTTTCCTCCAGCGACGCCCCGACTACAGGAATGCAACACTACGGTGAAGTTTCATCAACCGTGAAACACCGATCACAACGAAGTTCCGCAAATCACGCGAACGAATGCCCGATAAACACGCACAGGAGCACCGACACACGCACGATCTCAGCGGCATGGTGGGGGAAAACGATGTT
>Ga0137418_10000485_pt1 | contig 35453 bp, 33 predicted proteins | sample CZODoug3_1_2_16f_FD_122242 | JGI IMG/M metagenome (GOLD analysis project Ga0137418, IMG submission 122242) | Vadose zone soil fungal communities from Angelo Coast Range Reserve, California, USA - CZODoug3_1_2_16fungal (Hybrid Assembly) | ecosystem: Environmental > Terrestrial > Soil > Vadose... | reverse complement strand
GAGGGCAACGTCTCGCTCTATCACACCGAGGGCGGGCATCGAATGACGATCAAGTACGTCGATGCGCCAGTGACCGGTAACCAATGGCACCGATTACGAGTGGAGTTCTCTGCCAAGCGCGTCAAGGTCCTGTTGGATGGCAAACCGTACATCGACCTTGAGGATGGCCATATCACGGGCGCCGGTGCGGTCGGGGTCTGGACGAAGGCCGACAGCGTGACCGCGTTTGACGATTTCGCCTTTGGCGGCACGTGAACGGAGCGAGACTGATGCGAAGACGAGCCCAACGAGGTCGAGGTCCTGCTGGGGACGCCGGCCGTCTTAGCGGACATCCAGGACTTCTCGCTCTGGTGTTTGTGTCGATCCTGAGCGGCACCCTGGTTCACGCAGCCGAACCGCTGGTGCTCGAATCCAAGATCCCGCTGGGAGATGTGAAGGGTCGCATTGATCACCTCGCGGTGGATGCCGCACGACAACGGCTGTATGTCGCGGAACTGGGCAACAACAGCGTCGGCGTCGTGGATCTCAAAGAACGCAAGTTGCTGCGAACCCTGCCCGGATTTCGTGAGCCTCAAGGCATCGCCTACGAGCCATCGTCCGACACTATTTATGTCGCCAACGCCGGCGATGGCTCGGTGCGCCTGCTGCACGGAGAGGGCTTAACGCCCGCGGGGGCGATCGAGCTTGGCGAGGACGCCGATAATATTCGAATCGACGGGCACTCGCATCGTGTCCTCGTCGGCTATGGAAGCGGTGCTCTGGCCGTTATTGACCCGGGGCGCCGCCAGAAGATCGCTGACATTCGCCTGAAAGCGCATCCCGAGAGCTTCCAAGTGGAGCCGCAGGGAGGTCGGGTTTTCGTAAACGTTCCCGATGCCAACGAGATTGCGGTGCTCGATCTCGCCACCGCCAAGCAGACGATTACCTGGCCGACGAAGAATCTACGCGCCAACTTCCCGCTCGCGATCGATGCCGAACGTCAGCAGGTCGTGGTCATGTTTCGGCATCCGGCGAAGCTTGCCGCCTTCAACCTTCGCGACGGTGGAATGACGCATGCCGTTGAGGCTTGCGGCGACTCGGATGACCTGTTTGTGGACACAAAGCGTGGCCTGATTTACATCAGTTGCGGCGAGGGGTTTCTGGATGTATTCGCTGCGCAGGCGGATGGCTTCGTCACAGTAACGCATCTTGCAACCGCGGCAGGTGCGAGGACGTCGCTTTGGGTGCCGCAAGTCGATCGGCTTTTTTTGGCCGTTCGGGCGGCGAAGGATCCGGCTGCCATCTGGATATTCCGACCGGCAAATTGATCCCCGCGGCGCGCGCGTCCAGCGATACCGTACGGGCGAGCCGGCGGAACAGCTACAATCTTGAGCAGTGGGTCGAACTTGTAACTGCCTGATCCCGTTGGCGATGCCTGTGGCCAGACGGCCGTTGCGATCGTCCAGCACGGGAGAGCATAGAAGAGCACCAGAGAGTACCGCAGGAATCCCGCAGAACTCATCACGGCGGGCCGTCGAACGGGGAGCGCCATTCCCGATTCGACGCGTCGGGCAGGTTACAATCAGCCGGTACTCTGACTTTTAGTTAGCCGGTATGAAACCTTTCAATTAGCCGGTGACATGCCGTGCTGGTCGTAGTCGCCTCAGCCTCCACGAACGGGCTCGGGGTGGCGGCACGACGGCGTGCTCCGGGTCACTCCCGCAAAACTTCCTCACGAACTTCGAGTGCGTTCGAGGAATGCGACCCAAGATCTTGGTGGGTGCTGACGGGATCGAACCGCCGACATTCGCCTTGTAAGGGCCGACCGGCTGTGTAAGCCTCGAATCTCGCAAGCAAGGCCGTATGGTAACTGTTTGATTCTGTTGGCGACGAGTTAATCGAAAACCTGTGGACTGGACGGCCGTTGCAATCGTCGACCACGGAAGGGCACGGGAGAGCACGGGAGAGTCCCGCAAAAGTCCCGCAGAGATTTGATCCTTGTCGGTCCAAATATCCCAGAGTGTTGCCAGATCACGAACACACTCTGCACCCCGGCTCGAATAAGTAAGTTCTCTGGCCGCCCGCTGCTTCGGATTCAACAGTTCACGCTGGGCATTCGTGCTTCCCAGGCCGCCCCTTAAGATGGTGGCAGTAGTCGGCGCTCTCATTTGGAACTTCCGCTTTCAGCGCGTAGCGGGCTATGTGTGCAGGATCAGATTTTCGTGCTCAATGGCCCAGCGCACGCGCAATCCGGCGGTCCCGCCGCCGGTGGCGACTCTGCAGCCGCGTGCCCTCCGACAGCGTCGCTCAGTATCGTCGTGATCAAATCAACCACGTCACTCTCGCGCCAGGGGATTTACAACGATCCCGCCACATCGTTCGGTTGGCGCCTCGGTTCAGTCAGGACCGAGCACTCGTCTCATCCAGAGCGAGATGACCGCTGGACGTCCCGAGCGTATCTGTGCCATCGCGCGGCCCAGTGCCGGGCCAACATCCCCCGGATCGCGAATGTTCTCACCGTACGCGCCCGCTGCCTCGGCCTCCTTGGCAAAATCTATGGGAGGATCGAAATAGCCGCCGGGAAAGCCTGCGCGAACCGCGTGTCCATTAGGATAGGTGTCAGCGAGACGCGCCGTGCCCGTGCTGTAGCTGCGGTTTTGGTAAACGATCATGAGGAACGGCGCACGGTAGTGAACGGCTGCCCAAAGCGCGACGATGGCGGAACCAAACATGTAAAAGCCATCGCCCGAAACGGCGATTACATTCCGTTCCGGGGCGGCCAGCTTGGCCCCCAACGCGGCACCGGGCGCCCAACCCCCCGAACTTCCCGGATTGGCGAAGTAGGACCCAGGGAGACTGCAGCGAAGGAATCGGCGCAAGCTGGCTCGCGGTGTTGTCTCTTCAATCAGAATACAGTTGTCGTCTAGCAGGCGTCCAATCTGGGCGCTTGCCCATAGCGGGCTTATAGGCCTCTCCGCGCTCGCTGAGGCCGCCGCACTATCTGCCTCCTGCTCGCGTACGGACGCGACATTCGAGTGGGCCCTCCCGCGTTCGGCACATCGCGTGATGTCGGAAGGATGCACCAGCGCTCGAACCTCCGAACCGATGGCAAGGATCGCCTGAACCGGATCGGCAGTTGCGCGCACGCTCGCGGAAAACTCGTAGGTAGGTATACGGCTGAATATAGGGTCCAATCCCACGACCGCAATGTAGGCATCGCTTGAAGGGGCATGCGATCCAGGGAGCCAGGGCACGGCCGCATCGACGACAAGCACAGCATCGGCATCTCGAAGCGCCGTGGTCTCTTCATACAGGGGGTGATTGAATGGAAAGCCGAGATAAGAGGACGTCGGCGAATTTACAGCAGCCATACCCAGCAATTCGCAGACCTTGACAAGCTCCGGCAGAAACGACATGTCACGACCCGCGTTGCCGACCACGACGAACGGATTCTTGGCTGCGATTAAGCGCTCGGCGATTTCGCGCGCCGCGCGTTGGTCCAGGCAGGCCGGACGCGGCACGGCGAGCTGAGCCAGTGCAGGGAAGGCATTCTCGCGCGGCGGTAAGAGCGACAGTTCCCGCGGGATACTGAGGTAGACTGGGCCGCGCGGTGCGGTCATAGCGACCTGCAGCGCGCGGCTCACAATAACACCGGGATTCTCCTGGTAGTCCAAACGGTGGTCCCATTTCATATAGGGTCGCACGATCGCGCCCTGATCATAGGTCTGTTGGAGCCAAAGATGCCCGCCTTCGTCTCGCCCCCCGCGCATTGTCCCGGTTGCTGCGACCGGGGGCGCACCAGCCGTGATGACAATTGGCAATCTGCTGTGGGACGCGGTGTGGATCGCGGCGCCCATATGCTGAGTTCCGACATCCGCATGAACAGCCACTACTGTGGGTTTTCCACTCACGGCCGCGTAGCCAAGCGCCGCATTGAGGCTGACGTGCTCATGCGGAATGGAGATGAGTGAGGGTGCGGGGCTGTTTCTTGCCAGCGCCTTGGCAATCGCTTCTTGATAGAAGACGATATCAGATCCAGAGGTAAAGAAGACGCGATCCACGCCGCCGTGCGCGAAGGCAATCACAATGAGTTCGCCGATGTCCTGGGCATCGTGCGTTTTCCAGGCGAGCGCGCCTTCGCCGTCGGAGGCCGGTGCCGATACTTCGGGGGTCTGTTGGTCCGACGCACTCGAAGCGATGGTCATGCCGATGTTCTGCGTAGGCTGCGTCGAAACGCTCGCACCGCCACGGCTCCTAAGCGAACCGGGGAGGCCGCGTTCGGTGACATCGCCATATTGATGATTTTGGGCTGCGTGAATTCTCGCAAGCCCTCCTCGCCCATCTCTGCCCCGAAGCCCGACTGTTTGGCTCCTTGCACAGGCACGTCCATTGGAAGATCCAGATGCTTATTGATCCAGACGACCCCGACATGCAGCTTGAGCGCTACCTCCTGAGCGCGTCGCTCATCCGCGGACCATACGGTGCCGCCCAGGCCGTACTCGCCCTGGTTGACTCGAGCGATCGTTTCATCGAGATCCACGTAGCTCAAGACCGGCAGAATGGGCCCGAACTGCTCCTCCCGGACAAGCCGGGCATCATCGGAAATATCGCGTACGATCGTCGGGCGGATGAAAAAGCCCGCTCTGTCGATCGGGGCACCTCCTGCGATGATGCGCCCATGGACACGGGTATCCTCCAGCAGACGCTTGAGTCTCTCGAACTGTGCCTCGTTCTGCACCGGCCCGATCTGCGTTCCGTCTTTCTCGCCGTCATCAACCACAGCGGCATCGGCTAGGCGCGCAAGCTCGTTACACAGGGAGTCGTAGACCGTGCGGTGGGCGTAGACCCGCTTTATTGCGAAGCAGACCTGCCCACAATTCACCATGGCGCCATTGAAGATTTTGGGGGCAACCAGACGTGGATCTACGTCATCCAACACGATAGCGGCATCGTTGCCACCCAGTTCGACTGTGAGCCGCTTGAGTGTGCCCGCCGCGGCCGCCATAACCTTCCTCCCGGTCGCCGTGGAACCGGTGAACGCGACCTTGGCGACGTCGGGATGGCGCGTGAGAACGTCCCCAAGATCGTTCTGGTCAGTGATGATGTTGACCACACCGGGCGGAAAGATCGGCGCGCATAATTCACCGAAGCGCAGTGTCGTGAGCGGTGTCGTCGGTGCCGGCTTTATCACCACAGTGTTCCCCGCCAGAAGCGCCGGGGCCACCTTGACCATCAACAACAACATTGGCGAATTCCACGGCGTGATCGCGGCGACGACTCCGAGCGGAAGATACTGCCTGAGGATGCGCTCCGTGGGACTTTCCTTGAGGACTTCGATCGACAGATCCAAGGCTGAGAGGGCGCGGATCATGTCGACGGACCTGCCAAGCTCGCGACGCGACTGCGCGAGGGGTTTCCCCTGTTCAAGCGTCAGCAGCCGTGCCATATCATCAACCCGCGCATCCAGTGCTTCGGCCAATCGCAGCAACAGCTTGCGACGGTCAGCCAGCTGCGTCGCGGCCCAACCGCCGAAAGCAGCTTTGGCGGCACCGACTGCACGATCCAGCTGGACTCGATCGGCGCGCGGGCAGGCGGTGATTACGCCCGCTGTCGCTGGATTGATGACGTCGAACGTCGAGGCCCCGAGTACGAGTTCGCCGGCGATAAGCAGATGGTAGCTGCGGGCTGCGAATGATGCGTCTATCACTGTTACCTCTGGGCGTGAATCCGATGTTCCGCGCCCCGGAAACGATGCCTCCGCCTCGAAAGTCGCCATAGATGCTTCGCTGACGGCCAACTATAAACACACAACCGTCTGTCAGACAATCTCGATGAATACCTTCCGGCGAGCCGCATCAGCACGCTACTTTGAGCTCGGCTGAATCACCCCGGCTGGCTCGACCCAGTGCACTTTCAGAGGGCCTACGCCCTGTATCTGAATGACATCCCCCTTCGGGACGCCAAAGTGCGGTACCCCCTTGGGCATGAAGACGAACGAACCTGCAGGCAAATCGCGGCAGGCGGTTTCATCAAACTTTTGCCCGGCGGCCATGCACAGCGTTCCGGAAAGCACGGTGATGCTCTCATCATCCCGAGTCCAATTGGGAGGAATCTGCGCGCCCAGGGTCGACCGGATGCGAATCACATACGGCACTCCAGCACGGCTCGGATCACCCTGAAGAATCGCAACCTCCGACTGACCCTTAAATCCCGCTGGCCGCGTCCCTTCCGACCACTCTTTCGGCATTGGTTGCCATTTAATAGCATCCGGTGTGAGGACAATTGGAGCCGTGGCTGCGTCAGCAGGCTCAGATCTCATGTCTTGCGTCCTGGCGACGGCAAAACAAGTCAACAACAAGAGGACTGCCGCCGCCAATACGTCAAGCTTAGTCCCGGATTTGCGGGATGGTGGTACGGCGAACTTGTTAGACGAGGAATCGGAGCCGGAGTCTTCATTCTTGGGCGCGTTTTTTTTGAAATACCCAGCAACTTGATACTTCTTCGCGTCGGTGCGCGAGTGTGGCTCGCGCGGATCGTGATCACCTGGGGAATCATTGTCGTCGGTCTCGCCTGGGTGCACCCGGCACGCGGCTTTTATGCATTGCGATTTCTTTTAGGCGCCGGTGAAGCTGGCCTACTTCCAGGGGTGATCTACTATCCTAGTACTGCGGCGGCCGTCAGATACACCTGTGCAGGTTTGGCACCAAACAACGTCGTGGCATTCGCTGGAATGTGCCTCGGAATGGCGGGTCTCTTGAGCACGTTTGGTACCCTTGTGGGGCCGCGACCATATGCCGCTATGGGGTGCGCTTTCTGGCCCTCGGGTAGCGCATGCGTTCGCATTTTTGGATTGTCGGACAAAATTAGGCATGCCATCATCCGAGGGCAGCCCGGCTGAAGACGACAGCTATGAACCAGATCCCCCTCACCGGCGACGCGACCGGCGACGCGGCACTTCGCAAGGTCCTGTGGCGGCTGGTGCCCTTCTCGATCCTGCTGTTCTTCGTGCAGGTGATCGACAAGACCAACGTGAGTTTTGCAGCGCTGCAGATGAATCAGCAGCTCGGCTTCACGCCTGAAGTGTACGGGTTCGGCGCTGGGATCTTCTTCCTCGGCGCGTTCCTGTTCGAGGTGCCGAGCAACCTCATCCTGCGGCGGGTCGGTGCACGGCGTTGGCTGGCGCGCATCATGATCACTTGGGGCTTCATCGTCGTCGCGCTCGCCTGGGTGAAGAGCCCCTCGAGCTTTTACCTGCTTCGCTTCCTGCTCGGCGTGGCCGAGGCGGGACTGCTGCCCGGGATTCTGTATCACCTCGGCAACTGGATCCCCGAGCAGCGGCGCGGCATCGCCGCCTCCTGGCTGCTGTCGACGGGGGCCATCGGCCCGATGCTCGGCGCACCGCTCGCGACCGGCATCATGGAGATGCACGGCATCGCGGGCTTCCAGGGCTGGCAGTGGCTGTTCATCCTCGAGGGCGCGGCGACCGTCGCGGTGGGTCTGTTCACGCTGGGCTTTCTGCCGACCACACCGCGCGAGACGGCGTGGCTGAATCCGGCTGAGCAGAAATGGCTCGGCGACACGCTGGCGCGCGAGCTTGCGGCCAAGGAGCGCACCGGCATGACGCGCCTGTCGGCCGGCTTTCTCAATAAGCGCGTGCTGCTGGCGCTTGTCGTCGGGTTCTTTCTGCTCTTTATCAACTTCGGCACGATCATGTGGCTGCCGCAGATGATCAAGGCCTTCGGCGGACTCAGCAATATGGAGGTCGGCCTGCTCTCCGTCCTGCCCTTCGCCTGCGGGGCGGTCGGCATGATCTTCTGCGGCCGCAGCTCGGATCGCGCGGGGGAGCGGCGCTGGTACGTGGTGGGTGCCGCCGCCCTCGCCGCCGCCGGTTTCGCATGCGCCGGCCTCGCCTCGACCCACCTGTGGGCGTTCGTCGGGCTGTGCGTCGGCATGATGGGGATTCTCAGCACGTTCGGGGTGTTCTGGGCCTACGCCGGCGGTCTTCTGGGCGGAGCGGCCGCCGCGGGCGGGCTCGCCTTCATCAACACCTCGAGCCAGCTCGGTGCATTCCTGGGGCCGATCTGCGTCGGCTACCTCAAGCAGGCCTCGCAGACCTTCGATTCGGGACTGCTGCTGCTCTCGGCATGCGCCGTCGCCACCGCGCTCATCGCTCTGTCGCTGCGCAACGTACGAACCCAAGAGGCGGCCGTCATCTCGCAGGCTGTGGTCTGAAGAGCCTGCGCTGAGCTATTTCTTGGCCCGCTGCTGCGAGCGGTAGCAGTCGAGCAGCTCGCCGCCGGTGGTCAGCCACACGTCGCCGTGCTGCTTGATGTGCTTCAGCACACGCTCGAGGTGGCGTGCCCGGAATGGGTGGCCGATGAGGAATGGATGCAGCGCCATGCAGAACACGCGCGGGCTGCGCGCGCCCTCCTCGTACAGCGTGTCGAACTGGTCGACCGCGATGCGGTAGAAGTCCTCGCCGGTGCCGCCGTGCGTGAGGAAGATCGGGATGTCGCCGATCTCGAGCGTGTAGGGCATGGCCACAATCGCTCCATGCTTGGTGCGCATGTCGTAGGGCAGCTCGTCGTTGCACCAGTCGGCGACATACTGGATGCCCGCCTCCGCCAGGATATCAAGCGTGTTGTCGGTCTCGGTGAGAGCCGGACCGAGCCAGCCGCGCGGGCGCTTGCCCGTCTTGTCCTCGATGGTGCGCAGCACCCCGGCGATGATGCCGCGCTCGACATCCGCCGGCATGCCGGTGAAGAGCGAGGAGTTGTTGGCGCCGTGCGCCATCCACTCCCAGCCGAGCCGCGTGCCCTCCTCGACGATCTGCGGGTACTGCTGCACGACCTCGGAGTTGAGCGCGGCGGTCGCGCGAAAGCCGTTGCGCTCCAGGATTTCCATCAGCCGCCAGATGCCGACGCGCGCGCCGTAATCGCGCCAGGCGTAGTTGAGCACGTCCGGCTTGAGTGCCGTGGTCATCGGGGTCAGGGCGATGGCCGGCTTGTCGTAATGAAAGTGCTCGACGTTGGGAACGATCCAGACCGCTACGCGCGCACCGTTGGGAAACTTGAGCGGCGGCCGGCGCGTGATGGGTGAATAATCGAAGCGCTGGTGTTCCATGGGCATCTTTCGGTTACTTGGGGGGCGGCGACTTGGGCAGCGGCGGGAAGATCTGCTCGTTGGTGGCATCCACACTCACGGTAATCGCGCGGTAGGGGCAGCTGCGTGCCGCCTTGACCACCTCTTCGTCCGGCGCTGCGTCTGTCTGCAGCACCATCGCCTTGCCCTCAGGGCCGCGCGCAAAGACCGCCGGCGCGATGGCGGTGCAGCGCTTGTAGGCCTGGCACTTCAGGGGGTTGACGGAAACGCGCAGTCGACTCATCGCGAGCAACCTCAGATCAAAAACTGCAGCAGCGGAATCTCCTGGTCGGAGTTATTGAGCAGGACTTTCTTCGAAACGATGCGGTGCGAGCCGTCACGCACCCGCAGGCGGTGCAGAGCCTGGCCTGCCCAGAGCTCCTGGCGCCCGGCGCGCGCCGTGATGAGAATGAAGTTCGAGCGCACCGCGATCAGATCGGGCGCCTCCTGCTCCGGCTCGATGTTCGACACGACGCGGCGCATCTTCGGCACCGGCTGCTGGGCCAGCACCGAGCCGCTCAGCAGCCTCTCCACGCGCTGTAGCAGCCGGTCGTGATCGTCGTAAATGATGGATACCTGGCGGCGCGGATCGATGTCGTCGTCGTTGCACGGCACCCAATAGAGGGTGTCGCTGCTCTCCCACAGCGTCAGCCACTCCTGGTAGCGGTGCTCATCGATGAGGCGCGCCTCGCGGTACAGGAATGCAGCCACCGGATCCACGCTCATGGCGCGCGCTCCGCACTCATCGCGGCCGCGGCGTCAATGGACATCGCTATCGCTCTCCCCGCTCATCAGCCGGGCGTAGTGCTGCCACATGCCGCGCAGATGGTTCTCGTCCATGGTGTACCCGGCGGTGCCGCCACCCGGCATCTCCCGGACGCGGTGCAGTCCGCGCGCGATGTGCTGCCAGTCGTTGCCGCGTGCCTGCACGCCGATCTGGTTGCGCTCCATGATCTCGATGTCGTCAGGCGAGATGAAGCCGGCCGGCCCGAAGCCGAACTCGTGCTCGCGCAGGCGGGCCTCGTTGATCTCCGCCGCGACGCCCTTGAGCAGTAGGGGATGATAGTAGACGTGGGTCTCGTTCACCCTGATCGGCTGAAAGCGCCGGATGTGCGTCATGATGTAGATGAGGTTCGGAAACACGAACACCAGCGGCGGCGTCGTGCTGCTGAGCTGCCGCGCCTTCTCCTTGCCGTAGCGCGCCTCGAGCGCGTCGAGATAAGCCTGGCGCGCCGGCGTCATGACCCGCTGCGGGGGCGTCATCGAGGCGCCGCGGTAGTCCTCGACCATGTGGCCGCCGGGTAGCGAGCGGATCACATCCGGCACCTGGTTCTCGTACAGCGAGCTCATGTTGAGACCGGTGCGCCGGCTGTGCATCTCGAAGGCGAAACGGTGAATGAAGGGTCCGTGATAGTCGCCCTCGAGCGAGTTCTCGGGCAACAGCTTCCAGTTGCCGTGGTAGCGCAGCTTCTGCACGCCGCTGTTGAGGTCGATGTCCCCGGTCGGGGAGACATCCATGAACAGGTCGATGAACTCGGTGACCTGGCCGAGGTGCTCGCGCAGGCTGGGACCCGTGGGACTGACGCTAGCGAAGATCAGGCCGCGGTAGGCGTCCTGGCGCGGCACCGGGGTGAGACTAAAGTCCGCGCGGCTCAGGTTGTTGTCGTAGCCCTCCTCGAAGGTCGGCTCGAGCAGCGCGCCGTCCTTGGCATAGGTCCAGGCATGGTACGGGCAGCGGAACGAGTCCGCGTTGCCGTGCTCGCGGTTGCAGAGCAGGTTGCCGCGGTGCCGGCAGCGATTGAAGAACACACGGATGGCGTTGTCGTCGCCGCGCACCACGAGCACCGGCTGCGTGCCGATCTGCCGGCGCAGGAAGTCGCCGGGCTTCGGCAGCTCGCTCTCGTGGCACAGATACACCCACACCTTGTGCCAGATCTGGTCCAGCTCGCGCTCATACACCTGCTCGTCACGGTACAGGCTGCCGTGCACGCGCCCGCCGCTCACCAGCGCGTGGTAGTCGATCAGCGGTTGTTGCATCTGTGTCGCCATGGTTCAGACCTCCACGGTAGTCCGCGCGCCCGCATCCCTCCGCTTCAGGCGAACGGCGGGTTTGATCCCTTGATCTGCACGCGAAAGCCCGAGCGCACCTGCGGATAGTAGTCCCAGACCGCCAGATGCTGCGTGCAGCGGTTGTCCCAGAAGGCGATCGAGTCCTTGCGCCAGCGGAAGCGCACCTGGAAATCCGGCTTCTCGAGGTGCTTGTACAGCATCTGCAGCAGGTCTGCGCTCTCGCCGGCCGGCAGCTCATTGATGTGCGAGGTGAAGCCCCGGTTCACGTACAGCACCGGCCTCTTGGTCTCCGGGTGACGCACGATCACGCGATGAACGTTGACCGGGTACTTGCCGTCCGGATCGAAGCGGCCGAAGGCGATGCGGCCGTCGTGCGTCGCAGTGAGTCCTTCCAGGTACTTCTTCATGCGATCCGACAGCGCCTCGTAGGCGGCGTACATGCTCGCCCAGATGGTGTCACCGCCCACCGGCGGCAGCGTGTGGATGTGCAGGATGCTCCCCATCGGCGGGATGGCATCACAGGAGAGGTCGGTGTGCCATTCCTCGCCCGCCACGTGCTTGGAAGTGGCGTCGGCATGAATGGGGCGCACCTCGGGATGCTCATCGAGCCCCTTGCGGCTCGAGTGGATGCTGAGTTCGCCGAAGCGCTGTCCGAAGCGCTTGAGTGTCCCGATGTCGATCGGCTGCTCGCGGAAGAACACCACTCCGTTCTCGACCAGCGCTGCGCGGATCTCGGCGATCTGCGTGGCATTGAGCTCCTGGGTGAGGTCGACCGCGCCGATCTCGGCGCCGACATGCGGCGTCAGGGGCGTCACCTTGATCGTCTGGCAGCTAGCGGTGCTCATGGCATTATCAGTCCACCGTTGACGTGTAGGGCCTGTCCGGTGATCTGCGCAGCGGCATCCGACAGGAGAAAGATTGCGGCGTTGGCGCAGTCCGCGGGCCGTACGATGGCGCCGAGCGGCATGCGCTGACGTATCTGCTCGACGCCGGCATCACCGCCGTTCATGGCGCGGAAGCGCGGCGTGTCGACCGGCCCCGGCACCAGGCAGTTGACGCGCACGCCGTACGGTGCGGCGGTACCGGCCAGCGAGCGCGTCAGCGCCAGCACACCCGCCTTGGCGGCGGTGTAGCCGATGCGGTCCGGGCCCGGCAGCAGCGCATAGCCGCTACTGGTGGTGACGATCGCGCCCCCGCCGCGCCGCCGCAGGTAGGGCAGCGCGCTGCGGCAGACCAGGTAGGCACTCGTGAGATTGAACTCCACTTCCGCTGACCAGGCGGCCTCGTCGAGACTCTCGATATCACCGAGTCGCGCGCCGCCGACCGTGGTGAACACGAGATCGACGCCACCGAGCTTCTCGTCTGCAGCCGCGAACAGCCGATCGGTATCGGCGGAGTGGCGTGCGTCGCATTTGACGAAGCTGACCCCTGCGCCGAGCTCGCGCGTGCGCTGTGCAACGGTTTCGTCGAGATCGGCGACGACGACGCGCGCGCCGAGTCTCACCGCGAGTTCCGCGCCGGCCCAGCCGATGCCGGAACCTCCGCCGACGACGACGAGACTCTTGTCCTGCAGCGAGATCATGACGCGCTCACCACGTTGAAACCCATGGCTCCGATGCCGGTGGCCCACGGCACTACCGGCTCGTAGGCGAGCACTTCGCCCCGCGCACCCTGGAGCGCGCCGCCGAGCGCGATCCAGTTGAGAAGCTCCACGGCGCCGGCACCCGCGGCGCGCAGTTGGGCCACGGTGTAGTTCTTGAGGCGCTCAGTGTCCGCGTGCTCCATGGCGTCGAGGAATTGCCGGTCGAAGGCTTCGTCGATGATTCCGTGGTTACGCTCGCCCGGGTCGTGCGACATGCCGCCGGTCGCGATCACCCCGATACGCCTCGCGTCGCTGCGCACGACCTCGCCCACCGCGTGGCCCAGCAAGAAACAGCGGCGTGGCGTGGGCAGCGGGGGCGCCAGCGTGTTGATGACGATCGGCACGATGGGCAGATTCATGGCGGGTGTCAGGAAATGCAGTGGAATCATCGTGCCATGGTCCAGGTGCATCTCGTAGGAGAAGCCGGGCTCGATGTCGCGCTCGTGGCATGCCGTCAGTATCGCCTCCGCAAGGTCCGGCGCGCCCTTCACGGTCGCCTTGTCGATCTTGAGCCAGGGCTCGATGGGACCCGCGAATTCGTGCGCCCGGCCGATGCAGTAGGGACTGATGTGGTCTAGGAAGAAGTTGGCCCAGTGCTCGGCGGTAAACAGCACCAGCGCCTCGAGCCGCGCCGCCTCGAGCCGGGTGCGGAGCTGCCCGAAGGCCTGGTACAGCCGCTCGCACTGCTCGGCAGGCGCCGCTTCGCGCCAGGCGACGATACCCGGCGCGTGACCGAGCGCACAGGCAAAAGACAGTGCCATGCTCAGCCCCTCCCGCGGATGGCGCGCAGGTAGTCCGCTTCGCTCACGGAATGCAGGATGGAGAACGGGCGCAGCAGCAGACCGTGCACGCCCATCGCATAGAGCGTCGCGTAGTCGCGCCGCTGCAAGGCGTCGCGCTCGGCCTCCGAAAGCGCGTAGTGCGCAGTCACCGCCGCGGGCGACTCAAAGAAGGCGGCGCGCTTGGCCGGGTCGCGGTTTACGTCGCGGATCGCCTTCTGCAGCGCGTAGATGCTCACCCCGGCTCCTGCTGCGCCTGGTCGATCCAGCGCAGCCCGTCCAGTGCCTGGCTGAGGGTCGTGGAAGCGCCGAGCGTCACGAGCACCGCGTGTCGCAGCGAGGCCACCGGCACCCCCGCGCGCAGCAGGCGGCGGGCGTGGGTCTTGAAGCTCTGCTCGCTCCCCGAGGTCACGAGTCCGCCGAGCGCGATCAGCTCGCACGTGTGTGCATCGAGCGGACCTGCGGCCATCACCGCCTTGCGCAGCGCCTGAAACGCGTTGCCCGTCTCGCTGCTGATCTGCTTCAAGTAGTCCAGAGGCGTCAGGGGACCCGGCTCGCTCACGGCGTCAGTTCCTTTTCAGGTAGGGGAAATCGCCAAGGTCGGTACCGAGCGAGCGCTCCACGGCGCGCTGATAGATGAGCGCCGCGACTGCGATGTCCTGGAGCCCGGTGCCGACCGACTTGAACAGTGTGATCTCGGCATCGCTGCGCCGCCCCGGCGCCTCCTCGGTCACGAGTTTGGCGAGCTCGTGCACGTCATCCATGCGGATGTGCTCACGCGCAGCAAAGGCATCGCCTGCTTCGCCGAACACGCCTTCCTTGGTGTCCACGATGATGCGCGCGCTCCGCTCGAAAGTCTCGGCGTCGATCTCGCGCTGGTCACGCCGCGCAGTGCCGACCGAGTTGACGTGACAGCCGGGGCGCAGCCAGCGCCCGGACAGGACGGGCTCAGTCGACTTGACCGCCGCGAGAATCAGGTCGGCATCGGCCACGGCTTGCTCGGCACTGGCCACCGCCACGATGTCCATGCCGAAGCGGTCGCGGAAATCCGCAGCCAGCCGCTCGCGGTTGGCTTGTGTCGGGCTGAAGACGCGCGCGGACTTGACCTTGCCATCCGCCTGCATCGCCTGCAGCTGGGCGCGCGCCTCCATGCCGGAGCCTAGCAGTGCGACGACCGCCGCGCCGGGCCGCGCCAGGCGGCGTGTCGCGACCGCGCTGGTCGCTCCAGTCCTGAGGGTCGTAAGGTACTGCGCGTCCATGATGGCGAGCAGCGACCCGCTCGCGATCTCGTAAAGGTGCACCTGATAGCGCACCCCGGCGCCGGGCACCAGGTTCATGGCCTTGAAGCCCATCCAGCCCGAGGCCTCGAGCGCCGCCGGACCGACGCGCAGCCAGCCGCGCCCCGTCTTCATGTTGAGGCGCGGTGGCAGGGAGGTGCGGCCCTCGCCCTCTTCGCGGAACACGCGCTCCATGCATTCGATGGCATCGCCCATGCTGACCAGCGACTTGACCTGCTCGTGTGTCAGCAGCCTTGCCATGGTGGTCAGCAGGGATTGCGCCCGACGTAGAACGTGGCGTTGTCCTCGTCGGCCAGGTTGAACCCGGATTTCAGCAGCGGCTCGCGTACGGTGCGCATCTGCGAGTCGTTGAGCTTCATGACCGGCTGCCGCATTGGGCCGCCGTTGTAGCCGTGCAGCCAGCCCTGGTACTTCCAGAGGTAGCGGTGGATGAAGTTCGCGCCGGCAAAGGTGGCCTGAATGGCGACGCGCGCCTGTCGCGCCGGGTTGATGCGCCAGTAGATCTCCATGGCTTCCGTGAACTTCTCCTCGAGCAGCAGCTTGAAGTACTGCGGCACGGCGCCGCCCCAGTATTCATAGTTGCTCGTGCCCATCCACTGCTGACCGAACATCTCAACTGTCAACGGAGAGTGCGCCTCGAGCGGGTCGGAGAACAGGATGCGCTTGCCCTGGATCATCTTCCAGAACTCGAGATCGCCGGCGATGCCGGGACGCCCGACCTCGTACTTGATGGCCACGACGTTCGGAATGTCTGCGGCCTTCACCAGCGGACGGGGCGGATAACCGCTCGGATGAAAGCGCGCAAGGTTCATCTGCACGGTGGCGAACAGACACACCGCCAGGCGGGTGCTGTTGGCGACGCCGGCGAGATGCTCGTAGACCTCGTCCTCGCTGCGCGGATAGAAGGAGTTGGGCTGACCCAGCAGAAGGCCGCTGACCCCGATCTCCTCGCCCGCCTTCGCCATCGCGATGATCTGCGCGCGGGTATCGAAAGTGCCGTGGATCAGGAAATGGTGACGGCCTTTGGCTTCATCGACGGCGATCTCCATGAAGCGGCGGTACTCCTCGTCGCTCGTGCCGCACTCGGAGACCAGCAGCGCACCCCAGAAGCCCAGCTCGATGTTTCGCCGCACGTCGTGGCGGATGCCGGCCTCATTGAGACGCCGCAGATCGGCGCTGTAGCTCGGCATGATCACGTTGCAGACGCCACGCCAGTTGGCCGAGGCCCATTCCTTGGCCTCCGCGCGGGAATATTGCACTACTCACCTCCGAAACGCTTTTGTCACGCCGCCACGGGACGGGCGCCTTCGAGCCCCGACCGGGGCCAGGCAAATATTGTCTGACAAAGTCTGCCATTGTCAATTGAGCCCGGCTTATGATTGCGCCTCCAGGCCAAGCGCGGTCGTAGGCGACGCACGTAGGCGGATGCGATAATCCCTTGGCAACGATTCTGCGGATTCACCATATGAAGAAGCTTCCCGTCCCCACAAACCCAGCGGCCCCTGCGCCGCGGCTGCCTACCGTCATCGACCAGGCAGGCGCGCGCCTGCGCGCCATGATCATGGCCGGGGATCTGCGTCCGGGTCAGAAACTGGTCGAGGCCGACCTGTGCCGCAAGCTGTCTGTCAGCCGCGCCTCGATCCGCGAGGCGTTGCGCATCCTGGAGAAGGAGCGCCTCATCCAGCTGATCCCGAACCGCGGCCCGTCGGTGGCCAAGCTCGGCTGGAAGGAGATAGAGGACATCCACGACGTCTGGGCGATGCTCACCAGCGAGGCGGTGTATCAGTTCGTCGAGCGCGCGCGCGGCGAGGACGTCGCGACACTCAAGCGGGCCCTGACGCAGCTGGAGTCCGGGCTGAAGGCGGACGACGCGATCGATCAGCTGCGGGCAACCAACGCGCTGTTCAGCGCGGTGCTGAACCACTGCGGCAACCTGGTGCTCACCGACATCGTGTACTCGCTGGTGTCACGCCTCAATTTCCTGCGCGCGCAGGCGCTGCGCTACGAGGGCTGGGGACACCTGTGCCTGCACGAGATCCGCGAGATCGTCGCGGCGGTGGAGGCGAAGAATCCACTGCTGGCGCGCCAGGCTACACGGCGCCATATCGATTCGGCGTGCGCGGCCGCCAAGCAGGTGTCGCTGCTGCCGGACGAGCCGCTCGGCAGCCGGCCGCGCGCGCAGCGCCCGCGTTCCACGCGCAGCGCCGCCGCTACCAGCTGACCGAGACGTACTGCGTCTCCAGGAACTCCATCATGCCTTCGTGCGCGCCCTCGCGCCCCAGACCCGACTGCTTGACGCCACCGAACGGCGCGGCCGGATCTGACACGATGCCGCGGTTGAGCCCCACCATGCCGGCCTCGAGCCGCTCGCTGAGGGCAAGACCGCGCGCCAGGTCGCGCGTGTATACGTAGGCCACCAGTCCGTACTCGGTGGCATTGGCACGCGCCACCAGCTGCTCCTCTTCGCGGAACGACTGCACCGGCGCCACCGGGCCAAAGATCTCGTCGCGCCAACAAAGCGCCTCGTCCGGCACGTGCGAGAGCACCGTCGGCGCGTAGAAATAGCCCGGCGGCGGAAGGCGGCGCCCCCCGGTCACCACTTTCGCGCCGCGCGAGCGAGCGTCCTCGACCAACGCCTCGACCTTGTCGCGCGTATCGGCATTGACCAGCGGCCCGACAGCGACGTCGGCCTCAAGACCATTGCCCACCTTGAGCGCGCCCATCGCGCGCGCCAGGCGCGCGATGAACTCATCATGAATGTCCTCGTGCACGTAGAAGCGGTTGGCCGCGGTGCACGCTTCGCCCATGTTGCGCATCTTCGCCACCATGGCACCGGCGACCGCGGCCTCGACGTCGGCATCCTTCAGCACGATAAACGGCGCGTTGCCGCCGAGTTCCATGCGCGGGTTAATGACCGAGTCTGCAGCGGAGCGCAGGATGCGCCGCCCGGTCTCAGTGGAACCGGTGAAGGACACGACGCGCACGCGCGGATCCTTGAGCATCGCGTTCACCACCGCGGACGAGTGGCGCGAGGTCACCATGTTCACGACGCCATGAGGGACGCCGGCTTCCTCGAGCAGCGGCGCCAGTGCGAGCATGGTGAGCGGTGTCTCAGAGGCGGGCTTGACGATCATCGTGCAGCCGGCGGCGAGCGCAGGAGCAATCTTGCGGGTGCCCATGGCGGCGGGGAAATTCCACGGCGTCACGAGCACCGCGATGCCGGCGGGCTTGTGCTGCACCAGGATGCGCGCGCCCGAGCTCGGCGCACGCGACACCTGGCCGATGTTGCGCACCGCTTCCTCCGAGTACCAGCGGAAGAACTCCGCCGCGTAGCCCATCTCGGCGCGCGCATCGGCAAGTGATTTGCCGTTCTCCCGGGTGATCAGCCGGGCGAGCGGCTCCAGCTGCGCAACGATGAGCTCGAAGACGCGCCGCAGGATCTCAGCACGGGCGCGCGGCGCGAGCGCCGCCCACGCCGGCAGCGCGGCGGCCGCGGCTGCCACGGCCGCCTCCGCATCCTCGACAGTGCCGTTCGCCACCGCACCGAGCGAGCGCTCGGTCGCCGGGTCGATGACTTCAAAGGTACCGCCATCGCTGGCGTTGACGAATTCGCCAGCAATGAAGAGCTGCTTGGGAGCGACCAGGTCGCGCTGCGCATCCATAAATGCCCTATCAGCCGGACGTCGCTGCGGCCGCGCCGTTACTGGCGCCCTGCTCCGCGCGCCGGTAGCGCTCGACGAGCCAGTTGGTCAGTCCGATCAGCACCGGCTCACGCGGAGCGATCGGCCCACGCGGCGCGAACTTGGAGCGCAGGCCGATCTGCACACGCTCGAACGCGTAGTCGTCCTGTCCCACGAACTCGCGGGTGGCGGGCCCCTCGGTGCGATGAATCGCATCGAAGTCCGGCGCGGCCAGCGTCGATTGCGGGTAGAGCCGATGGCGCTTGAGCTTCATGCTGGTCGGGCCAGAGGGAAGCCAGCTCAGCATCACCACGCTGTCGGCCATGAGCGCGATGAACACGTTGGGCGCAATAGTCACGCCGTAGGTGATGTAGCGCTGCTCGGGCGAGAGGCTCGGAATGTGCGGCAGGATCGCGCGCCCGTGCTGGTTAATGGTCGGGTCGAGCTCCTTGGAGCGCAGCTCGAAGGCCCACACACCGTTCGGCGTGTCGGTGACGTGCAGGCGCATCGAGCTGAAATCCATTGCGCGCATGATGGGCGCGGTGCTGTGCAGCTTGTCGCAGTGGTAGCACTCGCTCTGCCCCTCCGCGTAGATCTTCCAGTTCCAAGGGTGCTCGAAGTGCATCTTGTAGTTCTTGTCTCGCAAGAACTCGCCGCGCAGCTCCCCCAGCTGCCAGTCACGCATTAGGGGATCGAGCGCGCGCAGGCGCGGCGCCAGCGGCGCCGCGTTGCGGTCGAAGTTGACGAAGATGATGCCATTCCAGATCTCGACGCGCAGCGACGGCAGCGACACCGTGCTGCGATCGAAACTCGAGTGCTCGCTCATCTGCGGCGTGCCGCGCAGGCGGCCTTTGAGGTCGTAGCTCCAGCCGTGGTATGGGCAGACGAAGGCACCGCGGCGGTTGCCGCTGCCTTCCGCGACCAGCATGCCGCGGTGGCGGCAGATGGCCGACATGGCCACGATGTCGTCGGGCGCAGCACGTACCACGAGCAGCGGCTCGCGGCCGATGGTCACGGAGAAGTAATCGCCGACCTGCGCCAGTTCCTCCGCGCGCCCCACCGAGAACCACTCGCGATACCAGACCGCCTCCAGCTCAAAATCGTAAAAGGAGGCCGAGGTATAGGCTTCCGGCGGCAGAAACTCGCACGCCGACGGATCCCGGACGGAAGCGTCCAGTCGCTCGAGCGGGATCGGCGAGGGCAGCATGGCGGCGGCTAGGCGCTTACCGCGCTGGCCCGGTCTTCCGCCTCGATCTGCCGGCGTGCCTCCTGGGCCAGGTAGCGGCGCATGCGCACCACTCCGACGTCGTGCTGATAGAGCAGCTCGCGACTGCGCGCGTCGGGGTGCATCGCGTCGAGCATCTCACGGTCCTGCTCCAGCACGGTCCAGTGTCGCGCCTCGAAGGTGGTGCGGAACAGGAAGCGCCACGACTCGCGCGCGATGCCTTCCACCTTGCGCGTGCGCCAGAAGAAGATGCGGCAGGTACGCTCATCGATCGGCGTGACGAAGCAGATGACCGTCATCGGCGGCCCGGGCCCGCCGGCCTTGGGATAGGGGATCACGACGCGCGCATGCAGAATCGGCGGCTGCGCGATAATCTCCACCCAGTCAAAGTTCACTCCCTGCTGCTGCACGCGGCGCACGATGAAGCCCTGCGCAGTCGGCTCGAGATTCACCGTGTCCTGACGCGCACCGAACGCGAGCGTGAAGCTGTCTGAATGCAGGTAAATGCCGTGCATCGGATCGGCGAGGTTTTCCACCGCGTAGCGATAGTTGCAGGACCACAGCGAGGTGCACAGGAACGCGGGATCGCGCGTGATCTCGACCGGCGGCTCGAAATCGCGCGGCTCAGGATGCTCGACGCTCGGGAAATAGGCGAACACGCCGTCACTGACCTCGCGCACCGGGTAGCTCTTGACCGCCGCGCGGCCTTCGAGACCGCACTTCCCGAGCGCCGGGACCTCGGCGATCGTGCCGCTGCCGTCCACGGTCACGCCGTGATAGCGGCAGGAAATCCCGGCCTCGCGCACGCTACCGTGACTGAGGCGCGCGCCGCGATGCGGGCAGCGATCTTCCAGGCAGTGCAGCTGGCCCTCGGCGTCGCGCCAGAGCACCAGAGCCTGACCGAGTGCCTTGACCGCAAGCAGTGCGCCGGGGGCGATCTGGGCCGACTTGGCAACGACGTACCAGTGGCCGAGCAAGCCCTGATTGACGCGACCCTCGACCCTATCCTTGACGTCGGGCCGGCCAGAACTGGCCGGCGCCGCACTGCGTTCCACGTTCATGAGCTTGGCGCTTTGGGGAATTTGTCTGACAATGTGTAGTCTAGCGCCCGCAGATTTTTGCTGTCAACGCGCGGCGGCAGAAGCTTGGGCAGCGAGGTTTTATGCGACTCGTCGTACCGGACCTTATTTCCAATTCGTATTTCCCGGTGATCGCCGCGGCGGACCTGGGCTTCTTTGCGCGCGCCGGCCTCCACGTGGAGGTCGAGCTGCTATTCCCGGTGAGCGCGGCCTACGAAGCGCTGCGCAACGGTGAGGCGGATTTCGTGGGCGGGTCGGCGCACTCGGCGTTGGCGGCTTTTCCGGACTTCCGCGGCGCACGCCTGCTCGCGGCGCAGGCGCAGGGCATGTACTGGTTTCTGGTCATGCACAAGGACCTCAGCGCGCGGCGCGGCGACCTCGAGTGCGTGAAGGGCCGCACGATCGGCGCAGCGCCGTGGGTGGAGATGGGCCTGCGCGCGCTCTTGACCAGCGCCGGCATCGACCTGGCCGCAGATCAGGTGAATATCGTGCCCGTGCCCGGCTCGCAGGGTGCGGGTGTCAACTTCGGAGTCACCGCGGCACGTGCGCTTGAGGAGCGTCGCATTGACGGGTTCTGGGCCAATGGCATGGGCACGGAGGTGGCGGTGCGACGCGGGGTTGGCACCGTCGTGCTCGACGTGCGTCGCGGTGACGGACCCAGGGGCTGCTTCGATTACACCTTCAGTGCGCTCGCGACTTCCCAGCGCCTGCTGGATGAGAATCCGGGGGCCGCCGCCGCCGCGGTACGTGCGCTCATGGCTGCCCAGGTCGCACTCGCCAACGATCCCGTCAGCGCCACCCAGGTGGGTCGCAAGCGCTTTCCAGCCGACGAGGCGGCCCTGATTGCGGAACTCATCCGACGCGATGTGCCGTACTACGACGCGTCCATCACGCGCCAGGCGGTCACCGGCATGTGCGCCTTTGCGCGCTCACTCGGCTTGCTAACCGGGGAGCCCCGCTACGAGGACATCGTCGCCACCGAGTGCGCGCCGCTCTGGGACTAGCGCCGGCGGCAACGAACCGCGCGGGAGACTTCCGGCGCGCGGCGCTAGCTGCTCAGGCGGCAGCCGGGAGCCGCGGGTCGCCGACACTCGGGCCGCGTGCCCGCGCTAGCAAGGCGCCCGCGCAAGCCACCAGCGCTGCGCACACCCAGCAGCCCGCAAGCGGCAGCGCGGTGCGGTTATTGGTCACGGTCATGGTCAGGGTCGCAGCACTGCAGAAGATCATCTGGATACAGCCCGAGAGGCCGGCGGCGGCGCCCGCAAACTGCGGGAAGATGCCCAGCCCGCCCGCGTTCGCGTTGGGCAGGCACAGTCCTATCCCGAGCGCCACCAGGAACAGCGGCGCGACGATCGCCCAGGGATGTGCGAACGATGCCAGCAGCGCCAGCAGTAGCCCGGCGAGGAAGAGCGCCACCACGCCGATGCGTATCAGATAGTCGACGCCCACGTTGTCCACCTGGTGGCGCGACCACACCGAGCCTAAGACCGTGCCGCAGGTGCCGAGCACGAGGTAGCGCCCGAATGCGTCCGGCGTGACGCCGAGTCGCGTGATGAGGATGAGCGGCGCGGCGGTGAGGAACGCGTAGAACATGCTGCTGGTGCCGCCGATCACCAGGGTATAGCCGAGATACCGACGCTCGCGCAGCAGCCGCGACAGGCCGGCGAGCAGCGGCGGCTTCGGATCGCCGCCTGCGTGCGTCTGCTTGGTCTCCGGAATGTTCCACAGCACCGCGGCCGTGATGGCGGCGCCGGCGAGCGCGAGGAACACGAAGTTGGCGCGCCAGCCCCACCACACCTGCAGGTAGCCGCCCACGAGCGGCGCCAGAATGGGGGTGATGCCGAGCGCGATCGAGATCATCGCCATGGCGCGCGCCGTGCCGCTGTGACTGAACACGTCGCGCACGATCGCACGGCCGAGCGCCATGCCGGTGCAGGCACCGACCGCCTGCAGCGCGCGCGCCACCAGCAGCACCTCGATGCGATTGGCGAAGGCCGCGAGCGCGCTAGCCAGCGCGAACAAGGTCGTGCCGGCGATCAGCAGGCGTCGCCGCCCGAGATGGTCCGAGAGCGGCCCCACCAGCAACATGCCGCCGCCGTATGCGACCAGGTACACGGTCATGGTGAACTGCACAGCGGGCGCAGACACCTGCAGCGCGAGGGCGATCGCCGGCAAGGACGGCGCGTAGATCGAGGTGGCGGCGAGACCCAGGGAGTTGGTGGCGACCAGAATCGGCAGCAGATTGCCCGGCGGGCGGATCGCTTCAGACTGCGCCTGTTCCGCGCCGGACATCGTCAAACTTCCCTCGCTCAGATTCGCTTTGATATTGTCTGACACATCTGGCCGGTGTCAACGAACGGAGCGCCGATGCGCAATGACGCGAGTCTCACCGCTGCGCTTCAAAAAGTGATGCGGCGACTGCTGCCCTTCCTGATGCTGTTGCTGCTGTTCAATCTGCTCGACCGCACGAATATCAGTTTCGCGGCGCTGCAGATGAACGCGGACTTTGGCTTCACCCCGTCCGTGTACGGTCTGGCCGCAGGAATCTTCTTCATCGGCTATTTCCTGTTCGAGGTGCCGAGCAACCTGGTGTTGGTCCGCGTCGGCGCGCGGCCCTGGCTGGCGCGCATCATGATCAGCTGGGGGCTGGTGGTCATCGTGATGGCCTGGATACGCGGCGCGGCCTCGTTCTACACGCTGCGCTTCCTGCTCGGGGTGGCCGAGGCCGGCCTGCTGCCAGGCGTGCTGCTGTACCTGAGCCGCTGGGTGCCGCGCCAGCGCCTGGGTCTCGCCTTCTCGATCCTGATGGCGACGACGGCGCTCGCCAACGTGCTCAGCGGACCCATCGCCACCGCGCTCATGCAGCTCGATGGCCTTGCGGGCCTGCGCGGCTGGCAACTGCTGTTCATGGCCGAAGGCATTCCCACGGTGCTGATCGGCATCGCCGTGGCGCTCTGGCTGCCGGAACGACCCGCCGACGCCGGGTGGCTGAGTGCCGATGAGCAGGCTGCGCTCGCCAGCACCATCGCGGCGGAGGCGGTCGGGAAACGCGAGCACGCCGCGACCACATTCCGGCAGGGCTTCTTCGACCGTCGGGTACTGATCGCGACGCTGCTGTGCTTTCTCTTCGTGTGCTGCAACTTCGGTACCGTGTTCTGGCTGCCGCAGATCATCAGGTCGATCAGTTCCGCGACCACCATGCAGATCGGCTTCCTCGCCAGCATTCCCTACCTGCTCGGTGGCATCGCGACCATCCTCTGGGGACGGCACTCTGACCGCAGCGGCGAGCGGAAATGGCACCTGGTCGCGGGCGCGCTGGTGGGTGCGGCCGGCTACGCGTACGCCGCGGGCGCAGACAGCGCCACCGGCTCCTTCATCGGGCTGTGCGTCGCGACCTTCGGCATCTGGAGCATGTTCGGTGTGTTCTGGGCGTACGCGGGTGACTTGCTCGGCGGCGCCGCTGCGGCCGGCGGCTTCGCGCTGATCAACAGTTCCAGCGCACTCGGCGGCTTCGTGGCGCCGCTGCTCATGGGGGTGGTGCGCGAGCGCACGCACAGCTTCACGGGGGGGCTGCTGTTGCTCGCGGTGCTGGCGCTGCTGGCCGCGCTGACGTCGCTCTTGACCAGCAGCGCCGCGCAGGCGCGGCGCAGCGGCACTCCGCAGCCGAGCTGACCTCAGGTAAAGACGAAGCCAGCGTCCACCGGCAGTACCTGGCCGGTGAGCGGCAGAGCGGCTGGCGTGAGCAGAAACGCCACGATTGCAACGATATCCTCGGGGAACTGGGGACCCGGCACCGCGCGTCCGCGCTCGTATTCCTCGTGTCGCGAGGCCGGCACGTATTCGGTCGCCTCGTTGCGCATGAGGCCAGGGGCGACCGCGGTCACGCCGATACCGCGCGGCCCAAGCTCGCGCGCCAGCGAGCGCGTCATGGAGATCACGGCACCCTTGCTCGTCACGTAGGCCAGGAGTCGCGGCGGTCCCCACAGTGCCGTGTCGGAGGCGAGATTCACGATGCGGCCGTGACCGTCCGGAGCGAACAGCGGGCTCATCGCGCGCGTCATGAGCCAGGTGCCGCGCACGTTCACGGTCATCACCCGGTCCCACAGGCCCAGGTCGATGTCCTCGAAGGCGGCTCCGCCGACGCGGGTTGCGATCGCCGCGTTGTTCACGAGCCCGTGGATGCAGCCCTCTTCCTGCGCCACCGAGGCCGCAAAGGCCGTGATGGACTGGGGTTCGGCCAGATCCACGGGCGCAAAGCGAACCTGGACGCCAGACTTGCCGATCGCGGCCGCGGTCTCCCGGCCGAGATCCTCGAGCACGTCGCAGAGCACAAGACGCGCGCGCTGCCGGGCACACTCTTCGGCTATGGCGCGACCAACGCCGCGCGCCGCACCCGTGACCACCACGGTGCGGCCGGCCAGCCTGTCAGCGTGAGGAGTCGGGTCGTTTGCGGGTGTAGGCATCATCAAGAGAAGCGTTGATCAGCCGCAGCTCCGCCTCGAGTGCCTCGACACTCCACGGGCCGGTGGCACCGGAGGGTCGCGGCACGCCGAGCTCCCGCAGACCGGCGGCGACCTCGGCGAAGTCATGTCGGCCACTTGCGAAGATCTGTTCGAGCGCCTCGGCAAGCTTCGCCTCCGCGTCCCTGGGGGGTCGACACAGGGATTGGTGCCCCAGCTTGCCCAGATCGGCGCTATCATCATATGCCATCGCGGCTGGTTTCCTTTGTCTGACAATCTAGTCTAGATCACCCAGCGCGGCGCTCCAAGTGCTCCCTGCAAGCTCCTGGAGGGCCTGCAGAATGGACCTAGAGCCTTTTGCTATGATCGTCAGACAAAGTCTACACAATTCCAGGATCGACGTGACGACAGCACCCGCTCCCGTGCCAGCATTCGGCAGTGATTCCATCGCGCTCCTGCTGCGGCAGCTGGGGATCGTGTGGCTGGCGATCAATCCGGGCGCGAGCTTCCGCGGCCTGCACGACAGCGTGGTCAACCTGCTGGGCAACCGCGACCCGCGCCTGCTCGTGACCCTGCACGAGGCGCAGGCAGTCGCAATTGCGCACGGCTACGCGAAGGTCACCGGTCGGCCCATGGGCGTGGTGCTGCACGCGAACGTGGGACTGATGAATGCGGTCATGGCCATCTACAACGCCTGGGCCGACCGCGTGCCGATGCTGATCCTCGGCGCTACTGGTGCAGTCGATGCGGCACGGCGCCGGCCATGGATTGAGTGGATCCATACCAGCCGCGACCAGGCCGCCTTGGTGCGCCCCTTCGTGAAGTGGGACGATCAACCCGCCTCCGTGCCCGCCGCAGCGGAATCCCTGCTACGCGGCTGGCTGATGACGCGCACCGAACCGCAGGCGCCAGTCTACATCTGCCTCGACGTCGATCTGCAGGAGCGCGCGCTGCCCAGCCCGCCGCCACCGCTGCCGGACGTGACTCGCTATGCCGCTGCCGGTGCGCCGCAGCCATCGAATACCGACATCGCCGTCGCGAACCGGATTCTGGAAAGCGCTGGCCGCCCTCTGGTGCTCGTCGGGCGACACCGCCGCGATGAAGACAGCTGGAGGCGACGCATTGCGCTGGTCGAGTCGCTCGGCGCCGCGGTGATCTGTGATCAGAAGTGCGGCGTCGGTTTTCCGAGCACGCACCCGCGTTTCGTCGCCGCTCCCGCGCAGTATTTCGATGCGCGCAGCCTGAACGTGCTCAACGATGCGGACGCGGTGCTGAGCCTCGACTGGCCCGACGTCGCCGGCACGCTCGCGCAACGCCAGGACAAGGGCAACGGCCTGAAGACCATCGTGGTGTCGCCCGACGAGCGGCTGCACAACGGCTGGAGCCTGGATCACTTTCCGCTGCCGGAAGCGGACGTGCGCATCCCGGTGCACCCGGACGCCGCCACCGCCGCGCTCACAGCAGAGCGCAGGCAAGCCGGCACGCCGTGGCCGCTGCCGCCGCAGGCACAGGCCGAGATTGCAGCGCGCGGCAAGATCGATCTCCCGGCACTCGCGCAGGCCTTCGAGCGCGTGCGCGGCGAGCGCCGCGTCTGCATCACGCGCCTGCCATTTGGCTGGCCGGAAGGAGCCACGCGTTTCACCGGTCCGCTGGACTGCATCGGCTACGACGGGGGCGGGGGTATCGGCTCGACACCCGGCATCACCGTCGGCGCCGCCCTCGGCCTGCGCGGCAGTGGCCGCCTGCCGCTTGCGATCCTCGGCGATGGGGATCTGCTTATGGGCAGCCAGGCACTGTGGACGGCCGCAGCGGAGCGGCTGCCGGCGCTGTTCATCGTCAACAACAACCGCTCCTTCTACAACGACGTCGAGCACCAGGAGCGCGTGGCGAAGCATCGCGGCCGGCCGGTGGAGAACCGCAATATCGGCATGGCGATCAGCGACCCGGAGGTGGACCTGTGCGCAATGGCGCGCAGCTATGGCCTCAATGCCTTCGGCCCCATCACCGACATCGCCGAGCTGCCCGGTGCCCTGGAGGCGGCATTCGCGGCCGCCGAGGCCGGCGCAACTGTTCTCGTGGACGTTGTCGTACCCAGAGGTTGAATCATGGCGAACCCCGCAAGCGGCTCAGCCGACAAGGTGAAAGCGGCGCTGCCCCAGCACCGCTCGCTCTACTACGCCGGAGCCTGGCAGGAACCTCTCGGCGGCTACTCGCAGACCATGAACCCGGCCACGGGCGAGAGCCTGGGCCAGGCCGCCGAGGCCAACGCGCAGGATGTCGACAAGGCGGTGCGCGCTGCGCATCAGGCCTTCCTGGAGTGGCGGCGCTGGAAGCCGCGTGACCGGGGCGCGCTGCTCAAGAAGGTGGCCGCCGCGCTGCGCACCCATGCCGAGGAGCTGGCGCTGCTGGATGCCGCCAACTGCGGCAACCCGGTGAAGGCGATGATCCGCGACGGCTACGACGGCCCCGACTACATCGACTTCTTTGCCGGTCTCGCCACCGAGGCGAAGGGCGACGTCACGCCGATGGGCGAGGACATCATGAACCTCACCGTGCAGGAGCCCTACGGCGTCTGCGCGCGCATCGTCGCCTACAACCATCCCTACATGTTCGCCGCCATGAAGATCGGTGCACCACTGGTCACGGGCAATACCGTGATCATCAAGCCACCGCCGCAGGCGCCCCTGTCTGCGTACCGGATGTTCGAGATCATCGAGGGCATCCTGCCCCCGGGAGTGCTGAGTCTCTTAAGCGGCGGACGCGAATGCGGTGAGGCGATGAGCTCGCACCCACTGACTCCGGTGGTCACCCTGGTCGGCAGCGTGCCGAGCGGGCGTGCCGTGGCGCGCGCGGCGGCCGAGCGCCTCAAGCACGTGGTGCTCGAGCTCGGCGGCAAGAACGCGCTGCTCGCCTACCCGGACGCAGACATCGCCCGCACCGTCGAGGGTACGCTCAAGGGCATGAACTTCGCCTGGTGCGGACAGTCCTGCGGCTCGACCTCCCGGGTGTTCCTGCACGAGTCGATCTACGACGAGGTGCTGGATGGGGTGCTGAAGGGCATCAAGCAGTTCAAGCCCGGCCTGCCCACCGAGATGGAAACGACCATGGGCGCGATCGTGTCGCGGGCGCAGCTCGACAAGGTCATGAGCTACATCGAGATCGGCAGACAGGAGGGCGCGAGGCTCGCCTACGGCGGCTCCGTGCCGCGCGATCCGGCACTGTCACGCGGCTTCTTCGTCGAGCCCACCGTGTTCACCGGCGTCAACATGGATATGCGCATCGCCAACGAGGAGATCTTCGGCCCGGTGCTCTCGGTGCTGAGGTGGCATGACGAGGAGGCGCTGTTCGAGCAGGTCAATCGCGTCGAGCACGGGCTGACGGCGTCGATCTACACAACCAGCCTCGCCAATGCGCATCGCGCCGCGCGGCGCGTCGAGTCAGGGTACATCTGGATCAACAACGCCGGCCCGCATTTCGTGGGCGCGCCGTTCGGGGGCTACAAGCAATCGGGCATCGGCCGCGAGGAGTCTATCAAGGAACTCTACACCTTCACGCAGACCAAGAACATACACATCACGCTGTAGGACTGGCCAGCGCCGGTGCGCTCATGACTTCTTGCCGCTCTCGTCGTAGTAGTGGATCTCGAACAGCACGCAGCCATGCTCCGACCGGAACGGCCCGTGGAACACACCGGGCGGGCGGCAGGCATACGTCGGAGCGGAGAACGGCTCGCCGCCCTTGCCCTGCGCGTCACTGCCCACCACGAGATCCCCTTCGAGCAGGTAGACCTCCTCCCAGTGATCATGCACGAATGGCTCTGTAGTGAAGGCCCCCGGCGCAAAGCGCAGCAGGCGCGTGCGGCTGCCCATCTTGCCGCGCTCGTCGAGGTCGCTGGACAGGATCTTCTGCTGGATCGTCGACGGATAGCCGTGCGGGGGCGCCCAGCCGCTTTTCATGTCCAGCCGGTGAAATTCGCGGTGCGGTTTATTCATGGGCATACGGAGATTTCCTTGCGGGCGGTTTTACCCGGCGATCGGCAACGTCACGGTTCGATAGTGATGCTGAATCGTACGCTTGAGCACCGGATCCTCAAGCTCGAAGGCAAAATGTTGGGCGGCGCGCACGCCACCCTTCGCGGCGAGCGTGCCGCAGAACATGAGTGTATGGTCCGGAAGCGTGTCGCTGCGCGCGTGACCGCGGATCAGCTCGCGCGGCTCCACGAAGGCGGCCGCGACGCCCTCCTGATAAACAACCTGCTCACCGTCCTCCTCGATTCTCGAGCGCAGCTGCAGCAAGTCCCAATGCGACTTAACGTCGTCAAACGCCCAGAACTGCGCGGCGATGGGCTTATCGCACATCTGCTTCGAGACGGTCACACCGTAGGTCTCGACTTCGCGGTCGGTATGATCGGAGCCAACGCCCACCCACAACCTGCCCGCGGACTGCAGCAGCACCAGCTCGGCCTCGCCGCTCGAGCGCGTACCGATCGCCTGAATGATGTCGGCAAGCGTAAGCCGGCTCACGCTGACGCGGTAGAAAATAGGGGTGGTGACCGGGCGTTTCACGCCGAGCGCCTCGAGTTCGCGGATGTGCTCCTCGAGTGCGCCTTTGTCGCGGCCGGTCCAGCCGGCGATCACGAGTTGCTCGATGCGCACCGGCGCCGGGTTCGCGTCGGCGCCGAGCTTCAGGGAAAACGTTACAGCGGACACGCGTGCTCCAACAGACAGCGGGATTGCAGAAGTATTTTACGCAGCGCTTGCCGCTGTCAATGTTCACGACGGTATCATCACCCGGACCGCATCATCAACCGCACGCCTGTCGCAGAGCGCACCTCGTGCTGAGAACACTCGGAACACTCGCAAGTCTCGCGGCTGACCTGCGCGCCGGCACGACCACCAGCCGCGCGCTGGTGGAAGAGTGCCTGCGGCGCATCGCCGATGCGCACGGCGAAGGCAGCCGCGTGTTCACCAGGGTCTACGCGGACGCCGCGCGCGCGGAGGCAGATCGTCAGGATGCCGCGCGCCGCAGCGGCACGCCGCCCTCGCCGCTCGCGGGAATCCCGCTGTCGGTGAAGGATCTGTTCGATGTCGAGGGTGACGTGACCGCCGCGGGTTCGAAGGTACTGCGTGACCAGGCGCCGGCGCGCAGCGACGCGGTCGTGGTGGCGCGGCTGCGCGCGGCGGGGCTCGTCATCGTGGGCCGCACCAACATGACTGAGTTTGCTTACTCCGGACTCGGCCTTAATCCGCACTACGGTACCCCGGCCAACCCCTTCGACCGCCCGAGCGGACGCGTCCCCGGCGGCTCCTCATCCGGCGCGGCGGTGTCGGTCACCGACGGCATGGCGTGCGGCGCCGTGGGCACCGATACCGGCGGCTCGTGCCGCATTCCCGCGGCGTTCTGCGGCATCGTCGGCTTTAAGCCCACCGCGCACCGCGTGCCGCAGGAAGGGACGTTTCCGCTCTCGGCCACCCTGGACTCGATCGGACCACTGGCGCCCACCACGGACTGCTGCGCGGCACTGGACGCGGTCCTGGCCGGTGAAGCGCCGCGCCCGCTCGGGACCTTGCCACTCGCCGGACTGAGTTTCGCGGTCCCGCAATCGTACGTCATGAATGACCTCGATACGCACGTGAGTGCCGATTTCGCGCGTGCGCGCGCTCAGCTGGCGCAAGGCGGCGCCGAGCTGCGCGACGTGGCGCTACGCGAGCTGGAGGAACTGCCGCACATCAATCGCAAGGGTGGCTTCGCCGCGGCGGAAGCGTACGCGCTGCACCGCGAGCGCCTGGAAACGCGCGCGGACGAATACGATCCGCGCGTGTCCAAGCGCATCCTGCGGGGGCGCGAGCAGGACGAGGCGGATTACCAGGAGCTCAGGCAGGCTCGCGCAGACTTCATCCGGCGGGTGGATCAGCAGCTCGCGGGGTTCGATGCCGTGCTGATGCCAACGACCCCGATCATCGCTCCCACGTTCGCGGAGCTGAGTTCCGATGACGCGTACGGACGCGTGAATCTCCTGGTGCTGCGCAATCCGTCCGTCGCCAATTTTCTGGACCGCTGCGCAATTTCGATTCCCTGCCACCGGGCTGGTGCCGCACCCGTCGGGCTCATGCTGATGGGCGGCCACGGCGCCGATCGGCGCCTGCTGGCAATCTCCGCCGCGGCGGAAGCGCACGTGTCGCCCGCTCTGGAGGAGCGTTAGCCATGACCCTACGCTATGACCCCAAGTCCGCCAGCTACCTCAGCTTCGCGTCGGCGAAGCACGCCTTCGCGGACGGCAGTGACACACCCCGCGCATTTCTCGAGCGCTGCGTTGAGCAGATCGAGCGCCGCGAACCGCAGATCAGGGCATTCGTACGGCTCGACATCGACGGCGCGCGCAAGCAGGCGGACGCGTCCACGACCCGCTGGCACCGGGGCCAGCCGTTATCCGCCGTCGACGGACTGCCGGTCGGCATTAAGGATTGTTTCGACGTCGCCGGCTGGCCTACCGAGGTCAACAGCGCGCTTTTTAGGGAAAACATTGCCGAGATCGATGCGGCACACGTCGATGCGCTGCGAGCCGGTGGCGCGCTCATGCTAGGCAAGACCACGACGACCGAACTGACAATGGCGTTACCTGCGCCCACCTGGAACCCATGGAGTCTTGAGCACACTCCCGGGGGTTCTTCCTCAGGCTCGGCGGCGGCGGTGGCGGCGCGCATGCTGCCGCTCGCCACTGGCAGCCAGGTGCGCGGCTCTGTGATTCGGCCCGCCTCGATCTGCGGAATCATCGGCATGAAGCCTACCTTCGGTGCACTGAACCGGCACGGCGGCATCGATCCCTCGCCGAGTCTCAATCATCTCGGGTTCCTCGGCGGCTCGCTGACCGATGTCTGGGAGGCCGCGCACCATATCGGTAACACGGCCGGCGGAGATCCTGGCTACCCCGCCCTGCTCGGCGCGCGCCAGCTGCTGCCGCCACGACGGCCAAGGCGCCTGGTGCGTCAGTACACCAGCGGCTGGTCGAAGACGGACGAGGCCTCGCAGCAGGCGTTCGCTGCGTTCCTGCGCGCGCTCGAGGCAGAGGGCGTTGAAATCCTGGAAGCTGCTCAAGTGCCGGCGCTGCGCGAATACGAGTATGCCACCACCCGGACGCCGGAGTTCTTCTTTGATCTCATGACGTTCGAGTTGCGCTGGCCGCTGCGGCTATGGGCGCAACTGCGCCCCGGATCGGTAAGTGAGGCCGTAGCCGGCTACATAAGCAAGTCCGAGGCACTATCGGTAGACGACTACCGGCGTGCGTGTGCCCGCCGTGAGCAGCTGCGCAGCCTGCACCGCGCTCTCAAGGGACAGGTCGACGGCTTCATTACGCTGGCGCACATCGGCCCTGGTCAGCTCGGACAGCCCGAGGGCGGCACACCCTGGTACAACGATGCGTCCTCAGCGATCGGCGCACCGACACTCAGCCTTCCGGTCCTCACGGTTGACGAGCTGCCGCTCGGCGTGCAGCTCATGGGATTTGAGTACGAGGACGCCGAGCTCGTGGCGATGGCGCGGTGGATGATCGATCGTTACGCGGCACAGCTGGAGTGATCTGTAGATTCACGCGGCAAAGCCGCCGGCCTAATGCATGCGCTGATCTTCCGGCTGCTCGTGTGGATTGCCCTCTTCAAGCGCAGGCGTACGAGTTCGCGGCCTCGCGCGGCAACATTCTGTTCCTGCATGTCAACGGCGACGGCCCTGCGGCAATCTTGCGGCGACTGGGAGCTCGAAGTTCACGACTAAACGGAAGTCGCCATGGAACAAGACACTCTGAGTGATGATGCCAACCGCGCAACGATGCGCGGGATCGCATGGCGTTTGCTCCCATTTTTAGTGGTTATCTACATCGTTGCCTGGTTGGACCGCGTCAACGTGGGATTCGCTGCCCTGCAAATGAACCGCGATCTTGGCTTCGGGCCTGCCGTGTACGGGTTTGGAGCGGGTGTCTTCTTTGTAAGTTATGCGGCCTTCGAGGTACCAAGCAATCTCATGTTGGCCCGCGTTGGCGCCCGCCGTTGGATTGCACGCATAATGATCAGCTGGGGCGTCGTTTCGACAGCGATGGTGTTTGTGCGTTCCCCTGCAAGCTTCTATGTCCTTCGCTTTCTTTTGGGCGCTGCTGAAGCGGGCTGCTATCCTGGGATCGTCTATTACCTTGGCGGATGGTTTCCGCATGTACAGCGAGCCAGGGTATTGGCGACCTTTGCGATTTCAATCCCGATAGCGTCGATTCTAGGCGGCCCGTTGGCGGGGTCTTTACTTAGCCTCAACGGACACTTCGGCCTCTCCGGTTGGCAGTGGCTGTTCGTAGTCGAAGGCCTGCCCGCGGTGATCCTGGGGCTGATCGTCTTGCGTTGGTTGCCGGACTCGCCCTCGGTCGCGAAGTGGCTGAACCGGAGTCAAAAGACGTCGCTGTTAGAGCGGCTCGAGCAAGATCGAAGGGAAAGCGGATCGCTGCAGGATACCAGCGTCCGCGACGCACTCACCAATCGGACCATCTGGATGTTGGGTCTTGTGCAAGCTCTTGCCACAACTCAAGCGTACGGACTGCAATTTTGGGTACCTCAGATCCTGAAAACGCTGTCCGGTCGCAGCGACTTCATCGTGGGATTCCTTGCCGCGCTGCCCTACATTGCCGCGCCCGTCACCATGTTACTGGTCGCACGGCATTCAGATTTATCGCAAGAGCGCTGCCTGCACGTGGCTGTCCCGTCTTTTCTGGCCTCAGCTGCCTTCGTGGGTGCGTCTTACGCATCCACGCCAGCGATCGCGATCTTTGCGCTGACGGTAGCCGCCGCAGCCATGTATTCCCGAATTGGACCGCTATTTGCGATACCTACGCTGCTGTTTGATGGGGCACCTGCCGCCGTTGCGATTGCAATGATGAACACCCTGGGGTCCGTTGGTGGCTTCGTAGGCCCCTACGCCGTCGGTATCGTAAAGAATGCAACCGGAAGCTACCGCGGCGGACTACTGTTTCTAGCAATCGCGGGTGCGCTGGCCGGGGGGATAGCGCTTACGCTGCGCCGCCACCCTGCCATCCGACAGCGGAGTTCGACGACTGCCTGTCAAAAGGTCACTTCAGTGGTCTCGTAACGTCGCCGAACACACAGGCGTCCCCTTGGATCGCCTGATCGAAGGATTTGAGACACACCACGTCTCCCGGCGCACAAGTTGTTGATTTTGGTGGGTGCTGACGGGCTCGAACCGCCGACATTCGCCTTGTAAGGGCGACCCGGCGGGGTAAGTGCGTATCTTGGTTGAGAGCCCGTTTTGTAACTGCCTGATTCCGTTGGCGACGAATTGATCGAAAACTGTGTGCTGGACGGCCGTTGCGATCGTCGAGCACAGAAGAGCACAGCGGGGCACGGGAGAGTCCCGCGCGAGTCCCGCAGAGCTCCGCGACTGCCATTGCGGAACTATTCGCATTGCGTCCGCCGAGGCGGCTTGCCAACCGTATCCGTGTTACCTGCTTACCTGCAACAAGGCTTGCGGGCTCACACATCCGGCTGGAGGGACAGCCGAAAGCCCTCGTGCACAAACGCGCTGGAGATGCGCTGACAGTCCTCCTCGCGTACGCCCTCTCGGCGGGCCACCTCGTACCACCTTTGCCGCACGGTTGCCTCCATGTCGCTGACGATACGGGTTGCCGCATCGCGCGAGAGGAGAAAGCGTTCGCACTGGGAGAGCAGATTCTCCGCCTGCGCGTAGCGGCCCCGGTCCCCGCAGATCATCGCAAGGGCGGACCCTTCCGCATGTAACTTGAAATCCGGGCGGGCAGGATCTTTCACCAGGGCCCATCGAGGTCTCGGATAAGCCGGCGCGCTCGATCCGTTGGCTTACCCGCCGTCGCTGTTCGTGCCTGTCGTCGCCACAGCGATTCCGGTCGCACCGCGGATTCGGCGCGGTACCAGCGATGTAGCGAGGTCTCCTGGCAGTCTACCTCGCCGATTGCGGGATGCTCAGCGCGTCGGCTGCCTCCCATCTAGCATTTGCGGATGCTGGGCGTAACGATCCGCGCTGTGCTACTCACGCGGGTGGACTTCAGCAGCTCAGTCGTCTTGCTCGGCTACGAT